>Ga0065711_1049695_pt1 | contig 11173 bp, 8 predicted proteins | sample Hoacrofraction12_FD_59098 | JGI IMG/M metagenome (GOLD analysis project Ga0065711, IMG submission 59098) | Hoatzin crop microbial communities from Cojedes, Venezuela - Epithelial fraction 12 v2 (version 2) | ecosystem: Host-associated > Birds > Digestive system > Esophagus > Crop | place... | reverse complement strand
GGCGGTCCCGGCCCCCTGCGCCCGGGGCGGCGGCGGCGGGGGAGGGCGCGAAGCCGTAGTTCCCGGCCCGGACCCGCCGGGCTTGAAAAGCCCCGAAGCGGTGGCGAGCGGGAGCTCCGCGTCGGGCGGGAGCGGGGCCTGCGCGGGGCCGGGACCTTCCCAGCGCTGCGGGAACAGCCGGGCGCGTCCCGGGGCGGGGAGGCAGCGGGGGGAAGGCGAGGCGACGCCTCGGCCCCGCTCTGCGAAGCGCGGGGCTCAGGCTGTTTCCCGCACGCGTTCCCTCTTTCCTTTATTTATTTTTCTTTAGTTTTAAAGTGAAAACGCAGTCAGTGGCTTGAGCTCGGGTTTTGTTTTTGTGTCCCAGCAGTTGAGCAGCACATGGCGGGGGGCAAGCAGCACAGAGGACCGTTCCAGGGGGTCCGTGTGAAGAACTCGGTGAAGGAGCTCCTGCTGCACTTCAGGAGCAGCAAACAGATGTCCTCGGGCCCCGCCACGGAGGAAGGCAAGGTAACCCGCGTTTTTCAGCACTGACATCATTGCTTTTAATGCTTACTGAAGTTGGTTTAAAAAAAAAGGGGGGGGCATGTGACAATGCTAGAGAGTTGCTTTATCTGATGTGGATGGAGCCAGTGTTTTTTTGTTTTTCGATACGTAATGGAAGAACAGAGCTGGGAACAAATTAGTGAGAAGACTTACGGCGGGAGGAGGAGGGACTCAAAAATGTTCTTGCTAAGCTTTTTTTTCTAAAGGGAGTTTGGATAGAGAATATGTTTGTGTTATGAAACCACAGAAACTCCCTGTTAACTCGAGTGAGGTCATTCATTGTAAGAGTTGGGGAATCTTCTCGGAAGAGAATTGTTTGTCATGCTGTTGCGCTCCTCTGTGTGGAGCACACAATACAAAGGCAGACTCGTCCAGTCTGAAAACACAGTGGGAAAAAAGATAAGAAATTCTGGGAAGATTAAAGGAGATTTTTTTTTTTTCAGAACAATCTTTCTGAGGGTGTGTTTGCGAGCTTCCTAGAGAAGTGTTGTCGCAGGAAAATTTTGGCATAGAAAAGTTCATGACATTAAAGAAGTAAAATATTGGCTAGTTTGTTTAAAAAAAAAATCTGGAGACCTCAGTAAGGAACAGTGTCTTTCTCTGTATTTTCTTCAGTTTTGTGGTATTGTAACAAATAGCTTAAAAAGCCATAAGAAAAATAGTGGTTTTCATTAAAGTTCCGTAGATGTCTTTCCGTTTTCTAACCTTAATTAAAAGCAATTAAATTAGGGTTAGGCAATCATGTACTAGAATTATGCAAAGGTATATGCTGTGTTTATAGAAGCAAGTCTCTGCTTCTTTCTTCTCGGTTCTGTTGTTTTTCCCCCTGAAATAACATTACACTAACAGTATAATTGGATTTTTCTCAAAAGGCACAAGGAGGATTGGTGAACTACGAGCAGTACACAGGTAAAACCCCCTTTCTATAAATACCCTGCAAGAAGATTTTAAAAGTTGCTTGTAAGAGTAACCTCCAAATGGATTCTAAAATAATTTTCTTTTCAGCAGAGCTGAAAAGCATACTAGGTCACAGTGGCAAAAGAAAGGCTCCCGAGCTCCTTTCTGATGGACCTTCTTTCAAACGCCAAGCTAATGTTCACCCACACCTCCTGGTAAGTAATTTTTTCTGCGCCTTTATTTTTGAGTTTGCTTTGTGTAGTCAGCAACTGCCAAATGCAATAATACCTCTTAACTTTCTGGGGCTTGTTTTGATTTTTCTTTTTTTTGTCCTAACAGACACCACCCCAGACACCAACTTCTATGGATAACATGGAGGAGATGCATAAAAACGACCCAAAGCACGACAGCAATTCTGATCTGCTTCAGAACATTATAAACATCAAGAACGAGTCGAGCCCTGTTTCTCTGAGCACGGTGCAGGTTAGCTGGTTACACACTGTCTCCAGTCACGGCTCGCCTGGTGAGCAGTACCAGAACAGCCCAGGAGCACAAGCTTTCTCCCCATCCCAGAAGTACCAAGCCTTCCAAGATCACAGCTCCCAGCATATGCTCGATCCACCACAGCATTACCAGTTCCCCCTGCCCCAGAACCAGGATCTGTCGCAGAGCTATCCCTCGGACCCCTCCTTGGAGTACAGGCCGTTCGCTGCCAATGACCAGTCTCCTGGCTACCAGCAGAACACCTTCGAGAGCCATGAGCTGCCATACTGCCCGTCACAGAGCTTCTCCTCCCTCTTGAACGACACTGAAGGCTCAGAGGGCATCTCTGCTCCCCTCCAGCCGCTGACCAGCGCCCACCCGCAGGCTGATGTCGGCCCCCACGCTTCCAACTTCGGCTTGCTTTCCAGTAATGTCTCTGGTAGTCTGGAGCGCAGTGTCTCTTTGGCTACTTTGAATGTCTCTCTACCTGACCAAAGCATCTGCAGAAGCACGACGCAGCTGGGCAAGTCGTTTTTTCAATGGCAAGTGGAGCAGGAGGAAAACAAACTGGCTAACATCTCTCAAGAGCAGTTCCTTGCAAAAGACTCTGATGGAGACACGTGAGTGCTGTTTATCTTGATGTTTCTGATGTGGAACTTTGGGGAATGTTTCTGTCTGGGTTTTGGTGCACCATGGGGCTGTAATGGAAGCAGTTCGTTAGCAGTGCTTGTGGCATGACTGTGGTACTTTTGCCAATCAAGTGAAGTGTGTGGTCTTGCTGATGGTCTGTGATGCACAGAGTTGCAGCACACTGAGTAGATAAGGTGTTTGTATTGTCTAATTTCAGGTACATACCGTTAGACTTTTAGCTAGTAAATGGAGAGAAAAAGATTCTAATTCAGATGCTTTAAATTGCCCTGGGAAGAAGGTATCTGTGTTCCTGTCTTCCTCACCCAGAGGAGGTCTGAAGCTGGCAGCGTAAACCACTCCCATATGTTTGGATCTCTGTGATGACTTCAGCCCTGCTTTGTACGGTGGTGTAACTCTGTGTTTCCCCTCTTTCCCGCAGCTTCCTTCACATTGCGGTTGCCCAGGGCCGACGAGCTCTCTCCTATGTTCTTGCCAGGAAGATGGCTGCCCTGCACATACTGGATATTAAAGAACACAATAGCCAGGTAAGGTTCTCAAGCTTTGCACCTGCTTTGTGCACCTGAGTGCTTCTGCATGCCTGGACCTTGAGGAAGATGTGGTGAAATGCTTGTTTAATATTAACCCCAAGATTTAGCCTGCATACTAATATTAACCTTGGGCTATTAATACTTCTTGGGATAACCTTGAGCTGGTAAAACTATGTCCTCTGCTTCATTTGTCCTGGCTTCCTGGTATTCATAATCACTGCTTAAATAATACCAGGTAGCTAGGCTTTTTATTGGTTTAGTTGCTCTTTCCTGTTAGAGATCAGATGACTGATAGTTAAAATTTTCTTCTCGGTGTTTGCAGAGTGCTTTCCAGGTTGCTGTGGCTGCCAATCAGCATCTCATTGTGCAGGACTTGGTGAGTTTGGGGGCTCAAGTCAACACCACGGACTGCTGGGGTAGAACGCCCTTGCATGTTTGTGCTGAGAAGGGACATGCCCAGGTCCTTCAGGTAAGAACCAGGCAGGCATAGCTCTGCACTGACTGTTGATGCTTATACTTTGTATTAGATGTCTTGGAAAACTCTGGAAACACCACTCCTCCCTTTATCTTTTTCTCTGCGTGTAGCCTTGCGAGTATGTCTCTGGGCTCTGCAGTAATGCCCTAAAGTGAGACTGAATTTCATATTAAGGTTCTCACCGACATTTTGGAATAATTTGGTGGAATCCACTAGTCTATGAAGGCAAAAAATAAGTCTCTTAATGCCGTTATTTGTGACAACTTTGTTGCAGTAAGACTGTACACACAAGCTTGAGAAAGCAGTTATGTGGTTTGGATACGACCTAAATGCATACCTGTTCCCACTCTTGTAGGCAATCCAAAAGGGAGCCATGGGAAGCAATCAGTATGTGGACCTTGAGGCAACTAACTATGATGGTGAGTAGTTAAGAGTTTATAATTTACAGAGTTACTGGATGTTAGTGTTTTATAGCTGCTGATGTGAATGTTATCCTGGGTCGAGAAGCAATAAAATGGAGTACGTCTCTGCCAGCTTGAAATTTACAATTGTAATTGAAATTACGTTACAGTTGGCATATGTGTCAGATAAAAACATGGTTAGTCTATGCCTATCAGGACCTCTTCCCTCTTACGTAGATTGCCGTGTTTTGGCATGGAGAGTGTAGGTGGTAACAGGCTGCTGTTAAAAGTGCGTGAGTGCCAGTGATACACTGGTGGATACAGAAGCCAGAATCTCCAACACCAGAGAGCTGTTTTCATTGAACCACGTTCCACATAGTAGCTCTTTCTAAAGTACACTTTGTAAAAAAGTATTTCAGAAATTGATTCTTTTATTATCTGCTGGCTGAGAGCTTGTGATAGGTTGCTACTTAACTCCTCTGGTGGCAGACAGCTTAAATCCCGAGACATTAAAGAGCAATTGCTGTCACTTACAAATCTGGAACTATCCCTGGGCTTGACAAGGGAGGGAAGCTCCTTTATCCATCTTTTAAGCCAAGCAGCCAGTCAATACCTCTGTATTGCACTTGTTCATTAATGTAGTTCATTAATTGTTTTTAATGTTAAGGTTTGACAGCATTGCACTGTGCTGTTCTGGCCCATAATGCTGTGCTGCACGAACTGCAAAACAGCCAGCCACCTCACTCCCCTGAGGTCCAGGAGCTTCTGCTGAGAAACAAGAGCCTGGTAGAAACCATCAAGACTCTGATACAAATGGGAGCCTCTGTTGAAGCAAAAGTAAGTGCAGCGGCTTTGTCTGAAGTGCCAGATCCAGAGAGAATGTGGAAGCAGAACATGTCCCTTTCTCCCATGCTTTATTACAAAGGAAGTAGGCCAATTTGAAAGCTGCCCTACAGCTTAATTTACCCAAGTGGAATGAGAATGTTGCATTTATTCAGAACAAGGTATTATCAATGCAAATAAACTGTGGGGAAGGAGGGAGGTGACAGTCCAGTTTCTGACTTAAGAATGATGCTATGCTGTCTGCAGCTGGTTGTGTCTTAAAAGTAAGAATACGCTTAGAGCACTCTGAGGTATCTGTAGTAATAGGGCGCTGATGATACCTTCCTGAACTGCAAATTTTAATTAAAAATTGCTTCCCTGTTCAGGTCTGTGGTGGGATCATGATTTGGTATAACATTTGACATTTTTGGCTATGTAAGCTTACTGCCAAATGAGATCTGGTCCATTGTTTTAGATATTCGTATTAAAATTGACTTTCAGTGAATTGTAATGCAAGTAAGTTCGTTCAGCGCTCTGCAGTTACTCTGCTTTCTGTTTTATTTATCTACATGTTCACCCTGGATAGGTGAAGCACCTTCAGGGAAGACTAACAGTTTCTTTTTTGGTAGGATCGCAAAAGTGGTCGCTCAGCTTTACATTTGGCAGCAGAAGAAGCGAACCTGGAGCTCATTCGTCTCTTTCTGGAGCTGCCCAACTGTCTCTCTTTTGTTAATGCAAAGGTATGGTGATTTTTCTGGAATGCAGATGTAATCCTGGATATGCACGTGTGGCACTGTGAGTGTCCCAAGGCTCATGTCCCTGCCTTTCCTTCATGGAGTTACTTTGTCTTCTCCAGGCTTACAATGGCAACACAGCACTCCACGTGGCTGCCAGCCTGCAGTATCGGGTGAGTCAGCTGGATGCTGTGCGTCTGCTAATGCGAAAGGGAGCTGATCCAAGTGCCAGAAACTTGGAGAATGAGCAGCCAGTTCACCTGGTTCCTGATGGCCTTGTAGGAGAACAGGTAAGAAACCAAAGAACCCTCTCCTCTGCTCCCATCTGCCCCCATCTACACGAAAGCCTTATTCTTCTCCAGAAGTTTCTTTTGGGTTTTGAGTTGCGGCTTGTAAGGAAAAGGTTTAGCAAATACCTTTTTATTCCCGGATCAGGCAGAATATACAAAGACCTGAAAGTGTAGGTTTTACTTGTAGCTTTCATTTTTTCTGTCTCAAAAGCTTTTTTCTGTCAAGCTAGTTTTTTTCTTTGTAACCTTGCAGCACACTGGAGGTGATATCGCTTTTCTTGTTCATCTCAGTAGGCCTGAGATCATGCTTTTGTTGCTCTTGTCATAATTAGTAATGGCAGTTCTTAGACCTGAATGACAGATGAAGAAAATCCCCTTTTCCTAGGAGCTATACGAATACATGATGAAAAAATTGACTCTTGACCTAGGAAGCCAGCAGCTGAAGCAACCGAGTAATTCTGTTGCCTTTCGTTGGTTCAGATGGTGTAAAATGGGATCCTTTCTGGTGTAACTGAACTTGGAACCTAGGCTTAGATAAGGAACGCGGAACTGGGTCTAGGTTTTTTTTTCAGATTATGACTCACTTTAGGATGATGAATCCTAATGTTTTGTCTTTTTCTTTTCTCCAGATAAGACGTATCCTAAAAGGGAAGGCGATTCAGCAGAGAGTGTCGCCATTTTAAGCTCCATGTTTCTTGGAGTTCAGCAACTCACACTCACTGTCAGTCAGGCAGTCCTAATGTATCTGTAAATAGACCATTTGTCTGGTGTGGGCAAATGTTAGTTGTTTCTATGAAACAAAAGTATTTTGTTCACTATCATATAGTGGGTTATATAAGAGTAAAAAAAAAAACAAACCAGAACCCAACAATCAAATTCTTCTGAGCAAATGGGAATGTTTCATTCCCAAGCATGTGGAACGTTTGCCTGGATACCTGGATTTCATAGCTACGGCAAGACTGAGTTTATTTAAACAGCCATACAGATAACTTCTGGACAAGGACATTTCTACAGGAAATCTTTTTATTTAGAGAGGGCTGATACATGTCAACATTGCAGAGGGTTTTTTGTGTTTATTAAAAACATTTAAATGCAAGAAAAATCAAATATTTTTGACGTTGAACATTTATTTATGTAACTTTGTAGCTTTTTTCCAGTATCATGTGCAGGATTGTATATAGTCACTGGCATTATTGTACAGCTGTATAGTTCTAAATCTGTTGTTTGCTTGGGGAATGAGCTGAAGAAACAAGTTTCTTGATCTTGAAAACTTGCAGATTGCATATAGAGTTTTAATACTATAATGGTGCAAATCTGGTAAATTCTGTTTTGAAAGACTGACCAAATGTACAGTTAATATTGTCCCTAGCACTGATTTGTTTGTGCTTTTGGAGTTGTTAATAAAACCTGAAAAGCCATGCTTCTTCAGGGGACTGTATCAGTTTTTCCTGTACCTGTAGGGTTTTTCTTTTGATGGGATGATAGACTGAGGGAGAAAGATCATGACTTTTATAGTGTATAGAACTTTGTACTTTAAGGAATATGACCCTGATTTAGTGAAAGTCTTTAGCATGTATGTAAGTGTTGGTGCATGCTGAAGTCTCTCCAAGTTAATTATAATACTTCAATATGTGTAAGCCCCACTAGTGTCAGCAGGACTTAATCACATGCATAAATAGTTGCTGAATTGGGCTCTAGTTAATTCTAGAGACTTAGTGTTTTCCACCTCCTAAGCAGAGTTAGTCCATTTATGGTTTTACCTTATAGGTATAGTGGCTAGTCAAGTAATATTTGAAGTTAACATTTTTCTGTTTTTAAATATGAATATTACTGCAACATGTGTACTAATGATGCTGTGTACTTGTGTTCTGTTGGAGAAAACTTCTTCCTTCTGTCACTTCCTGAACAATTTATGCTGGGCTGTAATCCAGTAATGTTCTCTATGTGGTCTTTGGTCTTAAACTGTTTTTGCATCACATGCAGTTCTCTGCCATAACTGTTTAATTAGTCTGATTGTGCTGTTTTGACAAAGTATGTCTTGTAGACAAGCTAAGTGAAAAAATCGAACATGTGGAGGCCTGGTTCAAATGTGTTTCTTGAAGGGTCTTATGTAACTTGTGTTTGAATAAACATGCTAATTACATTTTGGTGGTTACTGTCTGTGATAAAAATGATGATGCAGTCAAGCCTGAGATAGAACTGATTTAGCACAGTAATACTGCAAGACCTGGTGAAGGCTCATTTATTAAGGGTGAAATGAAGTATTTCTGTCCTGCTGTTTTTCTTCTCTTGTTTCATGCTGGTTTTGAAGCTGGTGCTTGAGTGTTTTGGGTCATGTACCATGCATGTGCCCCAAATAGTCACCAGGTTGTCCAAATTGCAGGTTGTTACCTGAACATTTGTCCCTGCATACTTGAAAGAAAATAGCGGTTCTGACAATGCTGTGTTTTCCTTACGGCTTCCTTGCCTTGGTCCTCAATCCTTACAGCTTGGGTACAAGCAGTCACCTTATCACACATGGAACTCTGCATGAGCACACGAGGCTGTACGCATGGGGAAAGACTCCTTGCTTCCCAGATAAAAAGGTGGGCTCTGAGCTGGTCATGACCTTTCAGGAGGAGGAGCTGTCGTCACAGACTGTCCCTGCAGCTGAGCTGGTGAGATGGTAACAGTCAAGTGGATGAAGCATTAGGATCTGTAGGAAAGGAACTAAACAAAACCAAGAAGGCTTCTATGCTACTGCATAAACCTGTTGTCCACCCCTGCCTTGCTGCTGCAGGAGGTGAGAGTATCCCCTCAGATGGACATGTTTTGGGGTTGACAGAGACCCAGAGGTGTGAAGGAGCTTCCTTGCAGGAAGCACAGGAGCAGATGAGGGCTCTTTGGCTGCAAAAGCAACAGCTGAGAGCAAATATGACAGGCCAGAGGAACTGGACTGGGATGAACTGCTCACTGTCCCTTCCAGCATGAGAGCTGGAGGCTGTAAATGAAGGTGCAAGAACACAACAGACAACAGGACATGATTTCTTGACTTAGTTGGAGAACGTGCTAGAAATAAGACATTTGTTGATGCAGGAAGGGCCTGGGTGCGCAATTAGAAGAAGGACCTTTTTGCAGAGTTACCAAAGTGATTAACCATGTGAGGCGGTCCTCTCTGTTGAAGGGTGAGGTCCTGCACTGCAGGCTTGCCCTGCTCTCAGCTCATCCCTGGGGACTTGCTATCAGATGCTCTCGCAGACGTGATACCAGACTAGATTATACCCTTTACCCAAATCATTGCTGTCAGGCTTTTAGTGGTTCGTGGATTCAGTCTGGCTCCACTGATACTGGCTGCGCGTGGGAAGAAAACATAGGAAAACCATCTTGTAGCCAGATGAGCGCTTTAGGGGAGTGATGGTAGATCCTCTGCTCTGCTCCTGCTCTGTGCTAAAACTCATCCCTGGAAGTCCCAAAAATGGCTTCTGGTGCTGAGGTAAGGTGGTGCAGAGAGGAGGCTGTACATTTTTCAGCAGAGAAGAGTGGGAAATAGTGATGGAGACTGGAAATGGAATTGAATTTCTAGTTAGGGTACGCAAAGATGAAACGGCATCTCTTTATGTGAACAGCTAATTGGGCCTAGATTATGTTGAAGATGCTGTCATCTGTGCCTCTCACTGCATGTGACCCTGCCTTAGGTCTTATTATTTTTTTATACGAGGAGCCTGATAGTACTGCTTCCGCTCCATTTCCATTTTCTTTATAAGAGGTGATTACACAGGAAAAAGAATTGCTGATGAGATATTCCGGCCCTTCAGATCGGCCTGATCCGACTGCCTGGCACTCCCTGATGGGTGGTGTTGACTGAGTCACCTTGCAAAGGGATAAAGTACCTTGGGCTTGCCAGTGTGGCAGAGCGTAAGCGTGTGCTCGGCCAGTGCTGGAGCGTGCAGCAGCTGCTGCTGGCGAGAGGCGTTCAGCAAGCGGCGTGGTGCTTTCAGCAGCACTTACGCCCTTCCGGAAGGGGCACTCCTGGCACTCCAAGTGAGAAGATTCCTGAGGGGAGACTGAAGTGTTTGAAGCTTGTTTAATCTGTCTAGAGCCTGATTTCATTGTCTCGAGAGCTCAGTAGGAAATTTCACAAGAAAGCATCCCTACTCTGAGTACAACTGACTCATTTTTCTCTCCTATGATACTGGGATGTTCTGGCATATCTGGTGGGAAAAAACTAGTTACTAGAAACAATCCCTTTTTACTGAAGGGCAAGTGACACGAAGTATTTAGCAGGCTAGTAGTGTTTACCTGAAAACTGATGGTGCTGGGAAAGCGCTGAACAGCTTTTGCCGATGTGGATGCAGGCACAGCATTTGTTTTTCTGGTTGGAGTAGAGGCAGAAGAGACTCTGGCTTGGGTCCGAGTAGGGCTATTAAGACACATGGAGCTTTGTTCCCAGGATGTTTCTGATTTGTTTGTCTAAGTAAGTCAAACCTCAGGAAAGGATTCCTTTTCGATTTTTGTGGGCTATTCATCTGGCTGGGTTTGTGGAGGGTGGCAATCCACGACTAACAAGCAAAGTGCTCTGCTTCGGGGGATAGAAAAAGTACATTTCCCACATTTATTGCTCATTTTATATTTTTATCAGAAAAAGAAAACATATCCAGGAAGTGCATTCTGAGAGAGGTTGGGTGTGGTAGAAGCGACTTCAAAGATATGACATGAACTGCTTGTTCTTCTCTCCTGACAGTTTGCTTATCTGGTTGCCTTCCTTTGAAAAATATATCTGCTCTCCTGTGTAAGAGAAGAGCTGAGGGTGACTAAAGTGCAGTGAACACGGGAAGCTAAGGAACGGGTTCCTGCAATTAAGTATCTGACAAGAATTGACCTGATCTTTCAGTGCATTCATAACAAATTCTTCTATTGCTATCTATTTCCTTTCTCAAGTGTTGGGTGGTGGTCTTGGCCTGAGATACTGATGGCTTGTGAGAGTCGTACAACTGACTCCTCATCCAGTTGGCTAAGTGTCATCCAGCCTCCAGCACTGCTACCTTTCACTATTCACAGTTAGGACAAGGACCAGCGTTGCTGATGCAGACACTGGCCTGTGCCTGGGTTTAGCAAGGCAAGCGGCACCCCCAGAAGTCAGGGCACCTTGCAAGCAGCATCCCAGCTCCTTTCCCCACTGCCCCCGCAGCCACAGTGAGGGCTCGCCTGGCAGCATTTTGCTGTTTTGAGAGGAGGTGTGTCTTCACAGAATCACAGAATCACAGAATGGTAGGGGTTGGAAGGGACCTCTGTGGGTCATCTAGTCCAACCCTCCTGCCGAAGCAGGGTCACCTACAGTAGGTTGTAGAGGACCTTGTCCAGGCGGGGCTTG
>Ga0065711_1049693_pt1 | contig 11173 bp, 17 predicted proteins | sample Hoacrofraction12_FD_59098 | JGI IMG/M metagenome (GOLD analysis project Ga0065711, IMG submission 59098) | Hoatzin crop microbial communities from Cojedes, Venezuela - Epithelial fraction 12 v2 (version 2) | ecosystem: Host-associated > Birds > Digestive system > Esophagus > Crop | place... | reverse complement strand
CTCCTCCAGCCCCCCCCCCCAGCCCCCACCGCTGCAGGAACAGGGCTGCGCCCAGCGAGGGGGGATGAGACCCCCACCTCCCATGGGAACGATGCCCCTGTGCTGGGGACCACTGCGGAGTTCACCCACACTGCACCCACCCACGCGCACACCCCCTCACCCACAGACAGGGATTCACTGCTGTCTAGGAAGGGTTGAGCTCGTCCTGCATCGTCCCCACTCGGGGATTTCGACGTCCCCATCCTCTACCCACCTCCCCACCGCCATGCAGGGCCAAGATCAGCTCTGGATTTTAAAGTTGCTGGGGACACCCAGGGCTTCAGACCGGCCCTCCTCGGGCCACCGGCAGTGCCTGGGTGCAAGGCTGGGGCACGGGTGCATCTGGGCTCGGTGACATCCTTCCCACACAGGCCAGGGCTGCCTTGCCCAAGGATCCAAATTGGAGGAGAAGGGGGAGAAAAAAAAAAAAATAATAACCTAGAAAGGATGTGGGTACCCTCCACTCCTCCGGCTGTCACTGTCCTGCCTCCTTTCCCACTGCCTGTCTTCCTCCTCCTCTCCCAGACAAGCGTTCAATCTTTTTTGTCTCGGCAAACAGCTTTTAAGTTCCTCCCGCTCTGTCTAATTTATATTATTTTAATTATTGAATAGCCCTCTCACTCGTCGCCTGGAACATTAACATGTTTTAAAAAAAGGGACCCAGAAAAATCAAACTCCATCAGCAATCAGTTTTTTCCGTCTTCACTAACAGCTTCCAGCCCTCCCAGGAGGGCACCCGGCGCTCTCAGCACGCCGGGCCGGTGGAGGAAGAGGAGGGGGGAAAGGCAAAAAGGAAAACAGCATCAGCCCCAGAGAACCGAGGGGTTTCGGGGTGCTGGGAGGGGAGGCAGAGCTGGGACCCGGCTCGGGGGGCAGCACGGGGCTCCCATGGCTGCTGGGTGCGCGGGGTATTTACATTTCTCCCTGCCATTTGCTGCGGAGGGGGCTCTTGTTCAAACACCCTCTCTAGCCCAGGGACGCTGCTGCAGATAAATAAATGCACAGCGAGGGGAAAAGTAATCAGAAACTCCTCGGCTTTCCTGCGCCTGGCACGGCGAGGGGGAGCGAGAGCCAGCCCTCGTCCCAGCGCAGCCCTGAGTGCCCTGCTTCCCCCGGCACAGCCGGAGCCGGTGGCACAGGACAAGTGTCCCCAGCCTGGCTGGTGTCCCCTGGGCTGGAGCAGAGAGCGGTCACAGCCGCCCTCGCGCCCCGCCGGCGATAGCTGCCTCCAGCCCGGCAGCGCAGGCAGCAACCCTGCAGCTGCCCAGCCATTTGGCTACGGCATGACCTCACGTTTTGGGGGTATAATCCACACCAGGGTGGGGGACACGGAAATGCTCCCAATTAGCAGCTCCTCATGGGCAGGCAGGTCAAGAGCATCTGTCTATAGGTGACAGCCACAGGCAGGGAGGTGCCTGGTGTTTCTTATGTGACAGCAAAGGTTCACCCAGAGTGCTAAGCAGGACGGCCAGGGTCCCCCCCAGCTGACCCTCTGGGTGACACTGCTCCCACAGACCACCCAAGCCCCCTCAAGTAACAGCCAGGGAAGGGGGAGCAAGGGCTGCACCCCAAAAACACTCTGGGAGCTCCCAAGAAGGCTGGACACTCTCCAGCCTCAGAAGTTTTCAAGTTCCACCACAACCAAGCTCTGATCAACCCAGTTTGACCCCACAGACGGCCCCGGTGGGCTGAGCCCCCCACGGTCCCTTCCAGCCCGAGTCATCCCACCCCGCACCCATCCTCAGCCCACCTCGCCAGCCATCTCCTGCGAGGCGACCTCCCTCCCGCAGCCCTGCTGACGCCAGGAGCATCAGCATCCCCCTCGCCACGAAGCCGGGGGAGAAGAAATAAAAATCCTCCCGCTAAAAGTGTCGTCACCAGAGAGGGATGGGGGAAGGGATCCCCGGGGACCCGGGGGAGGCAGGAGAAGGGTTTTAAAGACACCGGCTCCTGCCTACACCCAGCCGTGGAGGAAGAGGCACGCGTGGATAAACGCTGCAAAACCACCGCGGCGGTTATTTTTACCCTCGCCGAGCCCTACCTTGAAGAGCCGCAGGATGTTGGCCACCATGATGGAGACAGAGCTGCCCGAGGCGCCGATGACGCCGACCACCCGCTCCGGTTTGGTGATGATGGGGGGCCCGCCGTTGACGCAGCGCACCTCGGTGCTGTCCTTCTCGATGAGGGCTTGCACGAAGGTCAGCGACTGCTCCAGGGCGTGCGTGTCCCGCGAGCACGTGTCCAGGATGCGGGCGCCCAGGGTGATGTTGGGGAGCAGGTCGGGGTCGTTGTTGATGCGGTCCAGGGCGAAGAGCATGGCCTCCAGGCGATGGATGCCCTTCTCCTTCTTCAGCTCCCCGCAGGCTTTGCCCTCCGCGCCCCGGCCGTGCACGGGGAAGAGCCCCCCGAGCGTGATGTCCCCGTCGATGCGGATGGAGTTCATGTGCGGGTAGCCCTGGCCCTTGGGCTTGGCGGCACCCCCGGGCGCCCACCCCCAGCTCCAGGCACTCAGGAGGAGGCAGAAGGAGAGACGCTCCATGCAAAAGTAACCCCCGCTCATCGCCAAAGCCGTGCTGGGGCAAACCTCGTGGCCCGAAACCCGGCGGCGGTCAGGGAGCGAGGCGGGCGCGGGCAGGCGGCATGGCTCCCGGCAGGGTCCCGCTCGCGGCACCGTCAGCGGCTCGCGGCGGTGATGCCGGTCCCTGGGGAGCAGCGGGCGGCCGGGCTGCAGGAGGGTGACGGGGTCGGCATGGCTACGCCAGGGAGAAGAGGCGGCAGCGGCGACGTGAGCCCAAGCAAAGCTTCGGGTCCTTCCTCCGGAGCCCTTGGCAGGGGGAGGAGAGGAGGAAGGGGGAGAGAGAAAGAATTAAGCAGGAGGGTGAAGAGGACATCGGCTATTCCGAGCTCTCATCAGGGAGCTCGGCACAAATCAGCACTGGGGGTTATTGCAAAAAAAAAAAAGTATTTGGGATTCACTTGATTTTTGATTCACTCCAACAGGTCTGGCTCAGCCCAAGCCGCATCTGGGCAGGGGGGCTGGCGCAGGGCCCCCTGGCTCGCTCTGCCCTGAGGAGTGGGACCAGGGCTGGAGGGAGGCCCCGGGACCCGTCCCTTCCCATCCCCTCTTCAGAGAGTTGCTGGGGCAGGACAGACCCTGAGATGGTGCTCGGAAGGGGTCAAACCCCGCATGCACCCACAGCCCTGGTCCCCACCCATCCCAGAGCATCCCGCCTGCCCCAGGGCACAGCCAGGCATGGGAGCCAAGCAGCTGCCTTGAAGCTGAGCTTGGTTTAAACCCTGAGCTGATTCAGGGAGAAACCTGGTCGTTAAACAGCCCCTCCACCGCGTGGCGAGTCCCCTCCTCTCCTGAGCATCCCTTCCTGTGCCCACCCTGCCCTTTCCTTGTCCCCATCGATGGCCCAGCCAGACTCCAGGTCCTGTGCCCAGCAAAGCCAGCTGAGGCTGAAGATCCTCCCCAGCCTCCTCCCACATCTGCCAGGCAGGTGCCTTCGACAGGGGTCAGCAACACGAGCCATCCCCCCATCCCCAGCACCACCGAGCTCCAGCAAGGAGGTGCCGAGGGAGCTGGAGGCTGTTTCCCAACAGGTTTTTCCCGACAGGTCCCCACGTCTCGAGTGCCGTGCTGCGAACCAAGCGGGCTGGGAGCTGATCTGTGTCTTCAGTGAGAGCCGATGTGGCCAAGCACCGACAAAACCCGGCGTTACGGATCTGAACCGCTGCCCTAAGCATCGCCGCTCCTGCTGCTCTTCCTTCGGCCACCGGTTTCTGAACCAGCAGCTGCTTCCTCGCAAGCATCCGTTATCGACAGCTTCCAGCAGCAAATATCGACAGCACCGAGGGCTCGCCCCAGCCGCGGGGAGAGTTGGGATTTCTGGCTGCCCCAGGCAAGCAACCCGCGGGTCCGCACAGATTAAAAGCAGCAAGGATGGGCGGTCAGCTGTGTGCCGAGAGCATCGCGCTGCGACGGCCCTCGGACCCCGAGCTGGGTGCCCACGGGCGAGGAAGGAGGGAGCGAATGGTCCCTTGGGAAACTGAGGGCGAAGCTGGGGGTGAAGGCACAGGGAGCGGGGGCCCGGGCGATGCCCGCAGGCTGTGCCCACGCACACGCGCTGCATCCCGACCCGCATCCCAACGCCTGCCCGAGGGCCACGCGGCATCGGCAGCCCTGGCACCGAGCACGGCTGGCGGGGAGCGTTTCGGCATCGCCGGCTGCTCTTCCCCGAGAAGCGGCAATCGAAGAGCAGCCCGCCCTGCGGCGCGGTGCGGGGGGAGGCACTCGTGGTTCCCCGTTAACCACCGAACACCATGGGATGAGATTCAGTCTTTTCACCAGGTGGAAAAAACCCACGGGGTCCTGCTAACTGCCGCCCCGCCTCGCTGCCCCAGCGCGCCGGTGCCCGCGCCGTGTCTCAGAGGCGAGAAGGCTCAGCCCATCCTAGCTCCTCCATCTCAGCCCCAGACCCTCACGGGACCCTCCTGCCCACAGCCGGGGGGGGAGCTGGGGGGGGGATCTCACTTCTCACCAGCCTCCCGCAACCCCCTGTGCCGTCACATTGTCTCTTTTGCTTTCACCCCAGAGCCCCTCGAGCGGGTACAGGGTGCTAGCACAGCCTTGGCTCTGAGATCGCTGCAGGACAGCCCTTCATCCCCCTCCCCACGCCCTGGCGCTGCCCCTGCCCAAGCAGCACAGCCCTCTGCCTCAGTTTCCCCTCGGGGAGAAGGCTCTCCCTTGCAGCCCATCCCCGCTGTCTCCAAGCAGCTGCTGATGGATGCTGCGAGGACAGCACATGATTAATGCAAGGCACCAAAAAGCAGAGGAGAACCAAGCAGGCAAATGCATTCCCCAAGCAGGATGGGCTGCAACAGCGAGACTGAAGAAACAGCTTAAATTAATCTCAGCTCCAGCACAGAGCCCAGCATCCGAGCCCACGCCTGCCGGGCCGGATCCTCAGCCAGCCCCGAGGGGTGCTGCCCGCCGGAGCCGGCCGTGCCGACCCCTTTTACACCACGGAGGAGGATCCAGCTCCGCAGCCTCCCCAGCCAGGAGAGCCCTTGCCTCAACTCACCTCCATAAATTATGCACATCCCTGCCTGTCGGAGCCACTTGAAGGCCCATCTCCAAAGCGTTTCTGACAGCCCGGGCTTTTAAGCAACCAGAATTATCCAGTGCCGAGCTCTTTGCTTCCAAAGGCAGGAGCCTGGGAGTGCTGCGGCACGACCCCCCGCTGCCCCAGCCTGCCCCGCTGCCGGGAGAGCCCCCGCTCGGATGGGGATCAAGGACAGGGATCAACCCTCGGCACGGTCCCGTCTCCTTCGCAAGCATCATCCCGTGAGTCGGCAGCGGGAGCGGGGCAGGGGAAAGCGGCTCCTGCTACAGCCTGGCAGCGGGTCAGGCTCTGCCCGTGGCGAGGAGGCAGATGATGGGCAGACCCAGAGATGCTCAGACACCGCAGCCCTACCACGCAGCCCCACGCCAGCTAAAACCAGGTCATTTTTTGCATCTTACCCCAGCAGCCAGGACATTTCTGCCCGTCAGAGAAGGTGTGATGGGTCACCACGTGGACCCGCTCCCAGGAAAACCCTCTGAGCCCACGGCAGCTCCCGCCGAGCTGGCAGTGCCCCCAGAGCCCACGGCCTCTCCCTTTCTTCTTTTCAGCTTTTTCCTCTCTGTTCTCTCCCCTTTGTGCCTCCTTTGATCATATAATCTGAACGAACTGAAGGTAAAAATATCACGGCAGGCAAGAAGAAAGCGCAAATAATGGGGAGGGGAGGCGGGGAGCTGGTTTGAGTCCCTCACTGAATCGTTAGGGGAGATGCAGCCTGAATTACCCGACGAGCCTGCGCTGCAAACGGCCGAGCGTTCATCGGGAAGGGGCAGGAGATGAACATCCCCTTCCCGCCGTCCTCTTCCACCCGCACCACGCATCCCCACGGCCGCACACAAGCTGCTGCTCCCCGCACAGCCCAAATTTTGGTCCCACCAGCGCCAGGGCTGCACCCACCCCTGGGGTGCTGCCCGGAGGGGTGGGCAGCGCGCGGGGCTGGGCGAGCAGGCAGGAGCCCAAGCCTTAAAGCTCATTGGCAAGAAGGAGGGAAATCCATCCTTCCTCCCAGGTGTGGGACCAGCCTCTGCATCCCCAGGGAGCCCAGCTCCGGCACCTCCCCACAGCAGCCCTTCCACCATGAGGCTGGTCCGGCACATCTGGAGGGAGACGCACATCTGGAGGGCATCTGGAGGGAGACGCACATCTGGAGGGAGATGCCTGCCTACAGCAGATGCTCATGGAGCAGGGAACAGCCCTACCCACACGCTACGGGCATCAAAGGGATGGACCCATCCTCCTGCCCCATCTGCACGGCTCCGTGGGGGCAGCACCGCCCCACGGGAAGAAATATTTGCAGATTTGCAAGAAGTCAGGTGCAGGTGTGCACCCCCCAGGGGGGTAATAAACGGGGTGGGATAAATGCCCAGCGTGGCATTTATCACGGCGCCAACGGAATGAGCAACGCTGCTCGTTCCCACTTCCCACAAGCGCATCGTCGGTGAGGAATGAGCCTTTCCATCGCCCTCATCCCGGCCACGAAACGGCCGGACCCGAGATCTGGAAAGCAGCGCAAGGACTCCTCAAAACGAGCGGATCTCCAGACGGGCACGGCTCATTGCCCGGCCTGAGCCAGACCGATCTAACGAGGGTCAGGATCTGCCGCGGCGGGTGCTGGGGCTGCTGCCGCCCCGGGACTGGGATAGCCAAGGGGACCACGGGCTGTGCCGCTGCCCTGAGGGTCCCCGCACCCCCGGACAGGGTCCCCCGCGGTGGCATCCCACCCCCCTCTAGTGGTGGCCATGCCACCGAGCCACCGGCTGGCACCCGCATGGGTCCCACCAAGGCCCCAGCACGGAGCAGGGCGAGGGCTCGGCTGGGCAGCAGAAATCAAACGCTGATTAAAAATGCCCCTGCGCTGCGCGGAGCTCCGGCTGCAAACCCCCCCTCCAGTGCCCGGAGGCAGGGACCGACCATCCCGGGCTTCACCTCCGCAGCTCCTTCCCACAGCTCCTGCCACGCATCCCTGCGAGCATCACGCCGGGGCTGCACCAAAGGCACAGCGCCAGCTCGCCGTGTCCCGCAGAGCCCAGGGGTGCTCGCAGGCACCGGGATGCATCCCCGGCTGCATCGCCACCTGCTCCTGCCGGACACGCGGCCCCGGAGCCGGGCAGCCCGTCCTGCAGCGGGGGTCTGCACCCCAGGGCTTTGGAGCCAAGGCAAGCGCTCTCAGTCGCTCACTGGGGCTGGGGCATCTCCAGGAGAGGCAGCTGGACACCCCCCCCCGTACGCATCGCATGGGTTTTGTTTGCAAAATTTCCCTTCCCCAGCCCGGCGCTGCTGCAGCCCCGGGAACAGAGAGCCTGGAGGGACCCCCACATCGCACCGACCGCTCCGGAGAGCCCCAGCCCTGGGGAGATCTGGCCCACCGCGGCTGCACAGCACAGGGGGGGTCTTTGCTGGACCCCCCCCAGACCTGCCCCTCGACACAGGGATTTTGCAACAACAAAACACCTCCTTTGGGGGAGAAATAAATAAATAAGGAAGGAAATGGCCCATTTCTCTCCCTCACTCCGCTCCCTGCAGGGCTCCCAGTCAAAACCAAGTCATTCTACTTCCATTAGCTCCACGGAGCCCATGCCGCTGCAGGCAGGCGAGGTCACGTCTCGTGTGCCATCAGGCACATTAGCTAAGCGCTAGTCACCATGGCTGTACCACCGCCGGCAGCGGGCAAAGCCGAGAGGCGAGTTATTAGGATCCCAGCCAGGGCTTATCGCAGGGCAGCCCGAGCATCCCACCCCTCCCCGAGCAGACCCCGCTCCCACGGACCGCAGAGCAGCAGGGACCTTCGGCTCTGCCGGACCTGTTGGCTCCCAGTTCAGAGCCAGCGCACTCACTGGTTTTGTGCTGAGCCCACCCAGTTGCATCAGGGCTCGTTAAACCAGGCAAAGGCTCAGCCAGTGATGCGGTCCAGGAGATGCAGGAATAAGCGGCCAAGAGCCTGCGCCCAGCACTCGCCTGCACGACCCCATCCCCAGCTGCCAAGGAGCCAAGCGCCCACCAGCCCACCACCAAGGAGACCTCCCCAGCCCAGCCCTGGCACTGGGAGGGCTGTGCCGGCTTCTGCCACGCTGGCTGCCCGCGAGCTCGCCAGCATCTTTTTGAAAATCAAGGCCATTTCTTTCCCCACCTGCTATTCCTTCGGCAAGCGGGGCCAGCCAGCACGCAGCACAATATCCCAATTAGTGCACGCCCGCTCTTCCCCGCTTGCAAGCGATTACAGGGAACTTCACTTTGGCTCCTGGTTCTTTTTAATTGCAAAAGCTCCATAAAGTACAGCGGAATTTAGGCACGGAGGGAGGGGATGCCAGGTTAAGTTCTCTGTCAACAGGCAAAACCTTAAGTATTCAGGTCAAGTACCCCAGCGTTCGCTCGGAGGAAAAGCAAGGCCACGGCTCAGCAGGCAGCGGCGAGCAGAGACCCCAGATTTTACCACCAAAACCCACCCAACGTGCTCCAAGACGCAGCCTTTCCCCGGCAATCCCTCCATCGATGCACGATCTGGTATCGCAACGCTTGCATAAGCCCGAGCCCACTGCCAGGGTGCCGACTCGACCCCTCTGCAACCGGGTCCCGCCAGCGCCCAGCTCAGAGCTTCACGGCAGGGAAAAGCTGGGTATCACCACCCTCCTCGCTGCCCCAGAGCATCCCTCAAGGGATGCTCTAGTCTGCAGAAAATGGCTCCCACTGGGCATGGATCACACCCAGGGATTACTTATCATGTTTTATATACCTATATATATATGTATCCTTAACTGCAGGCAAGCTCTCTCCTTCTCCCTCTCTGTCCACGTCCAAGCAGGCCAGGGCTAATCCCTCGCTTTGAGGGATGTACAGCACAGCGAGGGGAAGGTGAGCAGGATCCGGCCGCGGGGCAAGCGGCGATCGCAGCAGCTCACCTTGCGGGAGGCGGCACGGGGTCTCTGCCGGCAGCCAACGTGCAGAGCTCCAGCCGGGAGAGCCCAGAGGGAGGGAGGGAGCCGGCGCCCATCCCTGCTACATGCAACAAAATCCCACAATTGATTTTTGATCACCTTCTGCGAATTGGGGCGGCGCTGGCTCGGAGCACGAGCGTGGCCTGACTGACGGTCCCCAGCGGTGCCTGCGGCACTGCCCGGCGTTTCTGCTCCCCATCACATCTGAGCCCCGAGACCGCAGTCCGGCAGCTCGAGCCCCTGCCCGTACCCAGAATGGGTAAGCCCTGGCGGGGGCAGAGACCCCCATCTTGAGCCAGGCTTTGCGCAGGGCCATCCGCAGCACAGGGACACAGGGCACCGGGCCACCCCTCAAAGGGAAACCCCTCCGTTAGACCCGAAGCCCGAAACGAAGAGACGGTGCCCGCAGCGGGCGCAAAGCCGGGGAGGGCGGCAGGAGCGGGTTCGCGTATGTTATAATTAGGACCTGCCATATCTTCCAACCGTCGTCTTTCTGGGAAGAGCTGGAAGGGGGTGGCTGAGCTGACAAATCCATCCTCCTCCTGCCTGATGCCAAAGTTGAAGCACGTGACACCCTTTTTTTGGGGAGCCGGCAGGCTCCTCCGCACCCGGGATGCGGGGCCGGACCACGGCTGCACCCAACCTGCCATAAAATCCCCTCGAAGGTCCCCAACACCCCGGGGTGCAGCTCAGCACCACCAGCCCAGCGCCTGCTGCACCCCCCAGAAAGGGTTTACCTGTGCCCCCCCAGCCCGGGGCAGCTGGAGCCCGCTGCTCCCAGTGGGGACCCACCACACTCGCAGCCGGACCACCCTCGCCGCACCCCCCGGCGCTGCGTCCCCCCCCTAGCTCGGCCAAGATGGCCAAAAGCAGCCGGTGTTTCTGCGCATCCCACCGGACCGCAGCTCTCAGCACGGAGGCGGTGGGTCACAGGGAGGGGGAGGGTCTCGCCCCGACTCTCCCCGCAGCCGGAGCCGTGCCCAGCACGTCCCCCCACACCCCCACCCGCTGCCCCGGTGCGGATAAATCCCTGCTTGCAGGGAGCGAAGGGAGGGGAGGAAATGAGCTTCTTTTTTTTTTTCCCCTCTCCTTTTGGCACTTCTCCTGGCATTTTCCTCGAGCTCCTTACTGCGTTCGACATATCGGCTCAGCTCCCCCACTCCCTGCGCCCTACCTCGGGCGAGCGGCCAGCACCGGTGAGCTCCTCCGGTCACCCCAGCCCCGCTTCACGCCATCGTCTCTCACCAAGCCCCGAGCCACAGGTCACCCGGCGGAGATGGCAGTGACTCACTCCGCAGCCTCTCCGTCGCAGCCGCCGATGGCAGCGGGCATCCCCGCCAAAGCCCAGAGCAGCCCACGGAAAAATAACCCAGCTGGCAGAGCACGGCAAACTCATCACACCAGGAGGAGGAGGAGGAGGATGAGGATGGCGGGGCTGCGCCTGGGCAGGCGGTGGGAGAGTTCTCCGTTTTTTTCCCCGCGGCTGCCAACTTCCCAGTGGCTCCCGAAGCCACGCAGATCCGCTCTCCCGAAAAGCGCCGAGGAAAGGGAGAACGCTCCGGAGAGGAAAACAAACCCGGGAGCGCGTGTCCGCACGCAGAGCCGGGCTCCCTGCCCAGCACCGGGGATGCTTCCATGGGGCCTCTCCAGCTCTGGGGAAGGGTCTTACAACCAAAGACCCCCCAGGCTCAAAGGGGCAGCCCCCTCCCCGCTGAGCTGGGCAAAGCCCCCCGTTCCCGCTCCCCCTGCCCTGCGACGGGCTCTGCGGGCCCTGCTGCGGCGAGGCAAGGCGAGGGGCAGCCCCCCACCTGCAGCTCAACCACAGCCCACAGCCCCTGCCCGGTGCCCCCCAACCCAAACCCCTTCCCCTCTAGCCAGGCGAGCCCCCCTCGGCTCCCCTCCCGCAGCCCACGCCGGGGCCATGGTCACCTTTGGGGACAAAGAGGGCAGGTTGGGGGACGGGGGACGGGGGGGGGTCTCCCCCCGTGCCCCCCACGGAGAGGGGGGGAGGCATCGCTTCGCAGCCCCACAACTATGAATAATGCAATGAGTGGGAGCGCGGGGAGCCGGGCAGCT
>Ga0065711_1049692_pt1 | contig 11173 bp, 3 predicted proteins | sample Hoacrofraction12_FD_59098 | JGI IMG/M metagenome (GOLD analysis project Ga0065711, IMG submission 59098) | Hoatzin crop microbial communities from Cojedes, Venezuela - Epithelial fraction 12 v2 (version 2) | ecosystem: Host-associated > Birds > Digestive system > Esophagus > Crop | place... | reverse complement strand
GGGCGGCGGCCTCGGCGGAGGTGGGAGCTGGGGGGTCGCGGAGGGGGCGAGGGGCGCTGGGCGGCCTGTCCCCGGCCGGGCTGGGGGCGGCGGCAATAACAGTAAGGGGGGCGGCGAGAGCCCGCGGCGGAGACCCCCGAGGGCGAGGGGAGCCGGGCGCAGGGAGCCCCCTGGGGGTCTGCCGGGGGCAGAGGGGGTCAGTCAGCCCCGAGGGTCGCCGTGCCCGCCCCGCCGGAGGATGCCCGCAGCACCTCGCCCCGCACCGCCCGGCTGGAGGACGAGGAGGAGGAGAGCGGGCGCTTTCACTCCTGCTGGCTGCAGAGGCTGAGGCAAAAGGCAGAAAAAGGAGGAGGGGAATAAAAAGCAAAGAGAGGGGGGGAGAGAGAGAGTGAAAGAAAACTAAGCCCAGCTTTTGCCGGTGCTGCTTGGATTGGATCTGGTTTGAGTTTCCTCTCTGCTGGCTTGTGCGGCGAGAGGAGGAGTGGGGGGAAGCCACTCGCTCGCTCGCTCTCCCTGCGAAGCGGCAGCAAACGTGCTGGGGGCTGCGCTGGTGGGAGCTGCCCGGGGAGCGGTTGCCTCGCAGCTTCTTGCTCTCAGTTGCTAAAGAACTGCCTGGACTTCTCGAGGACCTGGAGGGAAAAGCCATCACTTCACAGACCCGATAGTTGCTCAGTGCCTATAGACTTGACACGGGTTTTTTTTCCTAGGGGATTCTTTTTTAATTATTTTTCTCCCGTGTCTCTCAGCAGTTCCTTGAGTGTGTGGCATTGAAATCCATTGCTTTGTTAACAACTTTGGGAGATATTTTTTAGAACTTTTTTTTTCTTTCTTTTGTTTTCTTTGCCTTAAAAAACAAAAAGTCCTTTTGGGGGGAGGGGAGATGATCGTGCTGATGTGGAATAAGTGCTCCTGCTGTCTCCTCTTACTAGCCGCGGTCCTGATCGTGGAGAGCTCCCAGCTAGACAGCTCCAGCTCCAAGGTGAACTCCATCAAGTCCACCCTGATGGGGGAGGCTCCAACTCAGGCAACCAACAGATCTGCAGGCATCCACCAGGGACTGACGCTTGCTAGCAGTAAGAAGGGCAAAATGCTAGAGCAGATGAGAAAGCCTCCCAAGCACTATCACCGGCAAGGAGAGGTAGGACATCGCTTCATTGCTTCAGTGTCTGTCTGTCTGCCTGCTATATGTAAATAACTGCTAGTCCTCCCCTTGCATTCTTTTCAAAGCTGCACTTTGTTAAATTAATTAATTTACTTCATCGGGATTGTCTGGGACAAGATCGTGTCATAATTGGTGTTAAGAACTGTGCAAATGGAAGTTGGAAGGTTTTAAACCTTTCGTTGGTGAGGAAAATTGGAGTGTGAAGTGAAAACTGTGTTTGCAGCAGTGAAACAAACTTGGTTTTAAAAATCACACCTAGCAAGTTGATCTCTGATGTCTTTCTCCATGGTGAGAATAAAAATCATGCTGTCACAGTGGAATAGTTGAAGGCACGTTCATTTGGACAGAGAGTAAATTCTAGGTTTCTTGTCTGGAATATGCTCCAGAGGTTGTGGAAGTTTTGTCTGGTTATGTCCAGTTGGGATAAGCAGGGATTAACAGCCATGAATAGGAAGTTTAAGTGTAAGGAAGAAAGAAAAATTTATAGAAACTTTATGAAAAAAAGACTTGGACTTGCTTATGCAGTCTTCTTTCCTCTTTATCATACTGGGAAACTTGGAAGTCTGATAGAAAATTGTCTTCAACTATTGTTGTGGTAAAATATAAAGCAGTACTTTAAGCCGTCAGTCCTCTACTTCTCTGTTGAGTCTCAACTTGGACGGAATGAATATTGCACACTGTGGTGTTGAAGGATGTAGACTTCTTCAGAAAATATAGAAGTTATACTGTTGGGTATTATTAGTACCTCCAAATACAGCTGCTTTTCATAAACAACAAACAGTGTAGCAGCAAGGGAACTGCCAGCATTCAGCACTAAAAAGGCAAAATACTCAGTGCCTGAAGGGTCTGTATCTTGCCTACATTTTCCGTAAAGTAGCAGAGAAGCTGCAAATTCAAGTAATCCACTGAATTTGCTAGTGTGTTTCACATCAGCTGCCTAATATTTGAATGTTATCATTTGGTTTTGTGTGCAGGCGTAATAACAGTGGTGGTGGTTTTGGTTTTTGCGTGTAAGAAATTTGTTTTTTAACTTGTCCAAGCTTTCTTTCCCTAGCCACTCAATTGTTTTATAGTTTACCCAGAATTTGGTTGCCTCTCCTTACCTCTGAGCAAAATTTAGCAACAGATGCTGTGCTGAAGTTTCACGTTACTAAAGTACTGTGTTCTTTCCTAGTGCACGTTGTAATAATTAGTATGTTAAATCACTTTGAGGAAATACAGGAGCATGATATGCTTTCTTATATGTTCTCCTTGAGTTTTCTTTTGTTCGCTGTGTATTCCCCAAAAGTCAATGTGTAGGACCTATTTTCCCAATGAGTGTTACCTGTCTCATGAGTGTGAGCACTTGCTGGGCTGCACTGTACAGCCCCAAACACGACACATAGTTTTTGCCTGTTGGAGAAGTCTTGCCACCTTTCCCTATGCACAACATCCTTATGACTTCAATGTGTATTCAGCATAATGTTGAGAATGATTGATTATAATTCACCCAGTTCCTGGAAAACAAGTTGCACTGCCCACCGATTGTATTTGCAAGATTTGATCCTTACTTGCCGACCTGGATTGTTCTCTAGGGACTTCTAGTTACTGGCATGAACTCACCAGGTAAACTTCAAGTCAGAAGATACTGTAAGTATCTGCAGTGGTAGAAGCAGTGGCACACGTGTTAGTATGTTCCTGTTTGTAGCAGGAGCAAAGACCCCTGGAGAATCAGTGACTTTGGCTCCCAGGAAGCAAAGTCTGACCTCCCGTCAATGGCTGCCAGTGCTGACTTTACCCTTTTTCCCTGGGACTCCGTCCCCAGCTCCTGCGCGGTCTCATGCTGATGCAGCCTGTGAAAATGACTCAGATTTGCTACCAATAATTGTAGATGTTACTTTCAGCCACCTGCCTGAAAGAACACAATTAACACAGAATTGCAGTAAAAAGGAGAAAAAGAAAAAAAGTTGTTACTTTTGTGATAATGCTTTAGCTTTGGCGATACTTCCAGTTGCAGGGTTGGTAAGCTGCTGCGTTTTTTTGACAGTTGTGTCACACATCTCAACCAATTAAGACATGACATTCTCATAATTTTTTTTTAAGTACTCTCTTTTAAGTTTAGTACTTGATTTGTTTATATTATGGGACTTTGCACTGAAGTTTTGCATGCCTTTTGCTGAAAGAACAGGCTTATGCTTTGCTTTCTAAAACAATCTGTTGCATTAGTGGATTTTATAATGTGTCAAGAGCAGGAGTACCTTTTATATCTTGGCACCATTAAATGGTGAGTTGAACGTCTTGTTTACAACTGGGAAATAGCTTTATTAAGGACTAACGACACGCAGCTTAAACGAAAACTGATAGAATTTTGCTGCTGCGGTTGTGACAGCTCTGAGCAGTGTATTCAACCCTCTGCAGATACACATAGTGGAAATCGAAGAACTCTCACCAAAACTGATGAAAGGACCATCAGCCAGCAACCTATTTACTTATTCAGCTTGGTATACTAATGCACTTTCAGAACATTTCTTTAATATGTTAATGTAACGTTTTCAATTATGTTAATTCTCAGGACTAGGAGCAACTTGGGAGTCTTTAATCAGCAGTAAATCAACGGATACAGTAGTTCATGGGTTATCTGAAGTGTTGATGTATTTCAGCTGGTAGTTACAGCACTTCTGCCCAGAAAGGGAAGATCCAGTGCTCCTTTGTCAGGCAAAGTTCCAGTTCAGATTAATGAAAATACTCACAAGAGCAAAGCAAGCTGATCCGGCTTGCTGGAGGGACTACCGGGGCAAATGTGTATTTTAGTAAGACTTACATTTTTATGTCTTTCTGAGGAATATTATTTGTTTTCTGTTCTTATTCCCTTTACTGCCTTGGATCAGCAGAGAAGAAGAAGCACTGACGTGCTAAATCGATGAGATTTCACTGTCTCACTGTTCTTTGCTGTCACTTCTGTTTTCCCTTTTCTGCAAACTGTTAATATTTTCCCAATTTCACAGAGAATCGGAAAGTATCTACAGCATTTCCACAAGGGAAAAATATGCTTAGAAATAGGACCATACGGTGCATGTTATTGTACATTACTTTTTGAGGGGTCAACACTACGTACTGTCTGCCATCAATTTCCTTTCAAGACTTGATTTAGAGAAAAGGCTTCTAGGAACAGTAGGCTCTCTAGGGAATTACTCTGGACACATCATCTCTCTAAATACGATACAATGAATAGAGTCCTAAATGAAAAAGGCCAGATTAGCAACAATGGTGGATTAATTTTTCTGCAGGCTGGATACAGCTTCCACTGTGTTCAGGGCAAGCTATTCTGTGTGAGCGCTCTCGCTCAGCTATGGGGATGCAACCTGAAAGGGAAAATCCCATGTATCGTAGCTGTGATTGAAAGGCACAGCCGTTCCACAGATTCCTGGATGATGGCTCTGTAGTCTCTTTAATTCACTTCACCATCTTTTTGACTTCTTGTCACTGGGTCACACTCCCCTCTGTCCTCTGAGGCTCGGTGCTGGGGTTGCACTGCTTCACATTCAACCACCTTTAATGATCTGATAGGCTGAGACATACCAAACTTTATTTCCAGCTGTTTTCCTTCTTTAATCTGTGGGCGCTATTATATTCTGCCCTTTCCAAGTCCTGGCCACCAGCCATTGTTTCAGCTCTTTCCCCAGCAAGTCCCATGTCTCATTCCCTTTGCTGCTGCTGCATGGCTGGTGGGGTTTGTGCTTCCCACTGGGACTGTCCCTCCCGCTTCCTCCACATGCACGATGGGAGCAGCAGCAACGAAGGGAAGAACTGGGACGGCCAAGAGAGGCAACCGGCACAACCGTGAGGCTGAATGAGAGATAATGAGGTCTGGAAAAGTGAGAGAGGACTGAAAAACTGGGTGAAGTTTTAGCACTGCAGAGGCACGAATAGACAAGTATCAGCTAAGTCTTTGTATTCCAAATGTACTTTGTTTGATTTTAAAAATGTTTGGTTTTGTAGGGTGTTTTTTGTTTGGGTTTTTTTTTTTTTAGACTTAGCTTGAGCTAAGAGGCTTGAGACCACAGAAGGCAAACCAAAAAGTCATTAATCCACATGGCTAAGTTGACAGTGCTCTCATACCTATCAGCGCATGGACTTACAAGTGTTTCTTGAACTGGACGTAGTTATGCACAAGGGCTCGCTAGAAAATGCTTGGATGATGCTTTGTAGCAAGTAAAACAGCACGAGATGTAGTAATTGACTGCAGTGCCCTGAGAATGTTACAATAAAATGTACCAAAGACACCAAAAATGTAACCACAATATCTTGAATAGCTTGCAACCAAGACAGTATAAATTATTTCTCCATGGGATTAAAAATAAATTAATTAAAATACCTAGAAATTACATCCAGCAACAGCTTTTTTTTTTTTTTTTGTATAAAAAAATAAATACAGAATTGCTCAATCTGCAGAGGTCACCAGAGAATGTATTCTCTGCTCTTGCTCTTTGCTGTTAGGAATCTGAGAGACATACTGGTTTACTGGCAGCAGTCTTGCCAAATAGCCGAGTGGCTTGTCTCTTGATTGCAAAAGTGGGATGCAGAGTATTATCTTCTTCCTGGGTCTCATGCTTGGTGTCACCTTCAATTTATTATTGTTATTTGACTTCTTAATATAGAGCAAAAGCTCCTATAAAATCGCTTTGCTACAACTATTTCCTATCAATGTTGCAACAAGGCCTAGAAAACTTCCAGGACGCTGGTGTGCTATTGGGTGTGCAAATACTTAGGAAGCATTAGTTTCTGTCTGGAAAGTCTGTCAGAGCCTAAGGACAACACAAATGATGATGAAGCATGATTACATTTTGCCCTCAGAAAAATGAATCTGATTAACTCATTATGTTTGATCAACTGATGTGTTGCAGATGTAAATATAGCACAAGTTTAATTTTGATTTTAATTATCTCAACACCAGATGTATCTTGCAAGCACTTCATATCTCATGGTTTGTCAGTTGAGCCTTTGGTCCTTTTACAGTTGTACTTACAGATGCTTTGCCCTGGTAATGTCGTTCAAGAGGAATTTAACTTTGCAAAGGAGGAGTCCTGTAAAGCTCCTGCTTCTGTTTGTTTTTCAAGCATTGCTTCCCTCTTTGGGTTTTGAGTATCTAAGAATTTCTTTAAGTGTGTCCAAACAAGTTTTATATATATATATGTAAAAATGTTAATTTGGAGAATACCTTCAAAGCAGACACCTTCAATTCCCACTTGGGCTTGCAGAAGTCGCTGCCAAGCTCATGCTGCTCCCACATGCACACACTGGTCGTGGCTGGCAAGAGTCGGGGTGCAATGGGCCAGACTTGGCGCCAGCAGCCCCCGCCCGGCCCATCGTTGGCACACAGCTTGTCGCCATGTCCCACCGCGGTGCTGGGGGCTTTGTGTCGGTGTTGGCACTGCAGTTGTTAAGTACGTGTGACAGATCTGAGGAGATGAAGGTTGTATGGCACTACACTAACGTGGAAGAAAAACAGAAGCCGCCTCTCTGCTTTTCCTGCATCGGTAAAACTCCAAGTGTATTTTGATTTTTTATCATTTTTTTAGAGAACTGCGGATAATTTTTTGGAAGTCTTCATCTTTCAGTGCTGTGTTCTAGGCTGTGTTTCTGGTACCTTTACCTTTAGGTTGAAACCAGCTTCTATGAGCTTCATATCTATGGATGTGAAAGGCCCATACAAATGCCAAGAAGATAAGAAGGTTTGTTACTTTTGTAAAATTAATTTTGCCTGTAAAAGTCTTTATTTTTGTTAGAGAACATGAACATTCATCTCTTCTTTTTTGATCAAGTATAGGCTGTGCAATGACCATATGTTTCCCCAAACCGTCACTGTTGTTGAATTTCTCCCTTTTTGATTGAAGGGCAGATTTGTTTTAATGGAAAATTTCATGAACAGAAAGTAATTTTCACATTGCAATGAAATGTGAAAATAGGTCAATCTGTGATACTTCCAAGCTCATTGCAGAATCCTTTGCTCTAGAATGAGCTACAGAAAGTAGTGTTAGAGCGAGAGAGATGGCGTAAAAGGATACGTATGGTCGTACTAAATGACCAAAGCACAGCCGTTTTCAGATAATGAGTTTTGTTCATCATGGTTATGGTTTTCTTGGGATTGGCCCTAAATCCATCTATGATTTATACATTTGTGTTCACACAAACAGAACTTGCGTTACAAAAATGAATGGATATAAACACACCATAGGAACAGAGTTCACTCATTTAGCAGCTGTTTTGTTCTTACAAAAGGAAAGACCAGGGCAATGCTACAAAAAAGAAAAAAAAAGAGCTGTTGTTTTTTTCCCCCCTCAGAGTGCATAAGCACAAGGTTTAACCCCTTGGGATTTTCTTAAAGCTAAGCTTTGATATGACTGAATTTTCATATGCGTGGTAATGAATCTTGGAGACATGCACGTTGTGCATATGTAGTGCAAATGGCACTGGTTTCGCATTTTTAGCAGCAAGCGAAGGTGGACTGTTCTGCACATGCTTGGGAATGAGGTGTTGCTTCACTCTGCAAGCCCTCTGCCTCATTCTCTGTGCATCATGTAAGTGTGAACCAGGCCATGCATGCTTTTAAAAGCGTATTTATCAGTCCAGTGAATAAGAGGACAAGGTTCAGTTCTACATGTCTTGGCAGCTTGTGTTGAGTGAAGCAGTGACTTGCTGTCAGTGTGATCTCTTCCTTGTAAGTCTGAAATGCCTAAAGCGGAGATCTCTTAAAAAGAATAGCGAACAGAATATGTTTATGTTACAGCAGGAAACTTTTATATTTCCTTTTTGCTCAGAGCAGGGTAATTTCCAGAATTGTTTCTTTTGTTATGTGTTCCTATACAGAAAATGGTGCACCTCTTTGTGACAGCCTGCAAAGATCCTAAAGCTGGACATTTTGCTCTAAAACCAGGTCTCTGGAAGGAGGGGCAAGAACTGTGTGTAAAACCCCTAACAGAAATGCAAAATGCTAAGCCTGACTAATCTAGTTGGGGTTAACGTAGTTCAATTAATTTTCAGAAGTGTCAGAAAGATTTTGATTGCATCAAAAAAGAAAAAAAAGGGATGCTGACAGATGTGCTATCGTCTCATATTTAACCTTTTTGCTTTCATATTACTTTCTCCCTTTCTTTAAGTGTTTTTTTTTTTTTTACAAAAAAACTCTAATGTTTCATGAAGTACAGCCACGGTACTCTGGATGGCCAGTGTCAAGTATTCATGTCAACTCAAAAGAAGCCATAGAGATCTAGATCCTGTGTTTCACTGGGGCTTGGGTCCCATCTCAAATAGCTTAGGATGTTCTCTGAAGTCACTACTGAAAATAGATTTGGGGCTTCCCAGTGCTGCAAGTTCTAAGGAAGACTCCACCTGCCGCCCGCTCTTACATCTAGATTTACTGGTGTGTCTGAATGCTTTCCCTGATTTTCTTACTGTGGGTGTGTTCATGTGGGCTATAGCACAGAGCTGCTTTGGCTTACATAGTCTCTGTTCAGAGTAAGGTTTTATAGAGCATAGGTTTAATAGGAGAAAAACCGCTGTCCGATATGACATAGAGCTGCAAGCAAGGGATGGTGTTAGGGAGCCTTGGGCTTGGCAGGCAGTTTGCCTTCGCAGTGTATCTTCAATGGCAGCTGAGTGAAAAATGGCCAAATGAAGCTTCTACTGGCCTGACCTGGCAGGGCTAGTACAGGCTGCAGAAGTTGCCATATTTCTTTGTTTCTTCTCTTTTGGCTTGAAAAGGAGAGAGCAGAGCCTGCCTCACATCCAGTTCATTGTGAATTTGCTGGGAGACTCAGGATCCTGTCTGCTATCTTAAAAAAGAAAAGTTTGTGTTTCTCTCCATTTTGTGGGGCATTAGGTTGTCCAGGACACAGAGACTCAGCTGTGAGTCTCCTACTTCTCTCTGGTAGGAGGAGTACTGGGAGGATACTTGCTTTCTTTTTCAAACATCATCTCCCCTGTCGTTCTTCAGGCAGGGGGGAAGCAGAGAGGAGATGCAAAATGGCCATTTCCTCTTTAGAGGTAGAGAGGATAATGGCGTTTCTTACCAAAGAAAGAGTTATAGATTGTGATTAAATAGTCAACATAGAGCTTTCACATAGGGAGAGACCATATGTGAGTAACATGAAGGGATAATAATAATGGAAGAAGCAGAAGGGAAGAAAAAGCTGGCTGCTGTCCTACGTTTGCATCAGGGAACAGGGTGACCGTCTGGCAGGTTAGAGAAGGTCGCGTGGCTGGTGTGCGATCTGATGATGATCTCATGAGCGTTTACGGAGATAAACAACCTCACATCATTATTCTTCTTTTTGCGGGGGGATTATCCCCTTAGCTCCCGGGGATGATGGGATCCATCAAGTAAACGTGAAGACTGTTTCATGTATTTAGTGTAGCCTGAAAGTTTTACCAGACTTGTCGTTATTAAATTTCAGTTTGTCATCTGCTCAGGTAGTAATAATGATACCATCTGACCCACATAAACAACCACATGCCACAGCGTGTGAGCTGAACACTATGGGGTTGCCCAGCGAGACTGAAAGTTGTTCCAGACCCTCTCAGTTCCGGTTACTCCCAACAAAGCTAAATTTGCGATGTAGATTAGTCATAACCAAGTACCTTGACCAACTCCTGTGGTGGGGAGAAAGTGTGGGTCAGAATTGAAGAGTGGAAATCCTGGGAGCTGTGGCAGGACCGGGAAGCTAGGAGGTTGCTATCCTCTCTCCACACCTTCTCCAGGGTGGAGGCAGAGGTTGGTGCTGCCCCGTGTGTCATCTTAGAAGTAATGAGGAAAACTGCCTATCAAAAGTTAGGAGCAAAAGTCTATTTTTTATTTTGATGGGGGGGATAAACTGCTTAGCTGCATAAAATGTTTTTGTAATTGCTTGAATAAATACAGGGTTTTTAAAATGCTCTTCAGGAATGCTTGTAAACTTCTGTGCTTGGTTTTGTCCCCGTTGCTATCTTCCAGACATCCCACTCCTCGCCAAAGAAATGGCTTTTTAACAAGAAGAATCCTCTGGAAATTACTTTCTGAGGGGGTCCTTGCCACAGCAGCTGCAACAAATTGCAACTGCGCTTCAGTCCCAATTGTTTTTTATTGTTAAAAGGATAAGTGACCAAGTGAATACTTGTATTATAGCTTCATGACAATTTATTAAGTATCAAATTGTAGTGTGTGGTGTTGTCTAACTAGAAGATTAAGGTTTTCTCTGTGGAGGAAAATTTCTCTCAGACTTTCTACCAGTGTTTAAGCTGAAAGAGGCTGAGAAAGTCTTGCCAATCTCAAACTGTCCTGTGGTTAGTCTGACTTAGGGTCTTCCTTGCACTGAGACCTTGGCACTGGGGCCCAGCCAGTGATGTCAGTGCGAGCGGAGTATAACCAGCACGAGGCAGCCAGAAAGAGAAGTCACAGCACGGCTGTCTGATGCGTGCTGATCTGCTCCCCACTGTGTAAACAAGTCTCCGGGGGGCATTTTCTTAGCAAGTTGTTTTTGAGTAGCAGCATAGCTTTAGCATAGCTCAGATTATACTAACTGGGAAGCATTTTTGGCATAATTTTCCAAATAAGCAACAGGGAGTCCAGGGAGGTCAAGGAAGGATGGAGCAAAACCTTGAGACGGTACAGGCTGCTTCCTTGTGTCTTTGAGCAGGGTTTGCCAGCTGGAAAGGAGTCACAGGTCTGCTTGCCTTCCGCTCAGCCTCTCTATTCCAGCCTCAGGGCCAGCAGGGAGGATAAGGAAGACTCTGTCCCTCCATTTCTCTAGAGAAGTGACTAGAATGGGAAAGAAGATGCATCTTTTATTACGTGGGAAATACGAGGTTCTATGTTTTGTTATTGCACCAATATATACAATGTGCTAGATACTGCAAAATTTTCAAAGGGTGTCAGAGGTAGAATCACAGAATCACAGAATGGTAGGGGTTGGAAGGGACCTCTGTGGGTCATCTAGTCCAACCCTCCTGCAGAAGCAGGGTCACCTACAGCAGGCTGCACAGGACCTTGTCCAGGCG
>Ga0065711_1049691_pt1 | contig 11174 bp, 5 predicted proteins | sample Hoacrofraction12_FD_59098 | JGI IMG/M metagenome (GOLD analysis project Ga0065711, IMG submission 59098) | Hoatzin crop microbial communities from Cojedes, Venezuela - Epithelial fraction 12 v2 (version 2) | ecosystem: Host-associated > Birds > Digestive system > Esophagus > Crop | place... | reverse complement strand
TGGACAAGGTCCTGTGCAGCCTGCTGTAGGTGACCCTGCTTCGGCGGGGGGGTTGGACTAGATGACCCACAGAGGTCCCTTCCAACCCCTACTATTCTGTGATTCTGTGATTCTGTGATTCTGTGAAAAACATTTATCGTCTGCCATGTTGTTTTAGTTTTATGCATGTGATTATTCCATTAGAGACTATCATAACACATCTGCAAAGGGTATCTGAATTGAGGCAGCATTCTTCCCAAGTCCTGGGTGATCACCGTAATAACAATACTGTTACATGGTGTTTAACATTTCATAAGGATTATCTTTACTTGCTCTGAGCGCAAACCCAGCACCTCAGCTCTGTTACACCAAGACGGTCCGAACCCCACGTAATCCTTCAACAGGATCAGAACCTTCAGACCCGAAGTAATGGCCACTGCCACCTGAGCTACCAGAACACTTCTCCTTAGAAGCAATTTATCACCCCATTTAAGTACATAAGGCATTTACTGGACTACAGAATTTTACACGTGTTTGCTGACAACATAGCTTCCTGATACATTAAGAGGCACAATGAAGAAAAAGTCTCAAAACTTGTAGTGAAAAGCAAGCTGTTTTACCCATGACATACCTCCAACTCTCACAAACAGTTAACTGCTTTTGTCTGAAACTACAAACCAACAAAGCCTAAAACCTCCAGTCTGAAACATAATCAGTGAAATTTCTGTCCAAATAGTTATCAACTTGGTAGCTACAAGGAAGTGAAAACATAACCTTATATCAAAAGACTGACCAAAGGTGCTATCGTCCCAGTTTAGAGTCATGATCACTTAACAACTTCAGGTGTCAGCAGAGAGGTCACTGAAGTACAACACAACTTCTAGGCGACTGCCTTCAAACCCACTGGAGATCATCCACAGACAGAGTTTTTCAGGAATCACACTCGGCATGTTTAGCAGAGAATTTGGCAGTATTTAGCAAAATTTGGCAAATTTTGAGAAGGCCTGGGACTAAACAGCCCTTGTACAGCTAGTCACAACTAAGGCATGCAACAACAGCTTTACTCTAGTGGTGCCAGGGTTACTATTCCTTTGCTTGAGTATCAACTGAAACCCCAGATTTTGAAAACTGTATTTGAATGCTATTTACATATTGATATGTTATGACTACTAATATTCCAGCAATGATGTTAGCCCAGGTACACACAGTATTAGGATTTTTGAAGCCAATCTGTGATATACTTCAGAGTGAATTTACTGTATCATTAAAAAGAAAATTATTATTATTCTTTTAGGAGGTCATGTCATCGTGCCGTGTTCCCCCCCCCACCCATTAAATTCAAAATCTTTCTGCCAAGTTAATAAAAGCCCTTTTAATTTAGTACAGTTTGGGAAAACAGCAAGTTTTTGTGTTTCAGATTTCTTTTAAACTGTGAAAAGTCTGAGCATTAACTGATCTAGATTTCACTGGGTACTCACTCTGTCGCACAGCTCTTCAAACGTGAAGTCTGCAATGGTTCCACACGCTTTATTCAGCCTCAGCTCTCTGCCTTGCACTTTTAGAATCCTTGGTCTAGTTACTATGGGAACATGAACAAAGACTCAATCTTCTCTGGATAATTACTATAAAATTCATCTCTTACAGATAGGAAATGCATAGCTTGATGAATAATAGCACATGATTCAACACATAAATTAGACAAAATGCTGATACAATGACTGCCACTTGAGTGTGGCATCAACCCATATACAGCAATGGAACTTATTAATTGGTCAGTGGAGATTGGGCATTGTGTTCTAAATGTATTCTCTTTCAAGAGAAATTAACTTACGTACAATCATTTTGTTTCTGAGCCAGCTCATCAAACAACTTATCCATGACAGCCTCCACATCAGCTTCACTTGTGCTACAGTGAAAAGAATAATAGAATATGAAATTAATAACACTTGAAGCCAACATCAAACAGCTGCCTGAGCCTGCTTAGCTTTTTGCCCATAAAAAAAGAGAACAGGATGTTATGCTCTAAATACAAACATTAGATTTAGAATACACTTAAAAGTAGAGAATATTAACTCTCAGGTAGATGATTCTGCCTTATTTGCATACACTGAAAGACTTCTGTGTTTTGAGCTGTTTCCAGTAATGAGGCAATACAGGCAGAGCAGATCCATTAACGCTATGTGTACACAATGAGAAAAAAGGCTTCTGGCTCTATCTTGCATGCAAAATAAGAGCAGACAGACAAGGCAAGGCAGTCAAGCACCTAAAGAAGTATCCTTTGAAATTTCTGAGAGGGGACTTTGTGAAATTAAATATTGGAGCAGCTTTTTTTTTGGGGGGGGGAATCAAGTCAACTGATTCTATTGATCAAACAATTTGCAGAATTAAACCATGAAATTTAAAATACCAGCATGATCCCAGCATTAGTAATTTTCTCAGTTTCCCCCTCTGGCCCAAATACTATTTGGGAAAAGATCAACCGTAGACAGTGAAAATGCAAAATATCCGTGCTGAGAGCTGAAGCAAAGTTTGTATTCACCTTCTGGTTGCTACAAGAATTATAAATCAGTCTGATCTGAGAATATTTTTTGTCACTGAGTGGGTTAGAGGACCAACCATTCTGTGTTTCATTCAGAAAGACATAATATTTCTAGCTGAGTTTGAAAGCTGAGAATAGTAAATTAATGCTTCACTGAAGTCTGTATAATCTCATCTGGTGTGAAAAGTCTGCTTTTATTGATCGTGGAAGCACTCACATTGCATTTCTTCACCCAGTTCTAGACCTCCTCTAAATGAGAAGTGATGATCAGCATGTTACACAGTTACTTTCCTGTTCATGAGGCCTTAGGCACCTTACAAATGCTAACAGCAGAACTGAAGTAACTACTTTTTATCTCAAGCTTAACGACAGCAAACCTTGTAGATACAAAGAATTTGGGAATAAACCCCACAAACTTCTGCAAGTGCCATTTCAAACACTTTAAAAAACCTTTTCTGACTAGGAGATTACATAAAACTGTAACTTCAAAAAAAGAAGTTTTTCTCAACACTGATATTTCTGTGCTGCTTTCCTCTGACAAAATGACAAATGAAAAGGAACAGACAAAACCAGAAAAAAGCCACAAAAGGGGGGACAGAGTGCATATATATCAGACAATATGCACATACGTATGCACATAACTATCAAAAAGTTTGATGTAAAGGGTACAAGAAGAAACAGCCAAATATGATGCCTAGGTGCATATTTGCACCTAATCGCCAAGAAAGTCTGTTTTGGAAATAGACACCTGAGACTGAGATCAAGAAAGTTGCTTTGATCAGGAATCTTGTGTTACTCTGATTGCTTTCAGATGAGCATGAAACAGCTTTAAGCAATCCTCAGTTGCGTATTTTAGATGAGGACAAGACTACACAAATTATGAAGCATCAAGAGGATTTAAAAAAAAATATAATGATGATACTATAACCATTAATAGGAAATGTAAATGTTGGACAAGAATATTTTCTTCTGGGGGCAAGACTGCTAACTAAATTTCAAAAATTTGTAGCAAAATATTGTATAGTACCTAATTTTAAAACAAACAAAAAAATCCCCACATACTAAGCTAGTTGTGCAGGGTTGAAAGCTCCAATGAATTGTTTTTCCCCCACTGCTTCCTAATGATTTACACACCGAGTTCTAGAGGTAACCAACATCCTTCCACGGAAAGAACACGAGACAGACTTCTCACCAACCTCTGCCATTCACTTGCTCACAAGCTTTACAGCAGAACACCAAGAAATACTTCAGCTTGGTACCACTCCTGGGACTTGTTCGTTGTTTCTTCTCCTCTGAGGGCCGCTGCCACGGGCACCACGTTTAGCCTGTTACTGGCTAGAAATCACATACATACTCTTCCTTTCTTCAGAGTACGGACGGTGAGAAAAGAATATGGGAGGTGCTCTCCACAATTAACAAAATGAAAGTCATGGAACGCAACGGGCACAATAAGCAGAGCCGTAAGCAGGGACAGCTACACAGCCATCAGAACAAGAGCCACGATGAGTAACGCTGAGAGAACAGCAGCGGCTTCAGACAGTACTTCTGAGCAGACACCGCAAACTTAAAGTGGAGCCAGGCAAGAATACAGAACAAGAGTTACTTTTCTTGAGTTCATACAGTCACGCTTTGTTTGAAAATACAGAACCTGCATTTGACCCATTTTCCTTACACCAAATTCTGTCATTTGCTTCCAGAAGCAGAAAGAGTTAGTTGTAGTTCTACTAAGCAGTACTCCTCCTTCCAGACAAACAACTACAACTTCTAGCTTTACTATAAAGTGATATGGACATTCTTTGTTTCAAATACCTGTCACATCAATGAAAATACTGCACCTTTCTTCATGGAAACATGATTTTTAAATCAACATTGAATATTGTGTTGAAAACTACAATGGTTATAAATCTCATTTTAAGCTATCTTTGTCTGCCTTGTTCAGGTTGTCATTGATTAAATACTGTAAGAGCAAATACGAGACAGAAAAATGTCTGCAATGCAAAGGTTTTAAAGTATTTTAGAAATAAGAGAGGATGTTTCTATTAGGCAGATACATGCCGCAACCATAAGCACAACTGTGAACATATTTTAAAATATATTTATTTGCAAATATAAAGTGCTAAAGAAATTGTCATTATAAACAGAAACAAGCTGTCAAAATAGGAGGGTGTTGGGTTTTTTTAATCCACAGCACTAGAAACACCCAACATTAAATGAATCCTTGTCACTAGATTTCTATAAATACTTAATTACTTAAATACAATAAGGATGTTCTTCTATTATAAGAGAATTGTGCAATCTCTTACAAGAGGATATTCATTACTTTCTAACCATCTGTCACTTCAGTTCTCCAAACACCACACCTCCCCAAAAAAATCTAATTAGTTTTTATTCAGTCACACATTATAAATGATGCTAGTGTGGATACTGAAAATGTAGTTTAATGAAGTTAATATCAAGGCAGAATGGAAGGCGGTTTGCTGAACAAAATGGACCAGAAGGCAAAGAAAGGAAAAGTCACACTCTGCTAATTCTACTCCACATTTTTCATTTCCCGTTGACTAGGAAATTAACGGCTAATAAGAAGCAAAAAGAGGGCAAATACCATGTCATAGATAAACTTACAGGTAGTAAAGTTTTCCAGCAGCAGGAAGCACTCGTTTCCTGTAGTCTGTTCCAGAATCAAGCTGGACTGTGCTGCAGTATTTCTACAGAGACAAAAAAAAGAGAACACCTTCCCTCAAGCCAAAGCTGTATTCATGATTGTCCATGTTAGAGAGAAGCCATACCGCTGTGATAAACTATCAGCATGAATACCATCTGCAAAACTGAAATTCAAGATCACAATATGGAAGTCTCTTTTACAATTATTGAAGCAAAGAAATAAGCTCAAAATCATTCACATATTCAAAAGAAGAACACAAAAAAAACATTTTCAAAAGTCCATCAACTAGAAAATTAATAAAGACTGGAAGTTCAGGGAATGAAATGAGGGTGGACATCACTTGTTTGCTCTGGGTAATGCTTTGATGGGGAGGGGTGTAAAAACAATTATTTTCACATTAAAGAATATACATTTAGAAACAGAAAATTAGGAGAAATAAAAGTTTAACAGACTACAATCAAATTCTAGCAATAGAGACAACCGAAACCATTTCTACGTTATAAGCTACATTGTAAGTATTTTTATCTTTACCTTCTACTAAGAAGATTAAAAATTTTATGAGTCAGACATCAAATATACAAATCACGCCAAGTCTTGCTGCAAAATGGACCGAAGCATAAAGGAGAATAATCAAAGCTCTATGTCAGAAAGACTTTGTTTCATTTTTGTTAGGTCTGAATTGATGCAGAAAAGCATCTTCTTTTTTTTTTCCCCTTTAAACAACCTGTAAGATTCCAAGCGTGATATAGATGTTCCTGAGTAGTCACAACGGCTTCTGTTAGAAAACTCAAAACCAGCTGTACTAAAGGGTGCTTTTTTTGTATTCAAGGCCTGAGGCCGAGAGCAAAGTTCTCACTAACCTCAGTGGGATCAACATTTTACACCCTCTGGCAAAGGGAATAGTTCTACTTATCTGCCAACATACACAACTTCTCTGTGTTATACAGCTAGAAGCAAAAGCCATAAAGAAAGGGAGAAAAAGTTTTAATACTTTAGAAAGCATACCTCTATCAACAATTTAATTAAAGCAATAAAACTTGGGGGTTTTGTAGGTAATTCAACACCATCAAAATTCTTTGGATTGCTAGAATCCACTAAATCACTCTGCTCCTTCACTGCACTATGAACTATTAGTTTATCTTTAATGCTCTTGTTAAGCATTTCATATTCTGTGTGTCAATTTTTCCAAAGCCACCCTGAGGCCATTCAAATATCAAAATTGGAAATGTCAAATCTCATTTATAGCAACGAAATTGCAAGAAAAAAAACTCCTTAAAATTTAGAAGAACTCTCACCAGTGATTTCAGGAACAATGGCCCTTTTGAACAAACACATTGCATAGGACTTACACTTTACAGATATCTTCAGGAGCGACTGTGATGACTCACTGCACTCATTTTTTGCCCTTAGCTTATACTGAAGACTCTATACCTATTTTAAACCTCCAACTACTCCGCAAAGATACACAGCTGAAGAAAGAAGGTGAAAAACAATCGTCCTGATTGCACAGAATCCCAGGAAAATCCATGTATTTTTAATTCTGGTAAGTGAAGAAGCCATGCTAATCAAATCATTATCTTGGGCTAAGGCTACTGCAAACACAATAGCATTGGTGCTACAATATTATTATAATCTATTCCCTTTCTTTGTAAGCTTTCATGAAAAGAAAGAGAATAACTGAGCAGAAGAAAAAAGTTCCAGAGGCACGTAATAATATGCACAAGGGAGCGAGGATGCTTAAGCTTTTCTTCAGCATCAATCTGGCAGTCAAGGCTAGAAGGAAGATTCCTGAAATTTCACAGCAAAGCTGCTGTACTTAGCTTTTCTTTGCCAGGCACTGACGCTCAGCATCTTTCCACTTGATTTTTATTTTTCTGAAGGAGTAGATTAGCTCAAGTACTATTTTCTTCACATTACTAGGAAAAAAACCCACCCCACATTACTACTACAGCTATGCGGACTATGAGATTATTCAGATTAACTTTAGATAGTTGGATATTTAGTAATGCTGTTTATCATTTGGGGTTTTGTTTCTGGAAAACACAGATAGGAAATTTTGCATTAATTTGGCCTCATCTCTTTGGCCTTCAAGATGGGTTTACAAACTCTACCGCTCTCTCAGGGTGTTGTGCTGCACACAGAGAGAAGAGTGAACACAGAACCACATATACTTAAGAGTGTGGGATGGTTATGGTAGGGGGAAAGAAGAAGAAAGTGCACTTAAACACCATAGCTAGTGTAAATTTATTGTGCTGATATTTACAGCGGCGCTTGTGGCTCAGCTGCTACTGACTGCTAAGTAAAGCAGACATTCTGCGCACTCACAGACCAACTGATGCCAGGCTAGACTACGCAGCTCACTGTGCCTTGCTGAAATATAAATCAGCACTCGGTGCTACAGCATTTTAGTCCACTTGTGTTCTGCTTACACTTCTCGCTCCTTAAATGCGCTGACAGTCCTTTATGACTTAATGATTTAACACTACAGTGAATGAATTCCAGAAGTAAACACCGTACATGTAAATACTACCCACAGAGCTAAGAAGTAGATGCATTTGTTCTGTCTTCCCTTTTTTCTTTTTTCAAAATCATTAGTATTATCTCTGTTCAGGAAAAACTGCTGTCATTAGTGACACTAGTTAAGAAGAGCTTCCGTGATCAAAGGCTTATTTATGTGTTTGGGCCCTTTTTAAGCTACAAACAGTTGCCTGAACGAAAGATATTTCTTTTCCCTATGAACCTTGCTTGTCTTGTATGTCTACAATAATGTACTACTATTGATTCTAATGTGATACAACATTACATGTTTATTTAAAAAACATGTGTTAAATATTCTGAGCTATAGGACCTTTCAGCCAAAAAGGCAATAGCAGCATCCTGTTCAGAGATATATAAGATACAGTTATTGCAGTCCTACTGATTTTTTGCTTCCTAAGGATGAAAAGGTCAACTGAACCAAACATCAACAACACGGAAAACCAGAATTGATATACAACAATTTTCTGTAACACACGATAGAAGCATAGAAGTAGAGGCCAGTTAATGGGAACAGAGAGATACTTTGTACTTTGGAAAATTTTTGGCATTTTATTATCCTAATCCTTGCATGTTCCTACTTAATTTCTGGTTTTGGTTTGGGGGTATTGGTTTTTGTTTAGGTTGTTTTTTCTTTGCTTACTTCTGTCCTATCTCTCACATACAGATCTGTCTCCTATTTATGAAACCAGCATTCTCAGTCATATTCTGGTTTACATTTCACTTTGAATCTCTAGCATATTTTTTCACCCATTACTGTCTCAGGAACCACTGACTTGGACCTCAGAGCCAGTGTCTTCCCATTTTTGTCCTCTCCAGACTGAAGCTCTGTTCAGGAAGGTACTCCAGCCATCTAGAGCCCATGTTCTAAACAAAATTAAAACAGCCGCAAGTATTTCCTTACCCTTCTACAGGTTCACGTGAGTATCTACCACTGTTCGTCACTAATTATTTTTACTGAGACACTTCAAAGTTCACTCACACCTATTCTGTTCGGCACTGTATAAATATACATAAAATGGATAGCCCCTGCCATTAAAACAAAACATTATCATCTGTGTAGCAACATGCCCCCAGAAAACATTCCTTTAAAACATGATCGCTGCTGTTAGATTACAAACTTTGCAGAGTAGGAACAAACTTCTTACGTGAATTTATGACAGTGGAGTACAGATCTATAGGTGCTATGGGAAAATAACATAACAACAACAACAAAAAAAATCAAACAGAAGTGTGAATAAAGAAACCAATCATTAAATGACAATGTGGAAGAAATTAGTGCCAACATAACAGCACACAAACGTGCACTGGCACAGGCAACGTTATTTACACAAACTGAGCTCTACTGAGCAGAGAACGGGTGTGACAGCAGTACCGGAGCACTGAAGGGTGGTAACGGGAGGATTGCTTGCACACACACACACCCCCCTCTTTCTCCTCCAAGTTAAGAATCTACTGGTAGAGAGAGTTCTAAAGGGCGAAGCAGCACACGGTCACCATCACTCAAAGCCAGAGTCAGAAAGGTCACGGAGAAGCTATGCGCTGAGCAGAGATCCATAAGTTTTTACTTTTGGTGTTTCGTTTGTAGACAAGGGTACCCACTGTGGTTCTTTGTTTCTACACGCATAAACATCCACTTATCTGCCTCAGAGGAGCACAGAGGGCAAAATGTTCATATTTGTAAATATTTTTTTCAAGAGAAATGTTTTAAATGCTAAAAAGAGAGCATATAATCAGAACACATAATAGAAGAAAATAAAGCACATCAAAAATACTGTATATGTCCAAGCTAAACAATTAAAATACTAGATTTAGAAAAATGAAAACCAGATACACAGTTACACAGTATGGAAAAATAAATACTGCTCACAACTGTAAGAACTGAGTTACTGAACCACTGAGAGGCTGCATATGTGAGTACTGCCACGCATCTCCTCACCCCCTCACAGCTGCCAACGACATTATACTCCTGCCTCACGGAACTAGAAAGTCAATACTATCATTTACAAACCCTGCAAATTCCAGGCAGGGAGGAATAAAACAAATGACAGGCTTCTCTACTTTTTACCCTTAATCTTCCTGCAGCATGGGGAAAAACCCTATTAGGATTACATACAGAAGTTCTAGTTTCTCTCTCCATGTTTGGACGAACTTCTCCAGCGCTGGACTGATTAAACCCTACAGATGTGATTGCATCCTCACACTCGCTAATCACCACCACGGAATCCTAATCAACAGCCAAAAAACTAACCGGAGTGCTCAGATTGTTAGTACTTAATTGTCAAAACCATGACTGTAACTATCGGTTTCCATTTTTTAAGATGGAGATTTAAGCTCTCAAATTTCATTTCCTTTGGGCTAAACTTCTACTTTCCTTTTGAAATAAATCCTTAAAGTAGAAGCTACAGTTAGTCTAGTCCGTTCTTGTGGAACCATCTACAGTTTCCAACAGATTTTCTAGTCTATTGAGATTTCAAGTCTGACTTACTCTATTCAATTCAAATGCATAAAATTAATTAGTTATACAATTTATTTTGAAGTCATTTATGTATTTATGTATACAAAGAACAAATACAATTACAGAATTGAAAACACAATTAGTAAGTTAAAAATACAGCACAATCATGCACTCGTTTCCACTGAAGTGGCAGAAAAACTTTTCATTCCAGAAGGAAAAAAGACAAAGCCCCATGGCTGAACTCGAGACAGAACACCTAAAATGACAATCTTCAGATAGAATAGATAAAATTAGGCTTTCAGTATACCTACTGCAGAAAGTTATTAAATACAGACTAATATAAATACATTTTTCTTCCTGTAAGCACCTCTAATATTCCTTTGTTGCTGTAATCAAGAATGGTAGATATTAAAATGTTTACTGCTCAGGAAATTAAAGTACATAACATGATAGATCGTTAAGTAGAGGAACAAAGGTTTCAGAAAAATTCAAAAGGGAGTCAAAGGTAACTGGATAACCTGCAAGTTCAAGATGTGTGTTTCCAACGTGTCACAAAAAACCCTGAAATGCTAACAGATGGCCCTGTTGTCCACTGTACAGTGCTTTACCTTGGGATGATTACTACCTAATTCCCACACCTCCTGAGTTTCTTCAGCCTTTCATACTCAGATCAAACCAGACATCTGCAAAGGCAGTGGTAGCAGTGCATCTTTTCAGTGGTGCCCAGCAACAGGACAAGGGGCAATGGGCACAAACTGAAGCATAGGAAGTTCCATCTGAACATGAGGAAGAACTTCCTCCCTCTCAGGGTGACGGAGCACTGGAACAGGCTGCCCAGGGAGGTTGTGGATTCTCCTTCTCTGGAAATATTCACAGAATCACAGAATAGTAGGGGTTGGAAAGGACCTCTGTGGGTCATCTAGTCCAACCCTCCTGCTGAAGCAGGGTCACCTACAGCAGGCTGCACAGGACCTTGTCCAGGCGGGTCTTGAATATCTCCA
>Ga0065711_1049690_pt1 | contig 11174 bp, 6 predicted proteins | sample Hoacrofraction12_FD_59098 | JGI IMG/M metagenome (GOLD analysis project Ga0065711, IMG submission 59098) | Hoatzin crop microbial communities from Cojedes, Venezuela - Epithelial fraction 12 v2 (version 2) | ecosystem: Host-associated > Birds > Digestive system > Esophagus > Crop | place... | reverse complement strand
ATGTAATGGACGAATGGGCTGCCATTGCGCCCGATAAGCTTGCACTCCTCTGGACAAACGACAAGGACGAGTGCATCCGTTTCAGTTTCAAGGACATAAAGGAACAGAGTGACCGTACTGCCGCCTACTTCCAGAGCCTTGGAATCGGTAAGGGGGATATGGTCATGATTCTGCTAAAGCGACGCTATGAGTTCTGGCTGACCATTCTCGCACTGCACAAGCTGGGGGCCGTGGCAATCCCTGCCACCCACCTGCTGCGCAGGCGCGACATCGTCTACCGTAACAACAAGGCCGGCATCAAGGCCATCATCTGCGCAGGCGACGAGTACATCCTCAACAATGTCACCAGGGCAATGCCCGACAGCCCCAGCGTCAAGATTCTTGTCAGCATAGGTCCAATTGTCCCCGAAGGCTTCCACGACTTCCACAAGGAGTGGATGAGCGCTCCCGCCTTTGTGCGCCCGCAGCATGTGAACACCAACGATGACAGCATGATCATCTACTTCACCAGCGGCACCAGCGGAGAGCCAAAGATGGTGGCACACGACTACACCTACGCCCTCGGACACCTTGCAACGGGCGTTTTCTGGCACAATCTGAGCGAAGATTCCCTGCACCTTACCATAGCCGACACGGGCTGGGGCAAGGCAGTGTGGGGCAAGCTCTACGGCCAGTGGTTCGCAGGCGCAGCCGTATTCGTATACGACCACGAGAAATTCCATCCCGAAGATGTCCTGCACAAGATTGAGCAGTATCACATCACCTCATTCTGCGCTCCCCCGACCGTCTACCGCTTCATGCTCCAGGAAGACTTCAGCAAGTACGATTTGAGTTCACTGCGCTACTGCTGCACGGCAGGCGAGGCCCTCAACGCATCGGTTTTCGATGAGTTCGAGCAGAAGACGGGCATCAGCATCAAGGAGGCCTACGGCCAGACAGAGACCACCCTTACGGTGGGCACCTTCCCCTGGCAGAAGTCCAAGCCCGGAAGCATGGGCCTGCCCAGCCCCCAGTACAAGATGGAGGTTGTCCGCCCCGACGGAACCCCTTGCGATGTTCGCGAGAACGGCGAGCTGGTAATCGACACCCGCGGCGGCAAGCCTATAGGCCTATTCAAGGGCTATTACCTTGACCCTGAGCGCACTAAAGAGGTTTGGCACGATGGCTTCTACCACACTTGCGATGTGGTTTACAAGGATGAAGACGGATTTCTGTGGTTCGTGGGACGCACCGACGATATCATCAAGAGTTCGGGCTACCGCGTAAGTCCTTTTGAGGTTGAGAGCGTGCTGATGCTGCATCCTGCAGTGGTCGAGTGCGCAGTTACGGGCGTTCCCGACCCGATCCGCGGTGCCATAGTCAAGGCTACAATCGTGCTTGCAGAGGGTTGGAAGAAGGAGCTGGAAGATGCTAACGCCAAGGAGCATCTGGCAAAGGAGATTCAGACCTTTGTAAAAGAACAGACAGCTCCTTACAAGTACCCTAGAGTAATAGAGTTTGTAGAGGAGCTGCCTAAAACCATCAGCGGCAAAATCCGCCGCGTTGAAATCCGTAATTCAGATTCGAAATAGGGATTTTATTTTGCTTTGCCCTGGTTGGCTACTGCGGCCTGCTTGGCTGCGAGCTCGTCGGGGTCGGCAAGATAGTAGTCTTTTACGAGTTTGAGGTTGTCGTCGAACTCGAAGACATAAGGAACGGCTGTAGGGATGTTGAGCTTCACGATATCAGCATCGCTAATGCCCTTGAGGTGCTTAACCACACCGCGGAGGCTATTGCCGTGAGCCACTACAACGATATTGTCAACAGTCTTCAGACGAGGGAAAATCTCGCTCTCCCAATAAGGCATAACGCGCTCGATGCACTGCTTAAGTGCCTCAGTACGAGGGATATACTCGTCTGGTACAAGTGCGTAGCGAGGGTCCTTGGTTGCGGAGTTGGGGTCGTCCTCGGGAAGAGGAAGGGGTTCTACATCGTAGCTGCGACGCCAAACGAGCACCTGCTCGTCGCCGTACTTAGCAGCGGTCTCGGCCTTGTTCAGGCCCTGAAGCATACCGTAATGCTTCTCGTTAAGGCGCCAGGTCTTACGAACGGGAATCCAGTCAAGGTCCATTGCGTCAAGCACATTGTTAAGGGTCTTGATGGCGCGCTTCAGATAGGAAGTGTAGGCAACATCGAATACGATGCCTGCTTCCTTAAGCGCCTTACCTGCGTCCAGAGCCTCCTGGAGGCCTTTTTCGCTCAAATCAACATTAGTCCAACCGGTAAAACGGTTCTCTTTGTTCCACTGGCTTTCGCCGTGTCTAATTAAAACGATTCTTTTCATATCTGTTTAATCTATTAAACCTCTCTTTCTTAAAAATGCGGTATTGTCGGGCTCGCGGCCTGCAAACTGCTTGTAGAGCACCATAGGCTCCTCGCTGCCACCCTTTTCAAGGAAGGTCTCATTGAACTTCTTGGCCAAATCAAGGTCCCAAACGCCATTTGCCTCGAAGATGCTAAATGCGTCTTTATCAAGCACTTCGCTCCAGAGATAGCCGTAGTAGCCGGCCATGTAGCCGCTGGAGAAGATGTGGTTGAAGTAGGAGGTACGGTAGCGGAAACCGATTTCGGGAATCAGGCCACATTCTTCGGCAACCTTCTTCTCGAACTCATCTACATCAAAGTCCGTAAAGTCGGTAATTTCGTGGAGTTTCATGTCCAGAATCGAGGCTGCGCAGAGTTCGGTGGTCATAAAGCCCTGGTTGAACTTGAGGGAATTATTGATTTTGTCCACCAACTCGGCGGGGATGGTCTCGTTCTTCTCGTTGTGCGCGTACTTTGCCAGAAGTTCGGGCTGGAAGGCCCAGTTTTCATTGAACTGGCTGAACATTTCTACGAAATCGCGCTTGACATTTGTTCCGCTGACGCTGGGATAGTGGCACTTGGTCAGAAGCCCGTGCAGAGCATGTCCAAACTCGTGGAAAACGGTCTGCACCTGGTCTACATTCAGGTTTTCGGCCAGATTGCCAACATTTACGATGATGGGGCGAACCTCATTTCCATCGGCATCTACATACTGCTCGCGGACATTATTCATCCACGCTCCTCCCCTCTTGGAAGAACGGGGAAGATAATCGGTGGTGAAGATACCTAGCAGGTTACCGTTGGCATCGCTGACCTTGTAGGTCTGCACGCAGTCCTTATTGTATGCGGGCACATCCTTGAGTTCCTCCATCTGCACACCGTAAAGGGTGTTTGCAGCGATGAAGATACCCTGACGGACGGAGTCAATCTGGAAGTAAGGCTTAACCTCCTCGTCGCTTAAATCGTATTTTGCCTTGCGAACCTTCTCGGCATAGTACCACCAGTCCCAAGGCTCAATCTTGCTGCCTGCGGGGAGTTTACCTGCTGCAACATCCTCATCCATAAACTTTTGCATGTCGTAGACCTCCTGCTTTGCCCTGGCAACGGCGGCCTTCATGATGCCGTCCAGGAAGGCGTCCACGGTCTCGGGGTCGTGGGCCATCTTGTTGGCAAGGACATAAGCGGCGGTGCTGGGATAGCCAAGCAGCTGGGCCTTCTCCAGACGGAGTTTGAGCACCTGCTCGGCAAGGGCGCGGTTGTCGTTATCGTTACCATTGTGGCCACGCATGGTGTAGGCTTCGAGATACTGCCTGCGCAAGTCTCGGTCTTCAGTAGTGGTCATCTTGTCGGGGTAATCGCTGACGCTAAAACCGAACTTATCCTTGAAGGCATTGCTTTCTGCAAGGATGTTGTTGCCGATTTTCTGGGTCAGGGCTGCCATCTGCGAGTTGATTTCGCGGAGCCTGTCCTGCTTGTCCTGGGGCAGACCGATACCATCGCGCTCAAAGCTCTCGAAGTAGTTCTTGAGCACCATCTGCTGCTCTCGGGTGAGATTGCTTTGGTCGGCATTGTAAAGGGCGGCCACCCTCTCGTACAGTGCCTTGTTGAAGGACATGTTGGCCTCGTGGTCGCTCATCAGCGGAATGGCTTCCTCGACAACTGCGTCAAGGGCATTGCTGCGGTCGGTCTCGGAGATGTTGTAGAGCACTCCACTAACCTTCGAGAGAATCTCCCCCGAAAGTTCCAGGGGGAGAATCGTATTCTCGAAAGTGGGTGCTTCTGTATTGGATGTAATTGCGTCTATCTCAGCCTGTTGCTGCTTGATTCCCTCCTTGATTGCGGGGATGTAGTCCGAAGTTTTAATCTTGTCAAACGGGGGAATTCCGTAGGGAGTATCCCACTCAGTCAGAAATGGATTCTTCGGTGAAGAGCAAGCTGTCATAGCGAATAGTGCAAATGCTGCAATAAGGTAATTTTTCATTATTCGTAAAGATAAGCACCTGTATCTGAATAAGTTACGCTGTATTCATCAATCAGCGAAAGCTGGATGCTTCCCTGATACATGCTCAGGATGCCGGTAGCGTCAATCTTGCGGCTGCCGTCAAGCACATCTGCGGGGAGTTCGAAGTCGGCGAAGTCGCCGTAGCCGCTGGAGCGGATCTGAATCTCCTTGCTGCCGAGGGTAAAGTACTGGCTTACGCTGAACGCGTTGCGCTGGATGTCGCCGTAGGTATCGCCGTTGGCGCCCATAACTTCGCGGTGGTCACCCACAGTGCCGTAGTTATAGTCACCGCTGTTGCCAATCTTCACATCATCCCATGTGCCAGCCTCAAGCATGGAGCTCATCATGTTCTTGCTAAGGGCCCAGGTCTTGATTTCCTTGGTGTCATCTGACAGGAAGATACGGTTGGAAGAGAGCTTGGTGCTCTTGTTATAGGTGATGTAGAGCAGGGCAAACACCTCATTGCCGTAGGTCAGACCCTTGACGGTAACAAGTTCGCCGATGCAAGGATGGGTTGCGGTGGTGCTGGTGCTTGAAGGAAGGTCCGACTCGCCAAGCTCGGTAGGAGTGACGGGGTCGCCATACTCGCCCTTGAATACATGCTGGTCAACCAGCTCCTGAAGCTCAAGATATGAGGTCTCGTAGTTGCCTGTAGGGTCTTCCAGACCAACCTGGAGGGCTCCTGTGCCACCGTAGTTACCTGTCTTGTAGCCATACATACCGATGGTAAGGTCCTTCAGGTAGACATAAACAGTCTGGCCGGGCTTGTACTCGGCATAGAGGGAGTAGCGGCCTATCTTAATCTCCATGCCACCAGTCTCATCCTGGATATAAAGGCTCTTGTAGATGTTACCGGACTCATCGCTGCTGGATACCTTGCCGCAGATGAGGAGGTCTTCCTTGATGGTCACGGGAGTGCTTGAGCCCACTTTGTACATCCCCTGGAGTTCCTTGATGGTGATAATATCGCCCATAGCCTCCATTTCTGCCTTGGTAACAGGCACAAACCCGTCGGGGTCGGCGTAGTTTGTAGTTACTACAGGTTCCCATTCATCGCAGGCTACAAGCGCTGCGAGGGCTGCCAAAATTGTAATAAATATCTTTTTCATAAGGCTCTTAGAATCTGAAGTAAACATTAATCATATAATTAAGACCTGCATAGTAGAAGTACTTGGAATCGAAGCGGTAGTAGCGCTCGTAATTCTCGGTAGAGTCAATCAGACGGGTCTGCTCGTAACCACCGGTCTTGATGTTCTTGTTGTTCAGGACATTCTTGACATTGAGGTTGAAGCCAAGCTGGTATTTGTAGTGGAAGTACCAGCTCTTACCGATGCTGAAGTTAACTAGGCAGAAGGGATCGAACTTCTCCTGGGAGCACATGTAGTCGATTTCAGCGGGGGTCTCGTAGTTGTCGGGGCCTGCGCAAGCGTAATCGGTGCGGTAGAGAGGGTTCATATCCATGTAGGAGTTTGCAAAGTACTCAAGGTCGCCCTCGATGAACCAGTAGTTCTTGTTCCATGCGAAACCGATGCTGCTGGCGAACTGAGGGGTAGAAGGTACATAGTGCTTCTGAACATGGTCGAGAACGAAGTCGCCGTTGGCGTCAAGCACTGCGTTACCATCTGCATCCATCTTGTAAACGGGGTGGCTCTTCCAATAAGGAACAACCTCATTGTTCATCACTACCTGCTCGCTGTTATCTACTGTCTGGGTCATGTAAGGGTTGGAGGTGTAGATGTAATTACCCCAAGCCAGGGCGCCCTGGAAGTAGAGACTGGGAACAGGTGTAGGAATCTTCCAACCGAGTTCCATACCGATATGCCTCTGGTCAATACCTGTAAGGGCAAAGTTGGTGAAGGCATTCTGAAGGTCGTCGTACACGCTCATCAGGTCGGTCTGGTCCTGAATTGTGGTGTAGAAGCCTGTCAGACGGAGATTGTAGTTATTGTGAGAGTACTGATAGTTGACATCTGCGGAGAAGGTCTTGGTGGTGGTGAGGTTGTCCATCACGGTGTTACGGGTACGGGGAGATACGAAGGCCTGGGTGAAGTAAGGCGCATCGTTGTAGTAGCCCACATTTGCGTAAACCCTTGAGTGACCCTTGATTACATAGTTGGCATTAGCCTTTACGCCGTAGGTCAGGAACTTCTGGTGCTCGCTTTCGCCCTGGGAGTTGTCGGGGAAGAGACCCTTCTTCCAGATACCGTCACGCCAGAAGGTGTTGTAACCAACCTTGGCTGCAACATAGCCGCTGAAGTCGCCTACCGCGAACTTGCCGTTTGCCCAGGCATTCAGGTCGCGAACCTGTGCGTAGTAGTCGTAGCCGTACTTGTCGCCAACCTTTACCTTCTGGGCCTCGCCGTGCTTGTTGTAGTAGTCGAGGTCGTTCTGGATGGCGCTGAAGCTGGATGCGAAGTCGCGCTCTGCAAAATTGTCGATGTTCACATAGTAGTCACCGCCGAGCAGGTCTGCAATAATCTTGTAGTACTCGGTGCGGTTTACGCGGGCGTTAAGTCCGCCGTTTACGGTGAACATGTTGTTTACCTTATACTTGGCTGTAGCAGCGAAATGGAGGTCACGCTGGTCGGTGCGACGCTCTTCCTGAACATACTTGGAACGGAGCTGGCCATTCTCGTCAATGCTCTGATAGTTAATCTGATACATCCTGTCCCAGTTGATGTGGGTGTAGTCGCTGTAGTGCTCGGGATGTGTCCAGATTTCGGTAGCCCAGGCGGCCTTGTAGGTGTTCAGCCTCTTAAGGTCGGGGTTCTCGTCGTAGTAGTAGCTAGGGAGATTACGGTAGTAGTCGGGCCTAGGGTCCTGAGAGTCGTACCAGTCAAGTGCGGTTGCGCCATTCTTACCAAAGCGGTAAAGGATGGTTGCAGCAGCCTGGAATCTGTCCGAAGGGGTGTAGTCGTACTTCAGGATTGCAATAGGCTCGTGGGTCTTTGCTATACGGGAGTTGCGGATTTTGCCGTCCTGGTAACCCCAGTTGGAGTTGTACATGTTGTCGCCAACGAGGTCGTATACTTCCTGGGTGGAACCGTTCTGCTTACCACGGTTGCCAGGAGTTCCCATGAAGACGAAGCCGAGTTTGTGCTCGTCGTTGAACTTCTTCTCGACTGCTCCGTAGTATGCGAATGAGCGGTAGTACACACCCTTAATCCAGTCGTTACCACCAAGGCGGGCGCTGACATTGAATGCGTAAGCCCAACCATTGTCCAGCTGACCTGAAGCGTAGGATGCCATGAGACGCAGACGGTAGAAGGCAGTGTTGGTTAACACGCTCATTCTCATACCTTTACGCACGCTGGTAGCATTTGCGTAGATATTGGTTGCGCCGTTGTATCCGCTGAAGCCGTAGTCGGTAATTTCGTTACCGATGCTGCTTTCCTTGCTGCGGGTAGCCTCGTTCAGACCGCTCCAGAGAGAGTAGGGAGAGTAACCTGTGAGGGCATCATTCATCTTGGTGCCTGCAAGATATACATCCTGGGTCTCGCTGTTGTAGCCGCGCTGCTTGAAGCGCACAGAACCGAAGTTGTAGCCTGCTACATTGGTGAACACATCATTGGAGCCAAACAGCACGGTCGGGTTGTCGTTGTAACCCGAATCGTCCATGTCGAACTCTGCAATCGAGGGGTCGTCGGTGTCAATCACCTGAGCGGGTGAAAGGCTGAGCTTGAACAGATTGGTCATTGTTCCGTGGCTCACATTTGCATTCACCTGCGAGGTAAAGAACTCGGCTGCATTCACCACGATGGTGTAGTTGCCATCCTGGAGGGCGGGAATCTCGAAGTTACCATCCTCGTCGGAAAGCACGGTAGCAACCTCGCCCGCACCCGAATAAATCACGAGTTTTGCACTCGATACAGGCTCTTTGGTTGAACGGTTTACCACCGTTCCTTTCAGGCCACCGGTAGGCTCCTGCGCGAACATTGCTGCTGCGCAGAAGATGGTGGCAAGGGCCAAAGTAAATTTCTTTATCATAGAGTTAAATTATTTAGATACAACTATATAGGTGGGATAGTGGTCGGAGTAACCGCCCATGAAGGCACCCTGGCTGAAGGTACGGAAAGGCTGGCCCTTGTACTGGCCGGTCTGGGTTATCATCCAGTCCTTCTTGAAGATGCGGCCATAGAAGCCCTTGCTGTTAATCTGCAATATCTTCAAGCCGCCATCGGGAGCGGTTGCAAGCTGCTTGTTCACCATAATCACATCGAAGATGGACCACTGGTACTGGTATGCCAGAGACCCATATCCTGCCTTCATCATGCTCAGGAAAGGTGAGAAGAACTCGCCGTCGGCAACCTCTGCAATGGTCTCCTTACCCTTAAGGTACTGGGTCATGCTGGGGTCGGTGGGGTTATCATTCATATCACCCATTACCACGATGCGGATGCCGGGGAACTCCTTCTCGAGTTCGTTGGCACGGGCCTGGATGATTTCTGCTCCACGGGGACGCAGGTCGGCACCCTTGCCACCCAGACGGCTGGGAAGATGCGCTACGAACACTGCGAACATCTCACCGTCGATGGTACCACGGACCATAAGGATGTCACGGGTCTTGAAGTTATCCATTTCCTCCTGGGTCCATGCGCTGAAGTCCAGCGTGGTGGGGCCGAAGGTGAAAGGAATACTCTCACTTGCAATCAGCTTGAAGTTCTTGGGGTCGTAGAGCACTGCGCAGTCGATACCACGGCGGTCGGGACCGTCATAGTGTACAATCTGGTAGTTTGCCTCTGCGATTTCGGGCTGGGTTACCAGGTCCTCAAGGCAGTGGCGGTTTTCAACCTCGCTTACGCCCAGGATGGTGTGCCAGATTCCGTTATCTTCCTTCATGGCCTTGATAACCGTTGCCAGGTTGTGGAGTTTCTTCTCGTAACGGGCTTCGGTCCACTGGTTCTGGCCGTCAGGAAGGAACTGGTAGTCGTTCTTACCCTCATCGTGATAGGTATCAAAGAGGTTTTCACAGTTGTAAAAGCCTATTACATAGCTCTTTGAACCCTTTGCGGCAGTGCTGCCCTGCTTTGCTGCGGAGCCACAGGCTACCAGCGAGAGGGCGGCTAATGTTATTATCAGTAGTTTTTTCATTCTTTATTCGTTTTACCACCACCAGCTTACGGTAGATGGTTTTTGAGCCTTGATTTTTGCGGCGTTCTCCTCCCCTACCACATTGGGAAGATTCACGAACAACTCGTAGCCCAACTTCTCCTCCAACTCGTTGATTGACAGAGCGTTGGACTTGGAAGGACTGGCAGCAGAACCCGAATGTGTCATGTAGAATGCGCACCCGGAGTAGCCGCTGTAGCCTACCGAATTAGTCTTATCGTGACGGAGTACCGCCTTGAAATATGCTGTAGGAATTGTTACATGCTTACTGTAATTGTCCAGACAGTACTTAGAGCTACCCGTTGTGACACAGCCTGTTACAACATAAAGCGTATCGGTCGATGTCTCCTGCGCCCAGCTGCGAACCTTGTTCTCCAGAACCAGCCAAGGGCCACCGTTGAAGTCATTGTCCTGCGGGGTCATGTTGGTTCCGTAGAAGGTGGGAACATTCACCTTGTAGCTGGCAGTCCTGTCAGCCGAAGGTATCTGGTGTCCACGGGCACGCCAGCCATCATTGCCTGCGCTAAACCCACGCACCAGTACGGGCTGTTCCTCATCTGCCAGAAGCGGGTCAACACCCCAAGCATCTGAACGGCCGGATGATCCGATGCACGCCTTGTACAGCGGATATGCCACCCAAGGTGCTACGAGGTTGTCGTAGTCCCAGTAGAAGGAGTAGTTGCGCACCGTCTTGCCAGAGATTTCCATGTTATGCGTGAAGAAGTCAAAGCCGTCAGAAGCATCGGTTGCAGGAAGTTCCAGCCAACCGGCCTTAGTGGAGCTAACACCTTGATTCTTACGCACTTCCGATGTACCCTTTTGGGTAAACTTAACCTCAACCGAACCTGCACTGTTGGATGCAGTCAGAACCAGGGTTCTGCTGTCATCGTCAGTATTTGCGCTGTACTTGAGCAGGATATCGCCCGAAGTCACTTCGCCCGAAGTCTTGCTAAGACTTGCCCAGCCGGATTGCTCGCCTTCGTAGGTCATGGAGAGTGTCCAAGGCCCGTCGGAAGTTATCGTAACGAACTGACTTCCAGCGGTTTTCGCTGCAGGGTTTGTCTTAAGTACCATCTCAGGCGCTTCGCTTGCGGTAGCAGGGTCGTCTTTTCCGCACGAAACGAGGCATCCTGACAGCACCAGTAGTGCTGCCAGGGCCTTCGTCGCGTTATGGAGTGTCCACCTCATTATTCAGCCTTGATTCCGAAGAGGATAATACGGGTATTGGTACCTGAAGTGGTCACGGTTGCATCTACACTTGAAGTAAGAGTAGAATTAAAGGTGATGGTGTACTTGTCGGAGTCGCTTACGGTGATGGTGTAAGGAGAGTTACCTGTTGCACCATTGTTGGTTGCGAGGTCCTGAGTGTACTCAGTACCATCCACGGTAAGGGACATTGTAGCTGCCTTGTTCTTCCAGGATACGCCGTAGAATACGAGCTTGGATGAACCTGAAGGAATGGTGATGGTAGCTGTACCAGCAGCCTTGGAGGTACCAAGCTTGAGCACGGTGTAGGTAGAAGAGCTACCATTGATTGTAGCTACGCCATCGGTATAGGCATTAGTTCCCGCGGCAATGGTAAGGTCGTTAGAGTACTCGTCGCCAGTCTCACCGCCGGTTTCGCTGCCACCAGTACTGCTGCCGCTTGTGCTGCCGTTCAGAGAGTAGATGTAGTTGCCCTGAGCCATCTCGTAAGTTGAGTTGTAGGTAATAAGCTTAC
>Ga0065711_1049689_pt1 | contig 11174 bp, 12 predicted proteins | sample Hoacrofraction12_FD_59098 | JGI IMG/M metagenome (GOLD analysis project Ga0065711, IMG submission 59098) | Hoatzin crop microbial communities from Cojedes, Venezuela - Epithelial fraction 12 v2 (version 2) | ecosystem: Host-associated > Birds > Digestive system > Esophagus > Crop | place... | reverse complement strand
TGACGGAGCACTGGCCCAGGCTGCCCAGGGAGGTTGTGGAGTCTCCTTCTCTGGAGATATTCAAGACCCGCCTGGACAAGGTCCTGTGCAGCTTGCTGTAGGTGACCCTGTTTGGGCAGGAGGGTTGGACTAGATGACCCACAGAGGTCCCTGCCAATCCCTACCATTCCGTGATTCTGTGATTCTGTGGGTGGGCGTTGCTGTTTTCCTCCAGCTGCCCCGCGTGAGGTGGACCTCAGGGTCCTGTTTCTTTCCTCACAGCACCTCTGCCTGGACGGAGGACTGGGGCGAGACCCGAGCACACCAAACCCTGCCCGTGGCGATTGCCCCCAGGTAGCTCTGCCCGCAGCACTGCGTCCTCACGGTGCAGACCCAGCAGGAGAAGGAGCCTTGCAAGCGCACGTTTCACAACCAGGATCAAAACTTCCACAGAGATCACCAACAATTTGGCAGGGGGCTTAGAGCAGGAGTGAGGGACGTTTCCTGCCAATTCAATCAGGCCAGGGAGTTGCCAGTCTGATTAGCAGCGGTCAAAAGGAAACAAAGCCCAACCACTAGTCATTTGTTGAACATCAGGTCATAAACAGACTAGAAACAAGGGCGAAGGGATTCACTTTGGCAGCCAATGTCTTGGAGGAGGTTTCTGTGGTTGTGGTTTTTATGGCTATCCACATGGCTAATTCACATCAGGTTTTTGTTGATCTTTTAATATTTATGTCCAGATGTCACTGTAAGCTTCCAGATGTTTTTGCAGAGACATCAAAAATGTGTGCATAGCAATTACCAAAACAAAGTTTGAGGCACTTTCAAAGAGCTGAGAATGACACAAGACAAAGTGGCTTTTGCCGCTGCAAAATTTCATCTTCTCCTTTTTTCTTCTTTAGATTTTATTTCTTTTTTTTGTTTTTAATTCTTTATAGACCATTTGTTAGCCTACCAACTGAAAGTGAAACCCAGTCCGTCTACTTTGAGTGTCCTACTTAGGTGCTGCCTCAGAAAATTTCAGGTTTCTGGTGGCAGATGGTTCCTACATTTTCTAGCAAGTGGAAGTAAGCATACACCTTTGCAGGTCTCCAGAGAGTGGTCTATCCGTACAACTCCACCACCCCTCCAGTCTCCACTGGCCATACGGGACTCTAGATGAGGCTGAGGGAGCAGGAGCTGCTGCTTGCCTTGGGACCAGCCCTGGCACGGTGGGGCTCTGCCTTCCCCGCCGTGTCCCAGCGTGGTCCCTCAGGAGCCTTTGCAGGCAGCCGGGGACGGCGGTGGAGGGGAGATGGAGCCAGTCTGGGGGGGAGTTAGGTGGACTGAAACCCTTCACGAGTTATCTGTGGTTGGGCAAATGCCAGACAACTTCACGCTTCCCTCTCTTTCTGGATTCTCTTGAAAAAAATCCACCCAAAAGCAAACATAATCCAAACGTCACGTGGAAAAAAGAATTAAAATCTTCCTTAATTTCGATAATTACATCATATGCTCAGAACAACATGGTGAACGAAGAGCTATATTGGGCGAGAGTGAGCAGACAGCAGGGTGATTTGTTTAGCACCAAAGCTCAGAGCGACCCTTTGGCTGCAAAGGCCACTTCTTTCTGGGAGAGCAAACAGCCAGTCTCGTTCAGCCTCGGAGTGTTTGCTGCAATACATATTTTGGTGCCACAAATAACCAACAAGATTTTTGTGCGTGAGTTCAGTGGGGCCAAGACTTCCCTTTGGCGGCAGCAGCAGCAGCTCCCGCCGACCACACTGCTCTCATGAACTGGAGCACCCTGGGATTTGCCCACCAAGCTCTGCAGAGACAGAGAAGGGTGGCAAACGCGACTGCACGAGTTATGTTTGTATTTATTCAGCTACGAGGGAAATTACACCATAATGTACTTAGGGAAGGATTTTTCACGGAGAAACAAATATTAAAGTGTGAGAGTTTGTCAATATTTTCTGTTAATTGTCTAAGGGCTGGAAGTGTATATCTACAGCCCAGAGAGCAGTGTGGAGTAGAGATAGCCAGCTGCTTTAAACCGGCTCAGATACCAGAAGAAAAACATCCCTAGCAGTGCTATTTCAAAACAGCACTCAGTTAAACCAGCTCAGGCATCTCCCTCGGATACCTTGTAACTTGCAGTATATTCTGATGCTATGATGTGAAGAGAAATTGCAGAGAGGCAACAGCTGGGAGAACATAAAATAAAATTATTTTTCAGAAAAATATATCAGAACTTACTAGAAAAATTATTTCCTAGGAATCTCTTTCTTAGTCTGAGCTCAACTCTCTGGCAAAAAAATACGTAAAAAGAAAAAAAAAATCAAAAATTCATCTGATTAGCATCATGAAATCCATGCAGCCGTTATTCAGCCCTGCTGCTGTCAAATACCTGCTCGAGTCTGTAAAACCGAGCACAAGGACCTCCAAGTGCAGTCTGCAACCTTTAAGAGGCAAAATAAAGCAAACCAGCATCCGAAAACCGTGGGTCAGGTCCCCGGTTGCTGAGAATCACTCTGGTTTCCTTGCCTCCAGCGGAGCGACGCTCGCACGCGTCAGCGCAGAAGAAGTGATGCTGAGCTGCGGCAGCCAGCGCATCCGCTGGAGCAAAGGGAGCTCCTCAGCCCAGACCGCATCCTGCCCGAAACTGGTGGTTCTCAGGCAAGGTGGGAGTCTCACCTGCATGATCTGCTCTCAGATTTATGGGCCACCCCTTGCAAGCACAGCTGCCCTGCTGGGAGCTGTATTCACGCTCGTCCCTGCCAGCACTGACCGTGAAACTCCATTTTATGATTCTCAACGGCAGAGCCACATAGTTATGCCGTTCACCTTGTGTTTCTTGGTATTTGCTGATGATCAGTCCAGAGTCGAGACAACATTTTTTTCCCATAGCACCAGATCAGAGCAAGGTGCCTTTTTCTTTCTGTTCATTGCAACTATTTTTTTATCTTCCCTTGAAACATCAGGATTTGATCACTGTCAGGAACCAATTAATGAGCAAGACAGACTTCTGATGTTTTCTGGGAAGGCAATTTTTATAGAATCATAGAATCATGAAGGTTGGAAAAGAACTCTAAGATCACCTAGTCCAGCTGTCAGCCCAACATCACCATGCCTGCTAAACCATGATTCTTTTTCAGTGGTGACATCTGTTTGCATCCTACTTTCAGGGCCCATTCCATCATACAGTAGCGCCCAAGAGACACGGTCCTGGAAATCCTCCTTTGTCAGATGGGAAGCAAGACAAGACTTCACCTGGTCAGATGTTGCTGATCTGCCTGCACTGCTCTTGCCCAATGCTCCCAACTCGTCGTGGCAGGCGGTTTCCACAAAGGCTCAAAATGAAGGGCATGCACACAAGCAGAAAACCTACAAAACCATGGGAAAGGCTCATTTAGTCATGTTCACTTCCTTTGTTTTATAGTGTTTCTGATAACGAACAGGTTTTAGCAGTGAAAAATAAGTTGCTCTAGAACATCAGTAATGCAGGATCAACGTGGCAGGACCTCCTTTAAATAAAGGACACCGAGGAGGGACGGGCTCACCCGTATCACAGCACCCGCGTCTCTCCTGTGCTGTGACCCTGAGGAACACCTCAGCTGTGCCTGGAGTTTGGGGTCCCGGCGCAGGACAGGGACCACGGCGGGGTCCTGTGCCAACGCCCGAGCCGCAGCCCAGGGCACGGTGGCTGGAGAGGACAGGAGCTGCACAGCCCTCTGCTGCAGCCCTGCACGGCTCAGCTCGTATTTCCTTACAGCTCCGAAAAGGCATTTTAAAACTTTCAGACAGAAAAAAAGACAAAAAGGGATAAAAAATAACTTTAATTGCAAATAGTGGCATAAAACCTGTGGCATTCAATCAGCCTTTTTCTACCAGGTAGTAACTTAACTGGCTGTTTTTAAAAACTATCGCCTTGCCCTGTGAGACTTAATACCTGTCACATGATTAATGTGCTGGTGTCTTATTAACTGCTGCGTTAGAGGAGCTGCCGTCCTCACCACCCCCCCTTCTCTCGCCCCTTTTGTAAAAGCCTCCCTGCAATCCCGCTGCTCTGACTGGAGGGCACTGCACCTTCCGACAAAACATCATAAAGAGCAAAGAATTACCATTTCCCAGTAATCCAGCCCATAAATCAACCCTTGCGTTTGTTCCAAGGATGACGTGGGACTCGGTGAGCGCTCCCTGCATTCGTGCTCACAAGACAGGCTGTGTCTCAGAAAGAAGAAAGGGGAAAAAAAAGGGGGAAAAAAAAAAGCCAGGAATGGCTAAATCCTTCCAGCGTCTGATTGATCTTATCTGGACCTCCCTTGCTGCAACAATAATTTGAGACTGTGGAAAACTGCCACCTTACCTGATCGGTGGTCCTACCAGCTGCTGTTTTATCAGGGATGAGGAGCGCGGGATGCAGCACGACCTTGGTACGGCAGCGCCTGACCTTGGTCTCCGATCAGCTCGACACCGGGCCGAGGCCACCCCGGGATGCTCTTCATGTCCCCTCGGCACCGCGATGCTCACAGATGCTCGCTTCTCCCCGGCGTTATCCCACCACATGCGTCACCCCGTGCCTGCCTGTGCTGCCACACCTTAAACCCCGCGTTTAAGGTGCTTTTCTGCAAAGCTTCGGCAGCGTTTCTCCCGAAAAGCTGGGTTTGAAGGACTGCCAGCAGCCAGCCACATTCCAGAGGCGAGGCGAGGCAAAGCCTCCATGCTAACGTCGTCGGTTTTATGCAGGCTTTACGGTGTAGGTCCGTCAGCGCAGTGTAGGTCCGTCAGCGCGGTGTAGGTCCGTCAGCGCAGTGTAGGTCCGTCACGGCGGTGTAGGTCCGTCAACGCGGTGTAGGTCCATCAGCGCGGTGTAGGTCCGTCAGCGCGGTGTAGGTCCGTCAGCGTGGTGTAGGTCCGTCAGCACGGTGTAGTTCCGTCAGCGCGGTGTAGGTCCGTCAGCACGGTGTAGGTCTGTCAGCGCGGTGTAGGTCCGTCAGCGCGGTGTAGTTCCGTCAGCGCGGTGTAGGTCCGTCAGCGCGGTGTAGGTCTGTCAGCGCGGTGTAGGTCCGTCAGCACGGTGTAGGTCCGTCAGCGCGGTGTAGGTCTGTCAGCGCGGTGTAGGTCCGTCAGCGCGGTGTAGGTCCGTCAGCGCGGTGTAGGTCCGTCACCGCGACGAGCACCCATGCCTATGGAGCACCACACCACAGCCTGTAGTAGGCAGAACGTGGGTTTTGCTGCTTCAGACTGGAAATTCACGGACAAGGTTTTTACCCCACCTCTAATGAACATTAGCGGAGTGATTGGGGAAAAGCATTCCACCTTTCTGGTCAGATATAGACCGAGGATTACGCTTGCAAGACCCCCATCACAGCAGGGTTACAGGGGGTGTCTGTTAGCCCCAGGGCTTTCCCCAGTGCTGGAGGGGAGAAAATCCTCCTTCTCATCCCTCAGAGCGGCAGGGTGCCCACAAGATGCCTCTGCCCAAGGCATTGCTGAGCTGATCCATGTCCCAACCTTCACTTGCCCCGCTCTTCTCTTCCTCCTTCACGCTGAGGATGGGGCAGAGCCGGGCACGCTCCGGCTCCTGCAGGAAGGCAAGCCCTTGGGGCAGGTCCCCAGGACACCACCATCCCTCCTCTCCTGTCCTCTTGATCTTCCACAGCGGTCAAGGTTGCTCCAGAAAGTCCCCTGCAAAGAGCAGAGCCACTGCCGTGGGTCTGTGCTGCCCCGTCCGCAGGTAGATGGGAGCAGGGTGCTGGGGGAGAAGCCTGAGCTTGGACCCCCGAGACCAGCAAGGGGAAAGGCTGAAAGAAGGGAAACCTGAAGTGCAGAGAAATGAACCTTCTAGGGAAGGTCGGAGTGCTCTAGTGTGTCATTTCAAAAAAAGAAGATTTGGGTCTTCTATTTCAGTATTACAGCTTTTAATTCTTTTGTACATATATGTTTATTACACAGAATTTTTAATAGGCTGAAATTAGAATCAAAGGTTTTGATTCTGTTAAGCAAAAACTTTTGGTATGACCCTAATTTCCTTTTTTTTTTTTTGTCCTGGAACTTACTATGGCTTTGTTTGTTTGTCCCTACTCTGTTTAGCACAAAAAAATCTTCTGCAACTGCAGAGTTTCTCACCAAAGAGCAACTTCTTTCCCAACCATCCACCATCACCTCCACTGCAAGCAGCGACTGCTAGCAAGGGTCTTGGACACGCTCTTCGCACTCTGCGACCAGGCACAAGCCCTGGCTTGTCTGCACACAGAAAGAGTGGGAAAAAGATGGAAGTCTGACGCAGGAAGAAGTCTTTCTCGCTCTGGGAGTGAAGTTCCCTGTGCAGGGAGAGGGGGTCTGGCAGGGGAGTCCACGGGATGGAGATCATCAGGCAAACTGATGGACCAGGGCATTCTTTGGCCGAGCTTTGGTTTGCTCTTTCTCTTCCAAAATACCAAAACAGTGAATTGCATGATATCTGTGACAACTCTAGTGTTAAAAGCTTGGAGACCTATATAAATGTTGACTTTTAGTCCTTATAGGAGTTTCAAAATTTATTTTCAATGCTGGTATAATTTGCCCCCCCCCCCCTTGAAATAACAATAAAAATAACAACATTAAGAAGATGAAAAATGAATTGCCAATATATTTTTGTTCCGTCTGGGCTTTGCTTCCTTTTTTTTAAACTGTGGCTGAGCAGGTTCTCCTAACACCAGATCTAAACACCTTTAAGGGAAGGCAGATGCAAGAGAATCGTTACTGTATTTATCTATTTTCACTAATGAAGAGTATTTAATAGGTTTGGAGTCTGGCTGTTCACAAAAAGGAACAGAGTGTGGCAATACTTGTGGCGTGGAACAGCAAACGTCTCGAGGAGGGCTGCCGCTGCCCACCGCCCGTGCAGAGCACACCCCTCGACAGCATTCCTGCGTGCCGGAGGACACTGCAGCAAATTCCAGCCTAAATAAAGCCACAGAAGAACAGATAAGCAATTGCACCTCGACACACACAGATGCATGCGTGCAAAAATGTCCCTTTATCAGGACCTAGATAATAAACCTGAGAAAGCAGCCAAGTGCTTCTTAGCTGATTGACAATACGTAACAGATTGCCTACTATATTCTTTGGGAGAAGCAGAACATACAATTAAATAAAACTCGTTATTAAAAGCAGATCCCCACCCCTCCCCCCGAAAATAGATGTCAAACTCTGACTAGACAAATGTAGTATTTCAGGTGGAAAATTGAATGGACTTAATAGGAGTAATATGAACAGTTGGTCCTGGAAGAGCTTATAAACTGTAAATATTGCTCACTGCCGATGCTAACACGATGATGAATGTATCAAAATATTAGTATCAAAAGACTTCTGGAATATATTTGCAGCGTTGTGGAAAGCAAGAAGGGGGGTAGCTGTCCTTCCTGTGGCTTTATATTAATCTCTGGGTACTGGCTGATAGCAGGGGCCACAAGCACTATAATTAGATTTTGGAAATGTATATAGGGAGGAGGAAATGGAATAATTAAGGTAAGCTATCAGATGCCTGTCCTCATCCTTTTTAAACGAGCCAGAAACGTATCCTGCACCCGTTCAGCGTGCAACCTTCAAGGGCAAAGGTGTCAGACACTGTAATTGGTAGGACCAGAATGCTGCTATACTGGTGTCCCTTTTTTAAGGAAACCTATTTTCCACCCCAAAATTGATCTGGCAAGGTTGTTATCTCATAAAGCACACCTCGAGAGGTACTGCGGGGCCCGCGGCAGAGAGGAGCAGGGCACTTCGCCGCGGCCACGCAGCCTGAAGTGCTGCACCCTCTCCGGGGGAACTCCACGCCGAGGCGCGGGCTACGCGGCAAAAGGCATGAGTGTACGTGTGTGGGGAGTGCGGGAGGTGTTGGGATGCTGGAGATGTCAGTAGGTGGGAGAGCCTCTGCCCTCCCACTCCCACGGCACCTCTGAAGGGCATGCTGACTTTGATTTAATTATCCTGCCCTCTTCAAACAACAGAGAAGAGCCGGAGGACCTCAACAAACACAAAAAAGAATATTTTTGGCGTGGAAAATTATTTGACATTATTCTTAAATATTTAAAGGACGCTGTCTGCCAGTTTGGAAATCCAGTGAATAATTTAATACTGTTTGACAGAATCTCTTTGGGTCAATTATTCAGTAAGTGGATTAATACATTCTGACTAAAACAAAGCACAGTGCGTTTTGGCGGACATATCTCGTTACATCACATATTCCATGTCACATTGCATTGCAGAGGATGCCAGCATAATCAAATGGGGCAACTTGGCTTAGACAATGCAATCAGAATGATTTCCTAATATTTTTCAAAAGCTTCCTGTTCCTGACTGTTTCTCTACCTGGTCTGTCTATATTTATCTCTCTAAAAAGGAAAATAACATGTCAAGAGATCTGATCAACTTATAAAAAAAATCTAGTTGGAAGCTGCCAGCAACTCTTGACCTCATTGTAACCCTAAGCATCTTATCTATACCAAACACTTTAATTTTAGAAGAGCATCTTTAAAGCCCCAGGGGAAGAGAGAGAGCGTCTCTTGATGCTTGACAGCAATTCTCTAACACTGACATGGTCCAAAAGAGATATTCTTATCAAATCCTTCTGAGAGAAGCAGCTGCAATATAGGATCTCAAGGGCAATAGGGATACAATACAGGTTAAAAAAAGGAGGCTACTTGGGATTTCAAGAGATATGTAGAAGGCTTCAGAGGCAGCAGCTGTCTCACACCAGAAAGAGTTTTACAGAGAGACCGGGAACCGGGGGTCCTGCTTATGTTTCAGCTCACCAGCAGACACACCTCCCTCTCCCATCCTTCTCCTTTCCATTCTTCCTCAATGCGCTGTGAAGAAACAGATGGGACTTTCTTTCCAAAATCCTGTACTGCAAGGTGGTGAAGACGACCAGTTTAGTAAAGCTAATTAAAATTTGGATTTTCTGTTTTGTGGGGTATTCTCAGATTCTTCAATTTGCCTTCAAGTAGAATGGGGATAAAAAGTCTGTAATCTCATAACTTCATAACCTCTGTGAAAGAAAACATTCAAACAGCAATTCTACGTTTATGCATTTTTAATAATTATAGTATGAATATTGCAACACAGCGTAAAACCCCGAACCAAGCTGTGGAGGGCAAACACTCCATTTCATGGGAGCGATCTGAGTATAACATGATATTTACTTCATTAAAGTGAGATATTTCTGTGAAAAGTTTCCACTTCCTGTGGTCACCATTTTTGGACCAAAACCCTTTTCCGGCTCACAATTTTAAAGACAGATTTGCAAAGACGCACCTGAAGGTCTGAACAAAATCAGAATAAAAATGACTAGAAAAATAAAAGGTACCCGCTCCTCTGGTCTCACAGCAGAGGTGCTGAGGCCTTTCTCATGCCGTGTAAATGAAACGGAGAGAGTTGCACCCTTGTATGCCCAGGGCAAGCCAGAGGAGACTCTCACCCTCCGGCTGCGTTCACAAAGTCCTCCACGCAGCAGGGTGAGGATGGCACCTGGCTTTGTCCAGTGGCCGCTTCAGCAGAGCAAAAAGCACGTCTTGGAAGAAAAACACAAGTTTTGTTCTGAACATTTCCTAAGGGCGAGCAAACAGGAATTTTTCTTGCTACATGTGTGAATGGGAGCAGGGGTGAGGTCAGGATAAAGCCCCAGAGAAGCTTCTGAGAGTAATTGTGAGGAGGGCCTAGAGGTTTAGCTCAGACCAGCCCTGAATGGTTCCCGTACTCACACGCTTCTTCACCAGACCATCCAAACAACCTCCCCTCCAGAGCCATGCAAGAGGTGGTCTTCTTCAGGTCTCCAGAGCCAGGCCAGTAGTCCCTCCTGCAGCCTCACTGCCCAGAACTGCTGAGCCCACAAACACATGGGCCTTCTCACAGTCTTCAGGACCAGAAAAACAAGGGTCAAAGGCAACTGAAGACAACAAAACAACCTGCAAAGCCCAAACAAGCTGGGAAGTGGAAATGGGCAGAGTCTGAGTCCAGTCAAATTTTCTCACTCGTTTTTTTGTGGTTTGTGTTCAGGATCACCACACAGCCCATGACGATGCTTCATGCTGGTCATTTTAGATACCCAAAGTCGTTTTCCCCATTCGATTGACTGGAGAATGGAGGCAACGTGTGTGACTGACCTAAGAGCTTAGTGGCCAGGGGCATGAACCTACGGAGGACTAGCAGCTGTGCATGTCAGCAAGGACTGAGGTTGGAGTGGCTGACACAGAGCCCTCAAATTCGCACTGACGGATTGCAGCACTTCCAGAAAACAGAATTCCACATCCCAGGCTCCCCCAAAGAGCTCCTTTGCAGCAAGGTAAGGAGTAGCAAGCATTGATTAGAAGGTACAGCCCCAGTTCTCCTTTAAACTCTTCAGTAATAAACATTAATATTGAAAACCCCATAACCACCTAAAAATGCATAACATCAAGGCCTCCTATCCTTGACTTTTATGCACATAACTTTACTCTGAGTCATCCTCATTAAGCCTAGCTGAATAATTCGAATTCTCAAGTGTTTGGAGGGTTGAGGATTGAATAGACATAGCAGAAAGCTCACAGACCCTGCTTACATTATTAAAGCATGTACTTCCAAAGAGATATTACAAGAAATATTTTAAAGACAATAGTTCAATAAGGTGAGATGAGAAAACATAGGTTACGGAGAACCTCGGGCTTGTGTCACCCAGCCACCTCTCCTGATGCAGGGATGTTAAACTACAGCAAACTGCAACGGAACCAGCAAGGCTGACATTATCTAAATACTGTCACATCACCCTGAAAGGAGGTAGAATATCAGAGAATGACAGAGTGCTTTTGGTTGGGAGGGACCTTGCAGACCATCTCATTCCAAACCCCCTGCCATGGGTAGGGACCCCTTCCACCAGACCAGGGTGCTCAGAACTCCGTCCAACCTGGCCTTGAACCCTGCCAGGGAGGGGGCAGCCACAGCTTCTCCAAGAAACCTGGACCAGGGCCTCACCACCCTCACAGTAAAGAATTTCTTCCTTATATCTGACCTAAATCTACCCTCCTTCAGCTTGAAGCCATCACCCCTTGTCCTGTCACTCCCTGCCCTTGTCACAAGCCCCTCTCCAGCTCTCTCGCAGCCCCTCCAGGCACTGGCAGCTGCTCTAAGGTCTCCCCGCAGCCTTCTCCTCCCCAGGCTGAGCAGCCCCAGCTCTCCCAGCCTCTCCTCCCAGC
>Ga0065711_1049688_pt1 | contig 11174 bp, 3 predicted proteins | sample Hoacrofraction12_FD_59098 | JGI IMG/M metagenome (GOLD analysis project Ga0065711, IMG submission 59098) | Hoatzin crop microbial communities from Cojedes, Venezuela - Epithelial fraction 12 v2 (version 2) | ecosystem: Host-associated > Birds > Digestive system > Esophagus > Crop | place... | reverse complement strand
AAAAAAAAAAAGGACAAATTCTGGGGGTAGAAAACCAACTATCAACTAGGTCAGAGCAGAGATTAAGTGTACATATCTTTTGAAGTGTTAGATAATGATTGCAACTATAATGAGTTTCTAAGTAAGGCTGCATGTCACTAATTTCACATTAATTCAAACACAGGCTTTAACAAAAAAAAATAATCATGCTAGTGTATTTGTTTGCACACATCATTCAGCCACGTTTCAAAGTGAGAGACTGACATTTATTTTGCTATCACAGAGGGGTAGTTTACTATCCATAGTTAATAGCTGAAAATGTTTTCACTTAGCAATAAACCCAACATTTACTACAGTCATAGAACCAAGATTACACCCAGCTTTTGATTGCTGTGTCAAGGAGGAGTTTCAACACTTCTGCAAGATGAGAAGGTCATCCTCTTCTTCCCAGCACTGCCATACTTACTCCACAAGATCAGAAAGGATAAAATTCAGAACTGCATAGCCTGTAAGTTTTGCACACCCAGCAACCCAGGAGCATACCCACACAAGAAGGGTCACAAACAATTATAGCAGATTCATGCCATGTATAGATATTGTACAGCAAGTTAAGGAAAAAATGCAAGTTCAACTGCAATTACAGATACGCATTCAGCATAAGACATGGGTGTTGCAAATGCTGTCATTCTCTTGACAGCAAACAAGTTGTAATTTTGACCTGCAACTTGAAAAAACCACTAAAACCAAGCAGATGGCAGACTGTAAATTAACATCTGTAATTCGCTCCCAGGAAAACTGATGTATTGAAGGCATTTTTGTAACATTATGGCAACAGCAATATTAGTTCTAATGATGTGAAATACCAGGTACCTATTTGCAGAGTATTCGTCATTCATATTCTGCCACTTTTCAAGAAAGTGGAAAACACACCCCAACAAATTATACTGCTGGTAAAATTCAGACTTCCTCGGCTCATTAAAAAAAACAAGTACAATGGCCAACTTGCCTTTCAGCTTAACAGTTTCATCTCACTCAAGAAGGAATATAGTAGGTTCAAAAAATCTTATATTTAAAAGGAAATAAATATGTTATTTTACAGGGTAATTTTTTTTTACTTCCCGCTTAAAGGTAGGTAACAGAAAATATTATAAAATCATTAGCTTAATCTAAGCTACAGAAAAAATACTTTTATGTTAACAATCACAAGGGCTAAGTTGGCTCACACAGAGCAAACAGCAAAACTACTCCGCAACAGCACATTACCAGGACTGAATGTCACGTTTGTCTCAAATGTGACTGAGCAAAACACATCAACTATCAAAGACCTCCAGATTAACACCAAAAAACCCACAAGCCTCATGACCCCATGGACTGAAGTTCTCCAAAATCCTGCTGTGTGAGACAGCTTTCTTGGTTACCCAGCCACATCTGGGATTGAGCCCCTCTGCGACCCTTCCATATCTGCTCTGCCAAGTCCACCTGGCTTACCTGAGGACACCACTGTTACTATCTGGATACTTGGAGAATGTGCTGGCAAGCACATTGTTAAGGTGTCACAGTTCAAAGGCTGCCCATGATCCTGAACAAGAAGCCACTTATCTCAATGTAAACAGGTAGTAACCTCCACTAAAGTCCAGTTCAGCTGGAAAATAAGAGTCTGAAACAGCCAGCTGTTGCAAAATTCCACTAAAGGTGATACAGAAGTGAAAAAAGATACATTTAATGTATTTAGACCAATACAAAGCTCTAAAGATATTTTTCTTAGGCTAAACACTTTCCATCTCTGCCTACAGGGAAAGGAGAGAAATCAGAAACTCCAAATGAGAATCTGCCTCAGCTGCAAGACACCTATTTGAAGAAAGGTTGGATTGCCTTTTGGAGATGCACTCCTACTCTACTGCCTATAGAAGAAGCAAAGGGCCAATTTGGACAGTTCAAATCAAGGCAAATTCCACCCACACTTTTTTCTACAGAAGAAATATATTATTACAGCAACATCATGCCTTCGGCTTATTTAAGTAAGAGAGGAAATAAAAATGTGAAATTGAGAAACATTTCTTTCCCACATGCAGACAATTGAAATCCAGCAACTCTGTGTTTAAGTCAACAAGGTTTTTCCTCAGAAGTCAAAGTGCAGACTTGTAAGCATGGACAAAGTGGACAAGAAGTTGCATGCTCTTGCAACACTACTTACAATCTAAATACTCTCCAATGACTTGCTGAGCTACAACTTTGTGTAATTACATGGCTACATTAAATCTGAGAACTACAAGCCCAGAGCATCTCGTAGAAGAAAAAAATCAATTTTGTTATTACTTGGTTAGTTATAGCATGGCATAATTAGCCTAGCTCATTAAACCTAAGACGAGTACATAGTATCTTGTATAAACTTTGTCAGTAATACTGCATATAATTTACATCTTGCTGAAAGTAGTCATAACTGCATCAATTTTCTTTTTAAAAGGATAAGGTTCATATTGCTTAATGCTAAAAGAAATTAAGATTTCTACAGAAACTAAGTTTTCTAGTCATTATTCCCTGAAACAGAAGTCATACCAAAAATGGGCTTTTACATCTTTGGCTGGAGTAACCCCATCCCAAAGAATCAGGTAAGTGTCAATAACCTCTTCTCTGAAGCTTCACACCAACATTCATCCTTTATCTTCCCCCTTCAGTTCTGCTAATTTTCCCCTTAGTCATGTCACCTCATCATACCCACCACCACCCTGCCACTGCTTGTTTGTGGGGTTTTTCTTCCCCCCTATTCACTTCTATCTTCTCAACAAAACTACCTTCTCCTTACCAAGAGAAAAAGTAGTAAAAAAAATAGTCTCTGCTGTCATCACATTATTCTCCCTCCAGTTCAAGATTTCTCTACAGACATTCCTTCTCTCTGCGATTTAAAATATGCTTTTGAGAAAGGAGCTCCCTCGTACTTGCAGCTCTGTGTGGAGAGTTCACTACGCACTTCCCCCAGCACTTCCTCCCCACCCCCATTTCTCATTTCTAAATAAACTCTTCCTCTGACATTGAAAAGAAATGAGTGTAAAGAGAGTGGTAAGTAACTGCCTTAAGTCCCATGCCACTTATATGTAAGAGAAAAAGAATGGGTTTACAACTACTACCAAGATACTCTGGATGGAAGAAGCCTTCCTTCACTATTGAAGGTTTACTAATTACTAGCCATAAATATTTTTTCCAGGAAATGCAGCAGAGAAGGCCCTGTCATTGAGCAAGAACATCAGTCTCAGATTTCCAGGGTGGGGAGTTCAGCTAATGATTTAAGGTGTTCCTGAAAGAACTGTGAAATAATGACATCCGAAAAACAAATAAAACACAAGCAGCATTCAGAAGAGTGGTTAGAGTTGCAGATGGGAATTGTTAGTTTAATAAAAATAAATTGCATCTTAGACATTAACAGTCTGTGTGTCCTATCATGCATAAAATTTCAATCACGTTTTATTTCTCTCACAGTTATATAAATTGTTTACAACATTCATTGATTACAGTTACATTAGAAAACAGTAAAACAAGGAGTAGGAAAAACAAGTCCATTATTTAAACCTAATGTTTAATTTTGCTTTGCATCGATATTCAGCAGTATCAGTTGAGAGCACATAGGTTTTGTGCATGCTACTTAAATAGTAAGAATAAAGAAACTTGATCAACAACAGGAATGGCATATAGAAACAAATGAAGTGACTACATTAAAAGACAAAGCATGATTAGATTTAGAGATGTATCAAGAAAATTACCTCTTCTGGAAAAATCTATACAGTTACACAATTGAAATTACAAAGCATGAGATCACCTATAATGGGGGAGAAGAATGGAATCTGAAACTTCCCTTTACAGTTCAAAAAAACCAATTCTTATGGAAGCACACAGCTGCATCTGAGCGAAAGAGATAGGCAGCTCAATGTCTTGTATCAGTAACATATGGCTTAAGGTAGGTACAAAGAGATTTACTTCCCACGTGATGTATTAAAATCTCCAGATACGTTTAAAGCTCACGCTGTGGAATTACAATAATGGAACCATCCTGGGACCTCCAAGCTCTGGACCACAAGTGTCCTTTGTTAAAGCCGTCAAGGCTTGAATTTCCATTTTTCCACAAAAATATAGATAGCCTATCTAAAACATATGGACAAATACGCTTTTTAACATAAAGCTTTCCAAAAAATGTGGGTTTTTTTAGTTAACCTTTTAAACATATCTTGGAGGGTTTTGCTTGTCCCATTGGGACAGGACTACAGGAGAGCATTGCCTACTACTTTTTGGGTTTGGGCACTACCATTTACAAGTCCTAATACCCACTCTCCTAGAACATGAAACACACACAAATGAAAACACTTTGTCATGCAAACTAAAGAAATAGCAGCTAGATCATCTAAGACTGATAATCAATATTGTAAGGGATGGGGCGGTTTTTTTGGTAGAAAATGCAGATAACTTGTCCAGATAACTTGTCCTACAATTCTACAGTGTATTATAAAAGCAAAAGCTTGCTGAGGTATTGACATAAAGACTCTGCTTTTTAATCTTTCATCTGAATAGCATCAACACAACAAATGAAAAATTCTCCTTAAGTGACTGTTAAAGATGCAGGCCAAGTGTCTTATAATCACATCAGCTGCCCCAGTTGCTGCCTGCTCTCTTCCAGGATACTAAATGAGCAGCTCACATGCCTCTAACACAGGAACCTTAAAATCACATTAAAATAAAAGTTTTCAGCAAAAGAAAACTCAACAGCTCTTGTTTTCGTTTGCAACCTTTTTTGCAGTATTTCAGATGAGCTCTGCTGCTTTATAGGCTAAGTCTTACCATAACACAGGAGCAGCCTCAGCTGTATTTAGGCCAAGCTGACCGATTTGAAAGTTGACCTCTGTATACATCACTTGTAACCAGTGCACTTTTGTCCAAGTCCACAAAAACCGCAATTACCACTTACCCTGTGACAGTTGTTGGGGGTCTTTTTGTTTGAAAAATCAACGCATTACTTCGTGTTTTATTCTTATATATATGTGTGTGTACATATATATATATGTAAAGATACGTATAACCTGTCCAAATCTCAGGACTGCCCATGAGGACATGGAAGGTAACGACTAAGTGAGCACTGGTTTACTTTCATGCAAGCCTGCCCTAAATGTTCTCCCCAGATGTTACCTTTCTCATGAATCTCTACAGAGACTTTCATTTAAACTGAACATCTGGAAAAAATAAAACCAGAGACAATTAGTTAAGATGCTACATTAATTAAATTATCAGTCGATTATAAACTTCTCTGTTATGGGTCTGCATGGCAAGGTTTTGATAGCAGAGGGGCTACAGGGGTGGCTTCTGTGAGAAGCTGCAAGAAGCTTCCTCCATGTCTCGAAGCCAGTGCCAGACGGCTGTAAGAAGGATCCACCGCTGGCCAAGGCCAAGCCAATCAGCAACGGTGGTAGCGCCTCTGTGATAACAGTTAAGAAAGGGAAGAATAAACAACTGCGATGAGACAGCAGTCGAGAGAGAGGAGTGAGAATGTGAGAGAAACAACTCCACAGACCCCAAGGTCAGTGAGGCAGGAGGGGGGAGGAGGTGCTCGAAATGTCAGAGCACAGACTCTTCCCTTGCAGCTCTTGATGAAGACCATGGTGAGGCAGGCTGTCCCCCTGCAGTCCATGGAGGTCCACGGTGGAACAGACATCCGCCTGTAGCCCGTGGAAGGGACCCCACGCTGGAGCAGGTGGATGCCTGAAGGAAGCTGTGACCCCATGGAGAGCCCGCGCTGGAGCGGGCTCCTTGCAGGACTTGCAGACCCCCGTGGAGAGAGGAGCCCATGCCAGAAAAGGTTTGCTGGCAGGTCTTGTGACTCCATGGGAAGGACCCACGCTGGGGCCGTTCGTGAAGAGCTGCAGCCCATGGGAAGGACCCACATTGGAGAAGTTGGTGGAGAACTGTCTCCCATGAGAGGGACCTCACGCTGGAGTAGGGGAAGAGTGCGAGGAGTCTTCCCCCTGAGGAGGAAGGAGCAGCAGAGAGAACGTGTGATGAACTGACCACAGCCCCCATTATTCCCCATCCCCCTGCGCCACTCGGGGGGAGGAGGGAGAGAAACAGGATTGAATCTGAGCCCAGGAAGAAGGGAGGGGTGGGGGGAAGGTGTTTGAAGATCTGGATTTATTTTCTCACTATCCTACTCTGATTTGTGATGAATGAAACTCCCTTTTCTCCCCAAGTTCAGTCTGTTTTGTCTGTGACAGTAATTGACAAGTGATCTCTCCCTGTCCTTATCTCGGCCCTCGAGCCTTTCATCATATTTCCTCTCCCCTATCCAGCTGAGGAGGGGGAGTGATAGTGTGGTTTTGGTGGGCACCTGGCATTTATCCAGGCCAAACCAATACACTATCCCATAAATTCCTTCAGCACTGCCCTGTTTCAAGACTCATTTAAGAACCAGGCAACTCACAAGATGTCTGGCAAGTTATTTGGAAACGGATACTATTCCTGCTTACAATACACAAAACTTCACTTGTCTTTATGCTTTACAAAGACCTGACTACTGAACATCTCATCTGTTGAACCAAGCAAGAGCTCAGTTCTGTAACAGGTTAATCGATGAATGAATCCGAAACCTTACATTTGAATTTCCTTAGAACAGCAGCACTTTGTTGCAAATTTCATTCCATGAGGTAGTTTTCACTCCATTACTGTTAAGCACTCCAAAATTATAAACATGTGTGTTGAATAACTTGCTATTCAAGGCAGAAAATGCAAACGCCCTCAGCCTTCCTGGCTACTTCAGTGGCAGAAGCTGTACAAGGTCAGGCTGGTGCAGGCAGTGTTGCATTTTCTTTTGCATTACTGTGCTCACCTGCTATGACTATTTGGCTCAGGAGAAAGCTCCAAAGTCATCCCCTATGATCCTGTTGACGTTTTTGCTCTCAAATTTATTCCAGTTCCCAAACTGTAACTTCTCCTTGCAGGCACGCTCCTCAGAGATGGCTGGATGTGCACCCCAGCTTCGTTACACCCGCAGCACACCTTCACCCTCCTCCTCTCATCTAGGGGACACCTCTCCAGTCTGCCACCCTGAGCGCTGCATATTTTAAGAACAAACCTACCACAGTGATTGCCAAACACTTGGAATTCAAAACAGAAGTATTTCTAAAGAATTTGGTTACTTGTATGAAATAGTTAAGATACAATGAGGTAAGCAAAAACTGACTGAGGGAAATTTATCACCAGCAAGGCAACAGGGAACTTCATCCTGAGGCTTACTACTGACGCAGATCACCGAGCACCAAGTCTCAGCTAACAGCCTGCTAACACACACCTGACAACCACAGTTTTGCTGTTATCAGCTAATCAAATGTTAGTTAAGAACAGCTTTCCAGGAGCCAAACAGGATATTACAAGGAGAATCAAGAAGCCCCTTTAGCTTCACTTTAATCAAGCTACAATGTTTAAGCATAAAGCAGCTACAAAAAAATCTAAAGTCATTAAAAAAAGACCAAGTTCTACCACTATTCCCATCCCTCTTCATTACACTGCAATCTCAAACCTAAATTCAGTCTTAAAAGAATTTTCTCCCTTGTATTTACATTCCAGTGCAATGTTGGCCATATATAAATTTATCACTTGGTCTCTTTTCCTTGGTACGGAAATGAAGAAAACTCTAGATCTACAAAGAAGAAAACCTGGTCTGTGTGCAGCTGTCAAACAAGTTCAATAAAACACTGCTGTATCAAGGTATTTATGTTTGAAATGCCAACAGATACTTTCCTTAGTATATTAAGATAAAATAAACTATTGAATTTATTTCCTGACTTCAAGAAAGAAATTTCCAGGGCTGCCCAAGATAGGCACCTAGGATTCACAAAATCACCTGGGCTTTCAATGGAATGTAACCTCATCCCAGCCTACTTCATGGGAATAACCTTTTTTTCCCTCCCTTTGCCTGGATTTTAGTATCTTTAGAGAATTGAAAACAAATACATTGAGAAAAAAGCAAGTGTTCCTATTTACAGGACGCTAGCAGGCTTTTCAGTGGACTCACAAAAGATAAACAAAGATGCCCATATGGCCAAAAGCACACAGAACACCAGAAGAACAGAGTCAGTGTAACTCACATCCCATACGTCTGGATTCAGATTATGCAGAATGCTTAAAAAGGCTGGGGGAATTACAAGCAATTAAGAGCAGCCTGATACAATGACTACTTCTTGAATGTTATCTTTGTATCAGAAGTTCTAGATAATTCTTCAATTAAATAATGAGTTCTATGAATAAAAATGCATGCCATTTATTTTCTTGCCCATCAACTTCATTAGCAATCCAAGGGAACTTATTTATGCATATTCAAATTTCTTACTTGTACATCTGGCATAACTGAACACACTCTTGAATTTGTTGATATATTTTTTCATTCTCAAGGAAAACAGTTTATTCAAAATATTCTAATGACTAGTTGAGCATTACTATTGCAAGGCAAAGAAAAATAACAGTTTCCATTAAAGCGAACAGGAAATATTTATGTAACTTTTAATACGGTCATAACAAAACCACTGCCTCATGCTACCTTTCTGTTAACCTACGCTGAGGACAGCATCTTGATATCCTACAGAGCTTCTGCATTACAGTTCTAAGAGAATGATCTCGCCTTGCTAGAGAAATATTGAAAAGGAAAGCTTCATAACACATATTGCTTTAAAGATGGTTTTAAATTATTCAGACATATCTGTTGTTGATTTCTTGCAAAAGCACTGAAAAGTCTTAATTTGAAAAGATAAGATTTGACTAAGGAAAGCCCAAGCATATGTAGTCACAAATCCTGTTCTCATTTGGAAGTATTAAATTCCTTATTAAGTCCTATGAAACTTTACAAAAAAATGTCTTCAGAATTATCATTCCACCAAAATATCTCTGGTTTGATGAAACTGCATTGCTTAGACAGAAAACAAGATTTGGGCAGTCCCTCTCCAGCACAAGTGACCAGAGCCGGCTCTCCACTTTCCCTAAGAAGAGGCAGAAACAGAAGGGGAACTGAGGTTTAAACCATACTTTTCGCTCATTTTAGTACAGAAGACTGCACTAGAATAAAGGCAGAAAGTGGCTCTAGCACAAAGAAAACTGCAAAGAACTACAGTGGATGCTTCCGCTACTGCATTTCTCCTTGTCTCTGTCTCATTAGCTTTACCCCTACAAAGGAGTTCTGCTTCTAAAACCCTGGATACATCTCACTTCCAGAGAAATCCCATTAATTAGGACATTTAACACCACCAAGAAATCATTCCGAGGAACTCTGCTGAGCTGAAGTTACCACCACCAAAAAAAACACCCAGTTGTAAGGGGGCCTTCAGGAAAACCTACAGTACTACTGTAAGCAATTTTTTTTTTTTAGATAGTGATTGAAAGGAGGAAAGGTGAGGAAGTTAATGCTCACTTGCATACAAGTGATTCACACACAGCTCAATACAACCCCTTCCCCTTCTTTCCACTCATGCTGAAAGTTACATACATGAAAATGAGTGCAGCATCTGTCCTGAACGTGGATACCCAAAGAAGTCCGCAAGGCTGAAAAGAAAGGGGACTTGGGAGGGCGAGGGGTGGGCTGAGCAAACACATTTTCTCATAGAGTAAGTAGTTAAGCTATAGAAGTAAGAAGTAGGTAATACTCCATTAAACCATTTCTCTTAAAAAAAATCAGATTAGACTTGCATTATCTTGGGTGTCCTTGTTACCACGACAATATACATACACTGTTAATGGCTCTAATACCATTAAACTGTTTATTCTATAGTTTAAACTGAAGAATTGGCAACAAACCCTGTTTCTTCTGCTCGCAAGTACATATACAGCACAGTTATGTCTGCATGTTCATCGCTTGGGAGACAGGGATCAGTTGTTACACTGTACATGCCGTCACAGCAATCGATTAATCCACCATATACTTCTGCAGGAAGCAGGCCCTCTGTTTGACCAGTCTTAGAAAGAACAGAAATATGGAGAACATCTTTGAGCTGGTCATGCTACTGTACAAAGTCCAAAACCAAAATAAACCCTAAAATAACACACACTAGCAGCTGAAACTCAATGTACTTTATTGCATTCTCATGTCAGAATTAGAAAAATACCAACATACAAACATGTAAGAACACGGGTACTACAACCAGGTGGGCATAAAGGCAGCAAATAAAGCCTCAGTCTAAAGCCTGCTTAGGGCTCAGTCTGCCAATCTCGTAAGTCTAAATTTCACCACTTAACAGAAAGCAAATGATGGTGATGATGTTAAAACAAAATCCACACTACAAGACATGCAAGAACCACTTTCGCAGCTTCACTCACTCCAAAGCCTCCTAAATAATGTGTCTTCCCTTCACCAAGCAACAAACATGATTTGTGCCTTGACCATATTTACTGAAAATCACATGGCAAAGCTACTTTCATTTTATTATTTATTTAAATATCAACAGTTGAGAGGTGCCAACTAGTCTCCATCCTTCAGCCATGGAACAGTTTAGGGAACACCAGCCTGAAGAACAAAATCCATTTGAATAGAGGGAGAGAGGACAAGATCGAACCTAAAACCCACTAAGCTAATGATTTTTAATTTTTTTTAATATAGTCTCTAAAACTGTATTTTGGCTCTTGCCATCATCAAAACAATGCTGGTAGGAACTGTAGTGCAACTTACCGTGTCAGTACATTAGCTGTTAAGACTATGTATTTAAAGAGTTATTGGTTTAATTCAACCACTTACTTTCCATCTGCTACTTACTTGTGGTTTATGCATTTTAATTATTCTGGAGACTTTCAAGATCTCTACTTTTTAATAACCTTCTGTCACATTCTCAGCTATCAAAACACTCAGGAAAAAAAAACTCTGATTTCGGCAAGCGTTACATAAGATACAGATAACAAAGATAATGCATGAGGTTACTGTCCCTTTTCAGCGTAAAGATTTGATTCTAGCCAAGAAAATGTTGCAGACGTTGCTCAGGTGGTTGAAACGGTTCCTTGTCTCCTCCCTTCTATTTTTTTTTTTTTAAATCAGTGATTAAGATATTACTATACTTCTCCGGTATCAATACAGGCTGGGGGATGAAAGGATCGAGAGCAGCCCTGCTGAGAGGGACTTGGGGGTACTGATAGACGAAAGGCTGGACATGAGCCGGCAATGTGCGCTGGCAGCCCAGAGGGCCAACCGT
>Ga0065711_1049687_pt1 | contig 11174 bp, 7 predicted proteins | sample Hoacrofraction12_FD_59098 | JGI IMG/M metagenome (GOLD analysis project Ga0065711, IMG submission 59098) | Hoatzin crop microbial communities from Cojedes, Venezuela - Epithelial fraction 12 v2 (version 2) | ecosystem: Host-associated > Birds > Digestive system > Esophagus > Crop | place... | reverse complement strand
CCGCCTGGACAAGATCCTGTGCAGCCTACTGTAGGTGACCCTGCTTCGGCAGGGGGGTTGGACTAGATGACCCACAGAGGTCCCTTCCAACCCCTACTATTCTGTGATTCTGTGATTCTGTGATATGGAATAGACGTTGAGCAGCAGGACTAAGGATGAAGAATGTCCAAGCACAGGGAGAAAACCTTTATGATGAACATAGCTAGGCTTTGTCACTTAAGGATCTTCAGGACAGGACTGTGCTGAAGTCTTTTTTCTGTTATCAGCTAGAGTCTCATAAAAATCCTTGTCGCCATTGGTGAGCAAAATCTTCCTTGTAGGAGCCATTTTTGCTGTGACAGTCTCCCAGATCATAACCCAAGACACTGCTACTCTTTTAATGAGAACAGAAAGAGTAACTTTAAAAAGGTGTAAAAATGAAGGCAGAAACAACATTCAGACTGAGAGACCTTTAATTCTTTGATGCTTTGAAAGAAAGGAAATCAGAAGAAGTGAGTGTAATTCTGGTTAGACTAATTCAGAAAACATTAGAATAATTTTATTTAGCCTGATGAAAGTATCGGAAAAAGAGGGATCAAATTTTGTTTACCACAAAAGAGTATCTACAGCTAAAAGAAAGCAATAATACATCTCTACTAAAATGCAGTTGGAGCACATAGAAGCCGAAAACTGAATTAAGCCAGAAAATGAAAGAAAACAATTTTAATAAGTTGTTTTGAAAGACTAGCTTAATTTCCATTTCCTAAACGTTTTTCTTTTTATTTTTTTTTTCATTTAATGCTAGCCACAATGCATATTTTTCTCTTTTGGCCACTTAAGCAAAACTGATTATCTTGACCTGCTGGTGTTAAGAATTCTTTTAGGCAGGCTGGCTTGGAGACAAACCTCCTGTTTTTTTCATAGATTGTACATTGTAAAATGTGTTTCTATTCTGATGGAGAAGGAAAGCAAGTCAAACCTGCTAAAACTTTTTCAGAGGTGGGGAAAGAGAGGCAGAGACAGTGGGAGGTAGAAGAAAAAGAGAGGCCCAGAGAAGAGCTGCCAACAATGTGGAGGATAAGATTCTCGTCTGACATGAGAAGAACTAAGCCTCATGTTCCCCTTCTGAATCAGGCAGATTGCCCTGAGTACTGGCCTATTTGAGTTTGGCATTCCTACCTTAAAATTAAATCCTGAACCCAAGAAGTTTGTTCAACAAAAGTTTTGTCACTTCAGAGTAAGAGACAGATCAAATTATTTACTGCCAAGATTTCTGTTTCGGGGATAATAATCTTTGTTTCAAACTGTGTTGAAAATCAGGTTATTAGCCTTTAAACGTTAAGAGTAATCAGTACATCTGTTTCATAAAGAGGATAGGTAGAGGACAGGGAAGAAAGAGGTATAAAAACATCAGGAATACAACTTGAGACTTTCGATTGAGAGCTTTACTTCATATCAGCTGTATAAATTATCTTTATGACTGCTTGGACAAACATGCATCTTTTGTGAGAAATCTGTATTTTGCACTCTGAAGTATTTCTTTCTCCCCCCCTAAGCCTGAATGAATGTTCAGATGAAGGCACTTATCTATCAAGCATTGAAACCTGGTGAGGTGCATCTCCTGCTTAGTTAGGCCCTACTCCCTGCAGAGTCAGTGAAGACTCTTCTGAAGGTCAGTTTAAAAGGATAATCTAATTTAGATATTCAGAATGACCTTTTGGAGAAGTATAGTCTTCTCTGTGGGTAATACAGATAACCAGGAAGACTTTTGTTAAGTAAAATTTAGACTTCAGTAGCTTAAATTTATATAACAAAAAAAAAAAAGTACAAAACTTTACAAACTGTTCATGGTCAAAGCAATACATTTAAACAGTTATTGATGATGCCGCTTCTGCTGTCTGGCTAAAGCTTGTAATTATCTGAAATCTTTTTAGCTAAATGATTGAGAATTATGCTAAAGGTTGATGGTTAATACTGTTGTCATTGTCTCAAAGGACATTTCAGCAACTTGTACTGTTCACCAAAAATAACCCTCCATGAAACCAGCTCAGCAGTCCAGCACGTCCAAGATGTATGGAAGTACTACTTTAATCTTACAAGTAGTTATTCAGAGGGAGATGAAACAGACCAAATGGTTAATTTCAATGCACAGTCCAAGGCAAATCCAGGTCTGAAACCCATACATCCTGACACCCAGTACTTTGGTTTTAACCATACAACTATCCTTTCACTTTACATTGCTTTACAACATGCATAGCTGGAGTCTCAGCTGGAGTTTAAGCTGCAATGAAATGCGTGTTTGTTATAGTAAGAATGTAAAGCAACCCCTGCCACTAAAGCTACACAAAGATTTCTGAGAGAACTCTTTCAGTTCCCTGTACCTCTCTCTGTTTTTATTTTTCCATCTGGAATAACTTCCTTCTCAGTCTGAGTAGCAGTCCCAAATGATTTTTTCCCTAGCAAATCCAACCTGCAAAAATAAGGCAAGGATGAAAAAGTGTGTATTTTGTATTATCAGAAAAGCTTACCTCTGAATTTCAAACACAGCATGACTGCAGGAGTTGGATGGTAGACACCCGAAATGTAATAGGAAGGTCAGAGACCTGCTGGAAAACAAGTGCAAAATGAATTATATGTCAAAGCTTTAAGGACATACATAATACATTTTGTATGAGTGTTTATTGTGGTTTAACCTGTCAGGCAGCTAAACATCACACCACCGTTCGCTCCCTCCCCCTGCAGTCTGATGGGGGAGACAACTGAAAAAAAAAGCAAAACTCGTGTTGATACAAAGACAGATTATTAGGTAAAGCAAAAGCCATGCACACAAGCAAAGCAAAATATGGAATTCATTCATCACTTCCCATCAACTGGCAGTGGTTCAGCCATCTCTAGGAAAGTAAGGCTCTATCACACGTCTTATTTACTTGTGAAGACAAACACCAGAACTCCAAAAGTCCCCCACTTCCTTCTTCTTCCCCTGGTTTGTATGCTGAGCCTAATGTCATGTGGCATGGAATACCCCTTTGGTCAGTGGGGGTCAGCTGTCCCAGCTGCGTCCCTTCCCAGCTTCTTGTGCACCTCCAGCCTACTTGCTGTCCTTCTCTGTGTAGAATCGGTTAATGGAAGCACTAGGTCCTTTGGCTGTCGAACAGAGTTTCTGGCAGCGCAAGAAGGCAGTTCCACCTATTTTGTCACCACCCCAGTGCTGAATCATAGAGTCACTTCTATGAACTCAGCATTTCAGTGCTATCCTTTCTTCAGACTACTGTGCAATATTTGTCCAGGAAATACAGCTACCACAGGACAATCCAATATAACCAGTACGAGTCTGACTCAGTGATGCACTTGGATGGGAAACAGCAGTTGAAAACCAAAGAGATCTTAGCCTTGCTGCTGAGGCTTTGCTAAATGAGCTCTTACTGTTTATTCCACAATTCTCAGGTTCTTAGAATCATAGAATCGTAGAATGCTTTGGGTTGGAAGGGACCTTTAGAGGTCATCTAGCCCAACCCTCCTGCAGTGAGCAGGGAAATCTGAATTTAGCACTGTCCTGCGGTGCGTTGCCCCCTGGTAATGTTTGCTAGTCTTAGTACTCTTACATTCTTTGCAGAGACAGTATGATGTATAGTCATTTAAGCCACAATGCACACAAAAGACTAATTGCTTTACGAATCAAGGCACTGAAGTGCAATCTGAGAGAGCTGAATACTTTCCGAGCCCTTGGCACTTGCTCCCTATAATGTACAGAGAAAGTGGGTTAATCTCTTCTTTTGTTTCCATCAAATGTGTATAACACTTTTCTGCCTGAAACTAGGAGGTAAGGAGGAGTTTGTTCTTGTTGAATATGTGCTCAAATACTGTTGCAGCAAAAATCAGAGGGGTGCCAACAAATAAGATTCTTCTGTGCAGACTTCAACTAGCATGAAGTAAACAAGAAAAAATGTTATACTGAAGGGTAACAAAAAGAATTACAGTGGCCTCACTCACGAAATACTGCTCATTTTCTGCTCTGATGGACGCAGTTGTACTGCAGGATACAGAAGCTCACACAATGAAGTGGGATTGCAATACACTTGTGCAAGTGGACAGGTGATTATCTGGCTTTTTAAGTGAGTGCTTCCCGTTTAGTTTATTCTCCTCAGAAACATTTGTTTATGTTCTTGCTTCTCTCCAAGTTGTGGAAGATATTTGACAGGAAGTGCTGAGTTTTTCAGTCAGCAGCAAAACCCAAACCCGAGTGGAAACCTACCATCAAATAGGCAAGAGGATGAACTCTGGACAGAAAACAAAAGGCGTAAATTTGCGCTTTGATCCTAAGTCTGAGAAAAGGATACCCCACATCAAAAGTCATTGCAATGACCAGACCTAGGTGACATTCTTCTATATGAAGAGTAGTCAGATTCTTTTGTTTCCTGCTGCTGGCTCTTCAAATTCCTTACCAATGCTTTTCATAAATGTCTTGAAGAAAGAAAACCTTAACTATGATAGCATCCTGATTATTCACAGTTAGGGTCATATATTCATGCTAAGATGGAATCACATGGGCATGGTCACCACAGTATAGGCTTTCATGTTCAGTGCTGGGTCTTCTAACCTGAAGGAGTGCAACTCAACCAATGCAAGAAGTAAACCCATTTTGGTGCAGTCTCCAGAAATAGAAATACATTCCTAACAGTAAAAACATACCATGAGGGAGGAGAGAACTGAAACCCAAAACCTGACTGTGTTTTTCTGAAGATTTGGATGAAGTTGGTTTATCCATTGGACTAATTCCCTTTTAAGGTACACAAAAAAAACGTAAGCAGTTATGAAGAAAATCAGAATTAGAACAACAGACATATTAAGAAGTACCAAAATGCAATTGATTCAAGGTCCTGCTGATACGTCAAAGCAGGGACTCAAGATGAACTGTGCTATCTCATCCTTTTACCCCCTCTCGTCATGTCTACAACTGAGATCAGTTTAGTATCTAGTAATTATCTGTACTTCTTTGAATGTACTATACACCTCCAGAACGAGATGTTTTCTTGTAGTGATTGTTTCATACTACTTGTAACAAAATTTTACTCTGTCTTACTCTGTGGAGAAATTAGGTCATATACAGCACTCCTCTTACACATGTGTTGATTGGTATGAAAGAGAGTTTTAAATACACAGGTAGATCAGGAGCCTTACCTTGTAAAAATAAGAGCACGAGTATAAAACAGACAGCCATCTGCAACGCAGCTTAGGCATTTTCTTCCTGGTTTGCTGGCAATGTGGAAAACAAAATCACCAGCTAGGTACTGTCAAAGGATTACAGGTCCTGTTGCAAGCCCAATATCTAAATTACTGGAGAGGTCAATGAGTGTAAAATACTCTACAGAACATATTCACTTGTTTTCTTTTCCAGCTGCAAGTTTCCATGTGCTCAATCTGCCAGCCAATATAGATTCTTTTTAAAAAATTCTGTGACTTCATTAAAATACTTATAATATTTTTAGTTTGTTACATTTATTTTCATTCTTTAACTAAGATTCTTGCTCTAACATGTCCTTTCAGTCTGATCAAGCTTGTGCAGTTCTTATTTTCTTGTTCAAGGGCATCTTGACCAAAGCCAGACTTCCTTAAAAAAAAAAAGTCAGACTCAGTTTATGTTTTATTTACTATGTTCTCACAAATATAAGAAAACTAAAGATTACCTTCTTCCTTCTTCTGTACTTTTCAAAGCCGGAAAAATGGACAAGAAAGAGGGTGTAAAACATTAAAAAAAAAAATCATCCAGTTACACAAAATAGATGCAGATGCATGCTTCAAAATTCTCAGTAAATACAATATTTTTAAATTAGCTCTGCTTTTCCTGTAATGCAGGAAAAATGGCTTAGTGCCAGGTTATAGATGTATTTGAATTCAGTTCAAGATATTACCCTGAAATCCAAACCAAGTGTGATCATTGATAGTCTCAGCATGTGTGGTGGAAAGACAGCTGAGTGATAATGGTTTTGTATATCATATGGTATCTCGTGGCGTAGTATGGTACCTCATCAAGTATTATGTGTATTTGTGCATCATGCTACTTAACTCTGGCATGTCAAAAGTGCTTTAGGATGTGAAGCATGATGTGTGTATTTCCTCTTCAAAGAGCATGCTTTCCTCATTAACGTGAGGAGCAGTTGCACATGCATGGAGAAGAGGTCTAGTGATCTAGGCCAGGTGGAGCTACATGGTTTTACAGATTAACACTTAGTGTACTGTGCCATCCACTTTATTTATAGCAAACAGATTGCCCTTCTTGGACAGGAACTGTTCAAATGAGGAGAAAGCACCACAAAACAGTGTTAAAAGTAGTAGCTTTGAAGTATTCAAATCTTATCCCTTTGCAAATGAACAGATTAGGTGTTCTATTGCGGTAATACGACATATTCACCTGCAGCAAGAGGTGTGAGTAAGAACTGAATTCAAATACTTACTTATCCATGTGCACTGAACCATCAGAGGCTACATGGGGTGTGCAGTCCTGCTATGGGGATATTGCTCCAAATGCCTAAACAGTTCAAGCAGTGCAGTGGGCACACCCATGCATGTCACAAAATTTAGATCTGTCTTTCAGCTCAGATCTCTGAGACTTTCAATATCTGCCTTCACAACGGCGATTTTATACCCAAGAACATCACTGGAAACTCAGGACCTTCATGCAGAAATGCGGCACTGCAAAAGGCTTGTCATCCTTAGTCAGATCAGTACGAATGCCCAGAATATCCCCATGATAATGTCATGGCAGATGTGCTGTTTTGGAGATCAGCATGTGGCTGCTTGAAGAAATAGACAGCTGTGATCAATATGAATCCTATCTTTGCTGGAATATTACAGAGTTTACAAAGTATGTGTTAGAAGAGTATGAAACTGAGGGATGAAAAGTTTTAGAGAAGGGGTCCCAGGTTTAATCGTTATATTACTGCTGTCTACGAGTCTCTTTCAGGAAAGTCCATGGTATTGGCCCTGTGTCAAATTCTCAGCAGCAGCTGTATAACCTCTGGTTTTCCATTCACGTACCATCACCTCTTTCCCAAGGCAATGACCATTCACAATATGTCCTTCCCCTGCCTTACAATAGAACACCTTCATTTCACTGGGATGAAAAGGAAGTTTCAGTATTTAACTTCCTATGTCTGTGAATTCCTGTGGCAAGTATTGTGAACAAAGCAACAACAAAATGCTTCCACCAGCTGATCAGTGATAGCTTCTTACCAGCTGGTAGGGTAACTGCCCATGGACACCATTGTCTAAACCACAGTGCTGGCGTGAAGATGAAGTGTGGAGGTGGCCCTTGGGACTGTAGTTGGGAACTTTTTGTTTAAAGGATAGTTCATGTGGTATATAGGCTAGTAATCCTGCTCAGCAACGACCCAGGATCATAAAAGCACAGCTACTCTCAAAAGAGTGGTTAGTTTCACCTCTATTCCTTGTTCAATAGAATAAAGTAGAACATCTCTGTCCATATTCACTATTGTTATAGGGGTCAGCATTATAGATAGAATAGCTACAAAGATTTCTTGTTTTGGCCTAAGGCTGAGAATCATTAATATAGAGAACAAAGGAAATGACTCCTAGCTGAGAAATGGGAACAGACTCCTTTATTCTTTTTTTTGCTATCTTATATATGGGTCTCTGTATCGATGACTTTCCAGGAGCTTACACTGATTAAAAATAATGTTTAAAACAAAAGGAAATATAGAAGTTTATAAACGTTTTTGTCTGAGTCAAAGCCACAGAAAGATGAGTATAAAATGCATAAACAAACAATTAAAAAGCCAAGTAGAATGGCTGGGAAGTGAAGCAGACTGAATTCCATGCTGCACAGAACCCCACTATGAGGCTTTTGCAACAGGAAAAGGTGATGTAACAGAAGACTTACGGAGAGAAACCCAAAGGAGGAAGAGACCTTCTTGCTTTCTGAGCACACAAAAACCTCTAGTTTGTGCCTTTTCCACCTTCTCTGCATGGGACAGAAGCCTCCCTGTGCCAAAGGTTCAATTAAAACTGAGCTATTGGTGCAGAGGGCAAGTGCTGGTCCAAGGGTGTTTTCCCTGTTTTGCTGCAGGACTGAAATATTTGGTATTTTACCTGATACAAATAAATATTTTTAAAGCTAGTTCAGTCACAGGAAAGGAGACAGCAGAACAGTTACCGCTGACTTTCCACAGATATTCCCCACTCATTTTCCTCTGATCAAGGCAAGATTCATTTTTATTTCCTCTTCCACTGAAAGAAGAGGCTGCAAGGGATGTACCTTGCTCAAATGGTTCTAAATTTTATTGACTCACAGTCTTTAATGTTGTGATCTACCTGTGTATAAACCTTAAAGGGCCTACAGCTAATTTTGAATGTTCAGGGACAGGCCAGGGGCAGAGCAACATAGCCCTGGGGCAGGAACTTCCAATGCATGTCTAAAGTCTATTAATGACTTATGGTGTACAGAAATAGGAATAAAATTTCATAGGTTTGTATAAATGGCTGTTTTTTCCATCCTGAAGACACAGAACTGCTGTCATAATTACCCCACATTAGCTAGGTCTGGACAAAACCTATCTGAAGAGGTAAATTCAAAACGGATTTATGTGACATGATATCAGTGTCAGGAGAATTCTGTAATACAAATCATAAAAAAGAAAGATTATACTTAATACTTACAGGCTGCATAGAGGTAGGAAAAATTAAATCTTCTTTAGGAAAAAATAAACTATCATAACAGTATAAAAAAAATGAATGTCCTATGTGACTGACCCAGTGTAAAGGCACCCACACAATGCATCTCACATATACTATTTGTCATTATATGCAGTTACACATATAAAAACATATTTTGAATATTCCATACAGTTTGAAATAGAAGCACGTATTAAAAGTATACCAGATACAGACTGTTTCTCAGACATTTCTGAGCAACACAGCAGCACTAATCAGCCTACATCAAAGGATGCTTTTTTAAAAGCTGATGCAATCTCACGTTGTGATTAGAAAGGAATTTCCATTCCTGCATCTTCATTAGTCACGGCAGTTTGAGACTCTTACACTGTATGCAAGTCTGTATTACAAAGAGATCTTCTTCTAGATAAACAGAAGATTCAGAAAGCAGAAAAGGAAAAGGCTCTCCATTTCCTCATTAAGAAATACCCACCATATAAGAAAGAGCTGACACACCACCTTGGTCTTGTGTTCTTTAGGACCTATTCCCCACTCCCTCGCTTGTGAATATTTTCTGAGGAGTACCCCGGTAGCCTAAAATTCAACAAGAATTAAAATACTCATCATGAGCAACTATAAACCCAAAAGCCATTCACTGGTATGCACTGAAAGTTAAGGAGCCAAGGGTTGCATGTCCAGGAAGATTGATGGGCTGAAGAAAGTAGGATTGTATGAAGACGTTGTATCAAAACCACAACAGAAGAAGACACTGAACAGCCCTGTGGGCAGTCCTTGTCACACACCTGTCACACCTACATGACAGGCAGTGCTGCTGAGACAGACTGCGAACAATTGTCCCCCCCTCCTACACACAAGCTGAAGGATATCTGACAAATCCCCCTCTATGCCTAAATGAACAAAGCGTCCTTCACTGTGAGCTAAATGAATACAGAGAGGCCCCAGAAGAAGTGTGGTTTAAGACAGACGAGTATTTGGACATGTAGAACTGAATGCTATATGGATGCTAGTCACATCATGTCTTGAAGTCATGTGACATTGTGCTGTCCAGTTACCACATTTTTACCTGGAGGTCCCTTGAGTCTGCTTTCATCATTCTGCAAATCTCTGCTTTTGTGCTTTTTTTATAGTTTATTTCTTCATCCTCATTACTTCTTTTTAGAAATTAGGAAGGAGAGGGGAGGAAAAAAAAGCAAAAAAGAAAGCGTATCTGGAAAATGCATTCACTTATCAGTCAAACCTGAGCAGGAAGCCTTCAGGATGAGGGGCAGACTGGAAAGTGAGGATCTCCTCTTATGAATCACAGGTCAAATTTCATGCAGAACAGACAGATAAAGGCTGCAGCTTCCCCATTGTAGTTATGCTTCATGGTGGTGAATATAGAGAAAAAAAATTCAGGCTGGCTTGGAAAGCTCAGTCACACTCTGAAAGAATCACTGAGAAAGGGACATTGTGACAAAGTGAATACCCATCCTTCTTAACTTTTAGTGTCATAAAGACATGACAGCCATGTTGAAGATCTCAACTCAACAATCAGAGGCCTTCAGATACCATTAAGCCACAGTTTTGCAAGGGACAGAAAGCATGTCAGCAACTCCGCATTACATCTGCCTTTTGTCCTTCCTGACCTGCCCTCACGCTCTTCATTGTGCATTTTGTCCATGTAAGGAAGATGGCAAAAGTCAAGACCAAATGGTTGATATGGCTGCTTCTGGATGCACAGATATTTGCTCAAGAGTTAAAAGAACTAAGTATAAAAAATACTGCAGATTTCTTGTTTCCCTGCTGTGCCTCAGTCTTGTTTCATTCCCACCTCCAGGATGGCCTGGAAGCTCCCTGGATCTCCTCTCAAAGAAGAACCTTTGCTCTTGACAACAGGGTGTTCAGGAACAGAAATACAGAAGTCCACCCTATTCAAGTTTAAAAAAGGCTATTTTAGATCCTGTTAGAGTGGGATTCTATCTCAAGAACTGGAATTATGTGAGCAGACTAACAAGGTGGCTCTTCTCAGTCTACAAAGAAGGAAACATGCTGCAGTTAGTTCAAAATAACATCTCAGACTGGAATTTCTTTAAGCCTTGTACATGCAGTTCTCACATCAGTAAATTAACCTTTTCTTGTCACTTTACCCCTCCTGGTAACTGTTTACAAGTAGCGTACAACACTAGTAATGAAAAATTAAAACAGTTCCTATAATAAAAATTTTCAATGCATTCTCTCCTGAAAACCCCAAAGTACTTATTGACCTTACATTCATCAGGGAGGAATCAAGCTGCAAAAGAATGAGCTGTTCATGCAATGCTTCTCCTTAACTGTTTATTGGCTAGAATGGAGCTCCACATTTTTCCTTCTCCCTTTCTCATCACCAAACACAGCTTCTTGGAAGCCAACTCAATCCAGAAAAACTCATACCATCCCTAACTCCTCCTCCTTTCTCTTCACACACTTAAACCTTCACCTTCTTATCACTTAGGGAAAAGAATTTTTTAAATTTTCGTATAGGATTTTAG
>Ga0065711_1049686_pt1 | contig 11175 bp, 13 predicted proteins | sample Hoacrofraction12_FD_59098 | JGI IMG/M metagenome (GOLD analysis project Ga0065711, IMG submission 59098) | Hoatzin crop microbial communities from Cojedes, Venezuela - Epithelial fraction 12 v2 (version 2) | ecosystem: Host-associated > Birds > Digestive system > Esophagus > Crop | place... | reverse complement strand
TTTTTTTTTTTTTTTTTTTTCTCTGCGATTAGAGGAGTTTGTTACAGATGTGCATCTGCTATGACTCTGCCAAGCACTTGTACCTCTTTGAATTGCATTTGTTTTGGAACACTACATCCAGGAGCTGCTAAATCCATAAAGTACTTGCTAGATGCATTTTAAAGCAGCAAATCCAAGATCCAAAAAGCAATTAGGAGGAACCCGAGAGCAGTGGTGATGGAATAAGCTGTGAACTTAATCTCAGTAGCAAACCTTTACTCCTTTGTAAAATAACTTCATGGCTTTTTGTTCTGCTTCTTGTTACGTGGAATTTGAGCTTTTTAATGAAACTTGGTCACAGACTAGACAAGATGCTTTTGTTTCCTTTAAGCTGGGCTTGGCAGCTGACTTCGTATGGTAGGAAGAGGTCAGGCAATGAAAGAGAGGAGAGGGGTGTGGAGGTGACTGTAAATTGTCCTGCTGTGATTTGGGGCTGAAAAGTAAGTGCTGCTTAGTATGAACAGTGGTATTACGATAGCTAATTTTGACTTTGCATAAACTGGCAGTGACCTTTTAGTGGTAGTGGTGGCAGTAGCCACTCCTCCTAAATTGTTCTGATTGAGTAAGTTTACAAAGAAAAAAAGGCAAGTATTAAAACACTGGCATTTAGAAGCAGAGTGCTTATATTGTTGGAACTGTATTTATGCAAGTTTAACAGTTCTTGGAGGGACATGCGATTTAAAATGCTTCTGTTTGCTGCCCAAAGTTGCCTTGTGGAAAATGCGATTTCATCTGCATGGCGTTAGCTGAGTAGTCGTTCTTTCTCTTTGGTGTGGTTTAATAGAGAGGAAAAAGCAGAAGCAAAAAAATGAATACAGTAATTTTTGTCTCATCCGTACTTGTTTTGTTGACATGCTGTGAGCAAAGCTGGATATATAGGCAAGTAAGGGGTGGCAGATGTATATTTACATTCTCTGGGGACCCTTCCTCATCCCATTGCCTTCTAGAGAAGACCATGAGCAAGTGGCAGGAGGAGGTTGCTCAGAGCAGCTGCTGCGGGTGGCTCCAGAAAGGCCAATTGTGCCATGGACACAGCAATGGGGTCCTAACGATCATGTCTTGGCTTCGGGATGCTGCGGTACCTAAACCACAGGCTACTGGCAGCTGTACAGAGTCATGCAGAAGTAGAGCACAATGGTTCCTCTAGAGTCAGTGACTTCAAGGCATTTTTGGTGACTTCAGTGGGTAGCTCTAAAGGTTGTGCTTTGGTCCAAGGTCTTAAAAGCCTTTGTAGCAGTCTAATCTTGAATGTTTCCCTGTTTGTAAAAACCAGTTACTGTTTAGATTAGTCTGAGTTTTTCATGTATTTCAGTCCCTTTTAGTTGGGTTGGGGATGCAGTGCACTTTGCCGCTGGTTGTTTTGCCTCATGGAGCTTCAGTTAAGGTCCGGGCCCTTGTTTGCCCACTAGGATGCAAGAAATGCATGCCAAGTGTTTGTGTAATAATACTACTATAGGAAATACTTGTATTATAATCAATTCTGTGACACTTTTCTCTCCAGAAACCAACATGCCATCCTCTAGAAGTTCCATTTACAACATGCTGCTTGTTTGTTCCCTTACACCATCTCCAACCTGTGTTTTTCAGATGCTGCGGTTTGGAAGACGGGCAGGAATCGACACCAAGGCAGCTGTGCCCAGAGGACTGTATCATCCAGCAACAGACTTTATGGGTCGCCATACATCAGCCGTCTTGGATGCCGGAGGTTTGGGCATGCAGCAGAAACTCCCCCAGCCCACAAAGAGCTGCCCGGTGCTCAACCCACGTTCATGCTCTCCATCACTTCAAGGACTTGGTCCAGAGAGCAGAAGCGCTGATTTGGAGAGTGATGCATCAGTGGAGGGAGCAGCAAGATGTGGGGACCTGGCAGCTAGGGAGGAAGGCTCTGAGCAGCTCATCTCCTCAGCATCTGATCCCAAACCAGCCGCTCCTGAGGAGGAATGGCTGCAGGGAAGTGTCCCAGGTACAGTGGGATGCATGCCTGTCTGCCCTTGCCCAGCACTGGGGCACACTCATCCCAAACAAAGTGACTCCCACGGCTGCTGGTTTCCCTTATGTGCGTTGCACTGTGGTTAAAGCACGGCAGCACTCTTTTTTTGTTTTGCTTTAATTTTGACTCTCTCTCCTCCCAGGCTGTTCATCTGGACAGGCAGGGGCTTGCTGGGCACTCAGCACATTCAGGCTCACTATTAGAAAATGAAGATTTCTTCAGTGTTGTGCCCATGGTTTTCTTGAAATAGTCTGAACCTTATTTTAAGAGGCTTAATGTAAACCTGCTTCGCTGGAAGAGTGTCACTTCTGTTTCAGGTTGATTTCCTTCTCCCTCAGATGCTTGTGCACAATAGGTCTTCCATTTCCAAAAAACGAATTTGGTAACATAAACTGAGGATCGGTATGTCCCTGTACGTGGCTGGATTAATTCCTGCTTGGTGGTGGTTCTCTGCCTTGTTCTGGACTTTCCTGAGAAAGGCGGTGCGGACCCTCCCAGTCAGGATGCTCTTGCTCTGGGATGAGATGCGTTGCCCTCAAAGGCTGCGTTCCAACTTCTTATTCCTTTTTTTTTTTTTTTTTCCTCTCTGCATCTTGGCAAAATGTGTTCTCTCCCGTTTTACTGGCTTGGTCAGTTACTTTGAAGTAAGCTCATGGACTTGGTTTTGAAGTCACAGTGACAAAGATTTGTCGCTAAGTAACAGTTCATTCCTTTAAGACCCTGCAGAAATACTCTCCTCTGCCTTGCAGTTAGCATAGCAATTTTCAACTTAAACTGGTTTTGCAAGTCCCATAACAATAGCTAAAATGGAGCTATTTAGGGTTGCCACCAGTTTCTGTTACAATGATGCAGGGACTCCTGCTCCTCTGTAATGATTGTGGGTTTCTTTATAGAGGAAAGCTGGCATCCCCATCAGATGCTCTTCTGTAGTCCTTTTTGGGGTTTTTCTGGTATCCTCTTTCTTGAGGTTTTTTTTTCCATTATTTTTTCCTTCCCTAAGGAATTTATTTGCCTCTAATTTTCTTTCATCTGATGCTTTTGCCACTTCTTCATTTTAATGAAAGCATGTCCTCACTGGTGCTGGAAGGAGACCAGTCCAGCCTGGCTTACATCAGCCCTGGGCTCTGCCTGTGGCTCTGTGGAGCACCGGTTCCTCCCCGCGGGGAAGGCCGAGGTGGCCAGCATCGTGTCTGGGAAAGAAATACCCTTTTAATTTCTGCAGTGTGGTATCTCTGCCTTCAGAGAAACTGTACAGTTGGGTTCAAAATCAAAGTGAGCATTCTGTCAAATGGCACAGTAATCACCTCAGACTGCCTGGGGGGCTTTTATGTCTGTCTGCTGCCAAATGCATGTTGCGAAGTGAACAGGCTAACATGGTCCAGGTTTTAATGTGTGGAGGGGACTGCTGTGTTCCAGCTCTCATGAGCTTGACCCTTCCATGCTACAAATGATGGGAGCTGATGAAGATGCTTGGCTGCGCCACATTGGGAGCAAGCACGCACCGGGCTGCTGCCGGCTCAGTGCGGAGCAGCGCTTGCCAGCCTCTCCTGCTGCTCCCTGGCTGCTGCGTGGCAGTGGCAGCACAAAATGTAGGAAGGAACAAATCCCGTTTCCCCCAGGTTAATGAAGCAAGAAAATGGCCCCTTTCTCCCCTTCCCCAACCTGGAGAAAAAAAAACTCCGTTCCTCTCTGTCTGCATTTTCCCAGCAGGTGAAAGAGCGACATTTCTGATGCACATACTTGCCTCACAAATTTGGAAACAAGGCTAAGAGAGCCCATCCTGGCATCAGCTACTGTTTGGCATAAACCTTAAGTGACTCAGTTCCAATGAAACTCTATCACCAAGACAAGCAGAAATGCTGGGTGCTGTAGTGTTAGCAGGTGTGCTAATGCTGGTTAATTTAAACCCATGGTGAATTTTATGGAAAACTGAATTTCTGTAGTAATACTAATTTGTTACAGCACTAGCTGGTCCATTAACTTTTGGCATTCTATAAAAAGATAAGTAGCATGTATCTGTTGTCTTAGAAGCATGATTCAGCCCTGTACTCTACTCTTTTAGAGAAGGCAATTAATGTGCAGAGTTTAAAAGCCTCCAGGCATGTATTTCTTCTGCAAGGTTCAAAAAAATGTGTACGACAGTAGCCTCTTCAGGTGCACTTTTCCCCCCCTTAAGAAAAGCTTTTCCCAGCTTTTCTGTGTGCTCGTTCCTCCAGCGATGATTTAGTGAAGTATCTGGTGTTCATGCTGGTGATGGTTTTTGAGGAGTGCCGGGTTTGTCTCCCAGCTCCGGGGTCCTGCAGACCCAAAGGGCTGGAGCCTCCCCGGACTCCCCCTTGTGAGAGGAGCGCAGAAGCACACGGACGGGGCCCTGGGTAGTGAAACCTAAAGCGAAGGGGGAGCAGGGGGATGCTCACTCACGCGTGATAAGTGAGAGGTGGACACGACATAGGTCATCTTGATTTAATTCCATATGCTTGGAATTATATGCATGTATTCCTTAGTCCTGCTAATGGTTTGGGAGTAACTTTTTTTAATTTATTATTTTTACAGGATCAAAGCCTTGCCCGAGTAACTTGTGGACTTGTAAGGAGGCGAGCTGGGAGAGCAGCGTTGAACTCCCAGTCCCCGCAAGTGCTGAGGAGGTGATGCCAAGCACTCCTGGCGTGCTGCGGGGAACGGCCTCACCAGCAGCCAGCTGGGAGCGGGGCAGGGGTGCCTGTACTGCAGAGGGCTCCCTGCTGCAACCACCAAACCTCCCCGCGGTGCGGGAGCTGCCCTTGGTCAGCTCAGCACCAGACAGGTATGTCCTTGTGTATTTTTCTCTCTGCTGGTACTCATTCGTTAGCATATGTCCTGGAGGATGTTTTCACAGCTTGGATGGTACGTGGCACTAAAGCTCGCACGCAGATGGGCAAACTTCTTTAGTGTCTCGCTACCTCTGTCCTAGTGGTGGAATGGCTTCAGGTAACTCATTCCGGTCAGACTTGGAGAAGGTAAGTATGTTTGTTAAAATGCAATAGATGTTCTTTAAATGTAAGCAAATATTATTTCAACAAATTTGTTTAATAGTACATGTAACTTACTAAACAGCATATTTTGTGTGGATTAGATTTTCCAATTGAATAAATTTCTTGAGCATTTTGTTTGGAAATAGCAGAGAGAATGAGAAAAGCACAACACAGATGCATGGCTTGTCGTTTGCAACCATATGAAAGTGGTGGGGTTTTACTGCTGACAGCTGCAATACCAGAGTATCAGCTGTAGTATCAATCACAACTGGCTCTTTGACCTTGCAATGCCCACATAAGACAGGGAAGTGTGTCTCCATCCTGGCAGGGCAATACTGACTAGGAGATGGTCCACGGGGTTTGCCCAGATCACAGAAGAGGGCTGGCTTTGCTCCCTCGCTGTGCTCAAGCAGCCCTATGCCAAGTGCTCTCACCCCTTCGTGGGTCCCCACCTTGTCGTGCCCCACTGCTGCAGGCACATCCCTCCCACCTTGATCTCCTGTCTCTTAGTTCTTCTGAAAGTCTGTTTGCCGCCGGTTCCCTCTGCAGTGCTTCGTGTCCACATCCCCCTTCACCCTGGCCATCCTACTGCTGCCTGACCCCACAATTCTGTGACCTACGACTGCTGCCTTTCTCCTGCCCACGCTCCCTTAGTGCCATGCTTCTGTTTCCTTTGTCCTCTGTATCCTCAAACCCCTTCTCCCTCCTCACCAGCGTTTTCCTGCCCCCAGTCATGACAAATATTGAAGCAAGCCTTTCCTGCAGGCAGGTGCTGTATTCTGGCCGGTGCTGCTCCCCTTGGGTCTCCCTGTCTTGTGCGGGCACTATTCACATGCAAAATACTCCTAGCTGGAGTGGTTAACTACATACAGGGGCTTAGGTGGTGGCTGTAGCTTGGGGAGAGACCACCTACGAAAGAAACCAGCCGTTTTTACCCCTGGAGATTGAGAAGTACACTCTTACCGGTTGGGTGTTTTTCTCGGTTTTGGTGGTTTGCAGCTTTTTAACCTGCTTAACGCATCTATTCTTCCTACGTTCGTGGTCATGTTGTCTTAGGTACTGATTTCAATATTAGTTTGTATTTTAATAGGTGGCAGTTGAGCAGAAACTCAGGGCCATCAATATACACTTCTGTAACTTTATCATTCCACATTTGCATCAGACTGTTGCTTGCTATGGAAACATCATCTAATTTACATCTAAATAGCTTTTACCCAGTTTTTCTTTTGTAAAACACCTGTTAATCATAACACTTTGTAGGGAAGTTGCATAGAGTGCCTGCCTTTGCTAGAGAAGTCATAGCTGAGCGGTGGTAATTTAACCTTTTGTTCTCTTCCTGTCGATGCTGGTGATGCCTCGCTGTTCATAAACTGATGAAAATATTGTGCAATGCTCTTGAAGCCCAACTAAATTATACGAAAGGTTTCACTGCTTGTATGATCTCTGGAGCACGACTGAAACCAGAACGTGGAGGTTTCCTCTCGCATTATGCCAAGCTGAATACCTCCATTTCTCAAGGCCATGGAAGTGGGATTGCCACTGTTAGCTGTTCCTGCAGAAAAGCTATGAAATTTAATCTGTTTTATGTGAAAATTGAAACACAGGTAAAATTTCAAAAATGGCAGGCATGGAAGGCCTTGTGGAGGGATAAGCAGCCTTTCTGTTGTTGTACTTATAACCAGGGGGCCTTTCCAAGTCCATCTTTCCAGTGCACGGGAAATTCAGCGTCCATGCTCGAGTCTTGCAAAATAATTCATGAGCTGAAAACCTTGGGAAAAAGTTTCCAAGTTATTAGCACATGAATTTCTATCATAGCAATTACCCAAACTATGAGAATGAGACCTTTTTTTGGTCTGAAGATATCGTGCAATGGATTCACAAAATAAATAATACCACAGGTCTTGCGATGTCCCTTCAGTCTGTGTCTTTCTCTGACGAAATTCCTATGCTAGCTGAAGAAATATGCTGAACTTATGCAAACCTGCGTGTATTTGTCATCTTAAATTGAAGTATCTGTAGCTTGGACTTTCTCAATGCAGCAGTGTTGCTGCTGTGGCGTCTGAACGAAGTACCGTTCCTCGACTGTTGTCTTTGGACCACTTGTACACTTTCAGTGTATTATTTGAAATTAGTACAAGTGATGGAGTTGAAAGGAGCTTGTCTGTGCAGAGACCACAGCTTACTCAAGAGGCAAAACAAAATTGTTGTGCAGGTCAGGAAGTCACAAGTTTACATTTTTGGAGAAAAATGCCTTTCCTACCTTACTGCAGAGATACCATTCTCTTTTTAAGAAAAACTTTTGTGGTTTTTTTTCCCCTCAATGAGTGTTTGCAAGTCATATTTTATCTCCGGGTGAGTTCAGCCTAGTCTCAAGCCACCTTCTCCAGCTAAGAATGGTTATCATGATCACGTCTTTGAGTTGTTAACCAAATAAAGGTGGTGTTGCTATGAAAGGTTATTTAGCGTAAGATTTGCGCCTTGGTTGCAGTTCACAGTAGGGTGCTGCAATTTTTCTACCTTAATTACTAAAAATTGTGCTTTCTGGTAAGTAACTTTGCTGTTTCCGAGCACTGCTAAGTGGGTGTGTTGATCAGAGGCTATACACGCAGCTCTTCAGACTCATCCTGCCAGCTCAGAGCTGTGCGAGAGCCTGATCCGTGTATTTTTCTGTTCAGTTCTGCAGCCCAGGAGCCCACTGGTGAGCGGGGGGCTTGCCCAGCTCGTGCAATTGGTGCCATGAAGGCATCCGATTTCCCTTCCCACCAGGTGAAGCCACCCGATAGCCCCGGTCCTCGGCTGCTTGCTGCCTGTCTGAGCCGCTGAACCGGAGGCGAAAGGCTCCGTATCTTCTTACCATTCCTTACAGCACCCAGCCCTTTCTTCGAGGGCTTAAACCCGGGCAGTGGCGGGGGGGGTGTGAGGAGAGGGTCTCTGAGAATTAACGCAGAGAAAGATGATGACTATTTTAAGGCCTGCGCTGAGGGGGTGGAAAAAGGCAGAGCTTATGCCTCTGCTGCTTCAGCTGCATTGAAGAGGACTTAGCACAGATGGATTGTGCATTACAAAATGTAACACATAATTCAAGCTGTCAGCTTAATCAGACTGTTTCCAGGAAGCAACCTGTAAAAGAGAAGGACCTCTTGTTTGCTGACCTCTGATCCGTAGCCTGCTGCAGATTGTCATACATTTTGTTTTTCTTTATGTTGGTGTCCCTTCCTTCCCCTTCCCTTTTTATTATTGTATCCCTCTCGAGTGGCACCCTGGAAGGACCACCCAGCGGGAGGAAAACAATGGGAAACGAGCTGGCCGCTAAAATACAGGGTTTGTAAGACTGGGGGAAAAGAAAAAGCACTGTTTAACTGCATATGTGATCTCCCTGGCATTGTTTTGCTTATTAAATGTCTAGGAAACTCGACTAAATGCACGGCAGCTCCCACTTAATTGTTCACTGTTGCCCAACAGTCCAATGGAAAACATAACTTTTAGTACAGCTGAACACGACTGCAGAAATGATGTGAGTTTCTGTGCAGAGCTTTGCACTTGAGGGAGTGTAAACCAAGATTAACTGTATAAATATGTCAGCTTTTACATACAGGAGAAGAAAAAAAAAAAAAAATCTTTATTTTGCCCGCAGGGCTCTATGGGCACACGGCCCAGCTGGGGCATTGCTGGTGGAGACCTGGCCTGGAAAGTCCCCAACAAAGCAGGCAGCCGGCCGGGGCCTGAATAGCCATTTACACCTCTGTTCGAGGATTAGCCGGCTGGATTGTTTCAATGTTTAAGTCCTGATTTGCATCATTATAGAGGTGCAGCTTCATCAGAACCCCTCTGAGGTCCCAGTTATGTCCCCGTACCTGTAGGTGGTCACCAGATTTATTTCGATTGTGGAGGTGAAGGAATTAAACTGCTTGGGGCAGGGTGATTTCAATGCAGCATCTCAGGCCCCGGCTGATTTTTTTGATAGTTTGTTTGCTCGTGTGCTTTTTTTTTTTCTTGTCCTACAGAGCTCAAGCAATGTGGTTTTTGCTGTTGCTTGCTTTGAAAAGCTAAAATGAGGATATTTGTTTATTTTTCCAGCTGGTGTCATGGGAATGCATTTAAAATACCTGTCGCAACTCGGGTCACTTCAAGCCCTGTTTGTCGGTCCGCAGGCACCGCGGGACACTGGCAGGACTCTGCCATGTGCTGCAGTTGGTAGAAGATGTGGTGGTGAGGGCAGGGCCCCAGCACCGGCTGCTGTACCAGGGTGAGCACCTGAGGACGATGGGGGCGGCGGAGCTGCTCAGGTTAGTGCCGCTTCCCTGTGAGCTGCCTCCCCTCTCCGCTGCCCTTGCCGAGTGGGCAGGAACTGGAGAGGAGGGCAGTGCTGCCTACCCCTTCATCCTGTCCCCTGTATTCTTGTTTGCTTGCTGCTGTGCGTCCAGTGTAATGCTTGTGATAATTGTGATGTTGGTTGCTTACGTGCTTCTAACTGAGTTCAGGTGAGTATTGGCAAGAGGCTGTTACCGAGCAGCTTTGCAGAAGCCTACTGAGATTTGAGCCGGCGGTCCTTGCTCTTGCGGTGACAAATGGCTGGTGCAAAGAGCAAGCGGGCTCCTGCAAACAAACGTTGCCAGCTGCTAAGAGGCCTCTCTCCCCTTCCACCATTTTAATGTCACCAGAGAGCTGAAATATAGCACTTAAAAGCACATACCCAAATTACTCCAACAAATACTCTTTCCTAAATGTAGCACTTTTTGCTGCCTTGCTCCACAGATCCCTTAGGTGAAGTAAATACTTATTTCCAAGAATGAGAGCATCCGCTTAGCTAGTAATGCTCATACAGTTTACTGAGGTGGACAACAAACCAGAAAAACAATTTCTTCTTTGAGATAGAAGAGCAAAGAGAATCACCAAAACCCGCATGTTAACAAAACCAAGGTCAGAGAGCCCTTCCTGTCCCTCTGAAGCATGGGCTCTTAATTACAAGAACTGGGAGTGGCTTTGTAATTTTATTTAAAATTGTATGTCCGTCTCCAGAAACTAGAATTCTCATAAGCACTTGATGGTTAGAGGATTTCTGGGGAAATGGGAGGAAGGGTTCCCAAACTGATCTGGCCCCTCCAGGCTACCCTTGGAGATGGGTTCCTGTGACATAACCGCTTTGAAGTCGTTTCACCAAGCGGATATGCACAGGTTCCTCTCTTTCTGTGTCAAAAAGCAAAGGGGTGAGATTAAAGTTGGTGTTTTCTAGGCACTGGGTTTAACCTCGCTCTCCTGTTCTGTATCTTTTGCAAAGAGCATCGTGGATGTCTGTGCCTCTGGGCAGTTATCCCGTTAGCCAGGAGAAGTGTTACAGATTCTGCCTCCAAACCAGTGCTGGCTGTCTGGGCTTTAAAAAAACATTGCATGTAATACCTGCTTTATTTTGTAGCTTTTGTAATCGGGCTGAGAGTCTGAAAGAAGACGACCTTGAAGCATGCGAAGCAGTCGTCCTTCATCAGCTTCGGGCTTTATTACAGAGCATGCTGAATGGATGCCTCCTACCTGAGAAAACACTTGATGCTAAAGGTAGAGCAATGGATGAAAAGAAAACCAGGTATTGCAGACACAAAACTTGCATGTGGGTGTGATTAACATTCTTTTCTTTCCTCCCCAAGTCTGCTCTACCTCTCTGGTGCAGAGAAAGCAGACCCAGGGCCAGACCTGCAGTCGCACTGGAAAATAAAGATGTCTGAGTATGCATCTTGGCAGCAGCTGTGTGACTCAGAATGAGAACATTAAGCAAATTCATTTATTTTCCTTTTCATTCACTGATGGTGAATCTTACTCTGCCGGGCAGCACTCGGGCTGGGTCCACCCATCTCGCCCAGTCCACAGCATCTCCCACCCCAGGTGCTCTGGCAGGGAGGGAAACGTATTAACTTCAGAGACCTCTTAGCCAGTAATTTCTGTGATCTTCAACACGAATCTCAGGCACGTAAGGATGGGGAATGTAATTTTGAGAAGCAAATTATTTTTCTGTGAAGCAGGAGATGCATATAGCCTTTAAAAACAATAAACTGCAGTTATTCAAAATGATTTTTTTCCTTTCCAGTGTGTATGCCACAAGGACAAGTGAGAATTGATTGATTTTTTTTTTTTTTTTTTTTTTTT
>Ga0065711_1049685_pt1 | contig 11175 bp, 13 predicted proteins | sample Hoacrofraction12_FD_59098 | JGI IMG/M metagenome (GOLD analysis project Ga0065711, IMG submission 59098) | Hoatzin crop microbial communities from Cojedes, Venezuela - Epithelial fraction 12 v2 (version 2) | ecosystem: Host-associated > Birds > Digestive system > Esophagus > Crop | place... | reverse complement strand
GGCCCCGCCGAGGGTGGTAGCGGGGACGCGACGCTCCGCCTTCCCGCCACGGCGCCACGGACTACATCTCCCAGCATCCCCCGCGGCAGCGGCGCATGCGCCGCGCCTGTCCCGCGCACGGAGCCCTCCCATTGGCTCAGGTAGGAGCTCCGCAGCCGGCAGCGCCCCCTCGCGGCAGCGCACGCCGGGCCTCCCGCCCCACAGGCCAGGCCTCACCGGGGCCCTCGGGCGCCCCTCAGCGACGCGCGGGCTCCGTCCCGGGCCCCAGGCCCGGCCCGAGCTACCCCGCTGCTGCCTGGAGGGAGGGCGGGCCTGAGCTGGCGGCTGGGCTGGTAACGGGGCCGGGTGGTGCTGGGGCGGGACAAGGCCGGGGCCTGCTTCCTCCCGGGGCCTGCTGGGTGCGGAGGAGCCTGCGGGGCGGGTGCTGGCTTCTGGCTGACGGATCCCTGCGGCTCACGGGGAGAGGAGAAGGGCAGCCGAGTGCTGCGCCCGCCTGCGTGTCCTTTACCATTGTTCCCTCTCTCCCCGGCGCTGCACCGACCCCGGCGCTGCACCGACCCCGGCGCTGAAGACCTAACGCCTGAGTGGCCGGCTTTGGCCCCGCCGGCTGGCAGAGCGCGCTTGCTCGCGTCATGGCGAGCTGGAGGAGCTCAGGGCGCGGGCTGGCGGAGGAGGGAGATGCCCCAATGCGGTTCCAGCCAGCCTCAGGCAGTCAAATGAGGTAGAAGCGTCGCTCGGCTTGGTGCCGCTGAGGGGAAGAAGGCTCAGGCGAGTCCTGACAACAGTTGTGTGGCTCAAGGAAGCGGAGCTAATGTACACGAAGGCCAACAAAGTGGAAAGTACTCATAGGAAGATGAGTGTTCTTGCTTTACGATGATGGGATTAGGCAGGTGTGTTGGCTGCGCAAATGGGAATGATACCGGGAGGTGCCACTGGCAGTTGGCAGCTTTCCGCTGTCCTTCCTCCCTCCCCCAAATTCCATTAAATCTCTGCGATTCTGGGGGGAAGGAGTTGATATGGGAGGAGGAGGGGTGCTGGGAAGCCTGACCAACTTCTCGGTCTGCTAGTGGATGACTGTAATGGTGCTGTAAGCAAGACGGGAACATTGACAGAGTTTCTGACGTCTTCCTCGAAAGAGTTGTAAGGGACGGCGTTCTTCCCAAGGCAGCTCTGAAATCAAAGTCGAGCGCTGTGACCTTTCGCATCTCCCCTGACTTGGGGTGTAGTGCAAGGACAATACGCTAGTTTTCAAAGATAAATGAAGATGCTTTTTAAAAGTTGCTCTTGGCAAACGAATAGCACCTCGGTTTGGTTACTGCAGACGTCAGACAAAACACGCTGCCTGGAAATGAAATGCTATCTCGTTCTCAAGGAGGAAAATGAATAAAAGCCTTGTGCTGGTCGGGAAGATTCTTTCTGCTTCCCGATTCCTAGCCCTTAGGGTTTGGTTGCTTTCGTAGGTGCTGTTGCTCAACCCTGGTACTCCCACCTAAGAGGAAAGCAGAAGCTGACTGAAACAAAAATTGGCCTGTCTGAGTATGGCTGGGGGTGGTACGGGGAAAGGGGTAGAGCTGTCTCCTACTGCTCATTTCTGGCAGAAGGCAATTCTGAAGGACTTGGTACGAGAAGAGAAAGTTAGAAAGTTCCCAGCTGATCCAGAGTAACGATGGTGTCCCTTTCTCTTCCCATTCCTCAGTCTCCCCATGCTCTGGTGTTTCTTACGCTGGATGTGGCTGTAGAAACGGATAGATTCCTGGTCCCCTTCCTGCTTCCTTTTCAGCACCCTCAATTTCCAGCTTTTTTCCTGGTTTGTCAGCTGTGTTATTGTAGCCCTCTTTGCGGTCGTGTCACTGTGATGTGACTATGGGCCAGTGTAGGCCGAAGTAGTTTGGGAAGTCCTCTTTTCTCCTGTACTTGGCCACTTCTGGATTGAGCTGCTTTTCTGCCCTCTAGAGTGGAGCAAGAAGGTATTAAAGCCTTCCCACCTCAGGAAGTTTGTGATGACACAGGGCATTGCAAGCAGGACTGCGGTGGCGATGCAAAGGAGAAGGGTTTTCAGCAGAAAACACCAGAAGTGGATCATAGAATGGTTTGGATTGGAAGGGACCTTAAAGATCATCTGGTTCCAACCCCTCTGCCATGAGCAGGGACATCTTCCACCAGCCGAGGGTTCTCAGATCTCCATCCAACCTGGCCTTGAGCACTGCCAGGGAGGGGGCAGCCACAGCTTCTCTGGGCAACCTGTGCTAGTGTTTCACCACCCTCAGGGTGAAGAATTTCTTCCTAATATCTAATATATATCTGCCCTCTTTTAGTTTGAAGCCGTTGATGTTCTTCTTTCCTTTACTAGGCTGACAGCCGTGGTCCACCCTGCTCATCTTGAAGCATTCACATTTACGGGGCAGGAGGTAGATCCTAGTGACTCCACAGTACGTGAAAAGATGAAGAAAGCAGAGAGTAAACACAGGCTTTTCTTAAGAGGTGAGCTTCTGGGCAAATAATGAAGGCAGAGAAACAGTGGAGATCTGTTGTAGGGACTGGCGCTGCCGTCGTGCTGCTCTGCGGCTCAGCAGCAGGATCAGCAAATATCGCTTTACTGTTCAGACTGGCCATAACTGCTGGCAGAGTATGGACGGGCACTTCTGGCTCGTGGGGGATCGTGGATCCAAAATTGTTTTTTAGCAGGGCAGTGAGGCAGCCTTTTCCTCGTCTGCGGATGATCCGAGAGGAGCGTGGTGAGAGTGGGAGTTAAATAAGCACGAGGTCTGATGGCAATTCCAATTGACCTTTGCTTCTGGCAGCGAAGGGGCTGGGGTGCATAATCCTTGCCGGGCAAGGACCTGGACTTGACACAGCACCTTCTCCAGGGAAGCTCTGCTACAGTGAGGCTGTAGGGGCTGGGAAAGACGTAGGAATTGCCCATGCCAGGCAGTCTCCACTGCTAGTTAAGCCTCGTCATGGGTAGCGATGCAGTCGCTTGCGAATTCCGGTAAAAGGCTGGTAGCTTTTTTGTGTGGTCATGCTGAGCCAGTTCATGCAGCCGGACTTTACGGACAAAGTTTCCTGGATTAAGTAACAATGCTGCAATTCTGGCTTATTTTTCTTCCCTATGAGAAATTATGTTTTACATGGTGACCTTAGTAACGTCCGCGTGGTTTAGCATCTGAGCCACTCCCTCTGCCATCCTGTTATTTTAGCTGATGTCAGCCCCTTGCTCAATCTGCACCTCCTGACTGCAGAAATGCTTTGTAAGAGAACACACGACAGCCGCTTCCCTCTTGGGCCTGATTTAACACCTTCGCTGCTTCTTCCTGCCCCGGCACCTTGGCCAAATTCGAGGTGTTCAGCCTTTGCCGTTGCAGCAGGAGTCCCTGTCTGAGGAGTGGCTGGCTGTGAGCTGTCTCCTCGGAGGGTCTCCTCTCCACCTGCCCTGCAGTGCTGAAGGTCCTAACCCTGCTACCACGGCGTGCTTGGTGCCCGGCTGCTGTCGGAGCGTGTTGCAGACCTGCACCCACTGACCTCTGCGAGCAAGGCTGTGGTTGCCTCCTGTTTTGTTGTTGCTTTTTTTCTTTCATGGCTCGCACACACACACACACTGGAAACTTTAATTTCATGTGCAGAGGTGTTCTCGTGGGGTCGTGACAGGCAGCAGAAGTTCAGAGGGCTTGTCTAAATGGGAAGTTACATGGACAAAATTAGGCACAAGATTTATAGCCCATGCAGTTTGGGGAACAAGCGCCTTGGCCGCAGCAGGTGTGAGGAAGCACCCTCTGCTTTCAGGGAGGGTGGATGTTTGTTCAGTTTTGGGCCCCTCGCTACAAGAAGGACATTGAGTTGCTGGAGCGTGTCCGGAGAAGGGCAGTGAGGCTGGTGAGGGGTCTAGAGAACAAGTCCTGTGAGGAGCGACTGAGGGAGCTGGGGCTGTTCAGTCTGGAGAAGAGGAGGCTGAGGGGGGACCTTACTGCTCTCTACAACTACCTGAAAGGAGGCTGCAGTGAGGTGGATGTTGGTCTCTTCTCCCAAGTAACTAGCGATAGGATGAGAGGCAATGGCCTCAAGTTGCGTCAGGGGAAGTTTAGATTGGATATTAGGAAAAATATATTTACTGAAAGAGTGGTCAGGCATTGGACCAGGCTGCCCAGGGAGGTGGTGGAGTCCCCATCCCTGGAGGGGTTCACACAACATGTAGATGTGGCACTTCGGGATATGGTTTAGCAGGCACAGTGGTGTTGGGGTGACAGTTGGACTTGATGATCTTAGAGGTCTTCTCCAAGCTATGATTCTGTGATTCTGTGCTATCTCTCAAGGATCTGCCTGTGGCATCTGAAGCAATTCCTTTCTGTTTCCCCCCCCCCCTTTCTGCTTCCCATTGCTGTGGAGCTTGGCCAGCACCCCTAATCTACCTCCACATGAAGGCATAACCTGAAGGCGGGGGCTGATGGAGCAGCCTGCTGTCCTCCCGCCCCGCACCTGATTCTGGAGCTTGTTATGTCCATCCATGGGCCAAGCCAACCCTAGAAACAGGCCACAAAGAGTTGATTTTTCCTATTTTCTGCTAGGTTCATGAGCTGAACTGGCTGGTAGAGACCCCGATGAACAGTGAAGCTAGTGTGGGGTAAGCAGGGTGGCTGGAGACGGGAAAAGAGGCAAAGGAGGTGTGTGGGTGTGAGGAATGCAGTCTCCCCTTTTTGACGGCCTCAAGCTGTGTGAACGTTTCAGCTGCACGGTGTAGCTTTACTCTGACCCTACTGCTGTCCTGTGGGTTGTGTCCCTGTCACGGTGGCTTTTAAGAAGCACCCAAGAGCATCAAACAGAAAGGCAAGGAGTACAGCCTGTGCTAAATACACATGGAGCGGAAATCTTTCTTTTCTTATCGGACTGGAAAGTTCCTGATTTGACTGGTTTCAGTCTTGGTCATCACAGCTTATTTAGACAGGTTTTGGGCAGTGTAGCCATGCATGACTGAGCAAGCCTACTCATAACATAGAGCAACTGAGGGGAGGGACTGATTCCTTAGACCAGGCAGAGCATTCCTCTGGCTGTCTTAAACCTGAAATGAAGCTGGCTGCTACCCTAGAATAGTCTGAGAGCCTTGCAGATGAGACTGATAATAACAGCTTTTAGTGGGAGCGTCTTTCCAGCCTGCTGACCAAAACCACAGGGCCACAATAGCTGATGGCCAGGGTGTAAGAGGCTACTGGTCTGCCTGGGTTTAACAGTCCTTCCTAGGCTGTTCAGCAGAGCATCTGCCAACATCTGCTACAGTCTGAAGTAGCCAGGTGTGACTGCTAAGGAGCTTACATGCTCCTTTCTGCAGCCACGCATGCTCCTGTAGCTGCCCTTCCGTGCCGGCTGCGTTTAGCGGGCGGCCCGTTCTGCCGCTGTTTTGTGGGTTGCTGAAATGTGGCTGTTGGGAGCCATGCTCCACCATCTGCTGAGCTGAGGGAGATGGCTTATACACGGTCCTCATATCCAATCCTATGGCTTAGTATCGAGGTCAGGTCTCGCCCCAGTAGAGCCTGCTGACCCTTTTCCCCATTTTATTTCTCTCTGTCCGGTTTCATTGCTTTTTTTTCCCCCACAGATTCTGTGGTGGACAAAGTCCGAAAAGGGTGAACCAGGTTCTAAGGTCTGGGCTCTCCTTTTGCCCGGTTTGTTCAGTATGCGGGGCAGAAGCGGTCACGGCACAGGGAAAGCAGCAGTGGGTCACTCCGCCACCAGCTGCCGCTGGCATCTGGAAGGAGCTGTGTCCGGGGGCTTCAACATGAGCCGTCTGCTCCGCAGGGAGCACACGCAGCTGGTCCACCAGCAACCTGCTGGTCCACCTTCAGCCCCTTGAACTGCTTTTGAATATTTTTACCCTGATGACAAGGGGCTGGACGTGGCTGAGGAGGAAATGATACCCAGCAGGAAAGGCGTGCGAGCGGGAGCCTGTGGAGCTGTGGCCGCATCTCAGCGGCACGAACCCCGCGGGTGTTTTCAGTGTCCCTTTACAGCACGGCAGGAACCAGCTTTTCCCACAGACTCTCAGAATTCGAACTCCTTCTGCTTTCTACTTGCCCTTACCCACCTATGCCTCATCTCTGTACCGAAAATCCCTCCAGCTCTTCTAAGCCGCTAAAACGATCTGATCTCTTCACTTCCTCTAAATAAGCCACGAAGTAATGAGTTCCTGGAGAGCCCTGCTCAACAGCGGCAGTTTGGAGGTGCCCCCCCCCCATCAGCCTGTCGTGCCTGAGAGAGCTCGTGACACAGGCCAGTGCTTGTTTTTGTGCTGGAGCTGGTGCTTTACCGGGCTGGTGCGTGTTCTTTAAGCTGGTGTTTAACTGCCAGTTCCCTGTAAAAGCTTGTTTCTTCTCATCATGCTTGAAAGCATTTGCCTGCCTGCCCCTTTTTGGGTGGCTAAATCTAAAAGCAAACACTGCCTACTCTGAAAGGCTTCATGCTGTGTGACGTCTGTTCCAGCTTGATGCTGTGCAGACTGTCAAAATGGCATCTTGGGGATGAGCAATAATTACAAATACGAGCCTGCGTTGGCAGGTGGGTAGCCTGGTTTATGGGCACAGTCGTGGGATAGGGAAGCTTCGAAAGAGCTGCGTGCCTCCACCTCAGATCTGCCGTGCTGCTGCCTCAGTTCCCCCACCAGCCCGAGTGCGATGCCACCACTTGTTTCTGCTTTGACAACCCTACGGCGCGCTGCGGCAGCGTGCGGGGAGCGGGTGGGCTCCCTGCCTCGCACGTGGGGCCAGGCGTGCTGCCGTCAGCCTGCCAGCCTCAAAACGCGCCCGTGTGCCTCCACACATAATTAACCGATGGCCCCGGCTGACAGCCCGAGGGGTAGAGGGGACAGAGATCTGCTCGGAGTTGGTCTCTCTGATGGATCCCCGAATGAAACCCCATCTTTCAAAAAGCACATTTCGCCTGTGTGTCCTACTCGGAGTGAAAGCTGCCCGGCTTGAACACCTACCAGCGTTTTGCAGGGGAATTCATGATAGGAAGGAGGTGATTTCTGGCGTATTGAGACATTTCCCGATGGTTGTTGACTTTAGCTGGGTGGTTCTGTTTGCAATATTTGAGGAAAAAAGTTAAATACAACGGAAAGAGGGAATGGGAATGATACACGCCCCCTTGTTTTCAAGACTTGGTAAATCTGAGAGGGGGAAAAAAGTGGACGGTGCTATGAGATGATGATGACAGTAGAGCAAATGCTGTGGTTTGTGGCCTGTGGTGGAATGTCAACGTTCAACTAATTGTGGCTTCTGCAGCTTGGCAGACCTGTCTTGTGAGAGCTGCAGTGTGTCCGCCCAGTGCCCAGGCTGTCACAGGGATCCGAGCGGGAGCTGCTCACTCGCAGGCAGCGGAGTCAGCCTTGAAATTAAGTTAAATGGGGCCGATAGATGCTGGTAAACTCACCACATTCTGCCCCTGGGCATGCCGGGCAGGCAGAATTAGTGTATTATTGACATTGGTTTTCCTCACTCTTTTGCCTGTAAGCACGTTTTTAGAGGCACGCCAAAGAAGAAAAATTAAATTAAAAGGGTATTCTGAACAAATTGGAGAATTGCAGTCTCCTTGGGCATTTTGTTCAGACCGACCGCATGCAAAAATGATCCAGCGAGAGGAAAAAAAAACTAACACAACTTAGAAAATATTTGTCTAAACTGGGTTTTACATTACTTTGGTACAAATTCCTGTAGGACGGGCTGTTACAGATTATTTTATCTTTGGGACTTTTTTCCTACAGCAGAACAGCTCGCCGTTCGGTCGTCTCCTAAGCAGATTTCCTAGAGTAACTCCAGATATCCTTTGCCGCTCTGTTTTCGGACGGTGTTTCCAGGAACTGGCAGTTCTGCGTAACCCAGTCATCTGCGTCCCGCGCCGTAAGTACTCGGTGAAAACCCGCTGCCTGAACCCCGGGTTTCCCCCCTGTAGAAATTTGGGCACCTAAAAGAAATGACTGAAACATTTCCACAACGTTTTGCCCGAAGAACTAGAGGAGGAGTTTGCAGTTCATGGCGACTCCACTTTGGAGGTATCTTACAGGACGAGTGGAGCCCAGATGTTTGTCGTAAACAGCTTTCAAAACTCACAGTTGAGATCAGCGTCAAATTTCCAGACACGTGATCAACCCTGGAGCCAAGTTTAGGGTGGCTTTTGTGTTTACAGAAGGTCTGTGAGCTGAAGTTTGTGAGCGAAATGGAAGTTCTCCATAACAAATATTTGACGGGATGCAGAGTTTATCGTACTTACAGGACTTTGAGCTTTGAAAAAAGGTTACTGTATTTTTGTTGATGTCGTATTCGAGGCATATTCAGCGCTTTCGTGCTCACTGGATTTGGAATAGTTGTTGGTTTTTCTGTTATTATGCTAACATTAAACTAGCATGGCAAAAAGCAAGCATTTTAAAGCTGGAGGGGAACCATTTCTACGGATGATAAATGAAACATCGTGTGTTGCCGAGCGTTCTGGCTTGTCCAACTGCAGCGAGCTCTGTGCTGGCATCAGGGCAGCCCTCTCACTGAAGGTCTCGCTGGATGCCTGAGTCACACGCGAAGTTTTTGCTCAGTGACTTTATCAGCAAAAATCCAGCTTCTCTTTTTACAAGCTCAGAATTTACTTTGTGCCGATATTGTCCAGTGTCTGTTTAGAAGTCGTGTTTTCAGCCCATGGCGAGATCCCTGCCATCATTTGGAGAGACCATGCAGAGAAGGGCACAGGCAGAGTCAGTATGGCTGCTGTTGAAGTGGGTGTCAGAGTCACGGAGGCTCTCCCCCTTTTTCCATAGCATACCCTAGGCCTTACCCCGTGCAAAGTCTTTGCCAACGTCAGATCTCTTGCGGCGTGGTGCTAGGCATGGCCCTGTCTGCGCAAACTAGCTGTAACCATGCGTTATGCCCTCTTAAAACCCCGCTCCGGGCTCCCAAACTAACAACTGTCTACCCTTGGTCCAGGCTGGGACTCCCTCGGACGGACAGACGGACGCACGCGCGTACCCACCCGCACGACGCGTGCCACTGCTGAGATACTCTGCGGTGCGCGCAGCGTCTCGGTGGAGCGTTCTGCGTCGAGGTCCAGCAGCTCTCTGACGTCGTCATCCTCTGTGTACACACAGAAACGTTTCTCAGAGGAGCTGAGATTATTTTTGCACACTTCAATTGTCCTCTCCAGCTGTCATCTGAGGAAGCTGAGCGTTCCTGTCCCTAAACTGGCGGGTGTTTGGGTCTGCGCTGCGTGTGCAATAGCTAAGCTGTAAACAAGAGGCCTTGCTCCATTGTTTCTGATGGGACCTTGTCCAAGGCAAAACAGAGATTGCCTTCAGCAATTTGCAGCTTGCCCGGGCAGACAATACATTGCCTTTTGCCCGTGGGCAGCATGAAGCATGCCCCTTTTGCCCGTGGGCAGCACGAAGCATGCCTCTGCAGCAGACCAGGGAAGCAGCTGAGACCCGACACGAAGTCAAAGTAGCGTTGCACATGCTCTGGGCTGAGAGGATGGGTCAGTCCCTGGGCAGGTGGGATGTTTGTGTGTGAAAACTTACTGAAAGAAGGAATTTGGATTGCCAGGCTCTCTTTCCTCCATACACCAACACCTTCAGTCTACTGGATTTGAATGAGAAGGGCGAGGATCACCCCTCTAATTCAAATAGCTTAAGGGTCAGGTGTGCAATTAACTATTAGCTACTGAAAACAATATGATGGAAAGCAGTGTGTGAAGCATTGTCAGGTGCAAAAAATGAGCTTGCAGTCAGTGAGTGTGGATGAATGCCATTCGATGGGAAGTCTAGCCTGGGTACGGCAATGCTGTTAGCAGGCTTCTTCCCAAGAATGCTTGTAAATATATTTTTGGGGAAGAAAGGCACAAGATAAAAGAAGGCTTAAAGCAATCCATAACAAAACAGCACGAAATAAAGTCGCAAGTAAAACACAGTGTGACAATAGTTTGAGAGAGTCTGTTGCACAATCAGCAGGAAGGTCTGGGTATCGCCGAATCCAAACTCTTGTCAGAACAGAGCGCGAAACGCTCTTCACGTTGGTCACCGAGATAGCGTGACGCGTGGCTGTACCGCCCAGCGTTCCCTCTTCTGGCCACATCAGTCTGCTGCCACAAAGAGAACGTGCGTGGTTGTGCAGCTTGCAGTGGATCCAGAAAGCAGAAGGTAGCACTTCCCTGATCTTCCTGACATTTAATCACAGGGGCTGTCCAAAATATTCCAAATATTCCAAATTATAATGGAATATTGGAATATTCCAATTAATAATAACTGGAAATATTCCAATTATTAAGGGATTTTGTGCTCAATTGCTTACAAACTGTGCTGTTGCACAGGCTTTTCGTGAAGCAATGTCCTGAGGATTTATGCAGGTTTAGTCAGGATGAGGTCAGCAAAAATAAACGGCGATAGCTTGCAATTTATGAGCTGCTGGGCAGCTCCCATCAGTCACAGGCGAAAAGGTTAGGTGGAAAGAGAGCCTCGACAGCAAACGTAACGTGAAAGAAATGGTTTAGTGGTTTGTAGGTTCAAGGTTAGTCCTCCTGCAATCCCGAAACGTAGCCTGCAATGAACCGCCAGCAGAGAGTGTCGAGTCAGGCGCGACTCTGTCCTGCAGGAGGACAGCCCCAAAGCTTTGGCAGGCCTCCCCAGCCAAACACGAGGTGTGCTCGAGGCACCTGCAAGCTGGCGAGAATACTAGAGTACGAAAACAGTAGTGCACGTCCGCCCAGCCGTTACAACATTTTTTTTTTTTACATAAGCATTTGTGTGGGAGGGGAACACGAGATGTGAAATGGACCTGGCAGCCCGCTGAAGCGATAGGTCTGACCCACGTTAACTTATAGATCTTAATTCCTTCTGATGGTTAACCGACAGAAGCAAGAGAAAACGGCGGGACAAAGGAAGCCATGGGGCTGCCCGTTCCCTTCGGGCGTTCGGAGCGCTGCGGAAAGCACCGTTGCGCTGCCCTGTACACTCACACGGACTGCGATTCAGTCATGCGTGGGAAATCACATGTTACCGGGAAGGTCACAGAATCACAGAATGGTCGGGATTGGAAGGGACCTCTGGGGTCACCCAGCCCAACTGCCTGCCCAAGCAGGGTCACCCAGAGCAGGCTGCACAGCACCGCGTCCAGGCGGGGCTTGAAGATCTCCAGAGAAGGAGACTCCACAGCCTCCCTG
>Ga0065711_1009852_pt1 | contig 11175 bp, 13 predicted proteins | sample Hoacrofraction12_FD_59098 | JGI IMG/M metagenome (GOLD analysis project Ga0065711, IMG submission 59098) | Hoatzin crop microbial communities from Cojedes, Venezuela - Epithelial fraction 12 v2 (version 2) | ecosystem: Host-associated > Birds > Digestive system > Esophagus > Crop | place... | reverse complement strand
TTAAAAAAAAAAAAAAAAAAAAAAAGGGAGGAAATTCAGGCGCCCTGCTAATGCTGAGACACGAAACAGGAAATCTGGTGAAGCATTATGCTTTTTCGTAATTTATTTTATGGTTTTCCCTCTTCCTTCTAACAGACAAGAAAAAGTTTTAAAGTACTCCGGCCCATGTTGGTTCTCTAGAACTGAAAACGTTTCCAAATTTGCAGTTAAAGATGTATTTTATTAAATGGGCTTTTAAGAAGCTGTAAAAGCTGAGAAACCTCAGTAACTCCTGCTTTGTTTTATTTTCATTCACAGAAAGGGGGGGGGAAGCCAGAAAACGGACTGTGTAAGAGTAATTTTAAAAATACCTCACTCCTAATGCGAACGTACGAGTAGCAAAGTGGGAGCTGGTGTGGGGCCGCGGGCCCGGGGGTGTGGGAGGACCTTCCTGCTCCGGACCCCCCCGGCCCCGCTCCCGCGGCACCGGGGAGACGTCGGCCTCGGCTCACGGCTCCGGGGAGCTGCCAGCGAGCGAGACTGACGTGCTGCTAACGTTCTCCTAAAGCTTTTACTTTTTTTTTCCAACTTATCCCCTTCAGAAAAAATAAATCTCTTTTTGAATACATGGAATGGTTTGGGTTTTTTTGAGCCCCGAGGGCTTTTTGTCCATTTCTGCCTCATCTGCGCTTAGAAAAACGCAGAAGGTCTGAACGCTTCTCGTGTTTTAACCCTCTGCAGCTTCTCCTCAGATTTTTCTGCTGCAGTTCTGAAGCTACAGGAGAATTTCTCTGTAGATGCGCTGCAGAAACTGCTTTTAGGGGGTTATTCCTGCTGTGGTCATGGTTATGCTCATTTCCTCCAGGCTCAGGGTAACCTGTTTTTTTTGCTGGCAAAGGATCAGTGTTTATGCTCAATAATTCATGACGTGTCACGGCTTCTCTTTGCAGTTACTCGCTGTGAATTACGGTACAATTCTCAGACAGAAATGTTGTGAATTTAGTGTTACTATGCAATTTTCTTCTAGAGGCTCTTTTCTTTTTTTTAAAGAAAGATCCTTAGTTAAGGCTGAGAAATGCGACCTTTTTGCTGCTGACTTTGGGATGATGTCGAGAAGTGTGATTGCGGCAGTGGGTGCTGCTCTGGCGGGGGACTGAAGCGCGTGCGAGCGGTGGTGGCTGAGCAGGCGGCTCCAGGTCACGCCTTCCCAGCCATGGAGAGGACCTGGCCTGGTTTGCAGGGAGCACCGCACTCACTGTGTCTTGGGCAAGACGTCGGGAAACCATTTTTCCTGTAACCCACGCGTGTGGTGAGCGCCGGCGGTGGCATCTGACGGAGGGCTTGTGTTGCGCTGGGGCCAGGCAGGTTTAATTGCAGCTGATCCCAATTAAACATTGGTGTCATTGCTGCTGTTGAATCACGTGTGGAGTTCCACTGTTGAGCTTGACCCGTTGGCTTCCATCCCTGTGAGATCCTGACGGGTAAATCTTGAAGCAGAAGTGGTGCTGGTCACCTAGAAGGATATGAAGTGAGCTTTTGCAAAGTACGTGGTAAAGCTGGTAAATGGAAGTGGGACACGCTTCCTGGAACCGGCGTGTTTGCTGTGAAAGTACCCGAACTGTAGCTTAACTGGGGAAATAAATATTCAGTAAGTCGTGTGCTTTATATGAGATCTTGGAAGGTACCGGTTTTGAAAAGCAAGGGAGGATGAGAAGAATGTACTGAAGTAGAGAAATATCATCTAGCAGTTGAGAGTGTGTTGATGTCCTGTAAGACTAAGCATGGAATGAAGTTTGGAGATGGAGCTGTGCAAGACTGGAAATTCAGGTGGTGGTGGTCTTTAAACCGTATTTTTTCATGTGGTCGGGGAGTCACTAAGCTTAATTCCGTTGGCTGGTTTGGTTTGTTTCTTGGGTATTTGTTGGTAAAGAAGGAACACAGGAGATGCGTGAGGGAAGAGGACCCGTCACCTTCTGCTCTGGTCGCTGGCTGGAGGCGGGTGAAGGTGGCTGCAGGTGGGATGGCGTCAGGGGGTGGGCACCATGTGGTTCGCTGGGGTTTTGTTGTGGTGGGGCCTGGAGGTTGGTTTCAGGTGAGCGTGACTGGAAGAAAAGCTCTCCAAGAGGAATCTAAAAGTACTAGGAAAGAAACTAACCTCTCATCGTGGCTTTCTCTCCCGAGTTATAACCCCGTGCTGCTTTGCCTACACGTGGTTTCCAGAGCGGTTCGGTTTTCGGAAGACGGGTGTCTGTCCGTCAGCAGAGCTGCCCGGATCCGAGCGTGTTTAGCCTGAGGTGGGACTGTGCAGCACGCCAGTCTTCTGGGAAGAGAACTGATGATTCCGCCATCCTCAGCAGGCGTCCAGGCGCAGTCAGCAGTGTGAGCACGGATAGCTTTTCATCTCTCCAGTTTCTCCTGCAGCCTCTTTTACCAAGCTGAGTTTGGCTCCTAGCGCTCCGGCATCCCTCTGAAGGAGCTGCTTCGGGCTGCACTGCGCGTTCCCTGCTCCTTCGAGTGAATTCGGGTTTCCCGGCGCCGCGGTGCCGGCTGTGTCGAGGAGCGAGCTGCGGAAAGCGTGTCCCCGGGAAGAGCTGCGGGAGCTCTGACTCCGTTTTGGTGAGTCCGCAGGCTGTTCTTGGCAGGGTAAGGCGTAAATTCCGCCCTGCGCTCGGAAGGGGCTTGCTGCGAGTGCCTTTCTGTGAAAGGCAACACAATCCCGTGTTTGCTGCTGCTCGAGGCTGCAGAGGTGCAATGCCACATTCGTTTGTCAGCGCTCAAAGGCATGGCACTGTGGTCCCTCGCAGAAACTTGTGGAGCTTCGAGCAGTTGCTTTAAAGACCGATCTGTTAGTGCAGTGACAAACAGCAGATACGCTTTGTAAAGACATCGGCAGGAATATGTGCAGCATTTTTAACACGGGACACTGGGGTGAAAACAAGGACTTCACGTTTGTTAGCATGGGTAGAACAGGAGCTGTTGCAAGTGACGGCAGTGGCTCTGTGCTCGCAGCATAGCAATGCAGGCGGAGCTGGTTGGGTGCCAGATATTAGTCATGGGGCACACCTACTTTGGAAGAGTAGCCTGTGGGTTTAGAGAGGTAATTATTTTCCAGCGGCCCTGTGGGGCACAAGCAATTCAGCTTATGGAGGACAAGGAAGGGCTTGCTCCAGAGTGTTAGTTAAAAAATTGCGTGCGTATGAGCCGCAGCTGGTGACGACTTGACTAGAATTTAATTTGTCCAGGCATTGTTCGTTGCAGGCCCCGTGGAAGACACGAGCTTCTGAAGGCTGAGACAATTGCTGACCTGGTACGGCTTTTGGGGCTAATTGCAGTGGAAGTGGGGTCACGAGAGCTGCGGTGGGCAGCCTGTCCGCTGGTGCGGGGAGGAAGCTGAGCGGCTCTGAGGTCAGAGCTGCTGGATGGTCCAGCTCAGCCCTTCGTCTCGCCGAGCTGGCGGCTTGTAGTGAGTAAAGGCTCTGCGCTGGGGGCCTTGGGGCGAGCCACCAAGAACGGCTCTGGCTGACCTGCAGCGCTCGCAGGGGTCAGCGTGAAGCTTGGAGAAGTCAGCGCTTCTGACTGATTGCAAAATTCTTCCTCTGATCACTAATTAGATGGTGAACATTCTCTGCCTGATTATCCCACCCTCAGCTTTTCTTTCTGGGGAGCTAGGCTGACGCTTTCTGGAGGCTCCTCAGGAGCAGTTAACTCTTACATTCCTGAAGTAGTCTAAAAACAACCCACTCTTTTGGTGTGTGTTTGGGGTAAGTCTTGGTGGTGCATGTGTGAGAAAACCAGACTTGTGTGCCCTACATTTAACACGTTTATTGGGAGTGCATACGATACTGACTCAGTATTAGATGACATTTTTCTGTTCCTTGCTGGTTTGTGGGTGTTTTTGAGGATAACTCGGGCACAGACTGGCCATAGCTGTGACTGCCGACGGACTGAGCCAGTCTGTTGCCAGAAGGCGAGCTTCGTGTCGGGACGGAGGGAGTAGACGCTGTCCTGTCTGCTGGCGAGGATTATCTGTGTGAGAGCCCAGGCGAGGCTGCTTTGCCCATTCCAGCAGAGCCGCGAGTGGGACACGGGGCAGTGACTTGAATTTCGTTGTAATAGTCTCAGCACCTCCATGGTCTGTGCGTAAGAAAAGGCCGTTATAGTGCAAGTGGACCCTGGCTTTGCTGGAGAGGGTTCTTCACCTCGCTTTCAAAACTTTTTAAAAATCAGTGATTTTGGGGTTTTTTTTTGGAGGAAAAAAAAGTGTGGAAAATGCTGTTCTGGTGTTATCTGGAAATAGTTCTCACCTTTGGGATAATAGTGTTCAGCAGCGCTGGAGAGGCACAGCGCTCAAAATAGCAGCAGCTGCCATAGGCCGGCATGGAGCGGAGTGGAGCGAGTTGTGTTGTCAGTCATGGGAGCACAACTCCAATCCACCTGCAGACGAGCATTCCCGAAATAGCAGAGGGCTGTCAGCCAGCAGAGGAGATGTATTGTGCGCCTCGCTTTTGTGCGCTGTTGCTGCGCTCCCTTCCTACCGCAGTAAGGAAAAAAATGACAAGTTGCTGTGGTCTGGCTGTAGCTCGAGAGAGTAACCACGTCCTGCTCTCCCCAGCAGCTAACGGCCGGGAGGGGTGGCTGGGCTGAGCGCGGGGTACGCTGGTGCGTTGTAGGTGCAGCGCGTCCGCGGGCCGGGTGGAGAGCCTGCTGCTCCCTCGTTCTCAGGGACAGTTCTGCTGGACGTGAATGTCTCCGGGGTGCGACAGAGCACTTGGGGAAGGTCCGTGGAGGGGCAGGAAATCTTGTCTGAGGCCGAACAAAGCGAGCTGGTGGTGGTGTAGGAAATCCGTGAACACCCTGAGCCGAGGGACGGGCCGCAGGCTGGCGGGAGGGTTCCTGCTGCTGGGGGTGGTAAAGTTCAGCGCCTTGCTGGGGTTTGAGCCATGAGGATCCCGTTGAGTGCTCCTGAGGCGTTCCAGGTTCAAAGTTCTCCCCTGCGCAGGCGTTTTCCCGGTGGTTTGAGCAAGCAGAGTCTGGTGCAGCTGTTTCTCTTCCAAGAGCTTTCTGAACCTGCTGGCTTTCTGCATTTAACTGTTTTTCCTTGGTTGAATCGTGTCATGCTTGAAAGCGTTGTCCCTTGCATAAATAAAGCCTTGCTCCTTCGTATTTTCCACGTGCAGGCTGCAGTGGTACGCTGCAGTGATGGGTCCTGCGGGGACTGACTGCACTGAGCTGCCTGGGGGCTGGTGCTGGTGGCTCGGGGTTTGGGCCACTGGGCAGAGCAGTGCGGCTGGCCTCTGGGGAGAAGTTGTCCAAATGCTGCTTGAATTGAAGTGCACGCAAGGTAAAAGTTAAATGCAGTATTTTTTGTTAATTACTGAAAAGGGCTCTCTGTTGGCGCTGTGTTTCTGCCCCTCTTGTTGGCTGCCTGCTTGCTGTGAGTGGTGTTGCACTGTAAATTCCCATTCCTTCAAACCCCAGAAATGAGGGACCTGCCGACTTAGCCTGTACCCTTACGCTGATGACAAATAAAATGTAGCTGCTGGATGGGAAGGAGGACGGTCTTGGATGGTTGCTGTTTAATCCTGTAACAGTGTTTGAGAGGCTGTTGTCCCTGTCTCCTGCATTTCTTCTGCTGAATGTTCTGCAGCTTGCAGGTTGCATCCGACCGGGAGTGTTTCCTCTTGGGAGCACTGGGTGTTCATAAGTCGTAGAATGCTTAAAACTTTTTATTTTACATTTTCACATAGTAAACACTTCATCCTAGGGCCTGTATAGCTAGGTAGACCGAACTTCAGTGAGATTATTGAAGTAAAAAGCCATTTTCACTAGCCGTGTGTAATTTTGGCTAAGAAGAACAGAAGGTGATGGAAGTCAGCGGTGCTCTTGCTCCTTACACCTTGCTGCCGGGATAACGCCGTTGTCCGTATGAGCATCCGGATTTAAAGGGTTGTTGTGGAGCTGGTTGGTGGAGTGGAAAGCTGAGGAGCAGGTGAACCTGCTGCAGGGTCTAACACTTGTCCCTAATGCCTGCGTGCGTTTCTGTTGGAGCGCAGAAAGGAGCAGGTACAGAATTCGGGGAGCAGAGAGCTCGCTGGCAGGCTTGTCGCCAAGTGCTCTTTTCAAGGCTTTGTGAGCTGTGTAGGTGTGGTAGAAAGAGTGGGTTTGCAAGTGGGAGCTCACGCATTCTGACCTCTTTCACCCTTGCACCAGAGCTGGCAAGTCCCGCTGGGTGAATGTGAGTTTGTTTCTTTGGGTGACCAGATTCACAGGAGATTCAGCTCTAATCCATTTCTATAAATATTATTAGTTGGCTTTCCTGGCTTATGTGACACTGAAACAAATCGCATTAGGAGCGGGCTCTCTGTAGTTGGGAGGCTGTTTCAGTTTGCTGCCGGTAGTGGTTGCTGCTCGGATCTCACGGGGTTTGTTCACGGGACTCGGACTTCGTGCGCCGGTCGGAGTGAGGAGGACCGTGCTGCGGTACGTGGGTGCTGAGAGCAGCGCTGAAATGGCGTTGCCAGGAGCCAGCTCGGCCCTCGGGCTGCTGCTGTCATCGTCCGTGTGAAGTGAGCCAGATTTGGTGTGGCAGTGGTGGAGGGAGCTGCGCTCGGAGCCCCTGCCCAAGCTGGCCCATCGTGGGGGTCGCAGGTTCAGACGATCTTCGTTAATCCCCGGGCAGGGCGGCAGTTTGCTTCGGCACAGGCTCGCGGGGCCCCTGCGTGGCGTTGGCTGCGCGTCGTGGCGGCGGGCGAGGGGGGCTGTTCTGGTGGGTAGTGACGCCCCGCCTCGGGGACAGCGGGTTTCGAGAGCTGCCCAAGTCTGACAGCAGATTTTTGGGAGCATCAGCGTGATTAGTATGAGGCAGTTGAGATTTTTTTCAACACCAGATGAGCAGGGAAGCAAACTGTTGCTGCTTAAGAAGCTTTTGAGAGCTTTTGATAAAAGATACTGAAAAAGAGCAAAGTGTTACTCGGATACGCATTTCTAAACGTGTGTTTCTGTGATGCTCTCAAGCACAGCGGAGTGTCACGTCGTGCGAGTAGTTTTTCTGTAAATACAGGGCCAGGAGATTAAGAACAAATGGTAAATGGTTGTGTTAAAAACCAATGAACACACATTTAGTTCTGTGGTGCCGTCTTGTAATCCTAAGGAATTTTTCTTCATGTTTCAGAGCGTGAAGCTGCGCGTTGGAAGCACTGCCATTCTGTCCGCTGCTGCGGCTCAGCCGGGCGGGGATGGTGCTGCGCCGTGCCGCACGGGCTGTCGTCCTGCGTCCAGCGAGGCCTGCGTGGCCAGCGGGAGACGCTGGCTTCTGCGGAGGCGGCGTCTGGCAGAGCCACCGCGCTGACGGCCGGCTGCGCGGCCTGGGCCTGTGCGTGATGCACGGAGCGAGGTCTGAGCTGCAGGAAGTGATGACAGATATGGTTGCTGACGTGCTGCTGCCTGTCTCATGGTGTTTTGGTCTTTTTTTACACTTAGATTGGTTTACAATCTGAGCACTAGGTCTATTTTAGCAGGGTATTTCTCTGGCGAGGGGTGAAGTGCTCAGGGTACTCAAAAGGAAGGCTTAGTGAGGATGATGCAGATGGCACTTCTGGTGCAGGCTTCCTCCATGCTCATCCGTGGAGTCTCCACACCTCTGGGAGCAAAGAAAAAGAACAATTTCTATCAGTTTAAGACAGTCTGGCTTAGCTCTGTTTTATTTCACGTGCCGTGGTATCAGTCCCCAGCTGCGGCAGCCCCCCCTGTGCTCGCTTACAGCTGCAGCTTCGGGGGCTGCCTTGGGAGGGGTCGAGGCGCAGGCAGCAGGGGCTGAGACCCCCGGGCCTGTTCGGCACCTGAGGGGTTTTGCCCTCAGCAATTGCCTCAGGGTTTTAGCCCGGAGAGTAGGGTTGATACGAAGGGGAACAGATGCCTCTCTGTTCCAGTACGCGGCTGGTGGATGCTGATGGCTCCTGGGCTGGGCGGGAGTGCGAGCGGCGGGTGCCTTAGTGCAGCGGATTTATTGGAAGGGCAAGAGGACCTGCCGCTTTGCGCGTCGTCGTAGCGGTGCCTGTGTTTGTCTGACAGCCCGGGTCGGAGCAGTAGCAGCTGCTGAAGCTGCAGGTGGGAGACGGGTCCTGACACACGGCTGGGCCGGGTGCTGCTGGTGCGTGGCCGTGCCTCGAGCCTGCCCGTGCCCGGCCAGGCGTGCAGCACGGGGCGCCTGGCGTCGCTTCCGCGGGGCCAGTGTGCCGCACGCGCAGCAGATGGTTCATGCGCCTCTGTTTCTATCCCGGGCTCTGACAGGACTCCCGAGTGTGCTGCTGTGTCACAGCACAAAGCTGGGGCTGGTTTGCCCTCGCGCCCTTCCCAGGCAAGCGATGGGGTGGGCACGTTTGAAGCTTGCACCGTCCGGACTGCGGAGCTCTGCAGGCCCTGTGGCAAGCGAGCTCGCGATGCCGCTGCTGCTGCTCAGCTTTAATCAGCTGCCCTGATGCGCGTGAGCACGCCTGATCTCGCTGCCTTCAGCGCGCGGGAGCGAGTCCCCGTGCTGTTCGGCTGAGGGCGGCTGGCGGAACAAGCAGATGCCTCTCTCGAATTCTGTGTCGTTTCCTGCGAAGCTGTCCCCTCGGCAGGGGAAACGCGGCAGAGCCATAACAGGAACAAGCAAACATCCCGCGCTTCCTGGTGACTGAAACGCATCACTGCTTTGGTCTGTCGCTAGCTGACTCTTATCTAGGGTGTTTTTTACTGTTAATGATTAGACATTAAGCAGTTCCCTCTAGAAACAAGCTCTGCAGCCGCCTGCCCTCGCGGAGCTCGCAGCATCTGTTTCAGTGCTGTTGCCATGCAAACAGGCCGAGCGCCCGCCGCAGCCCCGCCGCTGCCCTGCGGCCCCTGCCAGCTCCAGCCGGAGTCACCGAGTGTTTTTATCACACCGGAGAGGAAACCCAAGCTTGCAAAATCTGGACCTAAAAGAATAATATTCACATTCTCCACTCCCTTTGTGCTCCCTTCCAGCAGATGTTCCAGCGTGAAGTGGGTGTTTCTCTGCTGATAGCTAGAGAGGGTTTGCTCTAGGGTCCGCCCTGGGGGTCTCGGCAGTGGTCTCGTGTCAGGGGCTGGCTGCCTGTCACCACGAATTCAGTACTGAAGCCCTGTCTGGAGCTGGGGACGCAGTGCAATGTGAACAGAAACGTGGCCAGGGTATTTACCCGTGAGTCAGTGACAAATCTTGCCTGACATTGGTGGAGCCGGGGTTTTATCAGGGGCGTTTTCAAAGGTAGAAATTAAACATTGTGAAGGCTCCTGAAGAAAGGTGTATGGGTAAATCCCCGCTCTGTAGCTGGGTCCAGACCACGTGCCCTCCTCAAGTTCTGGGTTTTATGTTGTGATTTAAAAAAAGAGAAAACAAGCCAAAAAACTTGTTTGGGCCTGAACTTGTTGCGCTGTGTGTGCGAGGGTGGCATGATGGCTGTAGCTGTGATGAGGACGTGGGGGAGAGCCTTGGGATCTCTGCACTGCCGCTTTTGTCTCCTGTCATCATCCCTCATGCCCTGCGGGGTGGTGTGTGTGGGGCCAGAGCTCCCGAGGTCCTGCACAGCAAACCCCTACCGAGGATTTCCTCGGTTTCCTTCTGTTTCTTGTGTGATGGGTCCAAATCCCACATTTTCTTCTGCAGATTTCGTAATCTGCCGCTTGACAAGGGAGTATAATGCAGCAATTTTCCTAACCTAAATAGTGATTCTGAATGACTGTATTTCCAGCTCCCCTATAACTTGTACTTAATTCAAGTGTGTGGGCTTTTTAATTTGAGCGTTGTGGGGAAGAACAAAAAATGAAATACTGCAGATATGCCTTCCTCTTCCCTTTCTTTAGTTAAATCTGTCTTTGTCATTCTTTTTTTCTTTGACTTCCATGAGTTGCTCAAGCTATTTTTCTCTAGTTTCTTTTGTTGTAGCTTCTGTATCGCAGTCTTACATCTTTGGAAATCTATAATGCCTGTATGGGACTGCTCCCTTGCCTTCACAGCATCATTGTTGTCAGCGTATGACAAATACCGTGTGATTGACGGCTGACTAAGCATTCGGGAGATTTCTTCGTTCTTTGTGTGCCTGATGATATTTGTTCTTGTGCACAGGGAGGCGGGAGCGGACGGCATCTCTTGTGCCGATGGAGCCATCTTCAGACTCGGCTCTGAAACTGCACGGCGTGCGGCCAGGTGCTCTGCCTCCAGGGCCGGAGTCGGCCGCAAAGCTGGCCGACCGTCAGAGCTGCGAGGCTGCTGGCCCTGGCGCCCGTGTGGCCTGTCCCTGGTCCTTACTGCGCGGCGTGTCCCTGGTCCTTACTGCGCGCCGTGTCCCTCGTCCTTACTGCGTGACTTGCAGTAGTTGTGTGATAGCCAAGTCTAGCCTGGCTTCAGGCAGGGAGAAAACAGTGCCTGTGTCTGTCGGTGTAAAAAGGGTCTTTGTAGCCAGGTGGCTGCTGTGCCTGCCTTCATGAGATGGAAAAAAAAAAGGTGTGAGGTGCTTCAGCTTTGGATCAAAGCTGGTGCTGAGAGTAGCAGGCATTCCCTGCAGGGATATTTTAATTGCTGAAAACTCTCTCCATTTCCTTTTTTAGGAGAGCCGCCCTTTCTCAAGCCAGAGTGCATCTGCCTTTGTGCTGCAGAAGGTGGTGTGAACGCTCGCTGACCAGGTACGTTACGCAGCAGCACACCACAAAGCCCCCCCAGCCATCTCTCCTGCCTCACAGTTAATTTTCCCCATCTTTGTACCCTTGACTCCCCAAACGAGGGAGATCGTACGAGGTGAGCAGTGCGAATGTGCGAGCTGCACCTCAGAGCCCGCGCAGAGACAGCGTGACACGGGGGGGTGCTACCTGTCTGAAACTGCCCCAGGGTCCCACAGAAAGCGAACGTGGAGCTGTTGCCTGCAAGTTGGAATGGCTCTTCTGAATTGCGTTCGTTTTCTGTGGTGACAGTTATATCACAGCGTCCCCGCTCTTGAGAGGGTATAATATTGTCCAGGTGAGCACAGTTGTGCCATGCGTTATCTGCCCAGGGAGGCTGTGGAGTCTCCTTCTCTGGAGATATTCAAGCCCGGCCTGGACAAGGTCCTGTGCAGCCTGCTCTGGGTGACCCTGCTTCGGCAGGAGGGTTGGACTAGATGACCCACAGAGGTCCCTTCCAACCCCTACTATTCTGTGATTCTG
>Ga0065711_1049684_pt1 | contig 11176 bp, 11 predicted proteins | sample Hoacrofraction12_FD_59098 | JGI IMG/M metagenome (GOLD analysis project Ga0065711, IMG submission 59098) | Hoatzin crop microbial communities from Cojedes, Venezuela - Epithelial fraction 12 v2 (version 2) | ecosystem: Host-associated > Birds > Digestive system > Esophagus > Crop | place... | reverse complement strand
GGGGTGTGTGTGTGTGTGGGGTGTCAGCGGCCGCCCCGTGAGGGGACCCGGGTTCTATCCCCCCCGCCCCGTGTGTTTCCTCTGCCCGGTAGGAATAGCCACGCCCCCCGCCCCCCCGGGGAGGCTGGCACCTGGTGCACCCCCGTCTTGCCCCTGTGAGCACTCCCTGCCACATCTCTGATCCACTCTGGGGCACACGATGCTCCCAAAACCATGCCCGTCTGGTCGTGGCCCTGGGCGTCCATGCCACATTGGGTCTGCCATGGCACCGTTTCCACCCGGCACAGAGGGGTCCGAGCCCAGCCTGGGGCAGACTGCTGCCGGCCTCCACAGGCACCCCACGGGCACCAGGTTTGGACCCCGGCCCCCAGTCACCCCATCAGAGCCTCAGCCCACCAGCTCCGTCTGAGGCCCCACATCCGGCTGGCTCTGCGCCACCACTGCCAGCCCTCCCTGCCTCCTCTTCGCGGGGCACCCCACCTCTCCGGCTTGGCATTTACACTGCTCCCCATTATCTTTTCTCTTGTCCCCTGCAATCACCAGATTTACACCATTTTCTTCCACCCCCCGCAGCCCACTCCCTCCTCCCAGGTAAGGCACCACACTTCGTTCCAGTCTGGCTGGTGCCCAGCGCCACTGGGAAATCAGTGGAGGCTGTGGCAGGTGGAGGTAGCATTTAAGCAGCACGCGCAAGCCGCCAGTCCCTTCCTCTTGCAGACCATTCATTTTGTCACCCTTTTACGATAGCTGACACCAGGCTGATCCAGCCTCCTAGCCATTGCCCTGACGCCGCAGACGAGGGCAGGGCTGCGCTTCGTCAACTTCTTCACGCTGTTTCCGCAGCAGCATTTGCTCAGCTACGTACTTCGTGCAGCATCACCCTTTGGACTCTGAGCCCTGTTCCCCTCCGTCATCTTTCTTGAACGACCGACACTTCTGTAGGTGTTTGCAAGCCAAACCCCAGAGGTGAGTTTACAAAGCGAGGCCTGGCCCTTTTGAAGAGCTTGGCAGCGTTCCCAGGGACCTCGGCAGGGTCAGAAGCCCGTTCCCGGGAACAAATTGGAGCTGCAGCCAAACCCGTTTCCGCTGCAAATCACTCGTCGGCTGGAGCATGCGGCTTTGATAGCCCACGGCAGTGTGCACATCTGTGAAGAGGGCCAGAACAAAGTGGAGATCTGTGCGGTGCTCTCGGGGTTGATGAACGAGCTGGGAATGGTTTGGCTGGCTTTTCCCAATGAGTGGGATGGGGTGGGGACCGCCCTGGGAAGACCATGCTGGCCATCCCTGCTCGTGGACAGGGGAGCAGCCGCAGACCATAAGCATGGCTGTGTCTTGGCGTGAAGAGCTGCGGACTTTTTCATTGAAAGCCACCACTACAACTCACTTTTTAGCGTGGCAACGGTTTGTTTTGATTGACTAACCATCAGGTTGCACAGCTACGTTTTCTGGACAAATGCTGGTCTGCTCTGTAAACCAGCAAGTTCCTGCCCAAGAGGCCCCAAAAGCATAAGGGAGCCGGAGCCAGCCAGGAGCAGAGCCAGATCTTAAGCAGAAATCATTATGATATTTTTAATTGGGCTCCAAAATACAACACGGAATGGTCTTTGTGCATAGGAAATGGGACACCACTTCAAAAAGAGTAAAAAAACAAGGCAGCAAGTCGGGAGCATAGAGGGAACATCTGGAGGAAGGCTCCCAGAGTGGAAAGGCTGCAGGATTTGGCATGTTTGTGCACACCTTGCTTCAAAAGGTCCGGTAAAAAAACCTGAATTCGCTTTTAAATGAAACTCACATCTGTGGATGCGAGGTCAGCAGTCCGCTTTGGTCTCTGTCTTTCCGCTTTTGCTTTCATCTAAGGGATTTTTCTTATGCATTTATGCATCATTTTGGAAAATTCAAAGCCTCCCCCAGCTGTCACCACAGTCAACTTGTCTTAGCACTGGCCAAATTTGAAAACTGCTGGAAAAATAAAAGATTATTAGGAAAAAAAAATGTGAAAAAAGTGCTCACAGTGTAGAAAAAGGTAGGTTCTGGCAGAACTGGGACCCTAGTTTGCAATGGATGTCCACTGTAGGAAGGCTCCAGTTTTTTACATCGCATGGGCTTGTTGAGTGGATAGCCACATGAAAGGAAAGTCCGGTGCATTGAAGCACCATAATTTTAGGTCTCTGGCATTGTGGTTATGCAAATATTCCATAAAGTAGGTTTTAAAGCCTGTTTGCCTTTACTGAAGACAGAAAGCAAAGGAGACTGAACCCAAAGTGGGCAGCAAAGTCAAATCATGGGCAATCTCCTATGGGAACACGTCTGGGAAAGAACCGAGAGCTTCAAGGAGCTCAGAGCAATCTGACCTGGGAAACATCTGGTGATTGCTTACCAGTAAGTAGTCCAGCCGTAATCCTAGTGCATGCCGTGGTAGCTGGTCACTACTGTTACAAGTGTATAGCACTAGCTTTGCCTGGAAAAAGAAAAAAATACCCATATTGCCTTTTCTTTAAAATAGTAAGGGTTAATAACCTAGGTGAGGAGCTGACAGCAGGGTGCTAATTTCATCTCCAGGGCACTTCGAGAGAGTGGTAAGAGATGTGATGCAGCCCTGGCACCAAAGCGTGGGACAAGCATGGGACGAGTGTCACAGGGCGGTTTGAGTACATGTAGGTAGTGGGTGGCTTTGATAATTAAGGGACACAACCCAGCTTTAGCTAACAGGAGCTCTGGATGATTGCAGTTCAGGTGACTGCTGTTGTCTGCGCCAAAGCTGGGGCTGGTGGCTGGGAGAAACCTGTCGCTGACTTTACTTCAGGTTTAGTTTAGTTTGGTTTAGTTGTGTTACCAGCAAAAGCAAGAGAAGAAATTTGTTTTTTCTTGCAACCCACCTCGCCACAATGCCTGTGCCTTGGCAGTACGTGGGCTCCCAAGAACATCTACTGTGGGTGCCATTAAAAAAGGTGATCAGGCACCAGGCCTTCGTTAACACCCGAACACAAGAAGTCTGCAGGAATTTGAAAATTTAGGAATTTATCTCTTTCAGAAAGGGGGGAAAAATAATGCAGTGGGGAGTGTTCAGCAGGGGGAGGAGATGGGAAATACACTGATTCATTCACTGGAGCCTCCTCCCACATGGCCGTCCCCCTCTTCCCGCGCTCACCAGGGACGCTGGTACCACCCTCTGCTTTGCCCCAAAGCAATTGCTATTCTAGTAAGGGCATTTTTAAAAGCCTACGTGGCAATCTGGCATGAAAGTGTGGCTCCATCCCTCTCCCAGGTGAAGGGAATAGCATTGAGGCACTGTGGGGGAACGCTGGTACATGCACCTGTGTTGTGCATAGGGATTTTTTTTACAGGTGTGGGATGGGGTGGCCACACTCAGCCTCGATGGACGGGCTGGCAGCGCCAGCTTTTGTGGGCTGGGTTGCTGGCTCTGCCACAGCACATGTCCCTTCAGTGAGCGCCTGTTCCAGAGAAGAGGTTTGATCATCGTTTCAGAGCCTGAGGCGTCATGTATCCTGCTGCTGGCAACATCTGGTTGCCTTAGCTACGTGAGTCACGGCAACACAGCACAGCAGCCACGCAGGCGCGGCCAGGAGAAGCCACGGTCTGAGGTCAAGGCTGAGGATGGGTAGAGAAGAAAAATGTGAAAAAAAGGAGTTTTAACAATTTACCTCCTCTACAGCTCTCCCCATGTGCCCATCAGCGAGACCTGCTAGCTTTCCTGCGGGGTTGGCATCGGTGTGCCAAGGTGTCTGGCTGGCCCCAACATCGCATCTTCCTCCCAAGAGACACAGGAGCTCACGCTGCAGCCATGAGCCGCTGCAGGGTACCGGCATTCCTGCTGCCATCACGTTTTTATCTCCGTTGTCTCTCTGTAATCCTGGAGACAGGCATCCCCTCTCCAAGGGGTCTGTCCCCAGACAAGGACCCCTAATTTCGCTGGTGTTAGACTGGCATCTCGGCAGCAGGAGAAAGTGGAGACTCGAGGCCATATAACTTTTATTATACCGCTTTAAACATGACATCTATACGGAAAAAAGCTGGTTTACAGGATTGATGTTATAATCCTGCCAGAGGAAGTCAATTAGTAACAGAGAAACACATGCTCTTGCATTGTAAATTGTTGCCCTCCAAGTTTATATTAGGGCATAGCTGTATCTGCAGGCGCATATAGCTCGAGCTCAGTATAGTGACCACCAGGTCTCCTGGGATACTTGTACTCAAAAAAACCCTGAATAGCCATAAGCAAAGGATGTGGGCTGCTACTGTGGAAAGGTTGTGAGGAGCAACATTATTTTGATGCTTTTCACATTTTTTTTTCCATTTTTTCACATTGTCATACTTCTTAAAATGTATCATTTTTAATTAGACTATTCCAGAATCTCTCTGGGAAGTTTTTGGTTATAGTTCCTTATTATTCTCCTCCTTCAGAAATGTCCTGGGACTAACTGGTGCCATTGGGTCCGCCCAAAACCCACTGGTCAGCTGGGGGTGCCAGTCCCTCTGCAGGCAGGACCTGCTGGAGGGATGTGGAGCCCATCAGGAGCAGCTGCCCAAGATGGAGACACCCTATGAGGGGGCTCAGTCTCACCTGGGGAGTGTTCAGGCCTTTCCATGAGCACGGAGGGACTTGAGGTACTTCAATCCCAAATAGCCAGGTTCAGGTGAAGAAGCTTTTGTAGGGGTAGCTCATTTAGAAAGGTCTCAGCCAGGGACCCGAAAGCTACCAAAGTTGTTTGTTCAATGATTACAGCAAATGAAACGCAGCAGGGCTGGAGCTTTTGGGTTAATTTAAACAACCACAGCAGCGGAAGCATCTTTGCTCAATCTGTGAGAATTTTTTTTGTACTGTACGCAAGCCATGCATTAATCAGCAATATCACGTAGCCCCGCTTGCTCAATTTACTAATATTTATCTGACTAAGACTCTTTTTTTCCTAAGCAGCTTTAAATGTCTCATCCCACTGACTCAGTGTGTTACCATTACATGTTGTAAACTGCTGCAGACAGTCATGGAGCAGGTGTGAGGGGCTGGGGAAAAAAGATGTCATTTCCAGTAAGCTGGTCCTTGGCTGTTCTCTGAAGGAGACAACCAAATAAGGGTGGGTATGTGACAACTCAAACCTGCTTAAGAGTACTTCAGGCACCTTACTTCAATACTGGCGTTAAAAATTGGAGACGGGGTCCGTGTTTTATTCCGTGTCTACCCAGCAGCCTGGGCATGACCGTGTGTGTAGTATGTTCCCCACTCTTGGACAGTGTAGGTGCTTAGCTTGGTTACCAAAAAAAAAAAAAAAGGGAAAAAGCAGGCTTGAGTTGTCCAGTCTCTTGAGCTTGTTGGAAATGCCGTTCCCTGCTCCTCCACCTAATACACAAATCTTTGTGTTTCTTGCCTTATTTCGAGCCCGTATGGCAGAATGGTGATAGATGGAAAGTTGCTGCAAGGTCCGTGTGTGGCTGGGCACGGCTTGGCTCTTCACTCGGAGGTGTCCGGGTAAGGTAGCGGGTTGACCCAAGAGATTGGGTTTGGTCCAAGACTGCTGTCTAAATGCCGTCAGACCTGGATTTAGCCTGTTCTCACAATTGTCTTCAAGAAGCTGCTTGCTGAGCATCACGGGGGGATCCAGAAATATCTTGAGACTTATGTCAGCAAGGAGGAGAGGACCCATCGTGTGGCTGCCATGGAACCCGTGGTGACTGCCTGCTGCCCCTTTAATAAAGAACAACTTCTGCCAAGAGCATGGGAAGACCAGTGGCTTGCTGAGCACTGTCCTGAACTATGTGGTTATTTACTGGCCCCTTTGAACGTTGTAAACATTTTTTCATGTCTAATGAGCTCAGGACATAGTTTAGGCTACAGCTTCTGATTTTAAAACAATGGGACATTCCCACTCCAAAGCATTCAATTTCCCAAACCCAGTCTGTTGGGATAAATATTTGGGTTGTATTTATTCTGCAGCAGGGGCAACAAATGTCCAGGACCTCAGCCCTGACTGACATTGATGTGCTCTTTGCATATGAAGTCTCTGGTGATTACAGCTCATGTCATTCAGCCTGATGTTGCCTCTCTGCTACCAGCCAGCCTTTTATTAGCCTGATGTGCTACAGCAATAACATTTACCAGAGATAACGTAGGGCCAAGCCTTGTAGTAACACACTGACACCACACACCAAGCTGAAGGTCACCGCTCCGGACAACCTGCCCTTTTGAAATCTGCAGACATCAGCAAAGGGGCTTTTAACTATCTTTTTCTCATTTTTGTTTGTGTGTGGTGACTCTAGCGCTGACAAGCGCATACACTGGGGATGTCCTGCATCACATCTGAGCGCATCGTTGGGCTGTGCTGCCTGGCGTCAGCGTGGCGCATCACCCAGTGACCCCTCCCGGCTGTCCCACTGGCGGATATCCCGTTGGCAGATGTCCCACTAGCAGATGCTTGAGCTCCCTGCTTGGCGTATCCTCCTGGCTCTGCTTTCTACTTTTCACCTTTTTTTTTTTAACTACCAACAAAAAGGCGTCACAGGGCCGCCTAGACACAACATCAGCAAACTTGAGGGTTTTGGAGGGGATGATGAGGTCATAGTACTGTCCAGATTTGGGATGTTTTCTGTCTCCAGATGGGCTGGAGAGTCATTACATCCAGCGCATCACTCCCAGCAGTGGCCAGGGCCGGGCTGCGGGGAGGGGCTGGAGGGGGAGGAGCATCCTTTCCCTCCTGGGCAGCTGGCATGTGTGGCAGGACAGGTGGTAGCACTGATGTCATGTTTCACATCGTCCTTTGCCAAATTTTCTTCTTGAAGCTGGGACACTGCATTGTGGAAGGTGTGAAGGGAAATGGTTTTTGGTGGCAGCTTTCCTCTCCTGAGGCTTTCCACCTCCTTGCTAATATTCCCACTGCCATGACCTTTGCCTGCTACCATTACCCTGTTTCTACCCCCAAACCCCACACCCACGGTCAGGTCTCCGCTGGTGCAGCCACGTCACCTCACTGGCAGTGCCCAGGAAGGCTGGAGGGAAACAGGTCCTTTACACAGTGGATTAAAAATCCAAAAACAGTCCCCCTGCATCAACTTAAGGTACTTCTGTGAAATCCAAAAACTATTGGATTCCGAAGACTATGGGATAAAAAGGAGAAGGGGAATGAGCAAAGTATATTTTTCCAGTTTTGATTGACTTTCCCAATTCTAACCTGTCGCTGACTTCTTTCCCCACTCCAATCACTAAATAAAGGGGAATGGGGTATGTTCAATAGCCCTGAGCCGTAGAAATTGGTGTGGATAAACTCCAGGTGCCACCCAATTTGTACCTGTTCTTTGCCTGTTTGTACTTGTTCTTCGCCTCTCGGGTCGTACCGCGGGGGACAGCAGCAGCCCGCTTGCTCCATGGTGCCCGAGCTAATATTTGCTGATGGGGCTAACATGTAAAAGCCAAACTTTCTTTTTTCCTGCCGCTTACTCAGCCTGCCTCACATTCAAACACCTGGCCCCACCTCAAAAAATATTTGCAATTAGTAGCTCAGAGCGTGTCCCAGCCTTGGGTCCTGGGGCCAAGCCCAGCTGTCCCACTGTGACGCAGGCTGGGCTGGGGCTGGGGCAAGCAGCGAGTGTCAGTGACACCGTTATTCTCCTCCTCACAGTCGCCGAGCTGATCGGCTGAACCAGGAGGTGGGAAAGGGAAACCATAAGTCACAAAAAAACCAAGAATTTTATTTTTTCCCTGCTCTGTTAAAGAAACCACTGTTTGGTGTCAAGGAGAAATGGGTTTGCAGAAACCTCTGTGTATTCCGTGCAGAGAGCAAAAGCTGGCACGTTTGGAGCTTGTCACAAGCCTGGTGGCCCAGTCGCCCAGCGGCCACTGGGCAGCCTGTGCTGGTGCTGCTGCAGGCACCAGGGACTGCCGCCTTTGCGAGTGGAAAAAAGATGAAGTGAGAAAGTTTGTGATAAAGCGGGGAGGCAGTTAAGGGGAGGAAATGAGCGCGCTCGGCACGTAACCTTGGCTTGGGCTCTGCTCGCCGGGGACGAGCCACAAACAAATTTCCTGGGAGCCAGAGCAGCCAGCTCTCAGGTTAAAGTCCCTGCGCGATGTGGAGGCGAGCAGCCACAGCATGGACGGGGGATCGGAGGGGCAGAGGTGTATCGCCCAGCCGATACCTCCCACTGCTTTCCTAGTGGGGGGGTTTCCTCGGGAGCCTAGTGCCCACACTTTCCCCTTCACGTGCCCTCGTCGGCTCAGTGGGTCTCCAGACTGGTGCCTGGTACAGCTTCAGGGGGAAAAGTTCTGTTCATGGAGCTGAAAACACAGGAACTCTCTTAATACTGTGTAATAGCTTAAAACACAGAAACCCCTTTAGTGGGGTATGATTATGAGTGCTCACTGGGCCAAATGTCATAACAATTTTCGCTATTAACCCAAATTACTGGTGTCCTTTAGAAGAGGGTTCCCTCCTGTGAGCAAAGACAGGTAGCACTGACTGGCATTTACCATCCGGAGGTGGGTTTGTCTGAGCTTTTCTGGAAGTGTGGTAACCAGAGAGGTTGCTACAGCAGAGTTAAAACACTTTGAATTCCTGCTTTCGTCAATCTATTTATTGACTATTGGATATTTGAAGTATGGAGTCCTGCTGGCTGGCTGGCCTTCAGAGCCAGGAAATCACCTCCAAGTGGAGCAAAACGAGTTAAATGCCTTGGCAGGCGGCCGGGATGACTAAGGCATTCTTCCAACCTTACTGGAGCAGGAGTCAAAGTCATGGAGCCGAACCTATTTCCCATAATTGGAAACTCTTGACCAGAACGGCGGGATCCAGGGCTGCAGTGAAGGCTGCAGTGGCTCTGAGCGGCAGGGCAGCTCTGGAAGGGAGATGCGCAGCCATGAATACACATGCTTTGCAGAGAGAAACCAATGAACAGAAATAGCAAGTCACTCATTTGCCCAAAATAGTGGCAAACTAAGAGTTTCTGACATGGACACTGCCAGCTCGGTTTCACTGGCAAGGTCTTTCTAAAGGCCTCTTCAGGCTCGAACAGGCACACCTCCATCTTCAGCTTTTCTTACGAGAGCTTGAAGTGAGGAGCTATATGAGAGCATGAGGAGAATTGTTAGATTTCAGTAAGTCCATCTCCTTTCTTCCTTCTCCTCCTCCAGTCATGGAGGAGGGATGCGGCAGCGCCTGTTTGCCTGGCTGTTGCTGGTGTCATTCATTCCCCAATATTGGCCTTCCTTTCCAGACAGGACTTATCTGCAGCCACCCCAGCAACGCGTGACAACAGCCGAGCACCCTGCGGTGAGCCATGTGGGTGCTTCACCACCCATAGCTCATTTAACTGCCCTACCAGCGCCGCTCGGCTCACGGCACCACCAAAAGCCATCATCATCAGATGTTGCTGAGAAACGGGTGATGGAAAAGGAAAGCCAGCCCGTTGCCACTCCCCGGCGTGGAGGTCTCCCCAGCGCTAGGGTCTGTGGCTCCGGCGGCCCTCCGAGCACATGTCTCGGCAGCACGCCCAACCCAGCCTCTCCCGCTTGCACAGCTCACGGCTGATAAGAGGAGTTTGACCTTTATCTTTGGTGACTCACGGCTGCTTCTGCTTCACTTGTGTGTCAGGGACTGGTTACCTCCTCCATGAGAAAGCTCCTAAGTGTTGACCAGGGGCAGGAGGAGCACAACCACACCTGCGCCCAGAAATCCCCTTTTGCCACAACCATTCAATCGCATATCGCCCTGCGGTGCCTCGCTTGCTGCTTTTGCTGCTCCTCTCATCGCGTAAAGCAAGGCTATAATGGTAGTGCTGTGGGACACTTTGCCTTACCCCTGTTCAGAACTGAATGGCGATTGCATTGGCACAATTATTAATTAAAAACAAAAAATCCTCTCTTATGCCATGGGTAATTGCCAGGTAACCAAGGTCTTAGATGGTCAAAGTCACCGCATCTTTCCCAACCCCTGAAAGGCATCTCTGGGTGTCCCAGTGCTCGGGGGACAGCTTGTCCCCATGCTACCCCTCGTTGAGGACATGCTGGCCTTGGGGACTTCAGGTGTTTTCCAGCGGAGGGAAGGAATGTCCCCACGTCGGGGTGGGATGCTCGGGAGCACTGTGGCCCCACGGGTGCTGCCGGCTCTTGTGTTGCCACAGAGGAGAAACACCCTCCCAGCCCTGGCATGTGCACAGGGAGTCACCGCCCCACGCTGCCACCACCACAGGCAGCGGGTGCAGATTTTATATTTTCCTGCAGGTTTCTTACAGCCACATCTTCTTCCTAAGGCAGTCTATTTATGTGTACGTACACACTGCGTATGTGCAGAGACTGGCACTGTGCACACAGGGTGCCAAGGTGGGAGCCTGGGACCCACTTGCCTACCCTAGGCTACACCAGCACATCGGCCACAGGTGATGGCCATGCACGGATGAGGATGAGGAGGATAAGGATGAGGATGAGGAGGGGGCTGCCCCAAGGGAAGGGAGGCTGCTCAGCAGTGCTGACACACAGTACCCTGTTCTCCAGCCTGAAATGTAGGAGGGTGGGTTTATTTTCAAGCAGTTGTCACAAGTCATCTTGAATCATAAGTGATTCCTCATGTGGCAGCAATGAGGGGAAAAAGGCCTCAACCCTCATGAGGAAGCTGGGCACTGGGATGAGGACACAGCCGTCCCCGCGGGAGCAGGACTGCCTTTCTCCAGGAGATCTGGGTTGTGGGTCACTGAAAGAGGTCTCCTCCACAAAGCCAGGCTGCCATCGGCGATGGCTGTGGGTGTCAGGGCCAATGAGCTTTTGTCGAGCATCTGGGTCCCCGGGGCAAAGGGAGGGGGGAGGCAGGGAGGAGGTTTGTGTTCGTGGGGGGCTGGCGGGCAGCCTGGAGCAGGATCTCAGCCGCGACGTTCAAAGGGAGGAGGCTGCTGGCTCGGTGCTGACTGCTGGACCCGGCCCAGCTCTTGCATGTTTCTCCCATCCGGGCGTTTAAAAAAGCAGGTTTCACTTCTCTTTGGTTGAAGACACCCTTGTTCTCCCATCTGGCGCGGGGCTGGGGCGGCCGGTTGGCAGCGGTGGGGTGACTCAGCCTGCCCACGCAGCAGCCTGCCGTCCAGCCCCGGCTATGTTTGCCGAGCAGGTGAATCAATCATTGCATAGAAAGACCTTGGACCTTGCCTCCTTTCCTCCCTTTCTTTTTCTTCTTTTTTTTTTTTTTTT
>Ga0065711_1049683_pt1 | contig 11177 bp, 5 predicted proteins | sample Hoacrofraction12_FD_59098 | JGI IMG/M metagenome (GOLD analysis project Ga0065711, IMG submission 59098) | Hoatzin crop microbial communities from Cojedes, Venezuela - Epithelial fraction 12 v2 (version 2) | ecosystem: Host-associated > Birds > Digestive system > Esophagus > Crop | place... | reverse complement strand
TTCTCTGGAGATATTCAAGACCCACCTGGACAAGGTCCTCTACAGCCTGCTGTAGGTGACCCTGCTTCGGCAGGAGGGTTGGACTAGATGACCCACAGAGGTCCCTTCCATCCCCTACCATTCTGTGATTCTGTGATTCTGTGATTATGAGGAGACTAATCACCTCCTAAAGATGACAATTTTCTCTTTTGAAAGTAAAGGTGGACTGGAACGACCAGCTGACTTTTAGACAGCAAATCAGAATAGAAGTCTCCTGGCCTTAAGAATATACTCGGTCTTAAGTATATGCAGCTTGGTCTGTCTATACTCAGAATTCACAGCTTTAAGAGCAGGACAACAACTGATATCTCAATCTCTTCTTCTGAAAGGTGACATTTCTTCAAAAATATTACAAGAGCAGCTAGAAGTAAGATTTTAATTCCATTCTTTAGTGGTAAAATATATTCTTGCTTTTTCATTTATGTACACACACAAACAAATATATAGTGATCTTTGATTAAATATATAATCTACCTTAGAAATAATGACTTGAACCTGGAAATCACACTCTAATTCCTTCATGAAAATGCTTCATGAAAAGTAAAATAACCTTGCCAATATGAATCACAATAGATTTCTAATAGAATATCTTATGATGCAACAGGGTGCTTTACTGGATAAAGTAGATTCAACCAACCATAGCTCAAACGGGAATCTGGACTCCAGGCTCTGCAATTTTAAGTCCAAGTATTCCTTTAGCTGTGGCACATTTTGTGCCAAACAGACCAGTGGCCCAGAACAAAGCACAAATCTGAATGGAAAAAAAGCTGTGCTGGATGCCTCTGTAGCTGTTCTTATTTCTGGCTCTTTTCTCTGTCCCTCTTTCATCAAAAGCCTGTTTATTAGCATCTGAGAACAGAGGACAGATCTGACTTGTTAGACAATATATGCAAAGGAGAACACTGTAGAAATTACAGTGGAGGTGAACCTGTTCTGCATTACTAGAAGTAAAATGTTGCTGGCACATTGAGATTCTGATATTAAAGGTCTCTCTGTTCTGTAACAATTAGGCATTACCAGAGTCAGCAGTCAGTCAGCAACTAATGGGGGTTGGGATGCAGGAGTTAGCAGTTTTGGATTAGGAGAACATGTAGAAATAGTTAATTAAATCTCACGCAAGTCCCCATGTGGACCTAGCCAGTAGGCATGTTTTAATAGTTAAGACACAGAACCTATTGGCTTTGGTCAGTATTGATTAACAGTCTATCCATTTGCATCTAAAGTACTCCACAGAAGGACTGATTCCATTTGAAGACAAGCACAGTAACCATTCTGCCATACGTTGACTGACAGCCAAGCTGGCCAGGGTCAGTTTCTGCTCACTCTTTCTAAAAACATTGAAACAACTCAAGCCTCCGCCTAGACACCCAGGAAATTACTAACATGAGTGCAAAGTCAAGCTAGCACAGAAAAATTTATTGGGAATTACAGCTTGCATATCAAACATTTAAAGAAACTGTTTCAGTTCATGGTTCAGTGCCATATATTGCTTCGGACCATAAGTGGTTGTTGGAGCAGCATCACATTCTCCCTGCCTTGATCCTTTCCTTCCTCACTTAAGGGAGTCATTGCACCTGGCGTGTACAGAGGGACTGTTCGTCTTCGCATTCAAAGACATCGTTGGCAGGCCTTTCCTCCCCTAGCCAGGCCCATACTTTCTCGACATCACGTCAGAGGACTTATGCATATCTCACTGAAAAATCTGAACATACACTTTGAAATACTTCATGCTACCACTTTTGTTAATCAGTTCATTAATACATATTAAATGTCATCCTTAAGTCAAACAGATTGCTCCAGATATGCTATTAAGTACTATTTAGAATTGTACAGTGGTCCTGCAGCTCCAGTGACTTGATGCAATTATTTTTAGTTTACATCAGAATGACTGAAATTAAAGTCAGTCTAGGATACCAAAAGTTTTAAAGGCCAGGAGGATAAAACCCTATTATAGGCAATTTCTTAAAAAATTAAATGAGAAACACTGTTCAGGAAAAACTCCCTTACTAGCTACTTTTAAGAATGAGTATATAATATAGATAATTAGGACTGCTCTTTGTGTAAATATTCAAGTTTAAAATAGCTTTTCACACTAATTATGTGCAGTTCAAGCTAAAACCATTATGGAAAAGAAACTCAGCTTTTTAGCTGGTATAAGTCATCATGGTCCATTAAAGTCAGTACAGATAACTGTATAGATTGCCAGATTTACACTAGCTAAGGATTTCAATTTTTTTCTCCCTTCCCTGGAGGGGATTGGTGGTTTGGATACATTTGAGGTCACTGCCTTATATTGCCCTGTTTTCTCTCTGAGGATGAGTTGCACTGTACAATAAAATTATGGTGATAAAAAAGTGACATCAGATAGACCTTGGGGAAATTGTTTTGTCATGTCACACAGATTTAATTAGGCAAAACTAGAGGAGGAGGGAAAAAAAAACCTTAGCTGATGTTGAATGCCATTCACTTCTTTCTAAGATTAGAATTCCCTGTGACTTGGTACTGAAAAAATAGGAAGTCACCTTACACTTGGTTATGAATCTATTTTAAGAAAACATTTTATTTTTTCAAAGTAATTAACTGAATAATTAAAAAGATATGAATCAATTCCATGGTGAAAGTGTTTTGACAACTCTTAGACTCTTTTGGTTTTGTAGTATAAGTTACCATTTCTGGTTTATGGTTGGGTTTCCCCATCACCTCTTTTTAATGATTGTTATTATTTAGATAGTACATACAACATCTACAGAGATAAATGGTTAGTGTCCTTTTTTGCCTTTACAGAAAAAAGATGCCACTGAGAACTTTGTTCCAGTTCAGAACATTTGCATATTTGTTTAATTTTGGTTTCACACAGCAGCATGATTGAATCCACATATTAACACTGAAATACAGTGTAGATAATTTTTAATAATGTTTTTAATCTATACACCAAAAAAAATATCCTTATACAGTTATGGGCTCTGAACTGAATACTGCTATTCTGTGACAAGATCCCAAAAGCACAATGTGTAGTTCTCTGAAGAGATCACTCTAGTGTTCTAAGTAATAAAAAATTCAACTGAATTTTAGGAGCTGCTAGGAAAGACAACAGATAACAGAGAAAAAACCTGCCACTGCAAATTCATGGTGCATGTGTATCCTTAATACTTTTTACACCTCTTGTCCTTCCATTTCAAAAATGGTGTAATAAAGCAGAGAAATGTTCAGAGAGGAGTAAAGGAGTCAACAAAGAAGAATTTTGGATGAACTTGGAATGAAGAATCTTTAGACTTAAAAAGTGAAAAGCAGAGAGAGAGAGAGATGATCACAATGATGATGACGAAGAAATCTGTGAGATCATGAAAGGCAGGTGAACAGTGAGTGTCTGTTCATTGTCTTTTCTTTTCAAGAACTAGAGGTACATTTGGCTTTGCTCTGTTATGGTCTCATGCAGAATCTTGAGACATTCCACAAAAGAAAAAAAAAAAACCACAGGAAAAAATTTTCAAAATAAGTGGTCTTAATTTCTAGCTTGTATACTGTGGGCAGAAATAATTTTCACAGTAGAGCCTCTGGCCTGGTAAATAATGAAATTTGACATATTTGAGAGCTGTACTTCTTGAGTTCATTAAAACTCCTGGCAAAGTCTGTTTCACAGGAGCCTGTGCAACCCGAATCAGAGATTTCAGATACTGCAGGGAATGTGAAGATCTCATACATTAGAATTAAATTTTGGCAGGAATTATTTGCAAGATAGTTCTTTTCTACCATCTGTTCCTCCATTTCTGAAGGAAATCACATTGTTCTTTTTCAGTCAAACATTGTAAATATAACAAAATTTCATATTACACTATTTGACATAAAGTGCAGGAAGTTAGGACATGCTAGAGGCATAGTAACGGAAGGACACTGGAATAATAAATTCTGGAAAATAGATCATAGGATTTTAAGTGTTTTGCCTGAAAAGCTATTTTTCTTTTACTATTCCTTTACAAGCAGTACTCAGTGTCATGATTATGGTTCCCAGCTTAATCTTCCATGCTACTAGACCAGATGCTGAGAGAATTCAGGTTTACTTAAACCACAATAATGTAACAGTTCATTTTCAAATACTTAAATAGTTTTTCAAGAATATGATATGTTTCATGTTATATGACTTCTCTGTGAGCTGTGAGGCCTTTTAAGAAATATTTTTTCTTTTTTCATTGAAGTATTCGCACTGTGGAAAAATTAATGAAATAAGACTTAATAATCTAAATCATTAAACTAAATGGTTTCTGCCATAAGCTACAGTAGTTGCTAGATGGATAATGCAGTAACAGCCATTCTCTTGGCTTCAAAACTGCAAGCTAAATATCTTGCAGTGGGGTGCCGTTACAGGAACTCTCTCATCATATTCAAACACTTGTGATTTTTAAGAGTAAATTCTCTGTGCTGGGTACCCTATGGACTTCATGTAAATAAAGTTCCTAAAAAGCCAAATGGACATTTAATATAATATTACTTAAAAAACATACCCTTCTCATTTTTCAACATAAATTTTTTTAAATTCTTATGGGAATCAATTCTTGTAGCTAACCTAATATGACTATTTTACTTAGCTTTTTCCTTCATTATATAACAAATTTTTGTAGAGAAAAGACAATTAATTATTACGAACTGTGTGTAAACCATGTGTATCTATCCATTTTTGTAAGTGTAATGCATCAGCTTTTTTAAAAATGGCAACCATATACTTACAGGATTTTGCCCCTTTTTATCGCTACTAACATTATCCAGTAAATAATTTCTGCTGCTTTTAAAATCTCTGTGAATTTAGTAGCTTTGCCATCGGATAATACTGGCTTGAGATTTGCTAAAGTAGGTGGCTGTTTTGCAAGCTTTTCTTGCAAATTTTGCTGGTACTGGTCCGTGCAAAGTGGCAGCCCCAGAGGCTTGTTTCTGTGCTCAGATTCCAGGCTATCCTCTCTATTTAAAAACAAAAGCAAATCAGAGATTTAGACATGTGCATAGCAAAGAATCCTGTCGAATTGATGTACTTTTTGAAGCAAAATGCATAACTGGGAGGAATGAGTCATCTGTCAGTTTAACTAAATTTTATTAATCAGTCTTATAGGCTAAGTTGTGTTATTCCTTTTGGAAGAAGATAAATTCTGCAAGTGTGTAAACTTTCTTTATGATTGAATGGAGGCATGCTGTTTTTCTGCTCTTCCCACATTCTTCATAGGTCTAAACAGCTTAGGCTGGTAACTTCAACGTTGGGTAGTCCAAGGGTCTGTCTCTTCTGCTAAATAAAATATGATCAAGTCTGCAATACTGATCAGATCCACACAGCATTTACAAACCAGATCAGTCACTTGCTCTGTTCTGGGGTGCTCCATTGTCTCTCCTGTCTCCAGGTAGGGCAGATTCTGGAGGAAGTTCACTGCTTCAGAATGGGCAACTTGGAGAAGACTGGTCCAGTTTTGATTCCCTCTACCATCAATAGCTGTCTAATGCTACTCCAAAAGCTTGTGTGCCTGCAAACAGCTTGTATATCTTAGTACCATACTAGATAGCAATGTTTAGTAATGGAATCCAGCTCTTCTTAAGTTCAGGAGTGGGTTTCAGCTCAATTAAATGTAGGTGACTATTTTTCTGTTATACTCAGTGATAACCTATTAAGTACAACAGGTGGAATTAAGGCGTATTTATCATATATTAAGATAGACTTTATTTATCTGAATTATTTGTTACCTAAATATCCTTCTGGACTCATGATTGTATTGATCAGGGGCTTATTTCCATTTCCAAAACATGGGAGTCTAACACTGTATGAAATACTTGAAGATATCCATAACATCTGCCTGGGGCTGACAGACATAAGACAGAACTTATAAGAAAGTTATGCCTGCAGGTGGGCCCAGCTCAGTGGGGCCCATGGTTGGGCAGGGCAGGGCTGTGGGCACCTGGAGACTGGCCCTGACATGGCGTAACTAGGGTATGGGCTGATGGCCCTGGAGGGCTGACATGCGGTCGTGGGCCATACGCAGGGTGGTGGAGCCCAAGTGGACGATGTGCTGGGACGGTGAAGCCTGGTGGTACCCGCAAAGTCCTGACAAGCTGAATCCATATCATCAAGTGATGGTGAACTGAATACCATGCTACACGTTTCCAGTTCAGGTAACAGCCATTATGAGAACTTCGTAAGTGTAGATTTTGGGTGTAGTATATACACGCATTCGAATTTAGTTATTTACATTTTGCCCGAATGTAAATAAGAAATCAGTTTAAGAACAGATCCAATGGAAAAAAGTACAGAGTGAAAAGAGATACTGGCTCAAGGTTGTAATAGTGTGAGATTCCCATCACAAACAAGAGAAAGGAATCAGAACAGCTCATTCAAGAAAGACTGAGATGGCTAAAGAAGACACAACCAAATAAAACAGGGGAACAAGACTTCACACAGCTAATTCTGAACAAAAATGTCAAAGCACAAAGTCCTGATATTTCACCACACAGAAATAACTTAAGTCTATATCTCAGTATGAATTAGCTGTAAGGAGTATGTGTTTCAGTCAGTAGAATTAACGATATAAAAAATAAAAATCTAGAAAACTGTTGTATGATCCCCATACTAATATAACAGATTCTCACATAGACTGTTCAATGGAAAGTCAAAGTGATATGCTGGTGTAAGGTTGCACATGCCTAGACTCAGATGATAAAATTTTAAGACACATAAACCAAGATTTCCTACATATTTATTTTTCAAATGCATTAAAATCACTAAAAATTTTGGAGGGACCAAAAAATTAAATTTCAGACAAATCTACCTGGAAACTCCCTTGTATGAATAAGGATCTTACTCAAAGAGAGATTCACAGTGTTAGTAGTTTTGCATTAACACATTATTCATATTCTAAACACGTTATTGAGAACAAGTTATTCTGTGACAGTCAAAAAAACAAATCTTGTTCAGGCACCCACAGACAAGACAGAGTTAAGCAAGAAGCAATGAACTGCAGATTTTACAGAAATACCCGCTGGGCATATCTAGAGATAATTTATGGTTTAGAGAATACATCAGATGAATTTCAAAGGATCTGGGAGCAATTTGTAAAACATAGGTGAAAGGATTCACTTAATTCTAGATCCAACATTTGACTGCTAGCATATGGCTTAACAACTTGTGTAACATATACAGGTGCTGACTCTCTGAGATAAAGCAATTTTTTTTTTATTCTTCATTCATTTATGACATACAATTTCTTTTAGCTCTCAATGTGTACATGGAGAAGTGTTTAGCACAATACAAAAAAGATACCAGTGAAAATTATGGCTCTTATCATGCCAAGACTTATTCGTGGAAGTAGTGGGTTAGTTGATAGCTAAATAAAATTAATAGAGAAACCTTGCTTTATAAACTGGAAGTTTAAAAATATTGGCTTAATATGAACTACTTTGTAAGCTGTGATTATTCTAGCTTATTTCTAGCTACAGCACCAGGACTTCTATAAGGACCCTGTATTTCTGAAAATATTAGTGTAAATTTTCTGTGCTTCTTTCTGGTTGGGTTCTTACAATGTCTATTTCATTTGTAAAGCATGTTTTCCACTAATTGTGGCACACTTGAAGTGGATACAAGATTGTACCTGTTATACTTTTTTTTTTTCATTCACTAATACTCTTTCATGTTATCTGAAGTCATTCTGACCTCTCAAAATCTTGGACAACAGATCTTGAAGATCTTATTTTCTTGTCGTAAGTAATAACGTTGACTTGAGAAAAAAAAGCCATCTAATTTTGGCAGAATCATTCAGGTACACTATGTGCATGAAAGCACCATGTATTTCCATTACTGTGTCACAGGAAGAGTACAGTCTCTTCTCAGGTTTAACAACTGTAGTTTGCCTTAGTCTTGCTTGCACTTCTGTTGATCTTTTCTGTTAAAACTGCACAGGTTCCTAAAAACATAAGATTACTTATGTTTGCAGGAAGGAACCTTTGTAAAATACAGCTATAGTGCTTACTTCAAGCCTTATTCAGTGAGTTGGAAGTGGTTGCAATGAATTATTCCAACTAAACTCCAGGTCAGGACAAATAAAGTGTGGGAGGCCTCAGCTACTTGGTTATTAGTCTCCGTCAGAACCTCCCCTTTCATAAAACAACTTAGTTTCAGTGAAATCCATCAAACATAACTTATATTTTTCCTATAATTAATGTTAAACTATTTAATCTCATGATCATTTAAAAAAGGCAAAATAAAAGAAATAACGACTTAGTTTTCCAGACCTTGGCTGTGCCATGGAGATCTCACATTGTCAGTAATTTTACTTACCTTTCTCCTGTCTCTTTCATCAACCTGAATATAGTCTCTTCTGATTTTATCAGATTACCACGTGATAGATTTTTATACCCTGGAAAATTTCTTCTAAGAAACAGCATGAAGTTTAGCCGGGAGCAGAAGGTCAGAGTCTGTTATCTCTTTGATAAAGCCTTCCTTGATCTGCTTAAAGTCACTCATCCAAGTCTCTGTCCTGAAGTGAAGATCTGCAAACTAAAATACCTGTTTCACTGAAACGATTTCTCTCTCCCTTCTGATTGCCTATAAATCCTCTTGTGGCACTAGTAATTATTAGCATGTCAATAAGTATTTTACCTGACTATCATTGCAGTCTAATGGCAAATAATGGCATGTGAAAAGATACTGCTGAGCAGAACGATATTTCTTTTATATTTAGACTTCTTTATGAGTACAAGAGTTCTCATCAACTTGAACCCCAAAGATTTGATGGGTGAAACCTTACACTGAAATCATTCAGCTAGCCTGTAAAGTATGTCATTTTTAGTATCATTTTCAGTCAGGACAGACAAATAATTGAGAGTGTGGTGGATGTGATGGGGTGTAAATACAGGATGCTATCACAGAAACAAATAAATTTGAAATTCTTGTAGATGTAAAAACATTTAAAACCTTTTTTTTTTCCCCTGTAGGAGTATGGATAGATATTACAGTGGTATCTTGAATCTGACCTCTAGAACTGATTTTCAAAATCTGAGTGGACCTTAACATAGATCATGAATTGTCTTCTCTTCAGTAAGCTAATAGGAGTAATAAATATATTAGTTTTTTCCCAGGCTTTACAGGGTTTAAAGCATATTTCTTTCAGCACTTTTTCAAATTCCACCTTTACTCTGTAACATATTTCCAGATGAGTTTTTTCCAGACTAGTCAGAGACTTGAAACTCACTGTCACAGAAATTGTTTGGTGATTGTCTCTAGTCTTGATCAACAGCTAACACAGACATTTAAACTAATGTCTTTTATATCTTGTAACTGTATAGTACAATTCATATACAGATTTCATTACAGAAAGTGTACAAACATGATAAACTGACAGAAGAGTCTTCTCTTCCCAACCTTGATAACACATGGTATTCACAATGTATTAGAAATTTGGTGTAGCCCAGTCAATTACCAAGACTATTACCAAAAATTTTGATCTGTAATCGGGATGGGAGATAAATCTACTTACTTATGCTTGACATTTACAGTGGAGTGAAAACATCACTTTTGAAAGATAAGAATTATTTGTGAATAATCTTTCAAGAAAGCTGCCAGAGCTAATATTCAGGTTTAGTTACGAGAATCTGTAGGAAGGAGTTTTTAATCTGTGCATACCATGATACATGAATTTTCAAATCCAGATCTTATTCAGCGAAATAGTACATAAGACAAATAGTACTTTTTGTTATTATTATTTTTAAATAGGGGCAATATACCAGCCTCAAGAAATCGTTGTTGTCCTTATGACTGCTTACTAGTTGGCTGAAACAAAAAAAGAAACTTGGAGCTGATGTAAGGTACAGGTGCTATGAGCTTAATTCTAAACTGTTGGTTCATGAAATGTAGAATACAGTATTGCTTTATTTCTACTTAAATTTGTTTCATGCAAAGAGAAATTTCAGGCTAAAATAGCAAAAAGGGGTACTGTCCATGCCTTAATGTAGAAAAAAACAATCTTAAAAAACATCTTTTCAGTGTACAGTGCCCCACAGCAATCATTGAGCGTCACTGTTTTCTTCTCTTATTAGTCACCACAGACTATTTTGTGTGGAAGCAATGTAGCACACTGCTCCTAAATAGAGGTTTCCCAGAGCCTGATCTTAAATACAGGTTTTTAAACCACTGGACACTGCAGAATATGTCTAAACATCAGGATTTCCCAAGGAATATGTAACCTTGATGAAAAGCAACCAGCATTTTTACTGTTTTCTTAGAGAAAAATATATTTCCGTGGATTTCTTTTTTTCTTTTAAACTGTCAGCTCTGACAATTTATTCTATTACATGAAATTAAGATCAGTTAATTGTCTCATAGATAACACTAACATTTTTTTTACTCAATTTTTCCTCTTCTTGTAGCAATAAATTCCTGTACAAAATTACTTCCTTATGTACCTATGTTGGGTTTACCACGATAGAATTGTGAGTGTATAATATTGACAAAATTATTGAGCACAATAAATCTTTCGAATTTTGCCAGCACCTTGAACATATCTCTTAAGTTTCTTTTTGATTCAGAACCCAACTTCCCAGTCAGCAGAAAAAGCCTTTCTTAATACCAAATTCCTTAGTTCAGCTGTGAATTAAATTGTGCTACCAGGTTCCTTTTTATGCAACACAATAAATATGTCTGACAATGTTTACAAGTTCAGTGAGTTCTCTTTGAAGTTGGTCCATGATCTTCTGCCTCTACTAGGTTTTAGTGTTTTCAGAAATATTATCACCACTGAAGTTATGGAAAATGTAGTCTGCCCTTTGTCTTCATCCACAAAAGCAATTTTCCCATCCATTTATATTTACATGCTATAGTATTAATTATATTTTGTGTAGTCTTGCAAGAAAAACTTGTTGAATAGCTCGTGTAATTAGAACTTGAAATGATGCCTCTGCAACTGAATTTGTGTCATTGAGAGTACCGTGGCTGTAAGTTCTTCAGTAATATGTATGATGATAGAGATAGTGACTTTGAAGTCCCTGGTTGGAACATTTGTGGATAGATGTGCCACAATATAAATATATGCCTTAAAATATGAAAAAGCTCTGGTTCAAGGAAATAAGATAGTTTTACAAACATATACTTATTGGAAGCTATGGGGGGGGGGGGGTTT
>Ga0065711_1011915_pt1 | contig 11178 bp, 12 predicted proteins | sample Hoacrofraction12_FD_59098 | JGI IMG/M metagenome (GOLD analysis project Ga0065711, IMG submission 59098) | Hoatzin crop microbial communities from Cojedes, Venezuela - Epithelial fraction 12 v2 (version 2) | ecosystem: Host-associated > Birds > Digestive system > Esophagus > Crop | place... | reverse complement strand
GATGCTCCAGTCCCCTCACCATCCTCGTAGCCCTCCGCTGGACTCTCTCCAGTAGCTCTTCATCTTTCTTGAACTGGGGAGCCCAGAACTGGACACAGTACTCCAGATAAATTAGCCAGGAGTCTCTCTTCCAAAGGCTTTTTGCCCTCCAAGTTATACTTGAAAGGGCCAGAGCCAGCCAACACGGCCATGATCCTGCACTTAATCCTACCAAAAGCCTCCAAAAAAGGTGCCCAAGCCTTTCCACACCCAAAGCAGCACTGGCATGACCTGCTCTCAGGGTTCAACTCCCCATCCAGTGCAGGCAGTGCTGGGCAGGGAAAATGCCTCCTCCCCACGGATCCAGGGCAGAGCTGGGCTCAGCACAGCCGGCTGCAGGGTGCGGGATGGTGCTGCAGAGGGAATCTGGGAGCAGTGAGAGCCCGGCTCGTGCGGCCGCACTGGAAGATGTCGATAGTTTGGCACCACCTTTGTTTCCCCAGTGTATCTAATCCTGGGGTGGTTTTTTTTTTGATCTCTCCACATCCGCTCTGAGAAGATGCTCGTGGGCTGAAATTAAACGCTTAGCTTGACTGCTGTTTTGTTAATTGCTGCGCTCCCCGCCCCGTTAGCAGGGGTAGCGGCGAGCCCGCGGACGGGGCTGGGGGCACCAACCAGCCCAGCTCCGGCCCCGCGCGGGGAAAGCGGGCGGAAACACCCGCTGCCAAGCCAAAGGGATTTTAGAGGAGCAGCACTGATCCTGCCCTCGCCACACCTCGTGCATTCCCGTCAGGTTACCCTGCAGCCCGTCCTGCGGCACGGGGAGCACTTCCATGTCGATACTCAGGCTTTGCACGGCAAACTGGGAGCGCGGGGGTACAGACAGACAGACCCGGGAGCCCTGGCTGTTCCCAGCTCCCGGGCAGCTCTGTGGTGGGAGATGAGCTAAGAAACACCCCAAAAACCCCAGGCCAGGAGAAAAGGCCCAGAAACCAGAGGCAGGTTTGATTGCACATGGTTCAGGAGACAGTGATGCCAGTCAGGCACAAGCATAGATTTTTATTCCCCAGAGCTGGGAGACTGAAATATTTACACCGGGTTTCTCTGCTGTGCTCTCCCGAGGGAGCGGCTTGGCAAAGGCTGCCTGCGTTACGCGCTCAGCACAAAACAGAAATTATCATCCCCTTTCTCTGCCCAAAGCAGATGGGTTTCCATCCCCTCTGCTCCTCATTGCAGCCCAGGACCAGGTTCCCCCTTGTCCTCTGCACACCCAGCCCGCCGACATCCCGGCTTCACCCACAGCCGCTTGTTCAGCTCCTGACACCGGGTCGGGAAGGGGAGGGAAAGGGACAGGGGAGCCTGGAAAAGAGGACAGGAGGAAAATTATGGAAGAGGGATGTGCCCAGAGGAGACGGAGCCTGAACTCAGCCCTGGGATGCTGCTCCCCCCATGCTGCAATGCAGCCAGGCTGCGTTTCGAGGCTGGATTCACCCCATCTCCCTGCTCCCGCCTGGGAACAGGGGGGAAATGGCGATGCCATTTCATCCCCAGCAATCTGCAGGGGGATAAACAGTAGACATTGGTCCTCACCCCCTTCCCTCAGGCAACCCAGCTCTCACTTTGCCCTCCACCTCTCCCATCCCTCTCCCTCCCCCTTTTTTTGCCCTTTCTCTCTGCTTGTCACCTTTACTCCAGTCTGACCAGGGCTGGGTGCAGATTTACCACAACCATCACACATCACTCACACCCCGGGAGCTTCTTCCTTTGGGCTCAGAGTTTGCAACCAGTAGGGTATTAAAACCCCCAGCACCGTATCGTCCCGGGACTCACCAGCTTGGTTGGTGGTGATGTTGACGGAGACATGCTGCGGTGGGAAGGGGCTCTTGTTGGAAACCCCGTTGACAGCCTGGATCTCAAAGGTGTACGGTGTGTGGGCCCACAGGCTGCTGATGAAGACTCGGGTTTCCGTCAGCCCCAGCTGCCTGGGGACAAAGTCCACGTTGTCATCGCAGCGCGAGCAGGTGCGTCGATCCGACCGGCACTTCTTGCAGACGATGTTGTAGGTGACATCATCCCGACCCCCCGTCTCTCGCGGCGGGTGCCACTCCAGGATGATGGACGTCTCGTTGACGATGGAGATGACGTTGCGGGGGCCGGATGGGACACCTGTGAGGAAGGAGAGTGCTTGAGACAGGTCCTTGCCCAAAATGCTCTGCCCTACCAAGGCTCAGCAGGCGCCCCGGGAGGCTCTAGCACAGAGAAGCACAACCCATGGCTCCATCTGACAGTCTATCCATCACCTCCTGCCTCAGGAGAGATTTGGTCTTCATGGCTTTCCTCGATTCAGGGTCAGGCTCTCCTCGTTGGCAATGCTGGCAACCCGCACTGCCGGCCATGAAGAAGGGTTTCACAGTCGGGGATGAGGCCACAAACCCGCTTAGTCTCCAAAAAAACCAACACGCGGAGCACGCACAGATCCGTCTGCCAAGATGGATCCATTTTAATGATAGGGAGATACCGAGACAGCTCTAGTGCTCATGTGGAAAAGCACCTCAAACAGATTATCACAGTGAGAGAAACGCCACTTGGCCAGCACCGCGGCGAAACAGAGGAGTGGTGGGCAAAGAGAGTGTCAAAAATGGAAACTGGTTATTAGCGGTTCGATATCTCAAGTCGGGAGCCCGGGTATTTAACGGCACAGAGGAAGGCTCTCCTCCGTGCCTGGCACCACTCACTGTTTTGCAAGCAGCTCGGATGTTGGCCGAGAGATCAAAATTGCATTGATCAAATCCACCAGAAGCCACCGCAAATGCTCCGCAGGATGAGAATTGAACGCGGCTTCTATTGCACGCGCTGCTGGAACAGGGCCGGAGTCGATAGGGAGCGATTCAGAAGGAATCCAGGCAGGAGAGCATCACTGGGGCACAAACATATGTCTGCCCAGGTCTGGGGAAGGATTTGGGGTCATCTGGGGTGGCTCCACGGTCAAAACACAAAATCCAGCTGCTGGATTATATTAAGTAAGGAAAGCAATTAATTACTTGTGCTGGTGGGGCTCGGTGCTGCGCTTCTGAGGAAGAAAAAGGACTTTGCCACCATGGGGGGGCAATAAAAATGATGGAGGACTTGACCCGGGAGGAAAGGTTAAGAGGGTGAAGCACACTCCATCTTGGGGGAAAAAGATCCCAGGGGAGCCCTCCATGTGTGTGTGCTGGGGAACATCGTTAGCGGCTGCAGATAAATTAGCCCTCTTAGTGGCTGGGGATGGGGCTGGGCAAAGTCGGCTTCAAATGCACGAGGGTGACGTGGCTGGTGGGATGGAGAGGTCACCCTGATTGGAGGACCTCCGGCTGACACCATGCCCCGGCCACCGCTGCCAGCCAGCCCGGGGGGCCGGGGGTGGCCACCCCTGCCCAGCTCCCTGCTCCCGCAGTCGCACGCAGGCAGGCACTGCGGGAGCCTCTCCGAGCCGTTGCTGCGGATACCGCAGATGAAAGCGTTTTGTTAAAACATCTAGAAAAATGACAGCTTTAAATATAAAATAAAATAAAATGTAAAAACTCCACTCCCTTTAATTCTCTTCCGCTTTAGCAGAGCAAATGTGCGTCTCGGGGAGCAGTTGCCAGTGCAGCGTCCTCGCTGGGAAGGGCTTTTGTGGACTCGGGGCACCACAGACGTCCTGTTGTGGGGCTCCCCCAAACTCCTACTCATGAGCAGGTAGTGGAGATGTCAAAGTGGTTTTACAGGAGGTGTGGTAGGGGACACGTCAGGGGCCAGAGCGGCAGGAAGGACATCCAGATTCCCTGGGGTGAACCAGTCTGGAGGACTCACTGGGTGGGAAGGATCAATAAATAGCGATTTACCCCCAAAAAGCTGCAACCTGTCTCAGGAACCTTAATCCAATCCCCCTCTTTGTACCTTAAGCAGACAATACCTTTTCAAGCTTTTCGTCCAAGAAAAAGGGAGAAAAGCATCTTTTTTCCCTGTCCCAGAGGCAAACCACTGTCCCCCCAGATTGCCCCCTCTTCGGCTGCAGCCCCTTCCCTCCTCTGCCAGGGGTACGGGGCAGGAACTGTGCTGGCAGGCATCGCCCTCGGGAAGGGCTCCAGCCCAGGGCAGCGCCCGCAGCTCCACGCCGCTGTTCACTCCTCTGACACGGAGAAACTTTGTCAGTGAGCAGCTGGCACCTCAAATTAGAGCACTGTAAAATTAAGCTTCGACGAGAAGAAATAAAAATCAGCAAACGGACTTTTTTATACTGTGTTCCTATAGCGCAGCAATACTGTAAATCCACTATGTAACGAGACATAATAAAGAAAGATAGATTTATCTGCAGTTGTGCTACCTGCCGACTACCTCCGCTCTGACAGCTCAAGTGATACAGCAAAACAGGCAAACCCTTTCCTCGTCTCCCACGTGCATTTCGAGCAGTCCCCAGCACCCAGGGTCCGGAGCATCCTTCTGCGAAAGGTCCCTGCTGGGCTGATTCAAGGGCCTGGAGGGTATTTTGGGGAGGGGGAGGTGAAGTTGAGACTCATGTTCCCAGCGAGCTGAAGAGCACAGCAGCTCTTTTTCTCTCTTGGGCTCTTTTCTCACCAAAAGACAGGCTTGAGGCTGCTGCTGCCATCCCAGGCAGCTCAGGCAGGGAGCCGAGCAGCGATGCATCGCACGCAACGCTGTGCTGAATACCAAGGCTTAATGCACCCTTTCCCCCTATAAAAAAACACTCCTTCTGCGAGACTATGAACAAGGCAGCAACAGCAGATAACTTTAAATTCTAATTTATCCTGGGTACTATCTCCCTGCCATCACTGCCACTGCCAGGGTGAAGTATAAACCCAAATGGCAGCCGGAAAGCTGGGCTGCGGGGCCATCCCATCGCCGATCGTTTCGCGCGTGCCCCGGCGGTGTCCCGGAAAAGCAGAGCAAAGGGTGACGAGACATCACCTGCTCGTGCCAGCGCGGCGGCGAAGGGATTCGTGTCGGTGCAAGGAGCATTTCTATAGCACGTGGAGGAGGTGCTGTGCCACGCGGAGAGGGAAGGGTATTCAACACGGGTACCCCCGCCCACCGCAGAGCTAAACCCTTGCGGTGGGTTGACCTCGGCTGGCTGCCAGACGTCCACCCGGCCACTCTCTCACTCCCCTCCACAGGAGGACAGGGGGAGAAAACCAGATGAAAAAGCTCACGGGGTGAGACTTGATCCCTGCCGCATCCCCAGCAGCGGAGCGGAGCGAGACCCTGCAGCCCCCCCTGCCAACCCCGACACTGTTACTCACTGGTGCAGGCAGCCGCCGGCGGGTCGAAATCCGCCCGGTAGTAGCCATTGCGGCACGTGCAGACCGGCGAGGCCTCGGCGGCGGAGCGGCTGTTGGAGGGGCACGGCGTGCAGACCCCCGCGCCCTGGCTGGCCTTGAACGTCCCCGCCGGGCAGGCTGCAAGAGAAAGGAGAGGAAAGCGGTTGGGTGCCGAACCGCGCCGGGGCAGAGGTGGAAGCGGATCCCGTCCTTGATATGGGGCAGAAAGAAAACGAAAATAAAGAAAGAAAAGAAAAATAAGATGCAGAAAAGCCTTGCACCTGTATCGGAGCTAAAGAGGTCAGTGCCTTCCCACGAAGCTGGGGTGGCCGTAATTCCCAGAGCCACCAGGAAAAGGCTGAAATCACACAGCAAGGGGCAAGTTTTGCACAGCGTCCCTGAAGACATCAGGCAGCCCTCGTCTGGAGCAGGAACTAAGCCTAATTAAAACGCGCACGCTCTCCGCAACGATACAGTAATTAGCCAGGCAGAGCGCGGGGGCTGCAGCAGCGGCTTCGCTCCCCACCACTCGTACCCAGGCAGGGGGATGGCGGGGGGCTGCGGGACCCCGTTCCCCAGCAGCACCCATGCGGACACGGACACGTAGGGGCCAGACAGCGTTCCCCTTCTGCCGACCTGAAACATCCCTTTCCGCCACCCCAACGGCACGGCTCACGTCTCGCATCTCTTTTTTCATACAAAATTGGACTATTTAATTAAAAGTTGACGTAATGCCCATGACAGCGTTCTTGTGAGTCAAGCCCGTTAATCCCCCGCAGCCCAGGGCTGGGGCTAATAACGTTCCCAGCCTTCGGTCTCCAAGTTCATTCAAGCAGGAAATGGTAACAAATTCGTGAACGAGAAGATGCTCCAGTTACGGCAAGGCTTTAATCAGTGACGGGGGGGAGGTTTCATTAATCAAGCGTCTCGCTGCTCTGCAGTTAGAGGGTGAAGATGGAGCGACAAAGATGGATTCCCTTGGCCCTGCCCCACCCTACCCGTCCTCACCAATGAAGCACTGACGAGCAGATGCTCATCCATCCTCAACGTCTAACAAAACCCTCAGCTGACCCCTACGAAACCGAAGGCTGTATTTTGGCACATGTACCCGATGGACCAGACCTCCATCCAGGTCCACCACCCCGCCCGGGGGGGGATGGTTCCTGGCCTCGCAGACAGCGTGGTCCCACCTCCGTTTGGCTCCCGGCTCTGCCCCCGCCATGCTGTCACCTCCAAGGCATGGCTCTGCAGAGAAACACCCTAAGTGTCTCATAAACATGGTGATGATTGAGATAATGGAAAGTGCCTCTTAGCCCCTGTCTGCTGCATCAGGATATGAGGCATCTCCTAGCAGCCGTGAAGAGGAAATTAACAGGAGCAAGCAGGAGTAACCACTTTGATGCAATTTCCTTGGGAGATAGTGGACCATCTAATCTTTATTGGAGCCCTTTAACCCGTCATTCAAAACTCATGAAGGCCTCTTGCTCACACCGTCTTTCCAGATATTAAAAGACGATAAAAAAGGATAAATCAAAACAATATTTTACAATTTTATTATTCAGGGGATTTTTCCCCCCGCTACTTGAGGCATGCAACCGGCTGTGACGAACCATCGCTTTCCAACAGTGCCAACAGCCAAGCGGGGACGTGGCATCCCAAAGGGATCAGCCACCACCTCACGCTGCCCTTCCTCCTCCCCACCACGGGAGGACCTCTCAGTCCACCGCAACCCACCGCAGCCATCCCACACGTATGGATGGCCTCTTACGGTAGCACTTAGGGGCCATCACCCACCGACCTGTGCAGATGGGCAGCCGGACACATGGGACCACCATGCATGGCAGGACACGGGGTGGGCACATCAGGGCTTGAGGGTGAAATTCAAGATGCCAAAGCAGAAGGTAGCTGGACACAGACCCTTCCCTAAGCCATGCACGCAGCAAGCCCTGCACCCTGTAACAGCACAAGGAGACACCAAGTTACACCAGACACATGAGGCAGGAGACACAACCACATGTGGACACCACGACTTCAAGGTGGATCTCCACTTCTTCACCTCTCCCTTCCCACCAGGGCCTCCCCACGACGTCCCAGCATCACTGCACGCCTGCCAGCAAGCGTTAGCATCCATGAGATGTGCAACGGATGACTTGCGGGTAGGCGGCGGAGCAGCTCCAGAGCTGGAGGACGTGTTCAGAAAAACCCCTGGAACACGATGGGCTCTTCGGAGGAGCACGTAGGAGAGGGCAGCGGTACCGGGGAACAGCCACCTGGATTTCTGTGGTAGGGGATGGGAGAACGAGGGACGCGAGTGAGGACAAGAGGGTCGCAGCGCTACCAGCACGCCTTGGTTTTAAGGATGGGGGACATGTCAGTGGGTCAGTTGAAGGGATTTGTTCATTTTTAATTACAATTAAGCCAAGCAATGCTTGTCAAAACACCTGAACAAAGCACACTGCAATCCAGTGTCCTCAGGTTTCTTTTCTCACTTCACTTCTTCGTAAACTCCTGTAATCTTGAAGCACATGGCTCTTAATCATTATTATTACCAATTAGCTTTTCTCTCATCTCATTACCCTGTGTTTGCCCAAGGCTCCCCCACAGTTTCGGGGGAGGTGGATGCCTTCTCCTCCCTCCCAAACCTGCTGCCGGCTGCAGCCCGCTGCTCTTGTCGCTGCCCACACCCCCTCTGTTTCTGGGGGACCCAAACCACGAACCTGCCGCCCAAGACGAAGCCGAAACCCCGCAAGTCCCTGCGATGTCGCAGCAGGATTTATGGAAACCCACGCAGCGCGGGAGCCATAATCCTTCGGTCCAGGCGTAAGGCTCGGACAGAGGGCTCGAGCCCAGGAGGGAGGAATAAATCACCCCACTAACAGCAAGTGCAGCATTTGCCTTGATTTAAGGGCTGCTGCAAGAAAGTTTCCCAGAGCTGCCAAGGTCAGGATCCCCAGTAGTGTCTCGGATTGAGCGCAGGACAAGGCTCTGCCTCGGCTTTCCCTGCAGAAACAGGCTCCTGCCGGTGCCCAGGCTGCGGCGCAATCTGCATCCCTTCAGCCCGGAGAAGAATTAATTGATTGTTGATTATGTGGGCTGGATAAGATTAATGATGTGCTTAACTATCCATTTCCTTGCGTTTAAGCACTAGGGGTGTGTTTGTAAATGAGGAGGCAACGAAACCCGGCCGTGCCTCTCAGGGGCTTCAGCGCTGGCCGGGGCTGCCTGCTCAGCCCGTAAACCCCCCCAGACCCCAACGCTGCCCGCGGATCGCTCGGCCTGCCGGCACGCCGGCGATAGCACGCAGCAAGGGCCGGGGGTCTCCCGGCAGGACCCCTTTCCCAGGGCTGACACAGGCGCTTGGGGGTGGGAGGCAGCATCACCGGGGGGGCTGCTTAAACCCAGGTTTCTTGCAGCGAGATGCCATCGCTGAAGGGTTTGAGAGGGGGGAGGAATAGCTGTACGGACAAAACACCCAGCGAAGGCACCGCAGACCGGCACCCCCACCGCTGCCGCCCTCCTCGCTCCGCAGCTTCCCCGGAGCGGGGTGGATTACTGACGCAGTAACGGCACGCAGCAGCATCGCGAGGCCTTTTGCTGGCGACAGCTCTCCTGTCGTGACGGCGTGTGTCCTGCATCCTTATATTTCGGGTGCCAGGAGCCCTAGAAAGAGCCGGAGGCAAGCAAGATCTCTCCGCTCATCCAGCCCTGCTCCTGCTCAAGGCAAGCCACCGTCAACAGAGCAGACGCTCAGCAGAAAGGCTGCAAGCGCAGGGGTATCCAAGCGTTTCATTCTTCAGACTAAATCCTCTCAGTTAATGCCTGGAACTTGCACTTTTTAATTACTCTCTCAGGGAAGCTTTAGTCATTAAAAAAAAAAAGAAGAAAGAAAGAAGGAAGGAAGGAAGGAAGGAAGGGAGGAAGGGAGGGAGGGAGGGGGAGAGAAAGGGAGAGAAAGGGAGAGAAAGGGAGAGAAAGGGAGAGAAAGGGAGAGAAAGGGAGAGAAAGGGAGAGAGAGAAAGAGAGAAAGAGAGAAAGAAAAAGAGAGAGAGAGAGAAAGAGAGAAAGAGAGAAAGAGAGAGAGAGAGAGAAAGAAAGAGAGAAAGAGAGAGGGAAAGAAAGATAGAGAGAAAGAGAGAGAGAAAAAGAAAGAAATCTCCTCTATGTTCACTTGCTCTAAAGCTCCCCAGGTACGTGGAGTGGCATTTTTCCTCACCAGGTCTTAAACTAGGAGCTTCTGCAAAGAATTACAGACTTCAGCTCGCGGTTCCCCACCTCCTCCCCAGCACCCCACCGCAGCTCCCTCCGCTCGCAGCGAACCGAGTCGGCACTGTCTCATCGTTCCCGGGCCCCTCACGTCCCCGCTGGGGCAGAGCTAACCACACTGGCCAGGTCTTCACCGAATCACAGAATGTTAGGGGTTGGAAGGGACCTCTGTGGGTCGTCCAGGCTTGTTGTCAACGCCTTTGCAGGGCAAAACCAGTGTCTTTCAGGACACGCATGCGCCCACGGTCACACCAGCACAGCCGGGGAAGAAAAGATGGGTTAGAAGTAACGGTGCTGCACGAGGCGATGCCCTCAAGCAAGCCGGAGGCAGAGTGCCATCACGTGCAAAGACACTGGAAAAGCCTGGATGATCCAGCCTTGCTCCAGAAAGCCGTGTNGCTGGCACCGACCGGCACCCCCGGGAGACGGGCAGCAGGAAGGTGCCNTGNTGGGTTTGAGGACACCACAGGCCACGAANAAAGGAAGAACCACNGCTCATCGCACTCACAACCCACTGGAAAAGGGCTCAAGGCCGTTNGCCCCCTTTCTGCAAACGACAATTTTTCATTCAGAAAAAAGCCTGGCTCCTAAAACCGACGCTTTCTGCACGAGGCTCACAATTCTGGATGAAATCTAAAAAAAGAGGCGACGCTTGCTTGAAAACCCCTTGTACATTCTGCAGACGCCTTTGACATAAAATGCGTTTATCTTTAAGCACACAAAACAAAAGGAAGAAAAAAAAATACAAGCCCATCAATTTTTCAGCCTTCCAACGGAGATTTTCTGATCAGCCCCAATTACGGGTGTTTTAGCAGCAAGGCAGCTCTCCTCCCTGTCCCGCTGCCTCCAGGCACAGCCTGCACACAGGCTCGGAAGCCCCCCTAGATGCTTTCAGCTGAAAGACACCATCCAGGCAAACAAACACCCACACAAAATTGCGTGCTACAGGAAAACAACGTTTCGAGGATGTTGTGCTTACAGGGCAGGCACTCCGGCAGCCGGATCGGCTCTCCGGGGTGGCTGCCGGCTCGGCTCCCACTCGCCGTGCCGGGGTGACCGGTGGCACCGCGTCCCCCGGGGTCACCCACACCACCACGGGCTCCAACGCAACCTGCGCTCTTGGGTTTTGATCCCTTTGATGTGATGATGACACCAGGTATGCAGGCTGCAGTTCGAGGGGAAGAAAAAGCAGAATCAGGCAAGCTGTCACCCACACGCCGCCGTTCCCCGGCGGGGGCTGCCATCTCCCCGTCTTCAAAGGGCTACGAGGGTGCTGCCTTCCCACCCCGCTTTCATCTCCCTCGTTATCCTCCCCGCAAACATCCGAGCAGGGAGCGGGCACCCAGAGCTTTAATCGCATCCCTGATTTGATGCTCTCCCGTCATCCCTTCCCTCCTACACTGGGGAGGGAGTTGGGGGGTTGTTTTGTGCTTTTTTTTTTTCCCCTATTTCTACTTTTTAATGTTCCAGTTCCCTTTCATATCCAGCCAAGCGCTTCTCCCAGAATCACAGAATCACAGAATGGTCAGGGTTGGAAGGGACCTCTGTGGGTCATCTAGTCCAACCTTCCTGCTGAAGCAGGGTCACCTACAGCAGGCTGCACAGGACCTTGTCCAGGCGGGTCTTGAATATCTCCAGA
>Ga0065711_1010416_pt1 | contig 11178 bp, 8 predicted proteins | sample Hoacrofraction12_FD_59098 | JGI IMG/M metagenome (GOLD analysis project Ga0065711, IMG submission 59098) | Hoatzin crop microbial communities from Cojedes, Venezuela - Epithelial fraction 12 v2 (version 2) | ecosystem: Host-associated > Birds > Digestive system > Esophagus > Crop | place... | reverse complement strand
GTCCTTCTCCTCAGGGCTGCTCTCGAGCCACTCTCCACTCAGCCTGTACTTGTGTTTGGGATTGCCCCGACCCACGTGCAGGACCCTGCACTTGGCCTTGTTGAACTTCATGCGGTTCACGCAGGCCCACCTCTCCAGCCTGTCCAGCTCCCTCTGGATGGCATCCCTTCCCTCCAGCGTGTCAACTACACCACACAGCTTGGTGTCATCGGCAAACTCGCTGAGAGTGCACTCAGATCACACTCGATGTAAAAAGAAAATCGTAGGCAAACAGCGAGGAAAAGACAATTATTGCACTGAGTTAGCTCTGAGCGACGTTAAGAAGCACAGAACAACGTAGGTGCTCCTAAGCACCTGGATTACACCGACAGACGGATTTCCTTTGACTGTGGAAGAAAACTTGTTCTCTGATTGCAGTCTCTGTCTCCTCTTATCTTTGTCTCTTTACAGTTCCTTTTTCTCCCACGCTGTCAGCAGTAGAAAATCTATTGTGACAATCCCAGTGACTTTAGCTATGGTTTGCAGGATCAGCGAATTGGGAACAAGCTAGTGTTATTTTGCAGAAGGGTAAAAAGAACCAGAAGTTGTTCATGTGGTTCAGGCTTGGGAAGAATCTTTCTTCTAAATCATCGTTTTGAAATTATAAGAAACATAAGAAGCAGACTACTTCTAAATGTTAAACTAGGCTATAATCCCACCGAGTGACAACCTTTCTCTAGAAGATTTTTCCATTTGATTTGTTCAGCTGGAGGTTTCAGTGTGTTTACAGGACACTATCATTGTCAACCTGCACTGTATTTCAAAACAATAACAATATTTTAGCCTCAGGATCATCCTACAAACATTCAAATTGCTTTCACTGGCCTTCATTTAAAAGTATGCCTTGAGAAAATAAAGGCAGAAAACCTCCAGGTCAGAGGCTGGGAAACTAAGCAGGGGAATGACACGCTCCAAGTTACAGGAGACGCCCACAGTAGAGCTAGGACTGCAGACTCCTTAGTAGGTTTTTTTGCTGCAACTTCAGCACAGGGATAAAAAGCCTTTGTTATTAGTTCTCGACATTATTTTACAGTGACTCTTGAATTGTGTGTATATTGTATTAAATACTGTGTGCAGCTTTGGGCCCCTCACTACCAGAAGGACACTGAGGGGCTGGAGTGTGTCCAGAGCAGGGCAGCCAGGCTGGGGAGGGGTCTGGAGAACAAGTCTGATGAGGAGCGGCTGAGGGAGCTGGGGGTGTTCAGTCTGGAGAAGAGGAGGCTGAGGGGAGACCTTATCGCTCTCTACAACTACCTGAAAGGAGGGTGTAGTGAGGTGGGGTTGGTCTCTTCTCCCAAGTAACCAGTGATAGGACGAGAGGAGATGGCCTCAAGTTGCGTCAGGGGAGGTTCAGATTGGATATTGGGAAAAATGTCTTCACTGGCAGAGTGGTCAGGCCTTGGACCAGGCTGCCCAGGGCAGTGGTGGAGTCCCCATCCCTGGAGGGGTTCAAAAAACGTGTAGACGTGGCACTTCAGGACATGGTTTAGCAGGCATAGTGGTGTTGGGTTGGTGGTTGGACTTGAAGATTCTAGAGGTCCTTTCCAACCTCAGTGATTCTATGATTCTATGATTCTAAATCAAGGTCACAGCAACTCTTTCTCATTTCTCTCTCTCTTCATTGTTTGTTTTGAGCCATGCCTTTTAGGCTTCACTTTGAACTCCCATATACCCAAATCATTGCGAAGTTCTGCCAGATGTATTAAAGCTGGAACTCTGGGGGTTTATTTTGATGTTTTAAATTTCTTTCCAAGTCAGCTTGGTTGTGCAGAAAATTCAACCCACACTTCATGTTTTTCAGAAATTGTAGCCAAAATTCCAGGTGGGAGAGAAAACCTGAAACTTCATAAAAAGTGTTTCACTTGATTGCAGGCTTTGTTATGAAAGTACCAGATAGAGTGAAATATTCCAATATCTCCCAAAGGGATGAAGATTCTCACAAGCTGTCCACCTTTCATGACGTTTCAGTGCTGGCATGACCCCGTGCTATCTCACCATGATGAAAAGTCTTACCCCGAACTCCTCTCTGCTGTCACTTCATTGACCGCTTACTTCGATGGAAGATGATGGCCATTTTCCACCAAAAGTCTTTGTCCTTTACTGATTCTCAGATCTTCCCTCTCTACACAGGGCAGCTATGTTCATGAATGAATTTCTGCGGTTTACAACACGCTGCATTAAGCAGTGGTGGGTTTTGGGGTTTTTTTAATGCAGTTCAGCAATTCAGGAGTTGTTATATGAGCCGTTATATGAGCTGTGCCTCGTACAGGCAGCCAAGAGCACCACAACGTAACCCACTGCTTGTTAATCAAAGCCGCTACGGCAGAACTGTATCAAGGTGCATCTGGGAATTTGGAGATAGAAAAGGCAAAAATAAATAAAAAAAGTCTGTGCATTCTCAGAAGGCAGAGTCACTTCTAGGTCACTCGTACCCTTAAACCACAGCATAAGAAATAACACATGCATCATCTACTCCTTTATAATAAGTTCCCATTTTTCTGGACTGGTGTATTTATCATATTTAATAGCTTGATCCTGCAATTCTTAAACAGAAACATGCCTCACCATGTAAGTAACTCCACGGGTTTCAGTGTGACGGAACGGTACCTTGTTCCACACGGGATGCCACTGAAACCACCAAGATGACTCAAGGAGAAGAGTTTGGCTGCAACAGTTTAAGGGAAGAAGCATCCACTTGTTCAAAGCAAGACTTAACCAGAAAACTCGAGTGCTTGCCTTTTTGAAGTAAGTACAGCTAATTTTGTAACAACTCCCAGAGTATACATTCTGGTTGCACTTAAAATTAATTCATAGCTTTGAATTGTTAATATAGATTTTTGCTCAGGGAATCTTAAAAAAACGTTGAACCTTAATTGTTAATGCACTGAGTGTTCTTTCAAGTGGCCTAACAGTGCTACCTGCTAACTAGTCCTCTTTACATAAACAGTTCTGATGAACTTCATTTTAGGACACTTACAGAGCTGACTGAAGCAATCTCAAACCTCTTAGCAGTTACTTTTGGGAGGTTCTGGAGAACAGCAAAAGCCCTGAACAACGAAAGGTCAAATGCAGCGCCTATCGTTTAAGAAGGGAAGAAAGAGAGAATTGGGAAATTATGAACTAATTAATTTATCTCCAGTTCTGCAAATCTGAGTAAGCCTTGTGCTCTGATCAGACCGGCAATGCTTCTCCTGAAGACATGGGTGTAATCCTACTCATTGCACCTCAAAGGAGATACGGATCAAGAGAAACCAAAGGGGAGGAACGAGGATCCCCAAACGCCTAGGAAGGCTGACTGGTGAAGAAGAGCTCCATAGCTGGGTTGCTCAATGTACAGGAGAGAGGTCTGAGGCCACAAACATGCTCGCAGTCCCCTGAGGCTGCTGCTGGCGAGTCTAGGACAGGCCAAGGAGCAATGGCCTGCAGCTGCAGCAAAGAGTTTGCAAATTAGTTATCAGGAGCAACTTTCTAGGCACACAGCTGGTGCAGCACTGCCGAGAGGCCTCTCCTATGGAGACCATGGTGTGTCCACCAGCTATTTTAATAGATTAGCAACACAGCTGTAATGACCTCCATATATTTAACCCTACCCAAGGAGCAAGGGCAGGATGAGAACATCCTAGGATGGTTCTAATTTTCTTTTATTGTCTTATTTACAGAGCTATCCTTTCCCAATGGTAACTTCAAAATATATCGCTCTTTTTACCTTCAGAATGAATTTTTTTTTTGTTTTTTTTACTGTAAACCTAAAGTTCCAGTGAAATCATAGGCTGTCGCACTCCACTGTCCTAGGCATGGCCACATACAAGCTTTGCATTATAAAGCTATTTTTAAAGGATATGGTTTCCCATCAAACAGGTACCTGCATTTATCCCCATGTGTAAACTTGAGTTATACCAGCCTGTGTGATTCCCTTTCCTGTACAACAGTAGTTATCTTCACGTAAAGTAATTTTATACTACAACAGTTGTATCCAGATTCAACTGCATCACTGGTATCTAACTACACATCAAAGGCCACGAACCATACGTTCAGAAGTTACAAAATACCATAAAATCATAGAATCATTGAGGTTGGAAAAGACCTCTAAGCTCACCAAGTCCAACCGCCACCCCACCACCACCACCACCCCCGTGCCTGCTAAGCATGAGGGCCGCCACCTTAACTTCACACCGTGATCTCACTGTGCAAAGGTCTTTAATGACACGATGATACTTTTGGTTTTCTCCCAGAGAACTCTCGCCTCAGCGGGCACAACAGATACTACTCGGGGATTTTAGCGGCGTGGTAAACGAAGGGGACGGCTGGCTGGTCTCAGACAAAAATGCACAGGTAACTGCGTTCCATCTTCGGCTTTTCAACAGATTTCTGTGTGACAATGGCAAATCAGTGACGCCTTCCTTTCTGGGGTGAGCTCTCATTTCTCCATTTGCTGCTCCCTGATTGGAGACACTGCAGTTTGGTCTGCAGAAATTTTAAGTGCTCTCACTTGCACCTGAAGCTGGTGAAGGATGTGCTTTGAAACGCAAAGTGACACATAATGCTGAGCACTCTGAAAAACCAGGTTCTCAGGATCTCTGATACAGCGAATAGTTTTGACACGCACTTCATTTTCTCCTTGGTTCCTAGCTTCTCCTAAAGCAAAAAAATATGGCATGTGCCTGTAAATGTAACAGCACCATGACTGATATTTGAATATACAGGCTCATATTGGGGCACCTTCTACCAGCAGCTTCACATATCCTGTGTCAGTTTGAAAAACAGCTTCATCTAACACCAGAAAGAAAAGTAGCGCGTGATCCATACTAGAAAAAATGTTTAAAACTGAAAACCTATATTTGCAGTTACCCTACAACGTGCGCGTTTGTTGATGCTGAATGAATAAAATAGCAACTCAGAACGAAGCTGAAACCGAAGAGTTGCCGGCAGACGACGCAACAGCACGCGGCGGTGGCAGCACTGGTGTGACCACTGCCCACCTGCATGTCGGACCACGGGCCGAGCTGGTGCCTTCTTCCCTCCGCTGGTGTCATCTGGAGGATGACCTCCTCTGTTTGCCAGAGACTCTGGTGTTCAGCTTGGGTTGCATAAACAGGCGAGGCTGCAAATTTCAGCCACCTGTGAAAGGGTCTCTAGCTCGAAGGACTGAGAGCTCTGGTTAGGTGGATCGGTATGAATTCATATAGTACTACCACTATTGCTGTTGTAGCCAAAACATAACATTGAATTGGTATTTTAAATCACATAGTACAGTGTTGTAGGTAGTCTCCTTCTCTTCAACTTCTCAGCTACAAAGTCCACCTTCCATTACTCTTAGTCTCCTATTTTGTCCGTGACTGTGAAAGTAATAGCACTCCATTTTGAAGAAAAAACTGCTTATTTTTGAACTTCATGTCACAGAAGGAAAAAGCTGCTCTGCTGTTATATGGAAGTGTAAACAACAGCCAAGCAGACTGCTCTCAGTGGTCGTCTTTTTAAATGACGGTGCCCATTACATTAAAAAGGCTGGTGACTTCGAAATGCTGCAGCCCGTTTTGCTGGAGCTGGCACAGAAGCTACAGGCAAAGCACCAGGCAAGAGGAACGGAATAAAACCAACACCATGTCACTCCCAGCGATGGCGCTGGGGGTGTCATGTAGTCTACTGATGTACTGCAAGGACGCAAGAAAGGAAAATCCTCTGTAGCACCACATTAGGAATAGAAAATCGCTGCAAGTATGAGCAAGAACTGATTTGGGGAAAATATTTTGGATCATTAATAAAAGTTTTTTTAAGATCCTGATTATACCCGCCTGGACAAGGTCCTCTACAACCTACTGTAGGTGACCCTGCTTTGGCAGGAGGGTTGGACTAGATGACCCACAGAGGTCCCTTCCAACCCCGACCATTCTGTGATTCTGTGATCATGTCTCACTACTTTTCAGAGATGCTCGTTTACTTGAAACGATGACGACAGTAAAACTGAGCGATGCCACAACCCATTTGGTACGTGCTTTGAGAAGTTCGCCAAGGGGAAGGCCAGTATAAACGCTGCAAACGGAGAAGGCTGCTTCTGAAGCCAACGGCACCGAGATCCGAATCCGGCACTGAGATCATTCCCCAAACTGCAGGCCAGGCACACAGAGGCCACGTCACGCTGGAACAGAGTTGAAGTGCTCGGCCTTATGCTAAAAGGATATACTAGGAAGACCTTACTCCTGCTGGTGAGGGTCTCACGCGTAGAGGCTCACCTACAAGAAGGCAGGCAGAGCCTCTGGCACCTTTTGACTTCCCAGCATGACAAGGAGCAGAAACAACCTAAAAGCTCATATTTACATTTCGGTTCACTTTCTCACCAACTTACTTTTCTGGTTTTAGATCCCTGTAAATAATCCCAAGACCGTGGAGGTGGTCTAACGCCAAGGCCAGCTCAGCTAAGTAGAACTTGACGTCCTCTTCTGTAAACATCACCTAGAGAGAAGGAAAAGAAGAACACGTCCATTTACTGGCCAGCGGTGGGCTGGCTTCTGTTAAACAGACACGGGGGAGGAATTGCCTCACTTGGGAATGCTGCAAGGACCATCGTATCAGGTTCAGTTTTCCACAATTTGTCTGAGCTCACATTAACAATTCTTACCAGATTCTCCTCGTAAAACAAAACTTGATCTCTCGAGTACTTCTGTTCCTTAAAACATGCTGCTCTCATTCGTCTGCCTGATCTGTTTAGATGACATCATGTCGCAATAATACGAATAAGGTTTGAACTCCTTAGCCTTTGGAAATGAATGGCAGAATTCAATCTGCTCAGTGCAGCCTTTATTGCTTTCATATCTCCTAATTTGCTAAAATCTTGGCATTTGGTTACCGAATTCCCACAAAACAATACGGGGTAACCTCTCTGGGGAGGCGAAACGCTTGCAGATGTGGGCAGAATACACAGCCTGAAGAGACTCAGAGATGGATTTAAACCCCTGTGCCTCGAGGGTGCAGGGAATCCCAGTGCAGATGCCCTCAGCAGGGGTGTGTTGTCCAACATCTGGGGCCTCGCGAGGTCTAAACCAAGGGCAGTTGTTTCCTTTCTATAGCTGATACGGACACTGTTAGCACTGGAAGCTCTGTTTTAGGTGGAAAGAAACTTCCGTAATCAAGAAAACTCCAAGCTCAGCAAAACTCAGATGGCAAGAATCACAGAATCACAGAATGGTCGGGGTTGGAAGGGACCTCTGTGGGTCATCTAGTCCAAACCTCTTGCCGAAGCAGGGTCAACTACAGTAGGTTGTAGAGGACCTTGTCCAGGCCGGTCTTGAATATCTCCAGAGAAGGAGACTCCACAACCTCCCTGGGCAGCCTGGGCCAGGGCTCCGTCACCCTCAGAGGGAAGAAGTTCTTCCTCCTGTTCAGCTGGAACTTCCTGTGCCTCAGTTTGTGCCCATTGCCCCTTGTCCTGTCGCTGGGCACCACTGAAAAGAGCTTGGCCCCATCCTGCTGACACCCACCCTTCAGATATTCGTAGGCAACAGGGCTGAATCTGCTAATAGTTTTCTCTCCCATGCTGTGATTAGCCTTGCACATGGATCATCCCAGATGCCTGTCTCTGCACGGGGGGCCATGGCCTCAAGTGGCTGCGGGGGGAGGCCAGGGCGATAACCAGCCCAGGACACAGCACCCACCGGGCAGCCTTTAATTAGCAGGGTGGGCTGCATTGATTTTTCACACTTTGGGACTGCCCGGCAGCCTCTGTGAGTGCTTCTGTGATAACGAGCATCGTTCAGCCCAGGGGCTGTGAAACCGGGGTGGCGGGGAAGGGGGAGCAGGCTGGCAGGTGGGGTGACGCCATCCCAAGCATTTTTCTCTGCCAGGTTGCACCAGCCTCTCCTCCGAGAAGAGTGGAGAAAGGGTCTCCAAAGAGATGCACACCACCAGACGTACCTGGACCAGTACTGTATGTTCTCACTCCTCCTGATGTCTCTCCAAAGACACCTTGGGTTGGATTGTAAAATGCAATACGGTCTGCGCAGAAATAAGGAGTGACACTTCAGTTTTAAATTTCTCCATACGTGCTGATAAAGGTATATCCTTGCGGTAGATCTATTGTGGTAAGAAAATGAGAGTTTAGATTCAGCTTCTGTAAGTCAATGATACGGTCAAACAGAGATAATGGACAGATAAATATATTTGCATGCAAGCTCTACAAAAAGATGACTGGCATCTGGATGTGCACAGGCAGTGGTGGAAGGAGAATAAAGAAGGGGAAAGAAAGCAGAAAGAACAGCTTACTGGTTCGTCAATGGGAATGTGTGATAATCCGTTAATACAAGGTGTTTCTTCATATTCAAATGTCTCGTCTTCATCCTGTTGACCTTTATATTTGTTTGGTGTCTGCAGAACACTTACACTCTTCTACGTCTCTTTGGTGCTTCTCTACATTTCTTCTCTTTCTCATTTAATTCCAAGTTACAGATGCTAATAACACAGTAGAAATAATGTTCCCGTATTAAGTGCCATCCAGTCTTTCCAAAATTACCTCTGCCGAGGAAGACGATGACAGCTTGACTGCCACTCCGATGGCGTATTTACTGCAGAGCTTCTGAGCATTGGTGGGGATCAATTGCTGCCTTGCATTGTTTCCAAAATAATTAAATAAAAATATAGACCTCCAAGGCTGGAGAGTACCACAGGCCTCTGATTCTTTTACTGGAGAAGGAAAAAAGAGCAGTAAAGGTCCGTGACAAAATGTGTCCCCCACTGCAGCCGTAACTATGCATTATACAAGGGTATGAAAAAGCTTTACGGCGGAAATAATTTTCCTAACACTATACAGGGGTTAGCATGGTGGTTAGCTCCTGGCTCAGAGTCATCGCTGCTGTAAAAATGCAGCTCTTCCCAAATTTTCTTTCATCTATTCGGAGTATTGATGGTACGCTTACACGTATTTTCTGCAGCAGATTCTGCGAGTCTGTTACACGCTGTGCATGAATAGCTGCTTTCCTTTTTCAGAACCATTACTCTTGACCAGATTCTTCTCTTTCTTGCAGTAGAGAGGTGTTAAAAACTGAGGAGCATTCCTTTATTTCTCATGAGCCTCTCAGCTTCTCTTCCCTCTTCTTAATGTCTTCATTGATCTTTCTTAGTATCTGGAAAGATTTCCTTGTTGGAGACCATAGCCGTTCCTCTTTGTGAGGAACCGGTTTTCTTCCCTGGCTACATTTTGAGGAGGACTAGCTGACTACAACTGGAAACATGATTAAAAGCAAGGGAGACGGAGATATGACAGCCTGATAGCATTCTGCCCCATCCTTGCTGCCCCTTTCTTAATACCATCAAACCCCTTTTGCTTTCATTGATATTAAGCAGCAGTTTCTTCTGGACCACCTGTAATAACTTGCAAATCTTGCTCTGATACCGTGATCACTTCGTTTAGAACACAGTCCGGTGCTGCAAGCAATTTCATGATTTCTTTTAATGCTTATGACTTTGCTTTTGCTTATAAAAAAGAAAAAGAAAACCAGAGCAAGAATCACTCGTAATACGTTGATGGATGGCTTAGGTTTGTCCTGTCTGGATGTCTTAATCCCTGACTGATCTAGGTCACCTAGCATCACCTGCGAATTCTGTTACTTTGCCCTGCTGTCAGATTATCGATAAACAGCCCCAGTCCCAGCAGATGCGCTGCAAACCGTTCACTCTTCACCACATTTTGAGATGAAAGCTGTCTCTTGATCCTTGGTATTTGCTGTCTCCCGGCCCATTCCCACTGCACAGCAGAACATTACCTTTCACCTCCTAGGTGCCTGGTTTGCTTTAGTAGCCTCTTTGAAGGACTCTAAGAAAAATCTGAATAATTATATCTGCCCGTGCTTCTTTACCCACTAATTTGTTGACACTTTAATGATTCCTTATAGTTGGAATCAAGGTTTTCTTTTGGCATAAATCAGCACCGTTTCTGTAATCACCTAATTTTCATCTAGGTGGTTTTATAACAGCTACTTAAAATAGCACGCCTCCCACTGAAGGCTCATCAGTCTATTACCGCTCCAACTACCCCACAAATTTCAATTTTAAATTCACTGCTCTCCAGGCCTGCAGTTTAGCAATAGATCTTAATGTTTGGGGGATTTTTTTAGAAGCTTAACAACTTCTTTTACAACATCCTCTGCATTCGTGGATGATTACATTTCTAGTCACATTAGTTTCAGTTTGTCAGTATAAGAATTTTACTCCTATCCTGCAAGATGCCCTTTTGTCATCTATGCCTTGATGTATGGAAAATCCCAGAAAATCCTGTATATTCAATGCAATGTCTATTCACATTCTATTGGAATAGGAGAAATTATTCTCAATAATCAACTGAACATCCTATATCTTAGCTACAGCTGTGTCTGTAACTGTCTGACAGTTACATATAGTGTCTTTTTCTCTGATTTATCTCCCTCTGCATCGCCTCTCAGCACAGCTCAGCTGATTTCATGTTGCACATAGCAATGAAGTTACCAAAGCAGCGTAAAAACTCCTTTGATGCACTTATAAATGGGATTATATTTCATAGCTGACTATGATAGAAAGGGAATGAGAAGCGATGAGCTAAGATATTTCTTCCAGTCTGATATTCAAATTTTCTGCAGCCCTGATGGACATGGTAACGTCCTTTTTGTTGCTGACAACAGCATATCCAGTCCATAACCCACAGGCTTCAGTTGGCTTTGGGTCAGGCCCTGAATCGTGACGTTCCTCCTGGGGTCTTAGACAGATTCAGTTTTGACCTCCTGTTTTGGTTTGGGCTGGATAACTGCCAGGTGCCCACCAAAGCCGCTCTATCACTGCCCCTCCTCAGCTGGACAGGGGAGAGGAAATACAACAAAAGGCTCAAGGGTCGAGACAAGGACAGGGAGAGAGCACTCACCAATCACCGTCACCGACAAACCAGACTGAACTTGGGGAGAAAAGAGAGTTTAATTCATCACCAGTCAAACCAGAGTAGGATAGTGAGAAATAAAACCAGATCTTCAAACACCTTCCCCCCACCCCTCCCTCCTTCCCGGGCTCAGCTTCACTCCCATTTCTCCCCCTTCTCCCCCCGAGCAGCGCAGGGGGACGAGGAATGGGGGTTACGGTCGGTCCATCACACGTTGGCTCTGCCGCTCCTTCCTCCTCACACTCTGC
>Ga0065711_1049682_pt1 | contig 11179 bp, 5 predicted proteins | sample Hoacrofraction12_FD_59098 | JGI IMG/M metagenome (GOLD analysis project Ga0065711, IMG submission 59098) | Hoatzin crop microbial communities from Cojedes, Venezuela - Epithelial fraction 12 v2 (version 2) | ecosystem: Host-associated > Birds > Digestive system > Esophagus > Crop | place... | reverse complement strand
GCAGGCGCAGCCGCTGGGCTGGGCTGCTGGCGGGTTGCCTCAGTCGCTCTGGGGCTGAGGGTCCACGGCCGCGCCTCTCGCCCTGGTCATGCTGTGAGGGGGCCGCGGCCTGGTGGGGCCCGGCCGAGGAGCGCGGTCCGGCCCGGCTCCCGGCCCGCGGGCGTCTCCGGCCGCTTTCCGCCCGCCCGGTCGCGGCCTGGCCGTGCGGCCCGGGTTTGTCGCCTCGCCGTGTCGGCGCCCGGCGGTCGGTCGGGGTGTGACTTGTGCCCCGGCGCACGAGCGCGTCCGTGAAGGATAAGCTGGCTTCTTGCCCAGGGCTTGAGAAGCCAACGCCCTGCCAGCGCCGGGATCCCTTCTCGAGACTCGTATTTCCCGAGCCGCGGGTGAAAAGAAGCCGTGTAACTCGTACGAAATGACGTACCCTGTGTGACCGAACTGTGCCTGCTCGCCCACGGGCTGCTCGTTGATCGTTTGTATTCGCATAGAGCGGTGTGCAGTAGGAGCCCTGGACTGCGCCTGATGCAGCTGGTTTAGCTGTAGTACAGTGCAGCTTGTGTCGTAAACAAAGCAGGTATAGGAAGAGAACTTAGTAAAACTGTGTGAAGTTAAAGTTGTGTCGCACCTGCTATGTTTTATGATTGCCTAAAAGAGAATATTGGTGTTAATACTGACTCTTTTCTGTTTTTTTAGAGTTCAGCTTCACACTAAACTACCTTTCTGTACTTCAGGGCAAAAAAACCCCACCAAGATACTGCAGGCCTGTCATTTTCCCTTTTTTCTTTCCTGGTAGTTATCCTTAGTCCTGGTTGTTTTCCCGTCTCCTGTGTTGCAGAAAAGATTACGTCAGTTCTCTTGTCTTTTGTCTTACTATACTGATCAAGCTTATTTGTTTTAGTCTGCTTCTGTGGTATGGGTCCTTCATCTTTCTGAGACTCTTTAGCAGCATCTGTGCATAGTAATCCGTGACAAAAAACACGATCCCAAATCGGGGAGAAGAGCCTTACCTGAGGTGTGTGTGAAGCACAGATCTAAGCAAATAGGGTCTCCTGTTGGAAGGAAGCCAGGTACTGCAAAGCAGAAATGCTGTTAATGCTCTCAAGTGGGGTTGGGTGCAGAAAAGCGTAGGAATGTTTTGTCTTTTTTGGCTTACGGAATCTTGCTCAGGGTATGGAAGTTCTTTCTACTGTAGGAGAGATGACCTTTTACTTCACTGTGAATTTACTTTTATATTTATCACTTTGGTCTTTGTTTTCCCAATTCTCTTTGCTGTTCTGACACTTCTCTGTATTGCCGTACATTCCACATGCAGCTCACTAGTGTCTTATTTTTACTAAAGTTTTTTTTAATGTAGAACCTTGAACACCATCAACATTCAGCTGAGTAATCTGTTTACTCTTGAGAGGTAGTTGAAGTGGTCACATAGTATATTAAAAATACCAGTGTGCACCATTTTGTAATTTATTTTCTACGCAGCATAGAAAAATAAATTATCTAATTTTTCTATCAGAATTAAGGTCATGCCTTTTTATATTGAGTAATGATTCTCAGCATGATGGGGAGCTCTTGAATTCGGTCCATTGTTGGCTTCATTATAGTGACTAATTTCCAAAATACTGGATTTAGTGCTTCTTGAGAAACAACATGTAGGAAACTTTTCCCCCCGCTTGTATCGTGGTTCTTCAAAGTAAAGTTGAATGAAAGTTTGTTAACTGGGTGCTGCAGCTCTATAAGATGTTTTTGTGCTAGCCAAATTGGAAGTTATGGCACTGACTACTTGCATTATTTAAAGGTAAAACATATCCTTTTTTTATACTGTCTGTCAGGATGAAAGATTAAACTGGTTTTAGCAGTGCAGACCTTTTTCTACACCAAATGAGCCAACTGTACCAAGACAGAATCGAGACTAAATGTAGATGATCTGCAGAAATGCTACAAAGCATGTGATGCAAGTGAGGAGACAAATAGATTGACATTTTGAGTAAAAAAAAAAAAAGAAACATGACCTCGCAGGCTAGATGACTAGCTATGGCTAACTAAATCTGTTTTGTGGTTTTTTGCTAGTACTAGTACTGGAGTAAGGCTGCATTAAGAAGATAACTATGGATAGATATATTAAAGTGCGAAAGATTGGAGAAGGATCCTTTGGGAAAGCAATTCTTGTCAAAGCTAAAGAGAATGGCCAACATTATGTTATTAAAGAAATAAACATCTCTAAGGTGAGTGATTACTATTAATTACCGATCCATTCTATTTGTATTCCTGTTCTCAAAAATTATTATTTTCCTTTTAAAGATGTCAAATAAGGAGAGAGAAGAATCAAGGAGAGAAGTTGCTGTATTGGCTAACATGAAACATCCGAATATTGTCTTGTATAGAGAGTCATTTGAAGGTAAGATAGATGAATGCAATAGAACCTGAAACAGTGATAGTAAGTGACTGTCTATGCACTACTTATTCAACGTAATTTACAAGTCAGCATGTTTCCTCTCTTTAAGCACACTTTTTCATACTTGTATTGCTTGCTTCAGTTCTTTTTTGGCTGTATTTTTTTCACAATTCTCCTGCACATTTAAAAAATAATAGGAATTTTTTTAACAAGTGCAACAAATAAATAAAAATATTCATGTGTCTTCCTTACATTCATTGATTTTGGTTGATGCTTAAGTGAAAGGGTTGTGCTCTCGTTTCTCCAGAGTTTAAGTCTCCTTGAATACTTGTGTATACCCCAACAACTTGAATGCTTGTGCAGGTTAGGTATGAGTATGGTCTAAATTAGAGTGTTGATAACCTAGCAAGAGCAATTTTGTCTCAAAGTCTGTTGTCTTAAAATGCAGTCTTTAGTAATGACAATCATACTGTTGCTTTCAGAGCTGGAAGAATAGATGGTACTGTTTACTTCATCAAGCTATGAAGGAAGGAGAAATGTTATTCCACATTATTTTCACAGTGAATGTCTTGGGAGATAAGCAGAACAGATAAAAGTTTCCAAGAGCCTATCATAAAGTACTATTAAAAAAACCTAAATATTATTTGAGATGCTGTTTAGGAATGCTGCTCTTTTCTCCTTTCCTTCCCTTCTGCTGACTTTCTTATGTCTTTTGATTGGGGGCTTTTATTTTTTTTCTATTAAGTTATAATTTTGTGCCATAGTCATATTGCACAGCCATGGTCTTCTGATTCACAAATCCACACTTCTGTCCTCTCTGTAATAGAGGCCTTTTCTTTAAGACTGCTTTTTTCTTTTCTCTTCTTAGAAGGTACATCCCGTAATCTGTAGTTCATGAGACTTCGTGTTGCATCTTTATTGTTAAAGCACATTGACTTTGAACATACTGATTTGGTTTATAAAAGATAATTATTTCGGCAACAGGTCTGCCAGAAATCCAGACTCCTAGCATCATCTTTTAAAATAATACTGATTATAAAGCTAAACCAAAACACGTAAGCACAAAAGAATGATGTTTTGAAAGACAGACTTCAGAAGCATTCTGTGGAAGTGAAATTTGAACAACTTAAAAGATTTAGTGAAGTTTGACTGTATTTAGAGTTTTTAAGTGCTATGACTAACTCTTTCGTAAAATAAGAGTTTTTCTTTTGAGCTCTATGTGATTGATTTTATGCATTTATTCAGCTTTTCTCAAAATCATCCCTAATATGTGAGTAGTGTAGTTCTTGAGGTTTTAGTAACTTGCAGTTTGCTTCTGCCTAATCTCTTTTTGCATCAGTAACTGGAAAAGATTGCGTTGCGGAACAAAACTGTAACTTTGTGTGAAATATATTATATGTGTTCATACTGCCTAGTAGAAACTTGCATAGAATTTTTGGAAGTCTCCCCAAATTTCTTTCAAAAATGAGAAAATAAGTGTTTACATCTGTCATTGTCTGCTGGAAGTTTCATTATTGTTCTTTAGTCTCTGAAATGAACCATGTGTCTGGTATGAGAGCTGGAGATTGTCACTTTCTTGCACTTAGTGCAAGTAATACGTTGTCCAGGTAAAACTCCGAGAACTAGGCGAATAGAGGCAACTGGCTCAATTAGAACTTAAGATCTCTATTTTTAGGGTAGGGGGTCTATAGCATGTTTCAAAGCATGTTGAAGAATGGTGTTATATCGCATTGATAAAGTGACCTGTAATTTCGTAGTGGTTTCGAACCCCACTTTGGGGCATTTGTTCAGCAGATGCCATTTTTTTCTTTCCATTTCAAAATAGTCCAATGTTACTAGAAATGGGAAACTTATGTTGTGAAACTCTAAATAATAAAAGCATTTTTGCTGGACATTTGAAAAAGGGACTAATAGATGGTATGTGAAGCTGCACGTGAAGAGGTGGAGGTTTTTTTTGTTGCTTTTTCTGTGACTGCAATGAAGATAGTCAGAAAGTTATGTTGAAGATGGGTCGTTTTTTCTTTTTGAAATACTTTGTGTTTTGTTTTACAGAGAATGGCTGTCTGTACATAGTGATGAATTACTGTGAAGGAGGCGACCTGTTTAAAAAAATAAATGCTCAGAAAGGAATCTTGTTCTCTGAAGATCAGGTAACAGCAAACTGTTGCTGTAGTGCTTTGGTGCATGATACTTTTTCATGAGTTGTAAATTATTTTGGTTCTGTTTGGTAGTTATGGTTGCTTAATCTAAAAGGAGGTTCTCAAATTGTGATTCTCGTTGCCGTGAGTCACAGTAGTATCTTTAAAAAAAAAAAAAGTAACTGGAATTCCTGGATATCTTAATTGGGTTTTGTCTGTATGTGTAAGATGCTTTAAAAAAAGTTGGATCTCTTGCAAAGTAAACCAAATCTGAGAAATGAAAAATACTGAAGGACAACACGAGTATTTTTAAGCCTTTGGAATTGCTACCTTTTTTTAAAGATAGAGTGGCAGAGGATTTTTGGTTGGTAATACTGATTTTCATTTCTCAGAAGGATAAAATAACATACTTTGTAAATGTAGTAATATGAAAGAAAGCAATATGAAGTTTACCTAATTCAGAAGTTTGTTTATGTTAGAAAAAAATTAATATTATATTGGAAGCATACTGGCAGATTTTCTTTTTCCATTGTACTGGTTATGAAGTCATTTGTACTGTGGGAGAATCTGGAATAAAGAAGAGGTTTTTATATACAGATTTGAATAAATTAAGTTAAAATAGATTATGTAGGATGCATTTTTTTTGTTAGAACTGATGTATGTTTCCTTGTTTATAATTTGTTTCTGTGCTTTTGTGTCTGCATCCAGTATAATCTCAATTTACCTGTGGTTGGAAAGGCTTAGTAGTGTATTAGATCTATTGATGGTGTTTAGAATAGGGCAATCATGAAATTTCTTGGATGTAATTTGTAAAACTTTTCGTTTTTCTAATTTGGTCTCAATTTTACCAGAAGAATTTACAATGGAAAAGTGACAATTGCACCTTGCATTATACTGTGATTTTGGCATGTATGTACCTCGAAGGTGGGAGTGTGAAACCACTATTCACATGGAAAAGTTCTTGTCATTATTCACTTCTTGTATTGTGATTTTTACAAATTTACAAAAAAAATTGGTTCGTTGGCTTGTTTGTAATCTTCTAGTTATATGTTGATTGTTGCTTTTCTCATTTAAATCTGCTTTGTACTATTTTTCTTTTTAAGGTAAAATACATAAAATTATTAGATGATAAAATAAGAGTTTCTGTAAACATCAGTATGGCTGTTTAGAACTGTTGGTTGACTGAGTGACTGCAAGAAGACTTCTACTGGTTACAGAAATAGTACAATCTCTAAGATCCAAGTTCTGTGTCTTACACATTTTAGCCAATCAAATTCACATTGCATACTTCTTTTAGCTTTATAATATGTAATGAAGCTAGTAGTCTCAGGCTTAATATCTAATTTGGGTAATGGGCATCTTTCATTAATAAGTTTGCATTATAGTGATGGTACTCTTATGTTTTTAATTACTGGTTGGTATAAATGAAGACAGGTTTGTGGGAAGAGTGTAAAATCTTGAGTTAAAATTATAAAAATGGTTTGATAATATCTTCAGTTACGTCACTGGGGAAGCTTTCAGGTAAATGAAGATGTTGCATTTTCTTTTATGCATAGATTCTGGATTGGTTTGTACAAATCTGTTTAGCGCTAAAACACATACATGATAGAAAGATCTTGCATCGGGACATAAAGTCACAGGTATGTAAGTAATTATTTTTTAACTGAATTTACTTCCAAAGTGATTACGTTCATGTCTTGCTACTGTAAATTGGAAAATTATGGAAAATAGTCTTTTTACATAAACACCTCTGATACCGGGAACACTTCATCAGAATTGTCTGGAAGAGGTTTATTTGATATTTGTACAAACAGATGAGACTGTTTGGTGAAGCTACATGAGTATCACTCATGTTTTTATGTGTAGGAACAGGAAAGGTTATGTTTTAGAATGTGTGATAGCATTCAATTTTGATGAAGTAGGACTAGAATAAGTCTAGTGTTTCATAGGAGTCAATAACACTACGGCTAGTGAATTTAGGGTGATTGAATAGTAGAAAACTTTGTTCTTCCCAAAACATGTTGAGAACAAAAAGAGTGCGAGTGTATGAATGTTTTAATTAACAGACTTCTTAAAATTTCTATATCAAGAATATATTTTTAACCAAAGATGGAACAATACAGCTGGGAGACTTTGGGATTGCCAGAATTCTTAACAGGTAACTCCTTTTTTTAATGCTATTTTCTTTGACTTAATCTAAATCACTTTGATCTAGGAAAACAGTCTGCACTTCATGTGAATTAACTAGTTCACATTCATTCTTATTTTTTCCTTAGTACTGCCGAGTTGACTCGCACTTGCATAGGAACGCCATACTATTTGTCGCCTGAAATATGTCAGAACAAACCTTACAACAATAAAAGGTACTGATAAGCATTTTATTAATCATTTTTGGTAAGGAGTGAGTTCTTTAGAAATCTGAAGCTGTTCTCTCAGATGATGGTGAACATCTGTTAGTTCATCTCTTACCCGAGAAGGTACTGAGTCTCACTGTGCAAGTGGGACCTCAGTAGGTCTGTGCAATACAAAGCAATGTGATGCAGAAATGACGTAGCTTAATGCTCCGAGTTCTAGTTCTGTGTTCTTAATTACGCCTCTACCTTTGCCTATCTTCACACTAGTTGTACTGCCTTAATTTATGCAATATGAATGTGAAACCACGTTAAGGGTGAAGTCACAAACACAGTAATTGGATTCTCTAAGCGCATGCATAGATAGGTGGCTCAGCATGCTTCAGATAATAAAGTCATACAGATACTTTGCTTATACATTTGCTGTCCTGGCAGTAGGCTGTATCTGGTAGCAGCGTACCTAATGTAATTAACGTGGTCATCTGCCCTAGTGAGGCCACATATGGAGTATTGTGCGCAGTTCTGGGCTCCCCACTTCAAGAAAGACCAGGAATGACTGGAGAGAGTCCAGCGGAGGGCTACAAAGATGATGAGGGGACTGGAGCATCTCTCCTAGGAGGAAAGGCTGAGGGAGCTGGGCTTGTTTAGCCTGAAGAAGAGAAGACTGAGGGAGGATCTTATGAATATCTCAAGGGTGGGTGTCAGGAGGATGGGGCCACACTCTTTTTAGTGGTGCCCAGCAAACAGGACAAGGGGCAAAGGGCACAAACTTTTGAAGCATAGGAAGTTCCAGTTGAACATGAGGAAGAACTTCTTCACTCTCAGGGTGATGGAGCCCTGGAACAGGCTGCCTAGAGAGGTTGTGGAGTCTCCTTCTCTGGAGATATTCAAGACCTGCCTGGACACAGTCCTGTGCAGCCTGCTGTAGGTGACCCTGCTTTGGCAGGAAGGTTGGACGAGATGATCCCCGGAGGTCCTTTCCAACCCCTCCCATTCTGTGATTATCAAGTGTCATGGTTTAACCTGGCAGCTGGCCACTAGGACCAGACAGCCGCTCACTCACTACTCCCCTGCCCCCTGAGTGGGATGAGGAGAAGAATGGACAAAAAGTAAAACTTGTGAGTTGACACAAAGACAGTTTAGTGAGACATCAGAAGAAGGAATAATTATAAAGAATATGCAAAACAAGTGATACACCATACAAATTCTCACCGCCCAACAACTGATGATGCAGCCTGTCCCTGAGCAGCAATCACAGATCTCATGGATCCCTGCCCCCTGGACAACCTCGATTTATAAACTCGGCATGATGTCCATGGTATGGAATAATTCCACTGGCCAGCCTGGGCTAGCTGCCTGGCTGTGCTCCCTCCCAGCTCCCGCACACCTGCTCATTAGCTGAACATGGGAAACTGGAAGAGGTCCTTGATTTCTTAGCAACAACTAAAACATCAGCATATTATCAACATTCTTCTGCTAAATTCAAAACACAGTAGATACTGGGAGGAAAATTAACTCTATCCCAGCCAAAACCAGGACATCAAGTTAGTCTTACGCTTCACTAAGCTGCTGCATCCATTGTTGTGAGTGCCTCATACTAATTTCAATTGGTTTCTTGAAAGATAAAAAGTATTACAGTTCCCTGTCCCTTAATTTCTCTTGGATGGGATTTATTATTCAATGGTATCCTAACCATATTCTGTAATCCTCTAGGGATTACAGAGGGCAAGTTAAGTCAATGTTCAACAGAGTAAATTGACTTTAAGAATTGTACTTGCTGAAGTGGATGTTGGTTTTTGTTTGTTTTTTTTTCTTTAATTCAAAGACCTCAGGAAAATGTATACATTTAAAGAAAAAAAGCCTTTGTCCATATTTTGGCTAATTTTTCCAATTGGGGTGGTTCAGATGAAAAGGTCTAAATAAAATCCGGAGTCAAAATAACCCTATCGGATTTTCAGGTTGACCTTATTTTTAGTTGAAATTATTTTTTTGTGTGTGTGTGTGTGTGTGTTTGGAGGGGTGGGAGATAGAAAGGAGTTTTTACATACTCAAAATACAACCTTTTCCTTTTCAAAGATAGACTTCACAGACGTAAGTCACTTGGTGATGTTACACCTAGAACTAATTCTTAAGTATGGTCTCTTTCATTTAGTGATATCTGGGCCCTTGGTTGTGTTCTGTATGAAATGTGCACACTTAAACATGCGGTGAGTAGAAACTTGTTTCTTTAAAGGAGTGATGGATTCAAACAGGGATTTTTCGTGTTGTTACGCAAATGTGTTTCAGTTGATGAAAGGCTTTCATGGTAACTGTTTAAAATTCCCTTCAACGTTTTAATCTCCTCTTCCTATACTGAGCAATGTTTTCCGTCTGTGTTTTGGTTCATGCCAATCTCTCTAGAAATCTTAGCACTGTGTATTTTGTTTTCAGTGTAGGTTTGTAATGAACGGTATTAGCTGAAAAAATTATTAGGTGCTTTAACAAATGATACTGTGAATAGCGTTCCTTTCTTCCCCAAAACTTTACAATTTCATTGAAAGTCTGAATTTGGACTGTCAGCTTGTGTGCAGGTGGATAAATACATTTCTGCTTAGAACATGAATAGTTCTTAGAAAAAACTGGTAAGGTGAAGGAGTTGCCTTACTTTTTGTGTGTATGTGTGTTGTTTTGAAGACTATGTCTTTATCATCTGTTTTCCATTTAGGAAGGGGAAAAAAACATTTTTTCGGTCTTGTTTTCATTGTGGGTTTTTGAGTTCTTTGTTGTTTTTTTTTCTAATAGCTATTTTTATTAAACAATAAAAGATGAAAATGTGAAAATCAGAAGAAAAATTTCAGAGGATAAGGATTTAATTTTATTTCAAGCTTTTGTAATTTCTTATTGATCTTTTCTGTGGCAGCAATGCTGACAATGTTGCCTTTTTGAGAGTTGATGGCAACAGGTTGTTCTCTCTGAGCTGGGTGATATGTACTGTTTTCTTTTTATTGTACAAAGGAACTGAAATAGTGCTCCTGCTTCCTGAGCTGAAGCTGAGGTCTAAGCATTCCTTTGCATTTTACACTGAATGAGTGTGAATGCTTTACATTCTTTCATTTGAAGCGTGGCTTCCCTAAAAGGGGCAGAAGGCATGTGATGGTTGAAAGAGTTTTGGAGAGAACATCAAGCAGATAATTATATAATTACTTTATCCTTAATTGTATATCTTTGTCAGTCTTGATCTGGAGGGAAATAATTGTTTGTTAGGAAAGTTTATATCTCTATAGTATGAAATGTCTGTATGAGGATGTATTTATGATCAGAATACTTGGCAGCAGATTATTTTAAACTGCTGATGTAAACTGTTGATGGCCTTGAAAATCTGGTTTTGTTTGTTGACGCAAAGGGAGATGTGTTGGTTTTTTGTTTTCCCCTTCATCTTTATATGCAGCCTTACATGTGGACAGACAGTAATAGATAGTAACTGTTTTCTTTCTTGTGTGACACAGTTTGAAGCTGGTAACATGAAGAACTTGGTACTCAAGATAATCTCTGGACGTTTCCCTCCTGTTTCTGTGCATTACTCCTATGATCTACGTAATCTGCTGTCACAGTTATTTAAAAGGAATCCTAAGAATAGACCCTCAGTAAACTCCATATTGGAGACGAACTTTATAGCGAAACGGGTTGAAAAATTTCTCACACCACAGGTATGGAGTTAGTTTTTATTCTAATTTTGCTAAAAACATCATAGGACTTTTCTTTTTCTTTATTCTAATGTTAATATAGAACACAAGACATTGGACTAATGGGATTCCCTAGAGCTTTTATGGAGACACTTTCAGTCTTGGAAGAAAAGAGTATTACTATGAACTGTAAAGAAAAATCTCAAATTACTAAAGTATTTTGTAGTTTCCACAAACAAATTTAAATTGGCATTTTTTTAAGTGCATTAGTTTGTGTGTTTTCCTATATAACGAGGAATTAGGAGTGAGATGTTGGTTTGTTTAGATATGTATTTTTTTCATAAAATAATACTGTTGATGACTTCAGCATCACTGCTTTATTGTAATTTCTTCAATCCATTTTTTGTTTGGAATTTAGAATGATCTGAAAGCATGTTCTGTTAAATGTTGTGAAGTAAACTAATCTTTAAATTTCTTGATGTTTAAATGTATCACCTGTATATAATTTTGAAGCAGTTGCTCACTGTTCACAGAATCACAGAATGGTAGGGGTTGGAAGGGACCTCTGTGGGTCATCTAGTCCAACCCCCCTGCCAAAGCAGGGTCACCTACAGCAGGCTGCACAGGACCTTGTCCAGGCGG
>Ga0065711_1049681_pt1 | contig 11179 bp, 6 predicted proteins | sample Hoacrofraction12_FD_59098 | JGI IMG/M metagenome (GOLD analysis project Ga0065711, IMG submission 59098) | Hoatzin crop microbial communities from Cojedes, Venezuela - Epithelial fraction 12 v2 (version 2) | ecosystem: Host-associated > Birds > Digestive system > Esophagus > Crop | place... | reverse complement strand
CTGGAACAGGTTGCCCAGAGAAGCTGCGGATGCCCCCTCCCTGGAAGTGTTCAAGGCCAGGTTGGATGGAGCTCTGAGCAACCTGGTCTAGTGGAAGATGTCCCTGCTCATGGCAGGGGGGTTGGAACTCGATGATCTTTAAGGTCCCTTCCAACCCTTACCATTCCATGATTCTATGATTACTGAGAAACACATAACTGGAGTATGGAAGTCCTCCAGTTGGGCATACAAGAAAACCCATAATGTGGTACAGAAAAGACAGGGTCACAGCAGCAAGGCTACAATCCTGTATAATGCAGGCATGATGCTTGAACCATAAAGGTGAAGGAATATGTTAAAATCCTGGCTTAAGATAGCCAACAAAGCCAGTTTTGCAACCTTAAAAGGGAAATATACATCTTCTTGCCTGTCCACAGACAATTAGAAGGTCAGTAAAAGGCAGACTCTCTTGATCCTTCTGTATCCTGCCTTGGAATAAAAAGAAAAAACTCAGTCTGGCAGCATGAGCTCAAGTACTCTACTGGCCCACTGCAAAGGCAATCAATAGCACTAAAGAACAGCAAGTCTCGGAGGCTCTCTGCACTTTTTAATTCCAGCTCAAGAGCTTTAGGATAAACACAATGTACCCAATAGTATATTTTAAATGATCCTAATCATACGTATTTCTTCTGAAAGCATGAAAAGTGTGTGCCTCCAGATGATGAAAGAATTTTGGATCATCTAAGGAGATAGACATTGTGCATTTCTTTGGCAGAGTTACAGCACATGTTGCAGAACTTTGCTCTTTATCCCAGTCCAGGAAGGACTGCAGCACGAATGACTCTGCAAGGTCCAGCGCCGCAGCACACTGTGGTTTTGTGCTGCAACCCGATATCCCCAATACCATTGACTGAAACAGCTGAATTACTTTCACAGAATGGTAGAATACCAGCAAACAAGAAACACAAGCTTTGAAAGTCATAGGTCTCTCCTGTTTACCAAGAAGACTTCTTTCAAAAAGTCAAAATCATTCACCATACCAGCAGAAAGTCCATTATTCCCAGTTGACAGAGTAAATCATTGTTGCTAGGACTGAATTATCTTCTAGTTATTACTTTTCTCAGGCAGCCCCACCTCTCTGAATATACTGAATATTTCACAGAGGGGCATTTTGAAAACTACACTAATTTTAAGCAGTCAGATACTAAGGTGCAATAACAAGAACTCAGTTGAACTGATGTAACAGATAAAATGCTGCCAAAAACGGGTCCCATACTCCCGCCTTCTCTTGACATTCCCCTTTCCATCCACACATTCCTGATGCTTTCCTTGTATCAGCTCTGATATTCGTGTGATCCTTCAGTGAGTCAGTTCACTGGCAGAGAGCTAATCTACCCAGAATGAGACTTATGAACGTTGGTAACCTCAATCAACTTACCAGGGGATCAGACGAACACCAGAACAAGCAAGGAAAAAGAAGCAGAACTACTCCCAGCAGCAACAAAATGCTAATTTGGATTGGCTGTCACCTAAAATCTGATCTTTAATCTCTTGTGAACATCAGAGGGTAGAATGTAACTGCCATAATGAGTTATTAAGTTATTAATGCATTTTGTTACCTTTAAACGGATTCCATCTTATGTCAGAACTCAGCTACAGATTCTTACAATGTCTTAGTTTCTCTGCAACTGTATTGATTCTGTCAACGTAAGAAGAGTTCCTTATATTTGCTATCTGCAATCCTTACTCATGTAAAGCAGTCATTTTTTTCTGCATGTAGCACCAGTGAAGCTGACAGAACTGTTTTCAGAACATGGTACTGTTCTATAGAATGGTGGTAAAACCTGGTTTCTATGATCATCTCTCTCTAATACAACCACTACTTAAACTTCTTTACATAAGTCGCAGAATCATAGTGTCTCCACATAAAGAATGCACAAAAAGCAGAGCTTCTTGGTAATTTGTAGCTATTTTCAGTGCCATTTTTCTCATAGTGTCTGTAACTTCATTATAATGAATTTGTCTTCAGGATAAATTAATTTATCATTGTTCATCATGGTTCTTGTTCTCTCATTGCTCAATTTGGTTGACAACACATTATTTAAATTAATACCCTGATTTGCTGCATACTTTTATCAACATCACTTTTCCCATGAGAAATTGATTTGCCTTTCTACTGTACCTTAAGAACAATTTGGTAAGAAGTAACTCTTGCCAAGTAACACTTACTCTTCTGTATGCAAAACAGAACTCCTACTAATTAAAAAAAGTTATCAATGCTACAGTATGATACGAAAGAGTCTGTCTCATACTATTATCTAATTTCAGGATCAGATTATGCCAAAATATTATCCTCACTAACATCATCAAGTTCTTAGTTTTGTTATACGGAAAATGCCATCTTAATTTTTTTTTTGTGATCCCTGTAACATAAAAACATATGAATTCTGTATTTCCATTAGGGCCTAGACTCCCTGATTTCTGAACAGAAGCGTATTCCATTTCCTGATGTAACCCTCCAAAAATTCAAGGAAATTGGATAAAATTCCACAGGCTGCAAGTCTCTTTCTGAACTCCATATACCTCCCGTTTCCAGAGGGGCTTGATACAGCGTGTTAGCCCTGCTCACTGTATGTGGGTACCACCAGAGAGTCCCACAAGCACATGTATCACAAGCAGCTAAGGAGCTGGGCAAAAAAACCTCGGGTTTTAAGCCTTTGAAAGGTTCATTTCAAATACAGGCAAAGATACTCACAGTACCACCTACAGCTTTTGAGTGTCACTACACACTCCACTGCACCACTGTTTCGTACAGTCAGTAGCATGCTTTTCACAGTGGAAGCTCCGAGGCAAGAGCTACAGGCACCCTAATTCGTTACACATGGAGCACTTGAGCCCTCATTAGTTCCCAAATTACATGCATACAGTTCCAAAGGGGTATGTCATTCTTCACTAGAGAGATAAACAGAAGGTTATCAATATCATCAATACTCCAAGAATAATAGTTTAGACTTCAGTTCATAAGAGGACATTCAGAGCAACCAAAAGGGGGTAATCTACTGACAAAATACCAGTCCATTCTTTCACCAAGATAAAGAAATTATGTTGCCAACACTGGTGGAAAAAAAACCCTAAAATTTTAAGGTCAATGCAATCTTCAGTTTAAACAAAACAAAAAAAACCCCAAAAACCAAACCACCCCCATACACCACAAGAAACCAAATCAAAACCCAACAAAAAACATTCAAGCACATGCAGTGCCTCAAGTAAAGCAATCCTTTGTGTTAGGGGAACATCAAATTACTGTTTATTTAACCTAGAGACTGTTCCCAAAGCAGGACTCAATTTAGCAAAGTCAAAGCTTCCACCTTGTAATAGGAATATACTGGCATTCCCCACACTTTCGCCATAGCCTGCCTTTTTAAATAAGCATTACTTCATTCAGCCAAGAAGGAGCTCTGCTCTTCTTCTGCAGCAACTCTGTGAAACACTGTACAATGAAGTATGAGCTGCAGCAGAGATGTGAAAATTCAAGTCCTCAATTTTTCATGGTCTTGTGCAGCAAGTGCATCTTACTTAGATGAAAGGTTGGGAGCTACTGACTGACTGCATGCCGACGGCAGGAAATTTGGAGCCAGGTCTCCCAGGTTTCATTTCAGGCAGCTTTTCATTTGCTGTGTGATACCAGCCAAGTCACTTCCCATTATTTATTTATAAGTTACATCTAATTATCTAGAAGGCCTAATTAGCTCATCTGGAAAGTGATTTGAAATGCAAAGATGAAAGATAGCGCGTATTTCTCAACTCTGGTCATCTGTGCCAATAAAATACTTATTTCACAACAATTAGATCTAATTGTATTTTTGATAGCTGCTGCCTCATCCCTAGAAATTCCAGCTCTGAAAGTCACAAATAGAAAGACTCATCGGGATGTAATGTTAATGAAGTGGTATGAGAAACATCTATAGATAAGGTTAATATTCTAAAGGCCTTCTTGCAATCACTCACCATGTAATGAAACTTTTTTCCCAGTTGAGTTTCCACTCAAATGGAAGCTTAAGAGATTTAGTTTTTAAACTGTTTCCCATCTCTATCAGAGTATAAGCATTTCCAGCACTGCTTTAGGTTTGTCTGGAAAAAAATTGACCTAAGAAACTAAATCTAATCTTAAGATCGATGAAAATATTCTAGAAAACTTTAGTAATTATGCTTTACTGTGTGCTTATAAATACTTTCTTGAAATACCTTTTGGGCAAATATTTATATTTTTGCATTTGCTTCAATTAGTCTGAGTTTGTGCCATTTGGCAGAGCTACTGTTGAATGCAGAACATAACTTGAAAAAAACAAAAACTGGCTCGGAAATATAAAATCTAGCATGGATCTGTGCTCTGCCAAAAGTATTTTGAACAAATGGATCCTAAGGAACAAAATTTCTCTTGACTAGCTGAAATGAAAAGAAGCAACAAGTTACGACTTGAACTTCTAAAACTTAAGACTGCTTTAAAGTCACTTGAAATTCAGAGCATAAAAATTTGTCATTGCCTATCTTGCTTTTAAAAGAACCCAAAACAGGAAGATAGGAAACTTGGTAAGCCACATACTTTAAAAAAGAAAAATAAAGAAGTAGTATCCATATTAATTTCTTCTACAAAGAAGGCAGTTTATTACTTACAGAAATTTATAGCAAGAATCTGCTTCATGAACGAGAGGAGAACATGCATGTAGAGGCATGTATTCCTGACCAGGACAAACCCTGGTTACAGCCTATTGCCAGCAACATCCCCTCGATGTCTCTGTTCATCCTATCCAACCCTGCACTTCATTACCACGCTATGCAACGTGGTGGAGACACGGTTTCCACCTGCCAGTGACCCGCAGACCCTTATTCTCCTGGATCTGAGAGGAAGAGGAACCATTAGTTAACATTACAGTTGAGTAATCTGCACACTCGGGTCCTATTGCTTTCACACTGTTATTTCTTATAAGCGAACATTTCCAGTACAATGACAGAAGAAGGTAAAATACAGAAAAATGAGATGTGAACTCTGACATAAACTAGAAGCAGAATTTTAAAAAACAATTAAAGCACAGAATGGTAGTAAAATAATGTTGGAATTTTTTTTCTATTTACCAAGCTTAGTAGCAGACTTTCAAAGTTACATTTTAGATAACAAATATAAGGAAAAGATGTATTAGAACTCCATATTTAAGTTCTGAAAACAGAGTTCCATTAACAGCTTAATCTTTTCACTTCATTTCACTATTCATAAACTATTCTCACAAGTTCAGAAAGGAGTTGGAAAACTACTCTTTTGGGAACTTCCAGCAGCAGGGAGGATTGCTTTCCTGTCCACAAGGGAACTCTTGTATGAAAATAAAAAGATACTGCTCAAAAAGCTGGTTTTCATGACCAACATTTCTCTCATGGAGAATTTCACTCACAGAGAATTCATGACCATTTTCTCTCATAGTAGATTCTCTGCAGCAGATTTGGAGAAGGAATAGACAGATTTTGCGTGTCAACATACACTAAATTATATTAAAAGTCACAATATAATATTAGCACTTTAACAGAACCATCCAGGAACTCAGAGAAAACCTCTTTGGATAGACCTGTTGTGTTTAGTTATCCTTCCATGTGACAAAGCCAAGAAAGTTTGAACAGACATTCACAGCTGATACATTCACGTATTTTCAATCAAGAGTGCCAGAGTAATCATATTTAGGGCAAAATCTGTCAATTAAATATAAGAACACCCCCTTTCCCTCCCTAAATCAAGAACATCTTAGAAGTTATTGTAATTAGTGGTATGTCTATAGCACACAGCAAGATTCAAATAGAATGAAGTGTTCAGAAGAGGAATTTGGAAAAACGTAGTCGCTAATGTATGATTGAAAGGAAAATTACATTAAAAATTAAAAAAATAAATTGAAAACACCACTGAAAATTCGTTCTGACCACTTTAAGCTAGGAAAAAAGTTACAGGCTAGTTAAACAACCCAGGAAGTCTCTCCTGAGAGTCCCAAAGTCTAGAATTCATGTAGAAGCCCTATATTAACTTTCCTAATATTTGCGAAGTATTAACAGAAAGCTTGACCTTGGGGCAGCGACTGGACCAGATGGACTGAACTAAAATGGAGGCTGAGAGTAGGCAGTCTGAAGCACTATGGGGATTACAAATCCCCTGCTCTACGTCATGAGCCAGCCCAGAGGAGGGATTCCAATAGACCACAAACAGGAGAAGAGAGTCTTACTAAACTCAACTACCCTCTCCAGTCTAGTGTTCTGTCCCTACAATGGCTGGTAGGGGATATTTTAGCCAAAACATAAGAAATTATGCAGGAAACAGCTATAGAGTAATCAATTCAGCATGTGGCTCTCTTGTTAAAGAAATAAAAGTTAAGAGAACATGTCCTGAAACACATACACCCATCTGTTAAGATTTTTTACATTCTAATCCTTCCTATTTTTAATAAAGTACTTTTTCCTTCTCTGTATCAACTGGAATTGTTGATACAGAGAAGCCCAAATTTCAATATTCATTTTGACTGTAAGCATTCTATGGCCCAAGCCACCTCATCTTGTGCATAGGGACTGCACACATATTAACCTAATGGGTTCCTAGCCTTAGCCACAATTCTACCATCCTACATAATCCTGGAGTAAAGAAATTAAACTATAAAACTAAATATAGTTAGTCTACTTGGCATGACTTAGTTTTTTGAAGCCAAATTATTTCCAAACACACACATCATTTTAAATAACACAAAACACACTATTTTAAATAAGAAAACAGCACAACTTCTAATACAGCATGACCAAGACAAAGTCATATGGTTTACAATTTCCTCTGGATGAGGTCCCATCTCAACACTTCATTCACTCATTAAGACCAAAGGGGGAAAAAAAAAAAAAAAGATATCTTGCTTTGATTTAGTCTTTCCCCAGCTGCTACTGGTAAACAGATCTGCTGTCAGCCTCCTGGAAGATGATCTCCCACAGATCAGGGAGGTGCTGATTTTGAACATGGAGGTGGCGGCTGCTGCTGCTGCTGCACACACCGCACTCAAAGTAGCTTAGAAATCTGGCTCCATCAGCAAGTGAAGATGGGGACAAAGGAGGGGGTGAAGCAGGGGAACCTGTGACTGACTTGATTGCACGAATGACTACAGACAATCGAAGCAGCTAACCATCTTTGTACCTTTCTTCTCTGTATTCGCCTATACTTCTGTTGCTTATGTTTCCCATCATGTTACCCCAAGGAAAAAAAAAAGGAAATTAGATGGGGTTTTGTTGGATCCAACCCAAGTTGAAAAATACATCATCTTTCCCTCCCTTGCTAGATGCCATGGTCTCTCATTCCCTCATTTCAACTACATCCATGTTTTCTCACCAGGTTGCTGGTGAGGAGAACACTGCCGCTATTCATATTGTTGGTCCTATTGTGAGCTTAATACAATCAGTTTCGACTCAGGACATAGATTTGGCAAGATGAATAATTGTTCTCATTATTGCTTCTACCCTCCCCCCTCCCCCAAACCAAAACCACAAGAGACCAAAGAACAGCTCTTACAAAAAAACACGGCATGCACACCTTCCCAATACAGCGTAACTCTATCTGTTGTATTTCTCATCAGTGATGAGAGATCAATATTTCTTTCAAACACAGGTATTAGGGACATAGTACTTTATTATCTGAATTTCTCAGAAGATGTGGCAAGAACCAGTTACAGCCACAGAGAACTAAAATGAAATGTGGGAATCTGCAGGAAATTTTCTGCACAGAAGGGACCCAGAGTGGTGACAGGGTTGTTTAAGTGAATTTGAAAAGTTGGGTGCATTTCTGAGGCCCTACTTGCCTGCCTGCACCCTACTCCATCAGCTACATTCTGTCCCGTCATACCACAAGATTCAGCTTGTCCCCAGCTCATCACAACCTCCAAATATCAGAGGCACTTCCCCAAATTTAGTAAAGTTATGCAAATTCAATAGCCACTCGCTTTTAAACTGACAACATAACAAACAGGAGAGATAAGAAATTGAAAATACATCTGATGTTGAACAGTGACTATACCTGAGGATTTAAAGTTACATGCTTGAACAAATGGTAACTCACTGGGCAGAGATAGGAGAGCCTTCAAAACACTTGGTGCCTCTTAACTGCAGGGCACAGGAACACCACACGTAACAAACACACAGTACCTAACCAATGCTTCTGTCTTGCTGGCACAGGCAGGTACTACCGGCACTACCGTCACACTAACATGACGCTCTGCCACCTCAGTAGTCAGGGAAATAAGGCCATCTGACCATTCCACGTCCCTTACTGCCACACACGGCTACTAGCAATAGGGGTACCTTTTATTTCTCCTACCTCTTTCATGCTGTAGAGAAATCCTGAAGGTTACAAACTAATACAGATGTACAAAAAAATCTGGATACTTTTATACCTTAACACCACCTACCATCAAGGAAAAGCACTTTCACAGAGAAACCTCTGTCCTTGTCAACTTACCAGGTACTTGAGATCCTAGCCAAAGGGCAACAGGAGAATATGGTGCCTCTGTGGGATTTACATGACATATGAGTAAAGTTTAACCCTGCAGTCTGAGCAATCCAAACATCACAGAAGTGTTACTGTGTACTAGTCTGAAAGTAAAACTTGGTAAAAACTGCAACCACACTTCCATTGACCAAACTGAGAAGAGCACAAGAAAGTACTCTGCAGATCGAATTGTTTCAAATAATTGAGCAATATTTCACTGTTTGTGAGTAGTTACCAGTAACAGAAGAAAATGAAAGTTTTGTAAAAAAAAATTATTACTTGAAATCTTACACAATAACAGGAAGACAGACTTCTACGCTTTTAGCTTACAAGCTACATCATACACACTGCCATGTCTGAATCCCTATATGCAGTAATAAAAGCAGAAAAATTACTTAAGAAACACGAATGGGCTGTAAATGGTTCTGCATTATTTCTCTTATGACTATACAACCCCTTGTGCCTGGAGGCTGAACACACGGGAGCCCGTCATTCTTCATTGCTGTAACACCAAGTAAAAATATTCCTCTTTCCTGCATTTTTAATTATCAGCTCAACTGGGAATAAACTGGTTGTGTTGCGATCAACAAACAGACAACAGTTAAATAACTACACAGTAAAATTTTGCTTTTTCGTAAACTTAACAAAACTTGATCAAACAAGTTGTTCCTCCCTTTCTCATACCACAACATAATTATTTTTAAAAAGCATGCAACTTTTCTGGAACTGAAAAAAAAAAAAGGAAAATGATCGTTAAGTGTGTTTTCACATTAATATTCTGACAATTAAAAGGTGTATCAACCTGCAAAGCACTTTGCTGACATATAAATTATATTTTAGTGATTATTTCACTAATGCAACAGTTATTATTTCACTAAGGAACAGCTCACTGTGTTCAAATCAGCTGGCATTGTTGTGACAAGTGGACTGGGTGGAAGATGAGTGATTACTTTTTCTGTTTTTTAAAAATGATTCTGCAACAGCTTAGTAACTCCACCATGATGTCAAGCTGTCCTGTCCGCAGGTATTATTGCCATTGAAAAATTTTCTCGTATCAGGAGGATCTCGTACAACAGAGGCCTCCTGCCTGCTCCTTCACAGTCACATTTCTACACTGCAACACAGAACGGCAAAGCCAGCTGCTAAAATAAACCCACAGAGCAAATGTAAGCTTGTTCCAACAGCCCTCCCGTGGCTCTGAAACACACCAGGCAGCACCTCAGCGAGGACCTGGGAAGCACAGGAAGGGCTGAAATATCACGCTGCTGGTGCTTCTCAGCTGTCTGAAAACATATGTTAAGGCTACTGGGACAAGGTGAACATCTGGCAGAAACTAAACAAACTGAAGAAGCAGTATTTAAAAAAGCAGCGATGCTGCATCAGAACTTAGGCCCATGGCACTACGTTATACCCAAAGTTTCTTCAGTATTTATGGAACATTTATATTGTATTTATAAAATTAGTGCACAAGAAGGAGGCTTCTCAAGACACCAAGTCTAGTCTCCTGCTATCAGAGCTGCAACAAAATCTAATACTTTCCTCAAGTTGTACACAGCCCATTAAAAGCTGCTCAGATTCTTGTTCCCCTCACTATGGTGGGCAGATTTACAACTACACCGGTAACTGATGACATAACAAATTCTAATTTCCACAAAAAGCATGTTACTTTTCAACTTAGCTGGTATTTTTTCATACCATCAGAGCTTGTATTCCACCTCTTCTGCACAGGGGAAACCCCTATGTTCCTGTACCTTCCTGTCTTTAACTTCGTACAGCAAACAATCAAAGGTCTTTCAGTCCCCCCTCAAAAGAGAAGTCTGGTGTTCCTGACAATAACTGTAGCTGCTCTTTAAACTAATTTCTTCTTCGTATCCTTTTTAAACACTGTTGATTTCCCACCAAATTCTACACAAAGTCTCAAAAGTGCCTTATGAGATGGCATTGAGACTTCTTCTTGTCTGTAAGATGTACCTCTTCTAAAATCACAGTTTCATTTTACTCTTGGATGTCTCCGTCCTCTCCAAGAGACTAGCCGCCACAACACTATTTTCCCTGTTTCCAGTTGATGACCTACATACATTTTACAAAATAAACTTTTGTTACCACGACCTAAGTGCATGACCTTGCACTATTTATGATGCTATTCAATGACATTTTCTACTGAGCCAATCTTGAAGGGCATTCAGCTCCTTTAGCACACTTCACTCCTCCTCTGAACGGATGTCTGACGATACAAATGAAGGAACTTTTACACTACTGAATGCTTAAGCCATTCCAAGCCCAACTTGTATAGAACTGTATTTTAATGATATATTTAAAATTTCAGCATATTAGTTTGTAGGAGGTAAAAAGTTGATTATTTTTAAAAAAATAAAACAATGACCTATCAATCATAATTTCCCACAGAATTATTTACTAATATATATTTCAGAGTGCAAAGCCCAAGAACAGCTTGAAATATGTTTGGCATTTTACATTTCTCAGATTGAAAAAGACAAGACTGCTAATTGTTACGTCCCCATTCCTACAAGTACTTATTCACAGAATCACAGAATCACAGAATAGTAGGGGTTGGAAGGGACCTCTGTGGGTCATCTAGTCCAACCCCCCTGCCGAAGCAGGGTCACCTACAGCAGGCTGCACAGGACCTTG
>Ga0065711_1049680_pt1 | contig 11180 bp, 18 predicted proteins | sample Hoacrofraction12_FD_59098 | JGI IMG/M metagenome (GOLD analysis project Ga0065711, IMG submission 59098) | Hoatzin crop microbial communities from Cojedes, Venezuela - Epithelial fraction 12 v2 (version 2) | ecosystem: Host-associated > Birds > Digestive system > Esophagus > Crop | place... | reverse complement strand
AAGGAGACTCCACAGCCCCTCTGGGCAGCCTGGGCCAGGGCTCCGTCACCCTCAGAGGGAAGAAGTTCTTCCTTGGGTTCAGCTGGAGCTTCCTCTGCTTCAGTTTGTGCCCATTGCCCCTTGTACTGTCGCTGGGCACCACTGGAAAGAGTCTGGCCCCATCCTCCTGACCCCCACCCTGCAGATATTCAGAGGCATTTCTAAGGTCCCCTCTCAGCCTTCTCTTCTCCAGGCTGAACAAGCCCAGCTCCCTCAGCCTCTCCTCCTAGCAGAGATGCTCCATCTGCTCCATCTGCAGACTGATAGTATCCCCAAATTGGGAAGACCTTTAGTTTCTGATTTAGTTCGCTAGCAGGGTCTGAGAGTGGGTGACAAACTGGTGTCCCAGTCTGCAAGTTTATGTGGAAGGGGGAGCGGCTGGGACAGGCAGTGCCTTGGGGGATGGCTGCAGAATGGTGCGGGGAGCGGGAAGCCTGGTGGGGTGTTTTCGTGACCCGGTGTGCGCCGTCGCAGTGGATACCTCCCAAAACAGCCCTCTGCCTCTCCTTGCAGGATGTTTTTGTTCCCTGAGACTTCCTTGACTTCTGTTTTTCACTGTGCTGGAGCTGGTGATTTGTTTTTTCTCGGTCTGGTCCATTTTGGGCCTCTCAGGTTTTCACACTTACTTGGTCGCCTCCAACCTGACAACGAACGAAGACGTAAGTACCCGGCCGCTTGTCCTTCGGCAGGGCCGGAGCAGAGGTGAGGTTTCCAGGGGAGCCTTGGCCGCCTGCCTCGGTGCCAATCCGCTGCAAAGCAAACGGCCCGGGGCATGGAGGCCGTGGTTTGGGGTAGCAGCGTGCGGGGAAAGCAGCACGCAGCGGCGCAGCACGTGTCGCTTGGCCCCATCAGGCTGTGGGGCTGGCGCGATGAGACGTCAGAACGGTCACATGTGTGCGCGTGTGTTCCAGTCTGTACGTGACCGGGCTTAAAATTAGGAGTTCTGAGATTGAAAAAGGAAGGCTGGCCCCAGAGACTGATGCGGCTGTTACCCTGGGACGCGGGTGATCTTAATTCAGCATCCCGCGTAACCGCAGGTTTCCTCCGAGAGCCTGGGCAAGTCCCTGCGTCTCTATCGGTTCCTCCTGTCTGAGGAGCCAAGGAGGTGCAGACACCTCCTGGTGAGGTTTGCCTCGGGGGTGCGTGCAGACTCCAGGCGCCAGATGAGTCCCCCTGAGCGGGGCAGATTGTACGGAAAAGCAGGATCCGTCGGATCCTCGGAAGGATCCAAATTCACCCTTCTGGCCAGCAGCACCCGTTATCCTTGCTGGAAGCTTCCAGCGCTGCAGGAGGCATGTTTGCATCCCTTTTTTTCTTTTTGCTTTTTCCCCTTCCCTCTCCGCTTTTCTGTTACGGGCAGAGGTGCTGGCAGAAGGGCGTGAAGCTGCCGGCGAGCGCCGGGTCCGAAGCGCGCGGCCCGTTGCCTCGCTGGCTGCGTCGCCCGCGTTGCCACCAGTCCTTCTGCTGCGACTGGGGAGAGGAACTAAAAACAAAAAGGGAGAGGAACTAAAAACAAAAAGGGAGGAAACGTGACAGTAAATGGTTCGCTGCAGCCAGGGGCCTGAGGCCAGGTATAGCACGCGTGTGCCTACGCTTGGCGTGACCGGGGTTTCGAAATCAGAGTCCCAGGGGCAGCTGCTCAGGGTGGGGACAGATGAGGTTGTTGCCTCCTGTTGCGGCACGGCCTGGGAATCCCCTGGCTGTTTGTTCAGCCTGAGGAGCCCAGGAGGGACGAGCCAGAGCCCTGCCCTCGGGACCTTCCCGCCTGGTAGAGAACGAGGGGAGGAGGAGGAGGAGGCTGGCGTTGAGGACGGTGACGGGAGGCCACGGCTTCGGAGCTTGCTGGCTGCAAGGCTGAACCGCGGCCGAGGCAGAGCAGCGTCTTGCTGTCTCCTCCGGCTGCCCTCCTGCGGCTGTCCCGCTTGCAAGGCGGAGAGAGGGAGGGCGTTTGCCCTAAGACGGGCCTTGACCGAGGGTTTGAGCCGAGTCCGTCATCCCGTAACGAGCTGTTGTCGCATCTTTCCTGTCGTCATCTGCGTGTGTCCCTTCCCTTTCAGATCAAAGGCTCCTGGTCAAGCAAGAGGGGCTCGGAGTTTGCCAATCCCTACAGCCATAAAAGCATCCTCACCAACTGCTGCGCGGTGCTGTGCGGGCCCTTCTACCCCAGGTAGGAGCCCTCCGCCTCCGTGGCGCTGGGAATCGCGTCCCGCTCGGCGAGGGGGGCCTCGGAAAGGACGGATTTGTCGCGATTCGGGGGGGGCCATCGGCACAAACACGTCTGCTCCCACGATGAGAGGGAAGCGGTTTCCCCGTCTCCGCGGAGAGCGGCTGGAGTGATGTGTAAGAGACGTGACCGTCGCTTCTCCTGTCTTTGAGCTTGGTGGGTTCAGGTCGCTCGTAGCTGTTTCGTGGGGCTGGCAGATCCGACGCGTCCTGCGGTTCGGTAAGGGGAGAGTAACGACGCCAAAGGCCTCAGCGGCAGACGGGAAATAGCGGCAGTGGCGGTACCTCTTGGCACGTGTTTTTCCTCCTGTGCTCTGAGGATCGAGCGTCGTGGCAAGCAGCCAGCCGGGATCCGCTGGCCGTGCGGAGCCCCTGGGGTTTACCAACACGTAGATGACCTGAAATCCTGACCGCCCTCGCCCGCGCGTTGACCAGAGCCGACGCGAGGAAGCCCTGGCCTGGAGCGCGGGTGCCCGCAGCGCAGGGTCATCGCCGCTTCGTCCCAGGAGGATGCGGGTGGGCAGAGCCGGGCCAGCATCCCCTTGCGTGGTGCTGCGGGCATTGAGGGTCTGCACGCCAGCTCGGAGCTCTCAGCCTGTCCTAGGGCGCGTGGGCATCCTGGAGACCAGTTTACTGTCTGGATGCGGTGTGGGTTGGTCTGGAGCATCTCGGAGGGGGTGACTCAGGGCAGCACAGCGGCAGGGGAAGGTGTCTGAGGCTGCGCAGCCGGAGTCGGCGTGTTTCGCGCTGACGTCTGGCCCTGCTCCCTGAGGTACCCCCAAGCTTTGTGTTGGGTTCGGAGGTGCCGAAATGCCGGTGCTGCCACTCGGCGATGGTGAATCTGCAGATTCAGGGAGCCGAGCTGTTTGCCGGGAGCTCGTGGGGAGAACAGTGGTTTACTCCAGTTCTCTCCTCATTCGTGCTGTTTTCCTGTTGTAAAGACCTTTCGCCAGTTCCCGTTTGGGTTTGTGGTGACCCAAAGCTGTAACTGCCTACGGGCTGTGCGGTGGCTTGTGTGATAACTCTGTGGTCTGTCTAATGGGCAGGAAGCCGCGTTCTCCGGCGCGCTGCTGCCGGTGCTTCGGTTCGCGGCTCCCGCGGGGACAGCCCTCGCTGCGGCTCACCGGCTCCCGTCTTCACAGAGTCTTTGTTTCCGTAACTCCTCTCCCCTCGCACCCTTCCCCGTTCTGTTTTCCAGTTTGATAGACAGAAGAGGGTTTATCCAGCCAGATGTCGGGACGCCATCCAGTCCGAAGAGCGAAATCCCTTCCTTTGGAGCCAAAACTGACACCAGCATGGTAGGAGGCATTCCCTAGCAGAGCTGTGACGTAGCCCAGCGCCTGCACCTCGCTCCAGCCCGTACCGTCCCCTCTTGCCACCTCCCTGGCCTCAGGCGGGACAGCCCTGTGATGCAGAGCTGCCAGAGACTCAGTCGAGCCATACGTTGCCTTTTTTTTTTTATTTTCTTAAATTTATTTATTATTTTTTGTTTGTTTCACTGTGATGTGGCCTGTCTGGACTTTTGACTGACAGAGCCCAAAAGCATGCAACACCCTCAGCTCGGACGCGTTGCAGAAAGCAGGGAGCTCCTGCGGCACCTAGGAAGCAAATAGGTCTGGGAAGGCACCAGACCCCTGAGCTCGGGGCGTCTGCGCCAGGGCATCGCCGTGTTCCCTGCCCGGGGTGACGGGCGAACGGTTCCCACTCAGCCGGGCTGTCGCGCCTCGTCGTCCGGGCTGGCGGAGGCGTGCGGTCCCTGGCATCCCTGTTACCTCCACAAACACCTCCTGCTCCCCCGTGCCGACGTGGAGGGGCCGTTCTGTCTCGTAATGGCCGGGTTCTTGCCTCAGCCGCTGCCGGAGCAGCTTTTCTTTTGCAGAAGCTGCTGTCCCTTGGTAAGTTGGGGCTGTGCAGCTGGGAGGACTCCAGCTCCCAGCAGACGTGGAAGCTAGCTAGATGTCCCAGCTGCTGTTGGTCCTATTTTCTGGCTGGGCACCGAGGGGGTGCTGAAGAACTCTGTGTTTTGGCCCTGCCAGTCGGTAAGACAACGTTTTGCAGCAAGGACACGGGTTAGGATGAGCCTCCTTTTACCGGGGGAGAAAATCACGCAGCGTTCTGCAGCTCTCGTTGGGAGATGCTGGTCGGCAAGGCTGCAGCTGGAAGATTCAGGACCCCAAGCTTGGCAGGAAAGCCTGGTTGTGTCCTGTCTGTAGGCGACCAAAAGGCAGCAGAGAAGTGCGTGAATTCCGGAGGGCCGCACCCTTCCCGGGTGGAGTTTCGCAGAGGAGGCAGTGAGGGGGTGCTGGTCTCTGCTAACCTCCCGTTGTGCTCGTGGTTGGGGTTTCTGGCCAGCAGACGAGAGCGGGGCTGTCCCCAGCGCCGCGGGAGCGATGCCCGGGCGCATCCACGAGCATCGCTCCGTGCCTGCAGAGCCACGGGAGAGCCGGGCTGGGCAGCCAGCTCCGCGTCGCCGACACTGGAGTGCGCGCAGAGAGTCACAGACCTTGTTAGCAATACTTGAATCGTGTTACTAAAAGCTGCTGGATATTTTTGCACAATTTGTAGATTTTTTTTTTTTTTAATGTAGAACGTTTTATAGTTGGTGCAGGTAGCGTTGCGCGTGTTAGCACCAGGGCAGAGCCTTGCAGTGTTCTGGGTCAAGCTGCCTGGTTAGGCTTCCGTGGGTCAGACGCACGTATTTCAACCTCGGGCAGAGGCAGCACAGTTACGGCGGACAGCCCTGTCCCCACCGAATTCACCAGCGTCGTGCCTTGCACGCTGCGAGCGACGCAGCTGCCGAGAGGCACCGGGTTCCCCTGGCCTGGCGTTTCTGGCCGGCTGCACGGAGACCTCGGTGCTTGTTTGCTGTGGCCCCCATCTCTGCCTTCCCCTCTGCCAACCGTCTGTACCCTCCCCTCCGCGAAGAGCCGAGGTGGGAGCACGGCAGCGGAGGCTGCTGAATTCCTACCGGATCCTGGCAGATGGCCCTCAGTGCCCGGTGCGGCTCTGCCAGTCGCCACGGCTTCGTGCCTGCTCACCGGCCAGGCGCTTTGGCCCTGTGCTGCGTCCGAGAGGTCCCCCCTGCCCTTCCCTCGATGTCCCCAGCGAGGCGTCGCGACCGTCCGGGGGCAGGCGTGGGGCTGGGCGAGCCGAGCTGTGCCGAGAGGGTCTGGTGCCGGGGAGCGAGGAGCAGCGGGGGGTGTCACCAGGAGCCAGACTCCTTCCTGGGTTTGTTGAAACCGGTTTCCTTTGTTACTCAACATAATAAAATTATATTTTTAAAGAGTTAATTGCTTGATGATTACTTTGTTCCTTTAAGCCAGAAGAGGGCAGGTGTCGCAGTGTTTAGCATCTGCTGGACTCCTCATGGCGCCCAGGCCTCGCCTGGGAGCTCTCGCAGCCTCCTGCAGGACTGGGCGACGAGGGATGCTCAGCGCCGGCTGCTGCTGCCCTGACCCGTGCCGGAGCGAAGGGCTTTTTCTGTCCCATGTCTCCAGGCTGGGCAGGGTCCCAGCTGCTCACCAGTCACCTGGGCATCCTTTTCCCACCCACCTTGCTGGATCCAGGGCTGTGCCAGAGTCTGTGGTCCCCCAGTCTATCCCAGTCCCCTCCGGCCGTACCGGCAGACGCTGAGCGCGTAATCTCTGGTGTCTTCCCCAGGAGGATGCCTGCCAGGACTTTGCCATTTCCTGCACAGCCTGACGGGATTTGCCCCTCTGTGGACGTTAGCCCTGCTTTCTGAGGGTTAGCTGGTAAGAAAGCGCTTTCTTCTCCCCATCACCCGCTCGAGCGACCCATCTCATCTCCACCGCATGACCAGCTCTGTCCATGGAGCCCATCGCCCTCATCTTGTGTAGGCATCCGTGTGCCCTGTCCATCCCACCAGCATCCCAGCGACGCGAGGGGCGGCGAGCCCGGGGCTGTGTGGCAGAGGGGCTGCCCGCAGCCTTGGCGAGAAGAGAGGGACGGTTCCCCCCAGCTTGGTGCTGGGGCTTGGTGGGAGATGGAGCCGGCCGATTTGCGTGGTTGTGCTTGGACATCGGGGTGGCTGAGGGTGCGTGGAGCCTGGGGCTTGCTGGAGGGCTCGCCGTGGTGAGTCGTGCTCGGCGGAGCTGCTGGGATGGGCTTGGAGGAAGCCTGCAGCTGCTGCAGGGATTTAGCGTTTGGAGGGAGCTGTGGCCCAGAGGAGTGGGAGCCTGGAACAGATTTCTAATCCCAGCTCCGAGCCGCTCTGTATTTTGGGCAATCCCTCCCCTCCCTCCTGCTCTGCCTGTTTTTCTCTCTCTAACACCAGGTTCCTCCTCTGACGTGCCCGTGACCACGGTAAGTTCCTTCCAAAGCGTGTTGCAACGAAGCCCGGCTTCAGCTGTGGGCTGCGGAGCGGCCCCTCTCCCTCCTGTGCGTCCCTGCCCTCTCCCTGCCTGCAGCCCCCACAGGCTCCTGCCTGCTCGAGCCTCGGCCGTGGAGGAAGGCTGCCAGCACTCTCCTCCATCCCCAATGGTCCCCCGCTTTCTGCCACCCAGTCTGGGTTCTCCGCTCTGCTCCCCGCTGCTCCTCGCTCACCTATTTCTGGCACTAACCCTCTCTTTCTCTTCCTCCCCTCTCCTCTCCCTCGCACCGGGTCGATCTGGTACGAAGAGTCCTGGTGGCCCGCAGCCCCCTGCCCCTCGTTGATCGCCCTGCGGGGAGGCGAGACCCTGCGGGCAGCGCCCGGGCCGACAGCCATGACCACCACGAGTGCCTCTGCTCACCAGGGCTACGGCGCCTGCGCCTTCCTCCCTCCCGCCCCGAGAGAGAGGGGGGAAAGCGACCGGGAAAAGCTTTTCCAATCCCCCCGCGGGAGCCGGGCCGGCCGGCCCCCGGGTTCGATCTCCAAGCCATAAAGCCGTCCCAGCCGAGTGCAATAACTGGAGTCCCTGCTGCCTCCCGCCGCTGGATGGACTCCCGCCGCCGAGCCCGGGCTCCCCGTCCCCACCAGCCTTACCCCCAGCCCGGGTGGCTCCGCTGCCGCCGGTGCTGGCAGGGAGCGGTTCGCGTTCCAGCGGGGTTTCCAAGCGAGCAGGCTTCGCGCCAGCGCGTTCGCAGCCGCGCCGGTGGCATCACACGACGGCCCCACCAGCCCCTCTCCGAGCCGTGTGCCGGAGGACTCCTCTGCGGACAGGAGTTAGTGCGTGGTCAGAGTTTACCCTTGGAAACCCCCCCAGCCAGCTCCCCCTCCCCTGTTTCACCTTAGCGTGGCTCTACTTATAGGGGAAGGGGTTCAAGCCCCGCAGCATCTTGACCGGCCACGGCTGCAGCCGGCGTTGCTGGAGGCTGCGGCGCAGGTTGGGTGCTCCGGCACCCAGCACCGGGTCCTCCCCCGCCGGCGGCCGGGCTGGGAGCTGTGCAGCCAGGCCTGTCCCCAGCCCGGTAGGATTCACCCTCTATTTATGCCTTTTACTTTTGTAACAAAATAAAAGTTTCTCCTATTTACTGTACGCCAGCGTCTGGCTGCTGCTCTGCGGCGGAGGGGAGCTGCAGCCTGCAGCTCGTGCCTGGGCATGCCGGCGCCGGAGCCGCGGAGAGCTGGATGGTGAGGACGGGGCGGCCGGGCGGGCTGCGAGCATCCTTCCAGCACCCCTGGGACTGGCCATGAGCATCCTCTGCCTCCTGCATCGCCAGCTCGGCTCCGGGGACTGGGGACGTGCGCTGGCCTGGGCAGCGTCCCCGGGGCTGGGTGTCCCTCTCTCCGGGGCGATGCACCTTCTGCTGCTGCTCTTCGGCACTGGAGGCACCCACGGGTGCTCCGCGGGGCGATGCTGGAGCTGACCTCACCCGCAGCCTCCGCGCAGCGATCTGGGGCTCTTCCCTTCACCCACCCGCCGATGTTCACGAAACCGGTCGAGCAGAAAGGTTCTCGCAGCCTCCCCTCGGCCCGTCGCAACCGAAATCTGGCAGCAGCTCAGCCGCTTTGGCAGGGGCTGCCGGCAGGCGCCGGAACCGGGGTCGAGCATTCGCACGCCCCGGCCGAGCTTCCCGTCCCGCTGGGGGGGTCCTGCCGGGGGTCTCCCCAGAGGACCCTCTTGGCGCAGAGCCGACACGGGAGGATTAAACAGCCCAAAGGCTGGTGCAGGATCAGGCTGAGGGTTTGAAGCGGGGTCTGGCGGCGGGTGCTTCACCGAGGCGGGGGGCTGCAGACCCCCCACCCCGTACAGCTTTGCTGCTCGAAGCGGTGCGAGCTGCAGGCCGATTCCCACCCGGGGATTGCCACCTCGCGTTTTCGCAAGGGAAGGAGGTGGGTTTTCGAGGGCTGGGTACATCGGGCTGCCCGTTTGGCCCCCAGCCCCTCTGTGGGGGTTTTTGTGCTTGGCTGAAGCTCTTTGAGGGTCTCTGCAGGTCTGCCCCCCTCCCGCACCTCATCTGCCGGGCAGAGGGTGGGAGACGGGAGCGGTCCTTCGGAAAGCGCCTTGTCCCGACGCGGCGGGGCGTGATCTGCTCCCACGGTGGATCGCGCTCCTCTGGGGATGGAGCTGTGATCGCCAGCGAGGTGCTGAGCATGGCGTGGCTCGGGGGGGGCACGGAGGGGCTGCGGGGATCCCTTGATGGGCACCCCCAGAGCCACCACGTGCCCAGGGGCTTGGCCAGGGAGGGGGCGAGCAGCCCCGAATCCCCCTTGCCAGGGTGGGGAGGGAGCGGTGTGGAGGCTGCGGGTGTTTTGCTGGGCTGCCGTGGGTTTTTTCTTCTTGTCCTCTCTCCCCAGCATCCTCCACTGCCCTGTCCCCAGGTGAGACCGTGGGGATGACAGGGACAGGGTGCTCCCGGCGGGGGTGGCACCGGGGCTGTTCGCAGGGATGAATAAAGCAGCGAGTCACGATGATTAAAAAAAAGCAGCACCCCTTTTTGGCTTGGCCGGGTGCCGCGGGTGCTCGCCCCACCCTGCCCTTCCTGCACGGCTCCCGCACGGCAGATAAGGCCGGGGCTTGGCGCAGGCTGCAAGGCCAAGGCTTCGCCGGGAGCTGCCAGCGCCTGGCGTGCGGCAACAAGCTCGAGCAGGTCGAGAGTGAAACTGCAGCGCAACACGAAGCGCAAGATCCTAATCGGGGCGGCGCGTTTCCACCAGCACCAACAGGGAGCCTGTGCCTAAAAAACTAATAAATTTAAAAAAAAAAAAATCACACCCCAAAACTCTTCCATTACAGCTTCAGAGATGCAAAAAGTCGCTGGTGAGATGCTGGGATGGGGAAATGCAGCCCTGGGCTGGAGATGGGCAGCGGGGGAGCCCCATTTCAGCGGGGCCGGGGGTTTTTTCCTTCCCCACCACAGGAGGTTTTGGGGTTCAGGTTGGTCCCGTCGCACGGCGGCTCAAAGGCACGGGGCGATCGTGCCCGGCTTTGGGGCAGTCCCTCCCGCGGCACTTGGGCGAGTTGCTGAGCCTCTCTGCCTCGGTTTCCCCACCTGTGGGAATAAATACCTGCCCGTCAAGCCCTCGCAGCAATTACCAGCAAAGTTAATCACCATATAAAAATGACAGCGATATGATTTTTTTTTGGGGGGGGGGAAGGCAGTCAGACACACCCCGTTTCTCCGGGGAGGGGTGGGAAGAGCTGCACGCTGCCATGTCCCTGCGTACCCCTCCCCGACACCCACCCCACTGTCCCCCTTCCACGTAATTTTAGCAGCGGGACGGGTGCCCCCCTCGGCCCCGGGGTGGGTGTTGGCTGCGGGGAGAGCCCCGGGGCACCCACGGGTGCTGCACCCACCGCCAAGCCCTGCCCCGGGACCCACGGGGAGGGCAGGGCGTTGGCCATCCCCCCTCGCCCCTTCCCCAGTGCTTGCCGCCTGCGGGTGATGATTCACGGCAATTTTCCTTTTAAGGCCGGGCTTGGCGGGGAGGAAGCAGAGGAGGAGGAGGAGGACACTCCTTCGGTCTCGCTGGCTCCTCCCGCTCTCGCTCGAGGCTCCAACACTCAGCCAAAAACGAATCCCGGCGGCGGGGCTCAGCAGAGGCTCTGACGGCTCCCGGCCCCGCTCCTCGCCCAAGCGTCTGCCCCGCGCCCGCGTCCCAGCCATGGCAAGAAACCACCAAGTGCAGAAGGCCAAGCTGGCCGAGCAGGCTGAGCGCTACGAGGACATGGCAGACTTCATGAAGGCGGTGGTGGAATATGGGGACGAGCTGTCCAACGAGGAACGCAACCTTCTCTCCGTCGCCTACAAGAACGTGGTGGGGTCCCAGCGCTCGGCGTGGAGGGTGATCTCCAGCATCGAGCACAAAACTGAAGAGGGGGACGACAAAGCGCAGCTGGTGAACGAGTATCGGGAGAAGGTGGAGAAGGAGCTGAACAGCGTCTGCAAGAACGTCCTGGCCTTGCTGGACAAGTATCTCATCAAGAGGTCGACCGACCCTGAGAGCAAGGTCTTCTACCTGAAGATGAAGGGCGATTACTTCCGATACCTGGCCGAGGTGGCCACCGGGGACGACCGCAAGAAGACGATAGACAGCGCCCAGGAAGCCTACCAAGAGGCCATGGACATCAGCAAAAAGGAGATGCAGCCCACGAACCCCATCCGCCTGGGGCTGGCCCTCAACTTCTCCGTCTTCCACTACGAGATCGCCAACGCCCCCGACCAGGCCATCTCCCTGGCCAAGACCACCTTCGACGAGGCCATGGGGGACCTGCACACGCTCAGCGAAGACTCCTACAAGGACAGCACCCTCATCATGCAGCTGCTCAGGGACAACCTCACGCTATGGACAGCCGAGTGCGCCGGGGAAGACGGCGGCGAGGCTGGCGAAGAGCCCAAGAACTGAACGGCCCCTGCGGAGCCGGGGACCGGCCCCCACCTGCCCCCGCCCCCCCCTCCAGTCCCTTCGGCATCTCTTCGTGGCTGATTTTTTTTTTTGGTTTGTTTTTTTTTGATTTGGGGGTGTTGGTTTTGGG
>Ga0065711_1009389_pt1 | contig 11180 bp, 10 predicted proteins | sample Hoacrofraction12_FD_59098 | JGI IMG/M metagenome (GOLD analysis project Ga0065711, IMG submission 59098) | Hoatzin crop microbial communities from Cojedes, Venezuela - Epithelial fraction 12 v2 (version 2) | ecosystem: Host-associated > Birds > Digestive system > Esophagus > Crop | place... | reverse complement strand
ATCGTTGTTGTTCCTGTTTCCCTCTGTTTGCTGTTCTGTTAAACTGCCCTTATCCCGACCCACCAGTTTCTGCCTCTTTCTTTTCATTCTCCTCCGCACGCCGGCGGGGGAAGGAGCGGCCGCGTGGCGCTTTTGTTGCCGGCGGCAGCCGAAACCAAAACAGTAACATACCTTCTGTGATACAAAACCACAAAAAATGTTTAGTTGTTCCCTTCACCTGGGCTCAGGAGCAAGTGCCATTTCAAAGTCACTTCTGCTTTGCTTGTAGTTTTTTCGCAATATTTGCCCACTTGTTTAACACCTTATACGGAAGTCCTGATGTCAATGGCACACTTCACCTCACCCTGCCTCAAATGAATTTACACCTACCTGCTTGGGGTCTGCTGTACATAGCAATGCTCACCTGACCACTCTCCACTGGGTAAACTGTGCTCACTTGGAGGTAGAAATATTACTGCTCCAATAAGCGATCTTAGCAGGTCCCTCTGGAATACTTCTACTAAGTTCCTCTATCTTATTGCACTAGAACTCACTACTCGTTTACGAACATGTCCTGCTGTTGGTTCTCTTCTACTCTTTCTCCATTTTGCCAGTGTTATATTCATAATAAGTCACTTTCAAACATACAATCACACATATATTCATCCATTTCTGCATGTCACATAACATGAAGGAAAATATCACCAAGGGAGCATTAGCACCCTACTTCATTTGTCACAATAATTATAAACGCAAATGTAAACCTGACCTTTTCGTGGTAAGTTTCCAAACATGGTAACCAGCTGAAGTGAACAAGAACCTAAATATTTGCACATAAAGGGGAGTAGTGGAAAGGAGAATGAGATGTGTAGCTATCATCTAGTCTATGCATGGCAGTGTTTGTGTAAATGACTGCCCATCTGGCTGTGCAAAGGCATGTTATTGTTCCTCCTTTTTGGCTGAGAAGTTGCAGGGGTGTGAGGAGGAGGAAAGTAAGCAACAGTAAAAGCATGCACAGAAATTTCCTGGTGAACTGCAATAAATTTAGCAGCAGATAACGAAGGTCATGACTGGAATGTTTAACCTGCTGTTTGCAACCATAGTCACTATGTGTGCAGATGCAAACATAAAGAGTACATGGCAGAAAAAATTCAGCCACCTAAATACATACACTTTTCTAAGGATTGTGATGAGGGTGCTCTCTCTGAGTGTTTTTAAATAGCAAGCTAACAAAACGATAAAAATCTGATCAAAGGGATATTTAGAAAAAGTGATTTTTACTTTAATAGCTTCTCTGAAACTGTTGTAATGGTGATGATGTGGTATATTATTTCCTATTTAAGCAAAATTATTTGCACACTACTGGAACTGTTAGTCAAGTACATACCAAAACACACGCTAATTAGTAGATTCTCTTCTCTAGTGTGCCAGCTAATTTGTTTTTTGCCTTTATTAGCACTTACGAAGGAGCTAGTGAATGTTTCTGTCTGCTGCAAAGAGATTCCCCCTGCTGTGGCTAATAGTTTGCATTAAAATTCATCTTCACCCAGAACTCAGACACCAAATTTAAGGTAGTCATCAAGCTTTCATTTATGCTTGTTGGAGAGAAGTCTGTCCCTGCTGACAGTTTAGGGCCAATTTATCTGATCAAATATACATTTCTTTCTTAAGGTGAGATGAGTTGCATACCAAACTTAAGTGAGACTGCTGTTTAGATTTGTATTGACTATATAGAAAGACTATATCACCTAGCTCTGAATTAGACACCTCTGTTGTAAATAGCTAACATTATGTGATATTTAGATAAACGATTTCCAGATGGATAAGGTTTGATAAAATTAATTACATCTGGTGTATTATGCAGATAGATACATGAAACTGGTAAAAGTCTTCACATTTTCCAAACTTAATCAATTATTTATGATCAATATTCTGAGCTCTTGTTTCTGCTCCTCATCTGGAACTTTTGCAAACAAAATACTACAATCACCCAAAATCAAGACACTGTGCCTTGTATTCCTTCCAGAAGACACTGTGCCTTTTATTCCTTCCAGAAACATTTACACAAAGCAAGTGTAAATGCCATCTCCAGCTGCATGACTCCATCCACAAAATTATTATTATTAATTTTTTAATTTTTGTGAAGTATTTAATGAAATGACACTCCTGAAAATACCTGTGTATACTATTTTACTGCTAGAAAAATAATCATCAGTGCAGTTTCTTGCTGTGAAGTCTACACAATGTTTTCTGCAGCTCCTATTTCTAGATGAAGTATGCAATAAGCATTACACCCTCAAAATGTTTAAGACAAAATAAAACATAAATTGTTAACTAAAATAATAGAGAATTTTCTACTGACCTGTATTACTTTCCCTTCAAAGATCATTACCCAATACAGAAATCTTTTTATCAAAACATTAGTAGTCATTTGCTTGCTAAATGAGTTTAAAGATCTACTTAGACATAATTTAAATACGATTTAAAACTTCATTAGGTATGTTTATTGCTAAAATTTAAATAGTATTCTCTTAGTTCTTCTTCACTGCTTTAAAAAATGACAAACGCACAAATGTCTGGCAAAGCTGATTAACCCTCTGGTTGTCGGTCTCCTAAAGCAAAAGTTGGACACCTGCATGGTCCATTGATCACTGACATTATACACTAGCAGGTCTCTACTGAAATGGCCACAAAAAAGAATTAAGAGAAGTAAGTAGAATGGACCATTCTGTGTTGTGTTGATGTTTGCAGACCCAAAATGCATCAAGACATCACAGGAATTTTTAAGATATCTGTCACATAAAATAAAAGCTGAAATTTCTCAAGCAAATTATCATCATCAAAAGGAAAATAAAGAATTTACGTCATACGTAGCCTTATCAAATAATAGGAGTTTTAGAACTTTTTATAATAAAGCATAGTTCTTGAGCCTATTGTTTTACAACACATTTCACTGCTCAGGATGACAGGACAAACAAGAGCTGTTCAAATGTTTTTAGGAAGCTAGAGACATCTTGGTTTATTTGAGAAACAGAAGCAGGTTTGTTTTTTGGTTTTTATTTTAGTTAAGAAAACCCATTGGCACCAAAATTAGGAGCCTAGGAAACTGAAAAACAAACAGTGCCCCCAAAATCTCAACAAAATAAATTTGTTCTCTCTACTTGCATTAAACTTGATACACAACTCAGAAAATATCCAAGCTTTGTTGTTTCAGTCCCATTCAGATAAGCCTTGTAATTCATGACAATTTACAGGAAAGCTGCAAATAAAGATGGATTGCTAAAATGCATGAACACCATGTAAAAAGTAGAATGATCGGCAATGTTGAATCATCTTGGAGTGTCTTCCAATAAAATATCATTGCTTAGAATAGCTTTCTGGAAAATGTCTTTCCAAACTGATTTTTCTAGGAAAAAGTATAGAAGTGTTTTTCCTGGTTTTCAAACAGCTCATTATTTGTCAGCTTACTGCATTTCTGTATATCAAAATAATCCAATTCTTCTTTAGTCTAAGCATATATTATTCTATGCCCTATATTTGCTGTCTAGTTACACGGATTTACTGAAAATTTAAGAACTGAATGTTTAGTTCTTTTGTGTACTATTAAATATTTCTTCAAGAAAACAGTTTGTACATGATTCAGATAGAGATGTATTTGCCTCAGGAAAGAATTACTTTAAAAGGACTTCTACTTTTGATAGTTTTAATAACCAGCTTCTGTTTCCAAAATACTATTTTTCTGTCTAGAATAAAATTAAAAGTATATTTTTAAGGACTTGAAATTTTTTTTATGGGAAGTGCTAAGATATAAGAAGTTCTGGTTGGATCAGAAATTCTTCTAGTGTTCTGTCTAAAATTAGGAAAAATGCAGTTTCTAGAAAAATCTGTATTCCCCATTGCCGAGTTTCAGCATCCATGCAGAGACAGGAATGACTCTCACACATTGATACAATGCACAGCCGATTCGCCTTTATTGGTCTGCTTGTGTGGTTATATACATTTTTCATATCTGCACACGCAATCACGCTTATTCGGATAGGCTACAGACATAAATCACGCGCTGTTCACGCACCCCATATTCCCTTATGATTGCTAACTATACACTAACGCTAATAGCAACAGACCACCTCCATGTCCTTGAACACATCTTGTTTTTGCTAACCCACATCATGTTTATTCTTAGCTGTCCTTTCCAGCGGCCTGTCCAGCTATGCTAACTGTTTTATCTAAACGGCCTAGTCATGCTCATTCTCAAGCTACATCGACCCCAACACCCCATGAGTTTTGAATTTTTGGTTCACCCAGCTACTAAATCAGTCAAAAGAAGGAAAAATTCTTATTTTCAATTTAAAATCATTTTGTTATATCAAGTGCAGTCATGTTCTCTGAATAAATGAAAATGTTTACAGAAAGATGTTGCAGCTATAAGTAATTGCTACGTCTCTGTGTTTCATTCTCTCTCTTCATGTATACACACACATATGTATGCAGCTAAGGTACGGTGAGGCCAAAACCTTTTTTGATTTTCAGGATATATCAACATTTCTATTTTTTTTTCTGATCAGTAGTTGTTATATATTAGAACTGTATAAGGTCTATGTTACGAAATGTGTATTCTGCATATGGCTGTATGTGACTGAATGCTACATACAGAACATACTCTGAAACTAGGGACAGTTGAAGAATGAGGTGGGAATCTGCTAATCAATTCCAGTAAAGTCAGATGGTTTGTACAATATCTCCTGCTAGTGAGTAGAAAAAGACAAAATTCTCCTCCATTCTACCCTATTTGCATAGTTTGTCATTAGCCACAGTTTCAACAGACTTGACCTTCCCCTCGCATACATAAGGAATTCCACAGATAAATGTTACCAAAGAAAAATACACTTTCATCTAAAAAATAACAGATAACATACATATCTATAGATGTCTAGCACGTATGACTACCTGAAGAATTATTAAAATAAATGTCTTGTCATGAAGAGAATAGTGTCGGGTGAAATAATCACTGGGAAACGCTCCTGCTCCATGTACGCTTTCTCACCTGGACAGTTCCAGCTGAAGCAGGATGCTCACCTGCTGTCTGGATCAGTTCCAAAATCTCCTCACCCCAGCATGAAAAATAGATCATATGTTAAACTGAACAGACCTTTTGGACTCTGTTCTGGTCATTTATAGTTACACTAGGCTGAATTATACCATGTGCCCTTTACATTGCCCATGGGACAGTTTCTCTGCCAAGAATTCTACCTTTCAGACCAGTAAAATGTATGGCAGCATAGCAGCCTGGACGGAAAAGAAGGGTTTCATTATTATTTTGTTTTATTAAACTGTTTATCACAGCATACCAAGGTATTTATTCTTCTACCTAGGGATACACAGTCTACTTGAGTTAAAATGTTTATCTTGAGATGTTATATATACTAATATATACCAATGTGATTTAATATGTTTTCCTAGAAATCAGAAGCTCAAGCTCAGCAGTCACAACATGAGAGGGAGCATAAACATATTCTTGAAGGAACATTGTCAAGATGTATAAGTATACTGAAAGAATTACTGAAAATATTACTGAAAATGACTCAAATACTAATGAAAAATATCATTTCTCAGATACAGACATTTGTAACTCCCTGTAAAACTCGTTAAAGATTCCTGACTTTGGAGCAAACTGCAGAAGCAGGACATTGTTCTTAGTTGACTTCTTGCCATAAAATTTTAAAAATAATATTCATGTGGTACTGTGATGTGTTGAGGTATTATTTTAATAGAGACCAGATGGATTGCATTAATTGATCAATAAATAGATAGGACATGTTAGACCAAGCAATATTAATGCACTGTGAATTTGAAATACGGAACAAAAGAATGTGAAATTAAAACCAGATCCAAGGGAAGCTCATGAGAAGATTCCCATTAATTTAAGGAGATAAACTCTACAAGACACCTATTAAGTACGTGATGCTAAATACAAAATACCATATCTATTATGTGAAAAAATAGAACAACTACTTGGCATTTTTGACAATAAAAAAAATATTAGGATACTGAAATTATAGCATACTACTCCGTGGTACTGTTGCAATCCCCAAAAGTTAAACATTAACTTCAACAGGAACTAAAATGAGTCCATGATAAATCTCTTTCACCTTGAGAAGGCTTTAAAATAAGTAACATACACAAAGAAAAATAGAAATATCTGAAACTATGAGAATTTTACTATATTTATCCAGATCTGTTACCTTTATATAATGACAGCAACAAAACTCTTATATACTAATGATTAAGTTACCAGGAAAACGTTATCAGGAGGGTTTGTGCGAATTGTGGGGTTTTTTTCCTACTAGGATGAATATTATATCACTTAAAATAGGTGGCTTTTCATTAATATACGGTACTTAACAGTCCCTTTGTTTTCCTTCCTTCTTGTAAACTTTGCTATTGCAGTTTAAGGTTTCTGTACCTAAATAGTAACTTTGCATTGAGTTGCCTCCAGCATTTTACTGGGTCTGGTTGGAATGGAGTTAGCTTTCTTTATAGCAGTCCACTGGGAACTCCGCTGGGATGGTGCTGCATTTTGGGACTGTAGCTAAAACAGAGCTGATGACACAGAAATGTTTTGCCTATTACAGAAATACAGATTTGTTGAGGTTAGAAGGGACCTCTGGAGGTCATCCGGTCCAACCCCACTGCTCAAGCAGGGCCACTTACAGCCAGCTGCGCAGGAACTTGTCCAGACAGCTTCTGAATATCTCCATGGATAGATACACCACAATGTCCTTGGGCAACCTATAGCAGTACTCCATCACTGTCAAGAAACAAAGTGTTTCCTTGTTCAGAGGGAACCTCCTGTGTTCCAGTTTGTGCCCTTTGCTGCTTGCCCTGTCAATGGGCACCACTGAAAAGAGCCTGGCTCTGTCCTTTTCGCACTGTCCCTTCAGGTATTTCTGTACATTGGTAAGATGCCCCTGAGCCTCCTCTTCTCGAGGCTGAACAGTCGCAGCTCTCAGCCTTTCCTGGCAGAAGAGATGCTCCACCCTTTAATCTTCATAGTGGCCTTTTGCTGGACTCTCTCCAGTATGTCTATGTCTCTCTTGTACTCGGGAGCCCAGAACTGGACACAGTACTACAGGTGCGGCCCTACCAGTGCTGAATAGGTGCTATTGCAGAGTAGTGCTATTGTTGATCAGTGCTTGCCTAGACTCAAGGCTTTCTGGTTTTCTTCTGCCCCCTCAATAAATAGGCTGGAGATGAGAGAGAAGTTGGCAGGGGACACAGCCAGGACAGCTGATCCAAATTTTCCAAAGGGCTATTCCATATCATACGGCATCATGCTCAGCAATAAAAACTGATATGGCAGTAGGGGATGTCTTCCAAGGCAACACTTACTATGACACTCACTGGGCATGGGTCTGCTTATGGGAAGTGGTGAGTGACTGTCTCTGCATCACTTGCTTTTTTTTAATCTCTTTGCTTCACTTGTTAACCTTTCTTTATCTCAGCCCACAAGTTTTATCACTTTTGTTCTTCTGATTCTCTCACCTGTCCCACTTGGGGTGGGAAGTGAGCGAATGGCTGTGTGGGTGTTTAGCTGCTGGCCAGGATCAATCCAGTACAGGAGCCTAATGACGAAACAGGAAGAGGTCTTGTATTCTCGAGAAAAATCATCTCAGTATCAGACACTGTGTAATTTGTTATATCATCAGTTCTTTGCACACCCCATATGAAAATGCTAATTTTAGCATATGCAGACTTGCATGTGATCTTTGGATGTGCAAAATATTTTAAGATCTATGAAACTAGTTACTTCAGAAAGTATCCCTTGTGTGCTGTATTCTTGCAGTGAGTTCTTCAGCCTCCAGTGATAGGAGCCTTTGGTGCTACAGTGTCATATCTAGAATGGCAATTAATATAAATTTTTATTAATATAATGAGTGTTTTCTTTTGGGGTAACAACTTCAAAATGAACGTTTTGCCAGGCAAAGAGTTAAATTAATCTTTTATCCTGTCTTTCCTGTTTAAATTAGACCAAAATTAGTCAAGTGGGACACTTGAGAAAGGGGTACTAAAGGGCCTCTAATGTTTATAACTCCCATTGAAATGAACTGAATTAAAGCATCCTAATGTTTGTTGCTCCCTCTGAAATGAATACAATTAAAAGAGACAGCATTCTTCATGGTATTATCATGCTTTGTTCACCTAGCCCAGAAATTATGTTACCTAACACTAAAGTTACTCAGTTTGAACAGGTGGAGACACACACTTCTTCCTGAAGTTAATCCAAACAGTTTTTTACTTGCCTTTCCTCTATACAAAGAAGCTATTTAACTATATTCTATACATATGCATGCTTTTCAGTTTCAGAATCTATCATGCACTCTGTTATATTGTTGTTTCTAATTAGAACAAATTAAAACCCAGCAGAGACATGACCCAGAACCTTTTGCTTCCTCTTAACTGTCAGTTTGACTTTCTGTAACACTGTGATCAACTGCATCCTAAGTGGGAGTTGACACTGACTCAACTTTCCGCTAACGCAGGTAAAATGGCATGTGAACTGCCTGAAACTTAATGCTGAAGTAACCTGGTTCTGCACCATTACACTTAATCAGTATCTTCAGCTTTGTATAGCTGCGATTTCAGTTCTTTAATAGCATGGACTTCAATAAAAATCGTCCTGTCGGCCTTACTCTTTTGTTCTTCTGTGTGGGTTGTTTTCCTCTTCTCTCTTCTGGTATCACAGCTAACTTCCTGCACAATGCAAAGTTTATTTTTGAAAGAAATCCTGACATCGGTCTTTAACAGCACGTTAATGGAGTGTGAAATCTCAAATTTTCAAGACTGATTTTGGTATCAGAAGAAATGTTCCTTATATCTTTTCTGTGGACAATAAAGATCTCTTCCTTTGAAAGACCTTAATACTCAGCACACGAGAGGAATTGTACACAAATCATATTTAACAATGAGATTTTCTTTATTTTCTTCTGATACCAACAGCATTTCGGAAGAATTCCTGCCTCAGGTAGAATTTGCTATTCCTCTGTGAATCAATAAAACTGTCTGAAATAGACTAGAGGAATAGCTTGCTGTAAGATTACAAAAAATAGATGAAAGGATTCATAAACAACACATCATCTATATGTTTGTAGTCTAACCCAATGTCATCTGCTGCACATCTTCCACTATTTGACATATTTGCTGTATATTTGCTATTGTTGTCTAGACTTTTCATTAAATATCTTCCAAATGTATGATACATATGTGTGTGCATATACATACACATACACATACACTTACACGTACACTTACATACAAATATATATACAACAACATATATATACACATGCATACAATACCTATATAAGATATACATAAAGAAAGACTGTAAGAGATAGAAAAAGAAAAAGCATGTATGAGGAAGACCATTCCCCTGATATTAAAGACATACAGAGGGTGGCCATTTATAACAGTGTGATACTGGATGCAGAGGACTTCAGTAACTTTCTACTGAATGACTTCTCCAAAATCAATGATCTATAAGCTTTGTAGATCTTCAGTATGATTCTGATTCCTTTAGGAAATAGTGAGACAACCGTTTAGGAAAAATGCACAGAAATAGCTGCACAGCTAATTAATATCTATGTTCGGTTTTTAGTCTTGGGAAACAGACTGATTACATTTTTTGCTGAAGTTTAACAAAGTAGCATCATTCTGTCTCTTCATTGTTACCTTTTACTGATGTAATATGCAGGCAGTCTCTTCAAATTAGTGTTATTTCTAAACACGAATACTACGAATGTCAGCTTAGCTTTCCAAAACACATTTCACTCATTAAATTTCAGGTTTTTTTCTTTTATGTAACATCTCTGCATCAAATGTGTCTGAAAGATGTCATATAAAACATGACAATGTTTTAAAACAAAGCACAGACTGTCAGAATTTAAACAGTAAAAATAATATTTATCAACTGTCCCAATCCCCACACACTATTGCTAACTGTACCATAACCAGAAGGTCACTATATCAAGGAAGGAATTAAAATGTTCTTTAAGGAGAGAAACACTTTTAAAGACTACTGGACTATCATATCCCACCAGTGCATGGGCAGAACCTGCTCAACACAGCCAGATCCACTGGGCAACAAGTGCAAAAGGCAAGGAACTTACCATTCCCTACCCAGCTCACTGTTCTGTTCCTACAGAGAACTTCCCTACCTACTTTCCTGACCCCATACTCTAAACTACCTGCAGTGTTTAGCTAGGAACACTATTTCCCTCAAATTCTCAAGCAGGCATTTAGTCCCTTTCAGTCTGACTGTATGTGTCCAGATTCAAGATTTAAGGCATGCAGCCAGATGTAGTGTCACTGGAAGTGGTTATGATTTAGGGGACATAGATAAGATGTGTTAAGAGCAGCCAGAGAGGGTAAACTTCAAAAGATAATTACCAAAAAAATTCAGGATCCTTTGTCTTGGCTTTCTAATTTTGAACCTTTAAGGTGCACCCAGGCCCTCTGGTCTTCAGGCTCTGCTCTGCAGCCTCAAGGTCAGGAACATTCTATGAAAGGTTCTGACATGAGCAGTTGTCTCTCGGAGGAAATTTTTATATCAAATGCCAAAAAATAGTGAAGCTGTGAGCTCCTCTGTGAGAGTTGCCAGCTAATCTTCAAATCATGGGTAGTTTTTGCATTCTCANGATGTGTCGGTAAATTTACAGAATCACAGAATCTTAGGGGTTGGAAAGGACCTCTGCAGATCATCTAGTCTAACCACCCTGTCGAAGCAGGGGCACCTAGACCAGGTTGCACAGGACCTCGTCCAGGCGGATTTTGAGTATCTCCAGAGAAGGAGAATCCGCAACACCTCTGGGCAGCCTGTTCCAGTGCTCCGTCACCCTCAGAGGGAAGAAGTTCTTACTCATGTTCAGAAGGAACTTCCTATGCTTCAGTTTGTGCCCATTACCCCTTGTCCTGTCACTGGGCACCAGTGAAATGAGTCTGGCCTCATCCTCCTGACACCCACCCTTAAGATATTTATAAGAATTTATAAGGTCTCTTCTCAGCCTTCTCTTCTTCAGGCTAAACAAGCCCAGCTCCCTCAGCCTTTCCGCTCATAGGAGAGATGCTCCAGTCCCCTCATCGTCCTCGTAGTCCTCTGCTGGACTCTTTCAAGAAGTTCCTCATCTTTCTTGAAGTGGGGAACC
>Ga0065711_1049675_pt1 | contig 11181 bp, 4 predicted proteins | sample Hoacrofraction12_FD_59098 | JGI IMG/M metagenome (GOLD analysis project Ga0065711, IMG submission 59098) | Hoatzin crop microbial communities from Cojedes, Venezuela - Epithelial fraction 12 v2 (version 2) | ecosystem: Host-associated > Birds > Digestive system > Esophagus > Crop | place... | reverse complement strand
CCGGGGCCTGGGATTCCTGAGGGCCAGTCTTAGCACTGAAGACTGAAGCAAAGAAGGCATTCAGTAGATCTGCCTTCTCCGCATCCTCCGTCACCAGGACACCCGCCTCATTCAGCAGCAGCCCCACATTGTCCCTAGCCTTCCTTTTGCTGCTGATGTAGTTGAAGAAGCCCTTCTTGTTGTTTTTGACATCTCTTGCCAGCTTCAATGCTAGGTCTTGCTTGTACTGAGGAACACAGCTACATTTCTGCAATGACGGTGAACCTCGGGGCCAGGTATGGCCGGATAGTGAATGTTCTCTGTATTGAACTTCCCATGCAGCCATTACTTCTCAGCATCTCTGAATGGCTGAATCTGATCACAACAGCTCTCTGGGAAAGAAGGGTGCTGGGGATTGAACTGGGCAAGTTTTTTTCCCAGGGTGAAAGAAGCTGAGCAGTTTTCTAGACTCTTTAACTTGTTTGCCAGCAAAATGGGCTGCCTCATGCCCATTTCCCCTTTTCCCTTTGACCAAGAAACTTGTAGCAAAACCACACTGAAATGTCTACCTTGCCCTAGCAAGCGTTTACTTACAGTCTTTTACACTTAAAGCCACATTTTAGTGTTCTTTTTAAAGACTAATGGCCTATTTCATGTGCCAAATGAAGAGCTTTTATCAGCAAAGAAGTGAAGGTGTATCCTGCACCAGAGAAGCAAAAATCCACCAGAGGGAGGAAAAAGTCCAAACCTCCCATAACAACAAGAGGAAATAAATTTATTGTAAATTATTTGATTTTTTAAAATTTAATAATATTATTGCATATTCTAAACTAACTAAACCTCTTTTCCTAGTCTCTAGGCCAGCTCCAGAACTTCTCTTGTGAGCAGAAACCGCTGCTGACCAAGGCTTTTTTATGCCACTGACACAGTTCAGTCGCATCTAGCAAACCATTTTAGGAATGGCCGAAAGACTCTCCTGGGATTTATGTCCCTAAAGGATAACTGAAGGAGCAGGTAAGTACCAAAATATGGAGTTGCAGTCCTGAGACGTATCCACTTCAGCTGCTGCCTTAACCTCACAGACTGTCTTTACTTAGGTAGTAATTCCTGAGAGTCTTCATGCCCCAAGCTGTGTTGGACTGAGCAACTTGTTCTCACCTAGGTCAGAAGACTAATCTTCGTTTGCCCACGTTCCTGGGGGTGTCAGGAAGCTGTTCCAAAACATGTAGCCAACAGATTAAAAGTCCCATGATCACCAAAAAACTCTCAAGGAGGGAGCTGTAGGGTTCTGCCACCCACAGGCTCAGCTCTGACTTGCTCTGCTCCCAGAATTAGATCCAAAGTGTTTATCTTGCCTATTATATCTTCTGTTTTGCTGTTCGTGGAGAGCAGCAGTTCCAGGCATCAACAGCACAAAAGGCCTAGAGAAACATGTCACAGCCTTTTCTGATGGCTGAGGACCCTGTGAGACTGAAAAATCTTCTAAGAATGGTCAGGTATGTCCATGTTGGCTTGTTGCTGCCATTTGGTTGCTCATTTTTTCCACTGTGCTTGGGACCTGCAGGGGGAAAAGCCAAGAAAGAGCTGATCCTGGGTATGTCTGACACTTCTAAACATCACATCTTGCTAGTAGATTACAAGGCAGAAGACAGAAGAGAGCATCTAGGCTAAGAAAGATCCCCTTTCCTTTTCCCATCTTTTCGAAGACATTTATGGTCACTTCGAATTCAAGTTTGAAAGCCATTTAAATCTCTGCTTTCTCCTAGAGAAAGGGCACTCACGTTCTGAGGACCAGAGCAGTGCTTTCAGAATCTAGGTGGCAGGAACATATTTCCCCTGCTCTCTAGCTTCCCATCATATCTGACTCTTCTGGCTTAATCAGTGTTTCAAGGAGGAAATGGGGAGAGGTTCTGTGAGCTTAAAGGGCTCTGTAAAGACTAGCATTGAAAAAACAAAAAGACACAAAAGAAATAGTGCTTCAGTTTAGTAGTTAGTGGGTTGTGTCCTTTTCACTCTTCTGTTACCACAGGAAAGAGAAGGGGAAAAAAAATAGAAAAGAAAAGCTAAAGAAGAATGTGCACAGGTCTGTCAGTTCAGACTTCAAGCTTGAGGAAGGAATTTAGTATTCCGTGCAATTGCTTCCTCCTTATTTCTTCTTGCTGCTGTTGCTTCTCCACTTGCTAATTCATCTTAATTATAGAATATTTGGACAGCTCAGAGCAAAGTTCCTTGTTGACAGTGCTTGAACAAGGGAAGGTATTCAGGCTTATGAATAGGCGCTGTGCTGAGAAAGTCTAATTGGCTTGCTATGACTGACAACAGTACAGATCACACGACTGAGGCTGCTGGCGTGCCTGGATTTTGCACAGGTTTCCTTGATCTTTCTGTTCTCTTGCTGGCTGTGCTATCCTCCTACCCTCTATGCCTCCCTGCATCTTGCCTTTCCACAGGGTGAAGTAACAGAATGGGGTAAAAAGAAGCTTGAAGTACACGGAGGATTTCAATGGGATGTTTAGAAAACAACTGAGGGTGTCTTATTTCTGAACAAACCCATATGCAGCTCTGCTGAATCTCGGCAGCAGACTATGAACAGTAATATTAATAATATTAACAGGATTAGTGTCTTGACTATTATAGAAATATGATTTCAAGCAAGGTGAATTTAATGACTGGATAACTAACCGATTTTCACCTTGGAGCCACAAAAAACACTGGAGTGCCAAATGAGAGGTCAGGCTCCGATCACTACAAGTACAGAACTTAAAAGCAGCACAATCCAGTGCTGAGGGAGTGTGAGGGTTTCTCTGCATATCAGGGGATTTTGTGCCCCTTTCCTAGTGAAGATGCCGTCTGCACAGTGCAGAGATGCCCTCTGCTCTGGCCTTGCCCATTTTCCTTGGAGTCACACAGTTACCCTACAGAAGAGTGTGAAATACTCTATTTAAAGGAGGTTATTATCTCCTGGGACAACCAAAGTGAAATTGCCACTCTCCTTGGAAATAAGCAGTGGTGCTTGAATACCAGGCTATTCTAATGCATCTCTGTCCTGCTGGGAATGACCTTCCAGAAACTTCTTTTCTCTGCAAGACATCTCACCCCCAAAGCCATCCCATTTTCTGCTGTCTATCTATGCAGATTAGGCGGGAGGTTTTATTTAGGTAGCTCTCTGTTTGCACTTAAGGCCAACGACTTTTTTGTGTGGAGAGAAAAGGGTGGTCTATTTCAGCATAAGAGGATGTATCTGGATGGTTTTGAATGGTAGAAAACAAACAACACAGTTTATTAAAGGGAAGAAAATTTCAGAGGTAAGTAGTCTAAAACAGAGACTGCTGCTTTATGTGGTAATGTGGAAAAGTTTCTATTACTGTTTGTATACCACACTCCATCTCTTCCCTGGGATGTCTTTTGCTTGTATAAAGGTGAAAAAGTTATGCATTTTTGAGTCACGACAAACCCCAAGGTCAGCAACGAAATGGAGTTCTATCTTTGCAGTGTCCAGCTTTGTCGCTTCCTGCTTCTACAATGAGCCACGCAGCAGGTTATGCTCCTCAGCATTCATAGCCACGCTCAGAGCAGGCAGACCAAGAGCTAGTGACTCATGAGGGACTCAACAGGACTGGCTTCTCCTACTGTTTGGACCCACGTGACCATTGCCTCATCAAGATATACCCTCAATAAAAAGTGAACCGGAGGAGAGGGTAGCCTGCTTACTGCTCTGTTACAGGTAAGATGTTGTCAATATTAATGCCTTTGTCACTGAAATTGCAATTTTATTTTAACAAACACAAAATCGGAAGCACGCAAAGGTCCAAATCTCACTGAAAGTCTAAGGAAGTTGAGCAGCTTTAGAATCCCCTTGAAATCCCAGCCTATGAAAGCAGAAAGCAGTGTTATTAAACTGGTGAGCCTCTTTTGCCAATTCCAGTTGCTGGAAAAGTGGCTGGAAAAATGTTTCTGGGACAGAACGTCCTCCAAGGGGTACTACCTTCTGTAGTAAAAAATGCAGGAGGAAGGGACTGTGACACATCACCTCACCCAGAGCCACCCTCAGGGCAGAATCAGGTTTACCCAAACCATTCCTGAGAGCTGCTAGTCTATTCCGGGCCTTGTCAGCTTTTTTCCTGACCTCTCACTTAAATCCTCCTTGCTTGCTTTTAAGCCAATAAATTCTTCTATCCACAATGGATATGCTTTTATTTATTTATGACTCGATTTGCAGCTACCTTCAGCACGTGTAAAATCCACTATTCTAATTCCTCTCTTTCTCAACCATTAGACTTGAACTAGTTCATTTCTTTGAGGCTTTCCAAATTAAGTTGGACTTTGTAGATATCTGGTGATTCTTCTTGTTGTGCTGATAACTATTCTTAAATTGGTTAGATTACATCTTTCTCAAAGAACAGTTTCCAGACCTGGGCGCAGCACTGCAGCAGGGCAGAGGGGGAACATTTCCACACATCTGTCTCACAGCAATCCTATTAATGCACCCATTAATGCATGTTTGTGTAAAAACACAACAGGATCCTAGGGCTCCACAGAGCTCTTTAAAATGCTGAGAACCAGGAATAAACACAAGATGCAGTATTTTGTTTATATTTAATTGTATAAGTATTTTTTTACTCTTTTCTTTTTAAATCCAGGAGTGAATAAAAGAGGGGCATACCTTTTTAGCTAATAGTGCTTATATTTCCATAGAAGACTGTGAAAGAGGCTCAACCTCATGTCTGTTTCAAGCCTATTCTTAACTCTAGACCCAGCAGATCAGTGAGGTTTCCAAGACTAAGCATGTATTTGAATGCTTTGCTAAACTATGATGTTCATACAAGGGAATACAAAGTGGTGTCTCTAATACCTTTCAGCTGGTGGCATCTCAACAGCAAATTCTGTAGTGGAATTTTGTAGGTGTGTACACACACACACGTGTATGCATAATGCAAGGGAAGTTAAAGAGATGAATACTATATGAAATAAAATCAGTATAGATCATTAAGTATCAAAATAATACCTAACAATATTAGAATATTTGAAAATATTATTATGAGTTGGAAACAGACGTTACCTTGTAAAGGACTTCGAATTTTCGCTTGTGTGCCCCTTTCCATACTTAAGCCAACTTGCGACTTGCCTGTCTGCAAGCTTGAGGGCAGCCAGCAACATCCTCACCAAGGGCTACTACGCAGGTGTACAAACGCATGGAAACTCTGTAATAAGGTAGCAAAAGACATGCATATACACAAATATAAATGTATGTAAAGACATATATGCACATGAAATCTTGTTACATGTAGCAACAAGTTTCCATATACACTATTTTTTCCACTAATGTTTAGAGATGCTCTAGAGCAGCAACTGGGCTGATTATGAAAAGGTGTGAGTAGGAGAGTTACAACGTGCCAGGTAATAGCCATTTTATGATAACTAAATATTATTGTCTTGCTAGTCTTATCTCAATAACAAATAAGTGATACTGTTGCTTTGTGTGCTACTGTTCTCATAAACCTTGGTTGCAGGATACCACAACTGCAGTTCACTATCAGGGCAGAGCAGCAAAGAAAGAATTTACTGATGTTTATAAATTTCTGGTGGGATTGGATTCTGCTGTTCCTGGGATTGGAGCCACCCTTGACTATACAACTATTTTGACTGTCTTGAGATGAATGAAAGAATAGAGGTAAGGAAGAGAAGAAGGAAAGGAAATGTCTGCAAAAGGAAAAAAATATATAATCATTTTTTTCTGAGACAGGTGGAGAGCCCAATAAAGGCTGTGTTATCTGAACCACAGATGGCCTATGAAAGACTGCAGACAGAGGGAGGCTGAGAGTGACCTTTGGAAAACTTTGGTGGATGCAGCAGCTCAGTAGCGGCTCCCTTTCACCAGCTTGCCTCAAGAACAATTTCCTGCCTTGCCTTTTCTTTTCTTTGAAGTGAGGCACTGTCAGAATCGCTTGTACTTTTTGTTTTCAACATTCACCCAGTCCCGCTGCAGTCAGAATTGAATTTATCAGCCCTGTCATGGAGGTGCAACAGCTGAAATAACTGCAGATAGAAAAGGCTTTGAGTGCTGAGGCAAACAGCTACTGACTGCATGGGCTGTCCTGAGAAACAGTGTTCAGCTACCACCAGAAGGAATTAAGAAGCTACTGAGTAAGATGGGCTATTTTCCCTGGAAAACATTTCTTGTTTGGCTTGCTTTGTGGTGGCTAGGGGTGGATGGATAGATTAGCTATGCAGTGATCAGAGGCACAGTTTGCTAATGCTGTACACACCTTTCCTTGGTCCAGCCCCATGACACAGCTCAGCCAGCATCGTGGTGGTGGGAACTACCTGCTGCATCCAGCTACATTGCCAGCACACACCACTGCAGTGGGTTACCCTGTGCTGTAGCTCAAAGGATCGCCACAGTCTGCTCTTAGGTCCCCTGGAACATGTACCTCCAAGCCAGGCCTGTAAGAGTGGAAGGAGAGCTCAAGCCCTGTACCTTGTTCATTCCAGCATCTCTCTGGGGAAAACCCTACAAAAGGAGCTTGCTTAGGTTAAGATACCATAAGTGATTTACCACGGAGATTTCTGTGTGCTAAAATCTCTTTGGTAGCAGACTTTGGGTGTGTTCTTATGCTGGGGAAATGTTTAAATGCAGAAGTCAAACCTGCTAGCCAGGATTTCAAGTAAGATGGCCTCTATAGCAGAAGATGCTTCTCCACCTTAAGCGTTCCCACTACTTTACGATCAACTAATGTTTTTGTTTATTTTTTTTAGCTTTGGCACTTGTGGAGGCTGAAAGCTCAGCAGAAACCTTGGAATGGCCCTTTCCATTTTGACACTCCCACAGGGCCAAATAGCAGCCCCGATCACACACCGTGGCAGGGTAAAGTGCAGTGAGAAGGACACACACCTTCAGTCCTCTCTATCGGTCTCAGCTCCTGTATCAATACTTCACAATGCTGCCGTTTATTGGCAGCAAAGCTCAGTCAGATGTTTATAAAAGCTTTTTGTGTGGAATGGCAAAAGTGTTTTAAATGTGACTGCTGAAGTGACAGTGGACAGGTAGCAAAACACTCCCCTGAATATGTTTATGGCATGACATGGCTAAGCAGGAGTGTCCCCATCTTTATGGCTCTTGAATGACTGGTGGGCAGCTACAGCTGACCTGCAGATGTTGGCCTCTCAGAGGGACCCACTGGCCACCTGCTCCAAGTTCCTTTTGCCAGGAATTGGCTTGAAACAGAGGTGCTGATGGCTCTGGTGGGATGGAGGCTTTCTCCTGACGGACACCTGATCAAATCCAGCTTAGCAGGGAGTGATCAGGAATTATTCATGCTGCTTTCCCCTCAGATGGGTGCAAAATTGAGAGAAACACCACTGGTGTCCATAGTTACCCAGAGGTAACTGGAGCAGTGGGAGCAAGCAGGGACTCGGCCACCAGCCCTCTTTTTCCTCTGGAGCAGCAGTGCTCAGGCAGGTTTGTGGAAAGGAGACTGCTCCCCTCCTATTCCTTCACCATCACTCCTTTAGAGCTCTGCGGCTGAGGCTCAAAAAGTGCTTTAAAATATACAAGTAAGTAGCTGTGAGGACATGCAAACACAGTTCCTTAAAAGTTTTGCTGCAACAGCTTTTTGGTCTTAAGAGTTTTGGGGATGTAACTGTCCTTTGCTGGTGGATAGGCCAGGGTACAGCACTGGTTAAATGTTTTGCAGGCACAGGGTTTGTTCTGGTTACCTCCCCTTAATGTAATTTAACAAGATGCAAAAGGATTTAATAAGCCATATGTGTATGACTGTGACTGAAACAGGAAAAAAAGGAAAGTTTTCCAGAACCCATTTGGTGAAAGCAGGGTGCTTGAGCTGTATCTCACAGATTATAAACCTATTACACATTTACTTTTTTCCCCCTGGAATGAGCCCAGCACTGTGAACCTCACGCTGTGCAGAGTGTCCCATTATGAGCTGTGTGAAACCAGCAAAACAAAACCATCTTCAATTCTTTTTTTTTATACCTTTCTGAATCTTGTTAGCCATGAAATGCCTCACATTTGCTGCATACTGTGGCAATAAATACAAAATGAAGTGAAAGAGGATGCGGATTATTAAACTACACTCCTTAATAGATTTGATTGCATCTAATGTCTAAATCATGTGGCATTGCTGAGACACGAACAGCACTTCTTGATACAGCAGAGCCCTTTAAACTGAAGGCCTGATGAAGGAAAAGTCCCTCTACGGGAATACATATTCAATGTATGATAACATAATGCCCCATTGTAATGGTAGGACACACATCTTCCTTCCCTCTATGGAACCATGATTACCATCCTGGACTGAACTGAAGTGGTCTTCACAATTTGGACATCACTTGCTCCTGCTGTGTTTTTCTGCTTTTAAATTAGAGGCATTTGTTGCAAGTATCTCCTATTCTTGCTGTCAGAATCCTCACATCAGAAGAGTGGCTAACTGACAATAGAGCTGATCTAAAAAAATAAAAATAGAAATGGTCATCGAGGAAGCCAGAAAATGTTTACCTTTTGGGTTTTGATACAAAATTTAAGTTGTATTAAAAAAATAAGATAGGTTATAATTAGGTTTTAATTGTTAAATATTTTTCTGAAACCTTTCTGAAGTAAATCTGCAGACATGTGGAGATAAATAATTGTCTTTAGAAATAAGACAGGCATTGTCTTTGCACTCTAGGGTAAAACTCAGATGGGGAAGGACTGCCAGGGCTATGGGCTTCTCCATGAACTTTTAGCTCCAGAGAGGGTCGTAGAATCACAGAATCATAGGTTGGAAAAGACCTCTAAGATCATCAAGTCCAACCATCTGCTCAACAGCACCATGCCTACTAAACCATATTCCGAAGTGCCACATCTACACGTTTTTTAAACACCTCCAGGGATGGTGACTGAAGCACCTCCCTAGGCAGCCTATTCCAATGTCTGATTGAATTCCAATTTCAGTAAAGAAATTTTTCCTAATATCTAATCTAAACCTCCCCTGATGCAACTTGAGGCCATTGCCTCTCATCCTATCGCTAGTTAGTTGGGAGAAGAGACCAACAACTGCCTCACTACAACCTCCTTTCAGGTGGTTGTAGAGAGCAATAAGGTCTTCCCTCAGTCTCCTCTTCTCCAGATTAAACAGGCTCAGTTCCCTCAGCTGCTCCTCATAAGACTTGTTCTCTAGATCCCTCACCAGCTTCATTGTCCTTGTCTGGACACGCTCCAGCACCTCATTGTCCTTCTTGTAGTGAGGGGTCCAAAACTCAACACAGTACTCCAGGTGCAGCCTCACCAGTGCCGAGTACAGGGGCACGATCACCTCCCTACTCTTGCTGGCCCCCCCGTTCCTGATACAAACCAGGATGCCGTTGGCCTTCTTGGCCAGCTGGGCACACTGCTGGCTCATGTTCAGCCGGCTGTCGACCAACACCCCCAGGTCCTCTTCCGCTGGGCAGCTTTCCAGCCACTCCTCCCCAGTCCCATAGCGTTGCATGGGGTTGTTGTGACCCAAGTGCAGGATCCAGCTCTTGGCCTTGTTGAACCTCATACGGTTGGCCTTGGCCCATCAATCCAGCCTGTCCAGATCCCTCTGCAGAGCCTTCCTACCCTCAAGCAGACCAACACTCCCACTCAGCTTGGTGTTAATTGTCAACGTACTGAGGGAGCACTCAATCCCCTCATCCAGAGCATTGATAAAGATGTTAAACAGGACCAGACTCAAAACTGAGCCCTGGGGAACACCACTTGTGACTGGCCGCCAGCTGGATTTAAGTCCACTCACCACCACTCTCTGGGCTTGGCCATTCAGCCAGTTCTTTATCCAGTGAAGTGTACACCCATCCAAACCATGGGCAGCTAGTTTCTCCAGGAGGATGCTGTGGGGAACAATGTCAAAGGCCTTACTAAAGTCCAGGTAGATAACATCCAAAGACTTTCCTTTGTCCACTAGGCAGGTCACCCGGTCATAGAAGGAGATCGGGTTGGTCAAGCAGGACCTGCCTTTAATGAACTCATGCTGGCTGGGCCTTATCCCCTGGTTGTCCTTCACATGCCCGGTGAGCGCACTCAGGATGAATCACTCTGTAATCGGTCCATGTGATTCATAGAGCTTTTGCGCATGGGATGAAGACCAGGTGGGATGGTTCAGTCTCTGTAAGCCCTGGAGACTTTCTCCTTGCCACTCTCATTCCAGGACAGAGAAGGAGCTACCCCAGAGCTTGCTAGCCCAGCATGAGGTGCAGCACCTGGTCTAGTGACTGTACACAGTACCAGCCCAGCCATTTTGCCTGGTCCTGCTCACTTCCACCTTCCCTGAGCAAACAGCTGGGTGGCCTCTGACATGATGCTGCTGGGGTGTTCCTAAGCTCTTGCCCCACTACCTCCTCCCCCTTCTTCAAGACACACTCTTGCTTCCTTACTGCATCTGTCCTTTCCCTCCTCCTTTACTGCTCCTCCTCATGCAACGGCTGCTTTCCTCGGGGCAACAGATTGCTGAGCTGGCTGTCGTTATAACCTCATGGGCTAGCACAGCTTAGTGTTAGCGTGGAGCTATGGACAGTCTGACAGGCCTGTCCCCTTGCTGCCACTAGCTCTGGGGTCCTTCTGGGTTGTACTGCATGTTGTGGTGCAAACTGGCCTTCAAGATAAAAAGTCTTGTAGTTCTGGTTATAAATTTCTTGTGATCACCAGATGCTTCATTTAAATTCACTCACCTCCCTTTCTTCCACTGACATTTTTATGGCTATTTATATACTTTCTGGAGAAAAAAAAAGGAAACTCAATAATATATTTTTCCTATACTTTTTTATTAGGCCACTATTGGATTAAAGTATATTTATTTTTATTAACAGTTATTTTTACTGTTCTTTTCCAGAACACAAGAGGCATCAGTAAGTAAGGCTGTACATCAGCCCATGACTATATGTGCAAGTGTCACTGTTGCACTGAGCACCTTCTCTTCCTCTGCTCCTTGCTGTGTGTCACCTTCACACCACTGCCACCAGCTCTCAATCACTCCCTGTGACGGAGGTCAAAGAGTACTTGCAAAGTCTTAAGTCTTCCTGGTGACAGTCCAAGGGGCTGCTGGAGCACTTGAGAGAGGCTTCCTCTCACAGAATCACAGAATCACAGAATCACAGAATAGTAGGGGTTGGAAGGGACCTCTGTGGGTCATCTAGTCCAACCCCCCCGCCGAAGCAGGGTCACCTACA
>Ga0065711_1049679_pt1 | contig 11182 bp, 5 predicted proteins | sample Hoacrofraction12_FD_59098 | JGI IMG/M metagenome (GOLD analysis project Ga0065711, IMG submission 59098) | Hoatzin crop microbial communities from Cojedes, Venezuela - Epithelial fraction 12 v2 (version 2) | ecosystem: Host-associated > Birds > Digestive system > Esophagus > Crop | place... | reverse complement strand
TATCTCTCTTCTTCTCAGGGTCAGGATGGCTCGGCACTAACTCCCTTCTTCCCAGGGTTTATGGCCCACAAGTTCCAACACATCCTCCCTCATCAATTGCACCGCGCTGGGGGCCCTGCTGAGGCCCACAATAAGCATTATCTGTTCTGACTGATCACTTTATCTGCCTTACTGAATTTCATCCAGTCATTTCTGTTTTGAACCTAATAGCCTGTAAATGAACTAGAACTTTTCTCCTGGGTAGACATGCAATCAAGGAAAACATTGGTTTTAAATTTATAGTGTATTGTTTTCAAAAAGTGTTTTCTCTGTACATCTCTCTTTAAAAACCTGACAACAAAGCATCTTAAAACAGTCTCAGTATGTCACACCATCTGGAGAAGGAAATTTCTACAAAATATTCATCTGGCAATAAAGAGTGATGCAGAATATAGTATCCGTGAAGAAACCCTCCAACTTTATATTCAGTTCTTGCTCCAAAATACCTAGAATAATTTCTAAGGGAATCATACTTATTACCTTATTCCAGATCTATTTTAAATCTCAAAATTACATAATTGTGCCTTATTTGCAAGTGATATAAGAATGCTGTTGTCCTGATACCTTTAGCTTCATGAAGCACAGTTTGCATTGTATTTCTTGGCATGCAAGGGACATCTTTCTCCTGCAATTCACTAGAGTTATTTTTTGTGGAGGAATAGAAAGATCCAAACCTGGGAACGGAACTAAAATGCAGTTCTCCGTACATTTCTAGAAGGCTCCTACTTCAGATATATTTGTGTTAAAGCACAAAAGACGTACAGTGCTGGAGTCACACAAAAAGGGCAGTCTTTGTAGGACCAAATTGGTTTTTGTCATTGAAAAGCACATTGGTCAGGGGGAATTCACAGTGACGGCGTAAACCTCTGCTGTTCCTGGGATGCTGCCTGTGAGGTTCCGTTAGCCTAACTACCAACAGACCTAATGTCCTGAAATAACTTCTGGGCAGCAGCCAAATATAGACTCCTTTAAACCTTGTCACACCCTACACACAGACAGGTGAGACAGGGAGAAACAGGGGCGGCTCTGCTCTCTCCATGTTGGCGTGGGCTGCGTTTGAGTGAGGTGATTCTCCCATGCAATGTCTGACTGCTGCTGGATCTATATTTTATCCGTTGCGTGTTCAAAGGGATCGTGTTGGACCCCAGCGTCCACCCTATAGCATGCCTTTTGCCGTGAGCCGAATGAAATTGCAGTAGAGTCAAACTGCTAGGGATCGCTTTATCACGGAGCTCACAAAGATGCGTGTGCTGTGCTGCCCGGCTCTAACCCAGGCAAAGGTTTCCTGAGAGTCTGAAGGCAGAATTTGAAAGGCTCCTGGGCGTGGAGGGGACATGAAAGAGGAAAGAAGAGGTGCTGAGGTGAGGTGTGAAACCTGTTAGCAGAGGTGGGGATGTTTCAGCCACACCTGGAGTATCAGAGGTGTTAAAACCAAAGACGAAAGCGCATTGTTTAAAGTGTGAAAGCTCAAACGGGCACAGTGCATTTCAAAACTGTTTAAAGGAAGCCTGTGTAGTGTCAGCCTCTTCTCTCTCTAGGCTCTAGAGGAAGCTTAGCAAAGGTCTCCGCTTCATGCCAGAAACGTGAAGAAGCGCGTCCTGATGGCTCAGCTCTACAGGAAAGCAATCTTTGTTCGTGTCGCTCCCAGTGTTGTGCAGCTGCTTCCTGCTAGTCTGGCTAGAAATATCAGACCACATAACGGTCTGAGAACGAAACAGCAGCAGACAGATCTTCTCTCATCTGACTTCTCAATAGAGGCATTATTATATTTTAATATTTCCGTTCATATTGCCTCGACTTAAAGGAGAACGCATGCCATTTTATCCCAAAGCATATCCTCTCCATCGTAATTTCTACTACCGTAAACTGAAGGACACACAACATGCTTTACATTTTACACCCGAGCTAGCATTTTCGATTGCCTTCTACAACCCAGCCTAAGAACTTTCAGAGGTTCATCTAAACAAGTTGACATTTTTTTTTTGTCTCCTACCTCTATCTTCCTCTGCCATCTTTCTCCTTTCTGCGCAAAAATAGAAATAAACCAAATGCTTTTATAATGAAAAGAGTCTGAGTGTAAAGTAAGTTCCTCAGAGTTTAGCTGCCATCTTTCAGAAGGGCTTCTGATGGTTAAATAAGATTTGGCTTTATTCCTCTCACGATTCCTTTAAGTACATGAAGATAGAAATAATGCTGAAAATGATTTTATTTTCTTTTAAATTTCATGGGCTTTTCAAAGACAACCAACAAGACTGATTAGTTCACATATTTCCACCCACTGGCTGGAAGAACACCTTTGTAGGTAGAATCTCATTTATATTTCCCCTATTTCTCCACTGAGTAAACACCTCCATGTTAGAATCTTTGTTCCTATGTATGAAATCCGTATCAAGTTGAAGAGTTTTGGACCCAGATAAGGACAAGGAAGAATATGTCAGAAATATAGAAGGTTGCAAATATGGTGGAAGAAGAGTTGCCAAATTTCTTTTTTTTTGTCATACTGTAGGAAATAATACAAAATAAAAGACTATAGTGAAGTCTTTTTGTTGACAGGGTTGATTTTTTTCGTCTCTATTGGTTTCTCTTGCCATCTAGCCGGTTGGAGGTTAGTATAGAAAACAGAAGCCAACGGTGATTTTCCAGACTGTGAATGGCTAAGCCCACTCCCTTGAACTGGGAAAAACAAACTGCAAATCACACTGTTCTTTGTTTTAACTGTCCCTGGATCATTTTGTTCAGGCGGCTTTTACCACGTGCTCAAGTGCTTCACTCATAGCTTAAAAAAGGAAAGAAGTAATTGATTAGCTAATAACAAGCACAACAAAAACCTACACTTACCAAGCTATGGCTCTAAGCATTCATACACCCACAACCCCAAATACGAAGCCCTGTCAGTGTCTGCAGGCCAGTCAGTGGTCAAGCAGGGGGCAAAGGGTCGGCCTCTACTGCTCTGCGGAAGAGGCCGACCCTCGACACTGCTGTTTTGCTGTCTCATGACTCCCTGTTTTTAACCTTAGGGTTCTACACACGAAGTCTCCTTGTTGGTGCTTTTCCTCTCATATCCTCAAGATGCTCTGAGTTTGCACTTTTAGCTCCTTTATCTTGCATGATTCTGCACACTTCCTCACATCTCTTTCTCACAATAAAACAATTTGCTCTGATGTTTATCCCCAAGTTTTGTGGCCGGGCTGCACTGGAACTGAGCCTTGGGCCATGGACAGCTGCATCCCTCGGCATATAGAATACAGTAATGGAGTTACAGTTAACAGTGTCTTTGTTCTAAGTTTATGCACATTTAAACAGAGATGAGCACAGTGGTTGATCCCACTCTGAGCTATGGTTTCAAGGCACCTGTAGACACAAGAAGAGATTACATTGGTTTATATGTGGTTCAAATTACCAACCAGCTTGAGTCCTGCTTCCTCATCTGATTCTATTTTGTCTATACCTTTGGAGCGCCGGAGTTTTCCATTGAAACAGTGGGAGTACAGGTGATAACTGTGTGCACATCCTCATTTGCCTTTTGGTGGCTCAGGGGTTTAGCTCCCTGCCCTACAGGGAATTTTGGATAACTCATTGTTAAGACAGCTCTCAGCAGGATCAAGGCCTTGCGTGAAAAGCTATGTTTTCCACAATGAATGGTTTAAAACAAAGCACAGACCCACCAGGCAGTAGGTGGTAGTTTAGGATGGTATCTGATGCCAGAACATTTCCACAGAAAAATTACCCTGTTCTGTGGAAATCATTAGATTTTTTTTTTTGCTTCACACCGGTTGGTTTTCTTCATCTCTTTTTAATTATATTGAAATTATTGATGCGAAATAAAAGACAAACAAAATTAGAAAAACTAGGAGGGAAGAACACTATACAGAAGAAAACATGCCAGTGTCTTCTAAACAGATAAAAGGGTCTGAAGATGCTGAATAGAGCAAAAAGGAGCCCCATGACATAAATTATGCTGGCCAGTGATTTGGAGGAGAGAGCATGCTTAATCCGCTGAGAGTGCAATACCTTGCATGATGTATAAGTGCCTCACAGACAGAAATTATTATCACTATTTATAATATAAATGACCATATCTGTGTAACAGGGTTCATTACTAGATAATACCTTATCTGGACTGAAAAATTAAATTGTACAACAAGAGCAGCACAACAGTTCCCTGGACAACAGAGCTACACAGGTGTTAAACCGAAACTAGGCTCTGCAAGGACATTTAGAGTCCTCCAAAATGCAACATATCTTGTGCTCACAAACCCACTGGTCCGATGAATTCACTGTTTATTATTTGTGTATGTGAGAAATTTATGTTTCTCATGCATATTGTTGCAGATTTTCTTATAAGTGGTTCCACTCGAAATCCACTTTGCTTCAAAAATCCTGGGCTTTTTGAGCAATACAGCTGTCAGAGGATTCACAAATACTCTGAGAGGGAAGATGAACTAATATTGCATTTGCCTATTAAGGATGAGAGCATCTGAGAAGACCCTGGTTTTGGTCAGTTCAGAGTCTCCTGACAGCACCTTGAGGGAGCTATGTGAAGCTGTGCCGACTCTTTCTCACACTAAGCCCATAAGCCCTAGCCTCTTGGCTAAAGCTTTTCCAATTTGTAAACGTCTTTGGCCACATTAAGAGGAATTTGAGAAGAGCTTACAGAGAATTAGAAATCCTTATTCAGAACGCAGTAGCTTAGCTGCTGGTTATTATTCTGTGCCGCTGGTTTTTCTAATGTCAATGATTTTCATTTCAGAAAAATCATCTCAATAACATATGGGGAGCAGGATTAATACATTGAACTGTTTGGAGGCTACTGGCTCAATAAATACAATTTCTGTCCAGCCCATCTATTCTGCTTTTTTTTCTTTGGTGGTTTTTTTTTCCTTTTTTTTTTCTTAAAAGGTAAAGCTGAGTGTTATTTTGTGCTGAGGAGAAGCCTTATCTTCCTCTACAGGATTTAAGATTTCTTGCTACTTAGTGTTTCTTGAGGTTGAAAATCTACCGTGACACCACTATTAATATTCTAAGTATGGCTCAATTTCATTTGGGTTATACCATTTAGGAGCTGGAGGATGGCAACAGTCAAGCCTTTAAAATGCCAAGAAGTCCAACTGAGATCACTCTTTAGTCCATAATCCTCTTCTTTTCACCATACTAAGTGAGTGCCAGTACTTGCCCTTCTTGAAAGACAGATTTATTTGGGATATTTTTTCAGTGAGCTATTTTAAAATAAATGTTATGCAAAAGACATTGTTAAAAAAATATCTATACCAAGGGTGTATATTTAAAATAGTCTAATTTTCAGACATACACTTTATCCAAAATTGCTTCTGGTTAAATTTATGCATGGAATTAATCAGCTGTGTGACTTCAATTTCCTCCCCTACAGTCAGCGCAAAGAGAGAGGTACCTGCAAAACATTGATTCAGTCCACTGAGGCAGAATCTTTGCTTAAATGTCTAAAATTACATGAGGCTAAAACAAGCTTTTACTGGTCATACAGACTGTCCTGTCGAACACCGTGCAAACAGTTTTTCTAGTTTCAAGATCACTTAAAGTTGAGAAAGAAGAGGTAAGCTTAGCTTCACCGAGACTTTCATGGCCAGTGCAGCACAGGTGTAGCAGAAACAGTTGGCAGAGTAATGATTTTTTTCTTAGGACTGAAGGTCCATGTTACAGTAGAAAAATCAAAGTCTGTTTCAACAAACACCGTATCTAGAACTCGAAGTCCAGTCAGGGAGTAAAAAATCAGGCAGAGGAAAGAGAGATACAAAATTTTCATGGCAGGAGAACTGTTTCATGTGAGATGTCAGGATAAAAACCATGAGGTAAATATGTATATACTTAGAGTCATATTGTTATGCATGGAAGTACTAATGACTGCCATCACTCATGGACCTAGTGAACAGTTAGAGAACAACCATTAAATATTGCAAAATTCATATAGAAATAGTAATCTCTAATTTCTAAGAAAGTTATGGTTAAAGCTTTCTGTAGATTTTCTATTTCCTCGTGCAATTGGTGCTTTATATTGCTTTTTACTCTCAGGAGCCTACCAAGAACTAGATCGGAAGCGCGAGGTCTCTAAATGTATCAGCTGCAGTAACTTTATGCCTTTACAACATTTGTTTCTTTAAAAATGTTACGTATATCTGCCTGATCCACCAATTTTTTCTCTGGGAATCAAGAGATTTTTCTCTTGTAGCTTGACAAGTAGAAAGAAGTGAAATATGTTGAAATTTATCCTAATAATTTTCCTTCCAGACTTCATGTGAAACAGAGGAGCTGGATCTTCATCTTGTGTCTAAAATCTGTATTTCACCAATACCTTTAAACTTCTCCAGCCATGTACTGTCCCCTTCTCTGAGCACAAAACAGAACAATAAAAAGAAGGTATTAACCTAGCTCAGATTTTCAGTTTGGGTCACTGTCACAAACCTTGAGCTGGCCCATGGGAAAGGGGAGGAAAAGGCCATATGGATTCCTTCTTCTTGTGCCAGTTATAGTGTTCATAAAAGCTATGGACTCATGTGAAGCCTTCAGCTGTGCACTGCTAGAAGATACTGAATCAAAAAACTGAATGGGGATGAAAAAGCAGTGCCATCCTTGCCCTGAGACGGAATTGCAGTTGCTGTTGCCTTTTGTGAGTAATCTCCACTAAGCATTTGTTACAGATAGGCGTCAGCTGTTGTGTATGGAAATGCTGTGTTTCTACTCTCCCCTTCCTTTTGATGCTGGATAGCATTAAGTGTATTAACATACACTATAAAACATCTGTTAGTATTTACTAGATACAGAAAGCATTTACCAAGATCAGTGTACACCAAGCTGCTCACTGGTGTTTCTACTGGTGTCCTACCTGAATCTCATCCTGTTTCCTGATTACTTCAGTTGCTTCTTTGTGCTCTACCACGCCACGGCTATGACCCCATGTTCAGAGATATATTAACGAAGGAGAAAATAATCAACATGTCATGAAAGGACGGAGTATAAAAGATACTAGTAGGTTCAGAAAGAAAGAATCCAATGTTGTCTTAAGCTATATATCTGAAAATCATTCATCATTGAGCTGCTACATTGGGAAGACGATATTGGAAAAGTTGGTACCCTCTGTCACAGGGACTCTGGCTGTGGTAAGAGTACTGATGAACCTTACCACTGACTTGACTAAATGTCACATGTAATCCAGACACCCAGGAGCTGATGGTGTCATAAGTGATGGATCATAGAATCATAGAACGTTTTGGGTCAGAAGGGACCCCTAGAGGTCATCTAGTCCAACCCGCTAACAGATCAACTGCATTCCTTAGGCAGATGCAAACTTTGGAAGGAATCTTATTATTATTATTTCCTTATAGCATTGAAAGATATGAAGCATATATAACTGAGATTTATTTGACAACTTTCATGTCTCCTTTCATGTCCATGCTGAGAGACTCTGCTGTCAGAGGAGGTTTCCATTTCCTTGCCCAGACACCAGTCAAAAGAACAGATGCACCAAAAAGTTTGAAAATTTCCTGAACAATAAATAGCCTTATGACCTATTTTCTGAGGTTATGTTACAAAATCTCCTTTTTTCCTTGTTTGTTCAAATCTCACCTAATCAGTCTTCTTCCTGTGAAACACAAATACCTACCAAAATAGAGTCTCATAAATGAGGAAGAGTGTTCAGATTACAGGTACTTTTTCTATTGAGTAATCAGATTGGAAAACCATTTTTTTTTCATTCATCTAGGTCATATTTTTGTTAATAGTCCCACAGCTTTTAACCAGCTTAAGGTGTTGAATAAAAAGTGTTCTACACAAACAAGAAGAGAATAAACTCTCCTTCCACCTGTTGTCTATGGTCTGGTTAATAAAATCCAGTTTGCAGCTTCCTGCACCACAAGAGCACACTGGTGATTACTGGTCAGCTTGCTGTCTCGCGGGACTCCCAAACCTTTTCTCCATAGCTTCTATTTAGCTAGCCACTCCCTAGTTTATTGTGTTGTATGGGGTTATTACAGGCCTGGTTCAGGACTTTGATTTGTCCTTGCTGAATTCATGAGGTTCCAGTTGACCCATGTCTCCAGCCTGTGAAGGCCCCTCAGAATGGCAGCCCTACTCTCCAGCATATCAGCCACTCCCCCAATTTGCTTGTTGGCCAGCCGATTGGGTGGGTATTCGATGCTGCCAGTGATTAATGAAGAATTTAAACAGCATCAGTGCCAGTATCAACCACCAAGTAGCGCTACTGGTACCCAGCTGCTAGCTGGACTTTGAACCTCTGACCATTAGCCCTTCAGGCCAACAAGCTAGCAATTTTCCATTCCCCTTATACTCCATCTATCCAAAACATCTCTCCAACTTAGCAACATGGAATACCATGCTGAGAATCTCGCTGGAGTCAAGGTAAACAACATCTGCTGCTCTATCTCCTTGTCCGTAGATAAAGTCTTCTCATAATGGAAAACAAATTAATTTGATCAGCTGTACTTTTTATTGCTAAACCCATCTTGGCTATTCCCAGTCACATTCTTGTCCTTCATGTGCCTGCAAATGGTTTCCATAAGGATTTACTCCAATACCTTCCCAAATACTTAGGTTAGGTCACCAGCCAGTAGTTCCCCAGATTCTCCTTAGTGCTTTTCCTCTTGCAGGATTTCCTCCATCAGAGTGAGGATAGATGCCTCAGACTCAATTAAACACCTTCCCTTTTCTTTTCCACCTCCTTAGAGTTGAATCAGGCTCACTCTCCATTCAACAGGTCTGTAACTTATGGTGAAAAAAAATGGTCATTCATGTGGACCTGCGTTCATGGCGGTGGATCCGTGACATCCTGAGGACAGAGAAGGCTAAAGTTATAAATAGCAGAGAGCTGGTTTGGGATTTGTCCTTCACTTGCGTGTAACAATTCTAGTGAACCCTATTGCAGGTCTCAGCTGTCTTGCTTATCTGTGGGTTTTTTTTTTCTTTTATCACACACATTAATTTGCTGGATATCAGAAGTCTTTGGTTCAGATACAGTAAGAGCCATTCTTTCTCCATTGCTTGTAAAAGGACTGCCTTAAACTTCCATAAGTGTCTATATACAAAATTAACTCCATGGTACCGTTAGGCATTTCAGTGAGCACAGTTGGTGCTATTAAACATGTTTACACACACAGGTGATAATTTAATTCTGTAAAATATCTTGTTACCCAAGAGATCAATTAAGGAGACTGTGTCTGCTGGAAACTGAATTAGGACTAATCAGTTTTATCCTACTAATCTCAGAAAGGAGTTTACTTGTACTATCAATGGTAGGACCTAGACATATCATTTAAATCTCTTTACTTAGTAAGAAGAGGTTTAATCTTCTTATTTCCCTAGGCGTACCTTAAATATTTTGTTTTGTCACAATCCATCTGGCCGTTCATAGGATAAACAGTCATTCCATTAGGGATTCAAAGATTATTCCTGTTTCATGTAAACCCTCCTGCTTTCTAGCAACTTGCTCTGCAGCAAAGCAAACAGCAGCAGTGCAAGATATTTTCAGATGTGTCTAAAAGATGATTCTTCAGATCATCTTTCAGAACTTCCCAAAGCAGGTTTTTGGTAGCTGCCCTTCCATTTCATATATGACAGTCTTCACCCAACTAGTTCAGACTGCTCTTTGAGAAGCAGAATCTCTCTTGTAGTTAGTCTGAAGAGTATTTGGTGCTCAAACAGGAGCTTTGGCAGCTTTGGGTTCTCAAGCTCCTGTTTTGGGTTCCATGGGAATTGCAGCTTGTCTAGCCACAGCTGGTCATGCTGCCGCAATACTTGCTGAACCTGCTAGAGTAGCAGCTACTGCTTCTTTCCTACCCATATGCAGAGGATACTCCATCAGGTGGTGGCCGCTAAGTCTTCCCTTTCTGCTGTGGGCAGGCTGGTCTCCAAGCATGGCATTACTAGCTGGTCTGAGTCCTCTCAAAACCTCCACTGGGCAGAACTTCTCCTTGTCCCCAGTATTTAATGAGTGAACAAAATCCTTTCATCTCTGTGAGCAAGGGGTAAACTGATGCAGAGAGTACTGAGCTTTATCAAGAAGGTATCCCAATGCAATGTCCCCTTTCAATCTCTTTGTAAAGGATCTCATCCTCTGTAGGTCACTGTGGGGTGATGGGGAAGAAGGTCTCCTGTGTTTGTATTCCAGCCCAACTATGCAGATGGGTTCCTGAAAATAGTCTCTCAGATGCCATAAAAATGGGATATGGCTTTTACTGCAGTCAATGTTTACATATCTTCCAGCTGATTAGTGAGAGTCTTTAAAGTGTAACAAATTAAATGGGAACACAGGAGCAAAGGTGAAGCCAAAAGAAAACAAACAGAAGAAAACACCTTTCAAAGTCATAGAAATGGCAGCACAATTTGTGATAATCACTTTGTTAAAGAAATGGCAAAGCACATGAAAAAGCCCTGCGCTTTTTTTCTATAAAGAAATTAAATATTTCAATGTGAAGGAAATTACAGGTGTTTTCTATCTAATATCAGTGCAGGTTATTGAAAATACATTGATGCTTCATTTACATTTTGAGACCATGAAGTGTCAGGATGCTCTTTGTCTATTTGATTCACCTTTGCAAAGAAAGGCACAAAGAGAGAAGCGCTACGTCTGGAAATTTTACAGCTCAAATTATACTTTTCTGCAGTGAAAAATCCAAACTACAAATTATATTTGACCAAATTGACTACTGTGACTTAGTGAGGCCAGGCAGCAAAAAAAAGGACCTCTTGCAAACCAGGTCTGTATGTGAAAAGTCATAGTCAAAACAATAGTCTCTCATTCCTCTTGCAAAAGGCACTCGTGAAAAAAATTAGACAGGATGATTTCTTCATGAGTAGAAATAAATGATGTCTCCAAATACCTACTCCTCGTCAACTACAGAGTGGATCCTGTAATGACAGTGTACAACCAGACCAATGACGTGAATGAAAATTCACCCTTGCAGTGCAATGTGTGATGATACAAGGCGGTTGAAGAACCCCTTCCCAAGCGCTGTTCCTCCTGAAAAGGCTGCTGCGTCATCGACTGGGACAGGACATCTGTTGGAAACAACACAGCAGCACATTCCTGAAGATTCTCAGCAGCCAGAAATATTGCCTCTGTTTTAATAACAAAATTTGGTTGTGTTCTGGGGGGGGG
>Ga0065711_1049678_pt1 | contig 11182 bp, 8 predicted proteins | sample Hoacrofraction12_FD_59098 | JGI IMG/M metagenome (GOLD analysis project Ga0065711, IMG submission 59098) | Hoatzin crop microbial communities from Cojedes, Venezuela - Epithelial fraction 12 v2 (version 2) | ecosystem: Host-associated > Birds > Digestive system > Esophagus > Crop | place... | reverse complement strand
TCTGCCTCTTTCTTTTTCATTCTCCTCCGCACGCCGGCGGGGGGAGGGGCGGCCGCGTGGCGCTTTTGTTTGCCAGCGGCAGCCGAAACCGAAACAGTAGGGGTTCACTTCAACTTTAGGGAAATTGCAGGAGTGCAAATGAGCTTTTCTTTTGAATTTGACCCTTATGTCAAATTATTGGTTGTGTACAAATGTTATTATTTCTGGGGAAACGAACTGGAAGACAGAGAATATGGATGTTTTGTACTTGGAATTATTCTTCAGTTGCATAAATGGCAAACATGCTTATTCGCTGCAATTATGCCCCAAATCCATTTGCTCCTTAAAAACATATTTCTAACACTGGACAGGCCATTGGAAAATGTTGGTCTTGCTGATATGCTCATGTAACTTTTTGGAATTGATTGTTTACAGCGCAGCCCTGCTAAATCTTAGCATTTAAAAGATTAATGCCTAATTATTATATATTGTCAATTTCAATTTGGAAGTTTTAGTGAGTTTGGTAAAAAATTCTATTCTACCGCTGACCTTATAACTTAAGAATGCAGCCTTGTCTGTATTCTTCTTCCTCAATACCAATAAAACTTGAAGGCTGTTATAGATCACACAAAGGATTTAAATCACAACATTTTGTGGATAAAAATGAATAGTAAAAATGCATGAAAATAAAAAATACTATCACAAATAAATGCCATAGAAGTATAAATTATTTTTAGAAAGCAAGACAATAACATAACTTAGTACTAAGTATTGAGTTGTCATAAATTCTTTATAATTCTTTTATATCAACACATTGCTCCCAACTGATCTTCAAAGTAATCTTTGTTAATTTTTCAGTCAAATTGCATTTAAAAAATATTTCAGTGTATTTAATTAAAGCAAACTAAATATTTTAAACGGTGGCAAAAGTAACATACAGTATTTCTGGATAAGCCTTGTGCTTTCCCCCTGCCTTGTCAGATGTGGGTTGGGGGGCAGAGGGGTGGTGTTTTGATTATTTTGGTTTTGGGGTTTTTTTTGCAAGTAAGCCTTTCAGATGGACTTTTGTAATTCTGTACCATAGAAAAATACTCCAGACTCTCTAGGGAAAAAGCTATTTAACAAAATAAAAATCTTACTGGAAGGGAATGCAGGTGGCTATTGTCAATAGTTTCCTTAATACCATTTGTAACAATGTGCTTTGCATCATAGATGACAAATTAAATGATGAGAATCAAAGTAATTGGGTTCACCAGTTCTCCATATTTGCTTGAATACAAAACATTTACCCCTTATGTTTAGAGCATGCTCAGAGGAAATAAAGCAAAGCAGCTATGACAGGAAAACATAAATATGTATTGATTAATCCCTCTGGGTGCTGTAGTTCTACAGTAATATTCAATCACGTCACCTGCAGTACACTAGATGAGTTCTAAAAGTTTTTAATACTCTGTATCACCAAGTAAGTCCCTGCACATCACTGACTGCAGCAGTTCTCTTTTGATCAGGAACGTTACCGTAACAAGTGTTATAGTCTCCCTTTAGAATTAACCTTTTGAAAATATGCTAGGAGAAAGTTCTTAACTTTGTTTTTAGGAGAAAAATTGCACTTAACTGGCAAATTTTTCCTGCTGCCTGCATGTAGTTAAGTTCTAAGTGTGTGTTTTGATAAGAAACAAGTAGCTGCTGGTTTGTAATTGTGATCATCCCGTAGCAGAGAAAACAGCACTGTGTGTGTTTGAGCTGGGTTCTCTTTGGGCACTTTTGCTAATAAAAGATCCGGTTAAAGAATCAATTCTACTTTCATGTTGGACAAGTAAAGACAAGCAATAAAGCAGTGAGATTAACTTTCATGTTTTTACTTGAATTTGTAGCTCTGGCAACTTTTGAGAATAAAAGTCCTTTTACTATGAATGAGCAAACAGGGTCCGAGTATCTTAGAGATGACAAATGTGAACCAACAGTAATTTTTGCATCCATTTCAATGTGCCAGCTACTTCATAGTATGCAATAATTACAATGGCAGCATTTAATTAGGCTTTATCTATAAATAGGATTAATAAGCGACGTTGCATTTACAGTGTGTCAACTGCCCACATGGATTTGCTGTGTGAAATCTGCTGAAGCTGCGTAGTTATCTCCTACAAAGGCTTTCCTTTTAAGCACAAGGAGTGTCCACGTGGGAACTTGGCAGCAGTACTGCACGCGCAGGAGACACACACTTGCTCTAGCAAATAGTCCTTAAAAAAAAAAAAAAATCCTTCCCATGATCTTTCAGCTTTCAGAACATATTTCTAGTGAGCTGTTCCATCTCCTCTGGGAGACAGAACCATGCAAAGTCTGTATCAATCTGTGTAAAGGTTTTATTCTTTAAGATGGTGGTGTAGTTCTAGAAAGTTCCATATGAAAAATTTTGGGATTATTCCCCTGCCCCTTGAGCGTTGTTCTGATACACAGGTGATTCATTTTGGAGGCGATAATAGTTCCTAAGCTTGTCAGTCTGCACGATCTATTAAACCATTTGAAAATGGTTTGATAAATAGATTGTTAAATGTCCTCAGCAGTCAATGAAATCTTACAGACTTGGAAATTATGTAAGCTCTAAACAGGCTTAGTACTGATTTTTCCATGACAAAACAGAGATATCTGTGCACCTTTTTAAGATGCAGGTTATAGATCCAGGATTAGCCCTAGTTATAGTATGTACAGTTTAACTTTTCTTAGAGCTCTGATTAACCTGGTCTAGTGGAAGATGTCCCTGCTCATGGCAGGGGGGTTGGAACCAGATGATCTTTAAGGTCCCTTCTGACCCAAACCATTCTATGATTATTTCAGGTAGCCTAACCTAACATCAGTCACTGCAAGCACCGTTAATAGGAAAACAAACAAACAGAAAACCCCCTAAAGCCAACAAACAAAAGCCCTTGCTAGGAACTGTACCACCAGGTTAATCCGGCAGGTTTATGGAGACAGTCAGCTCCTGAGCTTGGAAAAGGGTTTGTGTTTGTATCGCTCCCAAAACACTGACAACTCCATGGAGGTGAAAGTTTGTGGAATCCATTCTTCTGCTCCTTCAACCTAATGTAGTCTGTGACATTGATGCAGTAATTTATTAATCTAGATATTTAGCTTGTCCAAAGATCATTGCCTTTTACCTGACAGGGATTATCCATTGTTAGAATGGATTTTGCCTTAAATACAGCATAAAAAATAATACAAATCAGGGAGCAAATGAAGATACTGATATTACAGTTAGGAAAGTTACACTGAAAAAATTAGGCCTGAATAAATCTTGAAATTTTAAATTTTATTTTGATTGTTTACAGTCATTATGAGCACTGGAGCTCACAAGTTAACTGTGCTGTATGAGTTTCTTTCTTGGAGTGAGCTCATGTATTTAGGAAAGGTTTCATGGAGACTTGTTGCTACTTAAAATGTTGTTACTCTGTTTCCCCCTTCAGGCCCATTATACAGCCATCAATCTGTCACATTGCTTCACAGCCTGTATCTTGCAATGGATTTTTCGTATTAAATATAGTAGCCTTAAAAATGAAACATCAAAATGCTATAATGCTTTTTTCACTAAACTCTTTTGTTGTTTGTCTGAGCATGTTAGTCTTTGTGTATTTAAATACTTAATTAATTTTCTTTTTCGAGATCTGGTGAAGATACTCTTTGGAGCTGATGTTTCCACAGGAAATTTCAATTATTTTTGTAGCTCCAAAAGGTGTGTGGTGCATAACAACTTTGGTAATGAACCCAGTGTTTGGCAGTATATTAACAGCGATGTTTAAGGATTACAGTTCAATTGCTTTTTATTGCAATCTATGTTTGCAGTCTTACAGCTGACTGGCTGTTTTGTTTTGCTAGAGATCTGGAAGGGTCTTAAATATAAGGCCAGGTTTCCATAACTGGACAAGAAGATTTTGGTATACTCCTAGTTTTGCTCACATACTTAATGAATGTGCATCGTGTAAATGCTAAATAGCATAATAATAACATGAAATAAGTATTTAGCAATGAAGATAGCACTGAATACTCAGTTTGGCCTACCTTCCTGCAGTTACTTGCTAGATCTAGGAGCAAAGATGATTGACTGTTGCAGTGAGGGATGTGTTAATTATCTAAAACTATTTGGGCTGTGAAGAAAAATCATAGTTCAGAAGCACCACAGTTTCTTTTTTATTCGTGGACCTTAGAAGCCCAATTGTATAAAATAACTGTTGGTAGTATCTCAGCATGGAGGAGCATTAATAGGGCTCACTGGAAAGAGCCCTTCCAATGTAGTGTTAAGCTGCCTGACGGTTGAGCCACCTCTCATCTTTACCATATGATTTTATGTCTCTGCCTGTAAATACAAATCCTGAGAAAAGGCCCTTGGCGATGGCTGTGAGGCAGAAGATACAGAACGTACTTGAGCTCTGTTGTTCCTCCTAAATTTTGTGATATGAACTAATTTTTGGAAGAAGTAATCATAGATTGATTTTCATCTTGGGAGTGAATGCCAGACTAGGAGGGCAAACATTTTCTGCAGCATCTTGTAGATCAGGGCTTCAGCGGGGTGTGTTTTACTTCACTTGTTCTTCAACATCAGCTTAGAAGGTTAAGCTGCAGAGATCTTGGCTGATGTGTCATGTGAGTTTGATATCACAGTGAATTGTAATTCCTGTATATTTATGTTGGAATATTTGTGTAAGAGAGCAAGAGAAAGTTTCATCGTTCTGCTGAGATGCCTGCAAGACACAGTTAATGGTTAAGCAAACACTTTATTTTTACGTCTGTTCATATCTTTCTTCAGACAGTCATTTCCACAGAAGCTCCAAAGTGTCAGCTTTCTAGGAGGAAAAGATAACTTTCCATCTTAATGACCCCTGAATCTTTATAAAACTCCTTTAGAGAAACATTTAGAATATTCTTTATTCGCAGAAATTAATGATCTAGCACTGCAATTCTCAGTGGTGCTCTTGGGCACAGGAAAGCATTTATGTATTTACTTTCACTTTAACGTAAGATAACTCATTCTTAGCCTCACTGGGACAGTTTAAATACTCCTTATTTCATTAGAAAATGATTGCTCTCCACTTGTTGAGGAATAAGTAACTAACAGTTATAGATAGCATATATCCCCTTCAGTGAGAGAATAGCAACCATAATTAAAAAACTTAAAAAAAAGAATAATGTCAGAAATATTACTTGTTTGTTTTTTCTAGCTGTTTGCTATGATATTCTGTTTGGCAATTTTGTCTTTCCTTATCTTCTGAGAAATATCACTTTTTGTTCTAAACAAAACCCCCCATATCATTTTTCTTTTTTTTTTTTGTGAGTGGGGTGTTATTAGGGAGTTAGTGTAGGAGGTAGAGAAGCAAATGTGGCCATGAAGAAGCAATTATAAAACAGTACAAAATGTAAAGAAATTGAAGAGCTTTTTTATTGCATGAATGAGACACAGATTCAATAACAAAAATTATAAACACACCTAATATATGTGTTCAGCAACAAAGCCCTCCAAAACATAGCAAATGGGAAGCAACCAGAAGCTTGAACAATGCTTTCATTCAATATTTTTAAGGAGTTGCTAAAGAAAAAGGGAAAAATGGCATCTGGCAGAGCCAATAATAGCACACGTTCTGGTTAGTCACGTATCCGAATGCTCCTTTCTGTTTTGCTTTGAAATAAGTGAGCAGCACTGAAGAACATCTTGTTTTCTTTGTTACTGAGGAAGAGAGAGCAACTAAACAGAAGCTTGCGTTTTTTCCCCTGGAATCTTAGTTCAAGAAGATCAGTGTGGTTTACAAGATACTAAATGTGTTTCAGGTGGTATTTTACTCCCGTAACTTTGTTCAGGTAATGCTACTGAACACTCAGGCTTAGACTTCTTGCAGAAACGAGACTCCCTATGTCCTGACGAGATGGATCTACTTTATTTCTCTCACTTTACAAACAGGGAAGCTGAAAACAAAGAGTATAAGTGGCTTCCTGAGGACAATATAGACCCAGCGAGTAGCCAGGCTAAGAACAGAATTCAGGTGAACAATTAAGATCAGCAATTGACTTTTCATTAATTGCTTGTGGTCAGAGTGTCAGACCAGGAGTGCTGGCACCTCCTTACTTCCCTGATCAGCGGGCAAGGACAGATGTTCAGGTAATAAATTGCCTTAGCAGTTGGTGGAGGGAAGGGGGGAAATGCGATTTCGTTATTATTCCTAGAGTGTTGTCAGAGGAACTTCCATTTGCTATTGTCAGATGAAGGCATTTCTCCTAGCTCTGTAATAAAATGGGCGAGGATATTTGAAATCAGCCAGTTATATGCCATTTATTAGCGCGAGTCAAAACGCCCTTTCCTCGATTTGTTTTTTCTTTTGTCATAAACATGTAGCCTATGCAGATTCAAACTTTCTTGCAATTCAAGTAACTTCTACAATGGAAGAGTAAGCCTCTTAACAAGATTGCATTTGCTATTGTGCAAGTTACAAGCTGAACAAACAGAGATTGGGCAAGTTTCTGTTCATTCATGTGCCTCCTTTTAAAAAACAAATACCATTTTAATATAAATGGAAATGAGGGCAACGCTAGTGTGGATGTAAATCTTGATCTATTGTAACCTAATAATGAAAGCCAAACTGTTCAGAGTCTAGATAAATGAAATAAAGTTGTAGCGTGGCTTTGGGTTTCTTTTAATAAGCACACGAATCATCACTTTTAGATAAGATTTTTATCCTTTTATTTGCTCGATGTAATTTTGGAAAAAGTCATTATTTATGGAAAAGCAGGTATTTGTCTCAAAAGAAAAGCACATCGCCCTCTTGAATGATGTATAATTGTTTCTGGGAAAAGATAAAAATAATGTGGCAAGATATTTGAAAAGAAAGTTTCCTAGCTGACTTCATAAACTTTAATATTTATATAACCTTTAAGCAGTCAAGAGACTATGCCTAATGACAGTCAACTAACAGCTTGACCTTTATTGAATGGAAGAATGGTAGCACGCTTACAGGAATTTCATTTCTACAGCAACCTGATGTTGAATTTCTTTGGGCTATTAATGTACAGTAGCACCCAAAATTCATCCTGAGCCTGGAAATGTGTTATTTCCATTAAATAAGTCCTGCAAAACTACAGAATAGAGGGTTTAAAAAAAGCAGTTGTCTTCAGGCTTCTGTGTTCCAGTTTGATAATCTTGCTTCTAATTAAATGTGAAATGTCTTAACTTTTAAAAAATATGAGAAGGGGTACATATGCAAGTTGGCTGTTACCACATCCAAAATCTTTATGTTAATCAGCATCTTGGTAATTTGTATGTGGATGTGAAGTCTAAACACATAGTGTCATTTTTTTCTGCCGTTTATAGAGGAATTAATCATACTGTCATATCAGTTTGAAATAATTACCAAAGTGATCTTGAAAGATTAAGATTAATGCTTAAACTGAGATGCTTTTCTCAAATGTACAGCAGAAGGACAAACGATATTTGAATTTCACTGGGTCCTTCGTAATGTAGGTTTGAAACATGGTGAAGCGGTGATTCCCGCTATGAGGGTAGGTTTAAGTAGCTACACGAGCATCCTCAGCTAGCATTGCAGGTGAATATCAAGATCTCTGTAGTTTACTTGATCAAAGTGTCAAGAATGTGGTTATGAGGTGTCAGGAGACAGACACGGAAACCACTCGTGTGTGTTGGGTTGGTGTTTGAGGGGTGGTTTTGGTTTTGTGTTTTGTTTTGTTTTTTTTCTGGAAAAATTTGTTCAAATACCCCATCATACATGGCTTTAGGGGTTTCAGTAGCCTTGACAACTCTTTTTCCTAATATGAATGCCAATTTTATTGTTGACTTAGGAGCTAATAGACTACCCTTTATTTTAAGGCATAACAAAGTTAGGTCCCCCTCTGAAGAAACACCATCACAATAAGAGGAACACAGTAATATTTTAATCTGAATGTTGCGCCGTTTGTGGACACTAGTTGGAATTCTGAAATATGACTGTTGTTGTCTAGCACAGTCTGCTAGAAGAAACTGCAGAGGGACTGCAATCTGGGTTCTTCTGTGGGTTTATGGTGGGGTTTTTTTCTTGTTGTTTGTTTTGTGGGGTTTTTCGTTTGTTTTTGTTGTGTTTTTCCTTCTGTAATGTTGCTTTTATTGAAAAGTAGCTTTGGTTCCCTAACTGATTTGGGGCACAAAGAAAACATTATTTCTTTTGTTTGTAAGACCCAAAAGAAATTTGTATATTGGACAAATAATTGAAATATGGATTTTGTTGGGTTTTATTGGTTTTGTTTTTTCCTTGCTAAGTGGGGAGTCAAATCCAGATATCTGCCCCTCCCCTGGTTTCAAAACAAACTAATTCCACAAGGAAACACCCAAGATCCATTTCCTTCCATCAGTTCGGCTTTACAGAAGATGTCTGTCATCCACAGAGAACTCGCCTAGTCATGGAAGAAATATCTTGCTTTTTTCTCAGCTGTTTATTTGATGTACTATTTGGAGATCTTCTATAGAACCACTTTTCATTTGTGATAACTCCTAACATAGTCCCTACTTATTAACAGCTGTATTGCTTCCATTTTTCAATATCTTTAATACTTATGTGTGAGGATCATCATCTTTGAGTGATGTGTTTAACTTCAGATTTGATCTTCATTTCTGTCAGTACTTTTGTTCACTGCCTGAAAAAAGTCTGACATTTTACGGGGTTACCTTTATGGATAAAAAGATAACACACGGCATTCTTTACTTAAGGAAATGCATTATTTAGCCTGGCTAGCTTTTGTGCTTTTGAAGTTCTTAGCAGTGCTGTAAAACTTCAGCACATCTTCAAAATCCGATTCTCTGATTAAATGTTTTAAAATGCAGCTTTTACCTGTGCATCGAGCTGCTCACCTCCCTTCCACGTACCCACTGCATAGTAGGGCTTCCCAAGAAGGACTGTTTAATCCATGTGCTGTCGACAAAGACTGATTTGGAGACTGGGATTCAGAAAACTTCTTTCTGTGCTTCTCTAAGGCCTAGAAATAGAAATGTTTTCCTCTGTTAGTTCCACTCTGTAATGATAGCCAGGCAGCTTTATTCTTCTGTAATCTGTTTTACATACAATCTGAGAGAAGGTCTTCTCTTAAGTTACAGAGAAAAAGAGAAAAGTCTTAAATGCATAAAAAGCCCTTACCTAAAATTCTTGTTCAAGACAACATAGGTACTTCCACTTTGGCCAAAAAGGCCTTTGAAGAATTGTTTATCACACACTTGAATCCGATGTCAAAATAAATTAGTGAAAATGAACTATTGCATGAATGCTGATGCGGCAGTGATATTCAGAACAAGAAATAGTGCCTTGTTGCACCGACATCTTGAGTATTGTTCTGGTCTCCCTGGATGCGGTTACAGCAGAGCAGCTCATGTACCTCACAGCGGAAGACTAAAAACTCTGAAATTCTTCACTTTGGAGGGAAGAAAAGCTGAGAGCACTGTAGGGTAGAGATCTACAAAATCTACAGAGATGGTTGGTAAGCTGAATACAGAACAGTTGTTGGCTCCTGTAATAGAAGAACTCTGGATATGATGCTAGCAGGAGAACAGCTTAAAGCAGATGGGGCGTGGGGTGGGGTAGGGCGCGTGTTTCTTCAGTGATAGGTAGGGTTAGTGGTTCTGGCTTCTGGAACGTGTTGTTCCAAGAGGCTGTGGAGGCAGACAGCATCAGCAGGTTCAAAGAAACAAAGCAAGTTTATGGACAACATGTTTAAATGGATACTAAATGAACTGGGCAGGATTATTCCTGCTGGCCGTCTTCTATTGTTTGCATCCAAGACAGACTCCTGGGAGTGTGATAATCAAGGTAAAGAAGAGGCCTCTTGCCATCTACTAAAACTTCTTAATTTATAATGCTCATAGTAAGCCTAGCTTAAGTCACTGAAATAAAGACCCCAACTGACTTATACTAAAGCTGTTGCAAAACTAACTTTTGAATGGTCAGCACTTTCAGTCTTGAAGTTTGTACTAAAGGAAACTGCTCTCTGTTGAATTTAGCTGACTGGAGTATCTTTATGATACCCCATACACCCCCTAGCTTTCATTTTGAGGAATAAAATGTCATGAAGAGGACAGAATTGCATCATTTCCTGAAATCGGGGGCTTCCAAGTAGGAGAATAAGCCCCTTGTGTAACTAGAGACCCTGGTATGTTGCCATCTATTTACCGTTACAACTCCTGCTGAGAAGTATATCCACGTACCTAGCGGATGTTACTGGTTCTGAAGATTGCATGGGGAATACTGGTGAAGCCACCCGCTCAGCCCATTCTGGAATTGACGGTAGTGTCTGTTGGTACCTCAGGCCTCCTCTTGTTCTCGCTGAGAAAGAGGAGAAGCTAATGTCAGCTGAAGGTTGTCTGGATAGAAGCAGGCTGGATGTAAAGAGATTCAGTGTTTTTTTAGTTCCAAATCCTGCCTTCTTAGGATGCATTCGGCTTTTATATAAACCTTTGCAGAGAGCACTTTGAAAGGCATCACTCTGCGCGATCTGAGTTGGGCCAAACTTGGTTTCATCAAGATGCTCTGATCTTTTAGGATGAGTAACCTCAAGAAAAGCAATGCACTTAATTTGCTTTGTTACTTCCTTTCATGCTACCTAGTTCATATAATTTTAAATGTTTAATAGATCAGAAGGCCAGAAGAAAATAATACACATTGCTTTTGCAATTGACCCTTCGTTACTTTGTCTTGCACTCGTAGACCTCCAACATATATCTAATGTGCAGGTCCTTGAGGGACTAATGGCTACTTACATGAATAAATATTCACTAGGATCAGAAGCAAAGGTTTGTGCAACCATAATCCTGATTAAGGTCCTTCATTTTGATTCATTCACACATACTAACCCTGTGCTGATCTTGCTGTCTTCAGTGAAATGATGACTGAATATAAAGTCCTATTTACATGTATTATATGCAAAGATAGAGCCAGTGGAGGCATATATCTGCATGTACTTATGTGCCTTAGAATGCTTCATAAAACTTACCATAAAAAAACCCAAACCCAAAACTTACAGGTGATTCTCAGAATCCTGTTGAGATTCATATGCATTTTTAAACACTTAATGGTTGTGATGGAGCCCTGGAACAGGCTGCCCAGGGAGGTTGTGGAGTCTCCTTCTCTGGAGATATTCAAGACCCGCCTGGATAAGGTCCTGTGCAGCCTGCTGTAGGTGACCCTGCTTC
>Ga0065711_1049677_pt1 | contig 11182 bp, 12 predicted proteins | sample Hoacrofraction12_FD_59098 | JGI IMG/M metagenome (GOLD analysis project Ga0065711, IMG submission 59098) | Hoatzin crop microbial communities from Cojedes, Venezuela - Epithelial fraction 12 v2 (version 2) | ecosystem: Host-associated > Birds > Digestive system > Esophagus > Crop | place... | reverse complement strand
CGCCCCTCGGCGGGGCCCGCGGCTCCGCGGCCTCCATCTTGCTGCAGCGCGGCGAGCGGGGCCGGCGGGAGGGCCGCGCCGGGCTCGAGGCTTGCTGTGCCGCAGGCCCCTCCTCAGGGCCCGCGACGAGCCGCCATCGGCCTGGGTCTCGTTTTCTGTTGTCGGAGTTAATGACAAGAACGGGGCTCTTCCCAGGTTCCAAACCCGTTACAAGTAAACGGATTTTTGGTTTTATGTTTTGGGTTGTTTTTTTTTTTTAATAAAGAGTTTATGTGCCTTTACGGATGTCCTTGGACGTTATTAACTCCCCCCCCCCATGTCTTTTTTGGACTTAAAAGTGACTTCATTGATATAGCGAATATTAGTAGCTGATCTCGTAGCTGTCACATATTGTTTGGGGTGCTCAAGAGCTGGTTGTTCAGTACTGCTTTCCAACATTTATCTGAAAAGATACGGAATAGCTTTATCTCCAAGTGTCTAATAGCTGTGTTGTGCATGCATACTGAAAAAAGTAAGTTTTATGTTTATTAGATTTCATCTTAGTCGTGTAAGAGATGGCTATTTGTAGAAGCACATGTTTTAATCCAGTAAAATGCAGACTCTTGTAGTTACATCTTTTTTTGTGAGGAAAGTGGGAAACAAAACAGTGTAATCCGGGAGGTTCTACTGTTAGGCTGTATAGATGGTTTCTAACTGTGAACGGCTTTGTGTGACTTCCTGTCATTTAGAAAACTCCACACCTGAAAGACTTCAAGAACAGGACTTGTACAGCTCTTCTCTGTCTTTGTATTAATCCTTTCAGCTGTAAATATACAAATGCAGAACCCAGTGTGACTTGGGGGCTGGGCAGCTGCTTAGGGTGTTTAGCATTGGGAGGAGTATTTATAGTAGCTGAATTAAAAAGTAAAGAATTTGAGGCAGACACCATGAGATTTTTTTTTTTTTACTTTAGTTATGCTTGCGTGCCAACTTTTTTTTTTGTTTAATAACATAAGTGTAGTAAACCAGTCTTGTTATCAAATTAAAATGGCTTTTAAGGGAAAAGCTTATGCCGTATCCCATTACCTGACAAAATTAGCTTTAGTCATCTTTGTAGAGGTGTTTTTATTATTCTGTGAAGTTGTAATATATTCTGTGCCCAGAAAAATGAGAAATGTAATATGATACAAGTCACAGCTCTAGTAGAGCTCTAATAAATACTAGTTTAAATAGATGAGAGAGAAGTACATGAATAAGAAGAATCTAAGTGTCCCTGTGCAGGTCTTGTGATAAAGTGTATGCCTACTTCATTTCTCATGAACGTTGCTGGGAGGATGCTCATATGAGATCTGAAATGCCCTCCGAAAAACAATACAATCCTAAAAAAGATTGTGGTAATGATTGCCTGAATCTAATATGGAAGTATGTGAAAAGTCTAATGATCCTGTTATTTTTGCAATAGCTTTATGTCTTCTGACATATTTTTTTATAATTGAATCTTTCACTGGAAACCTTTCGTACCAGATAGTGATTTGTACTACCTTCATCCAATTTCTGACTTAGTTTCCTTAGTGTATGTGTAATGGTCTGACAAAAATCTTACTTCAACATAAAGTGTTTTGGAGTGGTGACTAAAGGAAGATGCTTTGTCTGGAGGAGAGGTTGTTGAAATACAAACTTGTGTGAAAAGTGGGTGATGATTTTGCATATAGCCATTGTGTGCTTTGGGGGTTTAGAATTTTTATTTGTAATAGCTGACTGCAGCCAGCGTTTTCACTCTGATGACAGTTAGATGTCTTTGCATTCATTTTTCAGTCACTTAAGTTGACTCAAGTCCACTAAAGGGACTTTAGAGCTCAAAGTAAATTGTGAAATTCACTTTCCTGCTACAGTGGAAAAATAGGCTTTGTCCATGTTTTTGCTTGTTTGATGTGATGAACAACTTCAGGAAGAGTTGTGCTCTGATGCTTAGTTCCTTTAGATTACTGCATAACATGCTAGTTTATGCATAGATTGATAGCTGTGTTGCTCTTGGCAGCTTTTGTCCACAAAAATCTCCTCCTCATTTTTTTTCTTGTGTCTGCTGAGTAAGCAACAAACTCAAATCAATAGTTGATTTTATTTCTTTTCAAAAAAAAAAAGCTTCTGTTTCTATAAAGCTTCAGTTTTGTGTGGTAGGTGGCAGTTTGTCCAAACCACTTTCTCATGAAAATACAAAGTGGTACTGGAAAACTTCAGGAGAGAATTATTTTCTAGTTACTGTTGCAGAGAGGCTTCTCTGTTACGTCGTCTACACAGATATTATCTATATGTAATCAGCACTTTGCAAACAGTGTTTTAAGAAGTCCACAGAATGGCTCCTCAGTTATTTTACATGCTGTGCTGGGGTGCATATGGTCTGTGTAGAACAGTCACACAGCGTCTATACGTATAATTGAGAAGCTTGTTTATTGTTACACAAAGCTAAAAGTGCTTCAGGTATGGCTAGTCCTTGACTTACCTTTTGGAACAAAAATTATCAGGAAATTCTAATGCCACCCCCCACCCCCCGCTACTCTGAAGTTCCATGCAGGCACTTAATAATTAAACTGAGACAGCACCCATATGAAGTTATTGATGGGGGACTAAGACTTGCATTAAATGATGCTGCTGTTCATCAAAGTGAAGTTGATGTTTTAATTGTACAAACTGGAACCTTTCCTGAAGTGCCAAACTGCATCTGAAGAGTTTAAAATTGGAGATATCATATCACTGGCTTGGAGGTATTGTTTCTTGGAAAACAAAACTGAAAATTGGAATGCCAAACATATCTGTAAAACAAGTCTTTCCTGGCATGGATCAAACCTACAGTATTAAGGTAGAGGAAATGCACCTGTTTGTAGGAGCACCTAGGACTGATGGATAGTTTCTTTTAAAGTGATATTTAATGTGTTGGGTTTTTTTCTCTAGTATGAAGTGGAACAGAACAGAATTTACCACCTGAAACTGCTGCTTCAAGTTCAGATCAGGAAAAGAATATACCGCATCGTAACAACAACTCAAGACCAAAGAAGAGGAAACTTACACTGAAGATACAAGGCTTGATCTGAAACAAGAAGTTTGTGCCTACTCAACAGCTTTAAAAGAGCACGTCCCAACGCTGCTAGTAGTCTTTGTTTTCTCCAGTGCTGTAGTGAAATTGCCCAGGGCAGCAGCACTTGTATTCTCTATTAGCTTGATAGATCACATTCTCTTGCTATCTTTTTTTCTTTCTCTCTTTCTCTCTCTCTCTTTTTTTTTTTTCCCAATAATAGCAGTCTTCATCCTTAAACTTGTGCTGAAACAGAAGAGTCGGCTAATACTACTGAAAGTGCAATATTTGAATATCACTGCGAGGTTGGTGTATGTGTTTACATAAAGTTACATATATTTCTAAGCTTGATAGGAAACAAATTGTCAGCAAAAGGGTGTGGGTTTTGTTAGGGTTTTTTAGCAGTTCTTTGCTGTTACGTTTAGTAATAGTATGATGAATTAATAGTACCTGTGTTACGGTTCTATTTGACAATAGTTATAACCATAGAGAGCGGGTTATTAATGTTTCTCCCTTCTATTAACAGTAGTGTTGTGGGTTTGATGCCTTTTTTTTTTTTTCAAATAACCTCTGTTTAGTCTTTTTTCAATCTTAATGCACGTGTGGGTGTTTTTTCTTTAATTCATCTGAGTACTTGTATTGGTGGGGTTCATAGTTCTTATAAACTGATAGGGCAGCAGTGTTAAAAGTCAACCGTTGGGAGTGAACAGGACAGCCAGGTAGTTGTGGTCCAGTATGTAACCATTATATTGTAGATCCAAGCAAATCTTGTTTATACATTGATGGGTTGTAGCCTATTACTAGAAGCTTCATGAAGAATGGTTTTATGACAATAGTACTGGTGATACGTATGGATGGATATAGTCTTTGATTTTTGTTACACTCCATTATAACATTACGTTTGAACAGGTGTAGGAATATGACAAGCATCTGGAAAGACTGCCAATATTATCATGTATCTTTACAGCAAATTTTAGTGCCACCCTGAGGAGTGAATCTTTACTTGAACTTAAGTTGTCAGGCTTTAGATGGTTGATGATGTGTTCTTTGTGCTATACTACTAATACTTCTTTAAACTCAACCTGTTCAAATGGTGTCATGCAATGATAGTCTTTGAGCAAGAGATTACTGAAGTGTGGTTTTCTAATCCTGAGACAGGCTACTCTGAACTTGATTTTTAGGTACATTTTTTGTAATTTTCTGTACCTGAAGTACCTTTAGTAGTAGTCTGTTGCTTCGTGTCTGCATCGGGGGTGTATGTGTGTTTGTGTACTTACCTCGTATCAGAGATTTGAAGTGGCCATTTTGCAAATGACTCACAAAAAACATTTGTTACACTGATTTGAGCTTTCTGAATGGATTAATGGTCTTGCCTATTATTCTGCTGTGAAGAGGTATAGTAATATATCATTTTCCCTTCTCTCAGCCACCCTGCTTGCAGGACCAATTTATTTTTGAAAAATATTTCAAACTCTAGGATGCCTTAAAATCAAACACTTCAGCTTTTGCCTTTCCGCAAGGGCATCTTGTGTGTGATATATCCTAGGGGTTGCCCTCCTCAAAAGATGAGGGTTTGTCTATTGGAGTGATGCTCTTTGATCACTTTCAAACTGGTTTTCAAACAGCATAATAAGACATGCGGTAACTACACCTTTTAATATGTTGAGTAACTTGATGTCTGTATTAGAGTAGGAAGCATGACCATTTTACAAGTTGCTCAGACATGTGCTATCTCGACTAAACGTATTACTGGCTAATTTCGAATCTCTTCTGCTTGATGCAGCAAGAACGCAGAGAACAGATACAGTCTCATTCTGTTTCCTAAATAAGTACTCTGGAAACTGCAGCAAATAAACTCCTCCAATACTGTATTTTAAGATGCATATTGACTCTTTGGGGAGGGTTGCTTCAGTGGTCTTTCTTGAATTCAAGTGGTGAGGTGTAATACATTTCAACTGATTCAGTTGCTAACCTGGAAATGGCTTAGGTTAAAAATGAGACTTGCACATTAAAAAGCCAGTGAGTTAGTAAAGGGACTTGTGTATATTTTAAGATTGAATCTGTGCCTTGAAGAGAAAAGACCCCCACCCCCAAATATTGTCATGGATGTAAGTGAATTAAACAGTCATTTACAGCTTAAACTTTGTTTAATTTAATGCTGTTTTCAAGTTCTCTCAGTGTCTCGAGCACTTGATCTCCTGTGCCACAGAAATATTAGTTTAATTCTGAATATTAATTCCATAACTGTGCAAAAACGTTTAAATCCTTAAAACCATTTTTTTTTTCAGTATGAAAGACTGAACAGACAAACTAGGGGCAAACTTTACAGGGATGTGAATCTAATTCTGTTGATTCGTAACTGCTGTATTTTCCTAATTACCTGCTCAATTTGGAAGAGCAGATACTTCAGATTTTTTCAGGCTCTGATCTGAAATAGTGAATGTGGGAGTACTTTGAGGTGTAATACTTAAAGTCAGAAGTTTGTTTTGGTGTAAGTAAGCTTTATTTTTGTGTTGTAGTTCTGGCCTATTTTATAAATATATTGCCTGTCTAAATTTTAAGGTTTATTGTTTTACAAAAGATTGACTAGTTTGATGTTCTTACTCTGTTTTAAAAATGGTTAGAATTTGCTTGTTACAATAGCTTCCACAAGCTCCTTTGTGTTTGTTATTCTGTTATGTGGGTATGGAGAAAGGAAACATTTCAAGTAGAGTGTGTGTGTTGTTTTTTTTACCCTACGGTTTCTTTTAAACAGATGAGCTTTGATCCAAACCTGCTCCACAACAATGGACACAACGGGTACCCCAATGGTACTTCGGCAGCACTGCGTGAGACTGGGGTTATAGAGAAACTGCTGACCTCTTATGGATTCATTCAGTGTTCAGAACGGCAAGCTAGACTGTTCTTCCACTGTTCACAGTATAATGGCAACTTACAGGAGCTCAAAGTAGGAGGTAATTGGGCAACTTTCAAAGCCTCTTGACTGAGTGAAGACCAGTCTCTTTCACTTGCCATGGAAAATCCTTTTATCTCGTGTCATGAACAGATGCATGCTGTTCCTTCCGATGGGCTAAAGAGATAATTGAGTTAATAATCTACCACTCCCGATAAGAGACCTTTACAGCACTTAAGCTTTGTGCAGCTTGCATTAATGTAATTGTGGCCATTCTGGAAAAGATGTTGTGTTAGGTCAAACTTGTATAACTGAGATGGAAGCAAGTGCTTAGACTGTTGAAGGATATACCTCATGTACTCAGTATTTCTTTGTTTAAAATTAGTTTGAAGATGGCTGGTTCTTTCTCAGAATGGTAAAGCTGCTACTTCATGCTACTATCTAACGTGGCAGTGAAGTTTCTAAACTGTTCAATGGCATTTGCTATGTTGTCTGAACTTCAGTGTGAAGTCTGATATGTAGTGAGTGGGGAAGGGAATTACTGAAGGGCAAGCCATTACAATAGAATAGTTCATTAGCAACAGGAGGGAATAAGCAGAATAAACAGATAAATTTTGCAAATCGTGCCCTTCCTTAGCAACAAAAGCACCTGAGTTTTATTTATTGTGTTTGGCCACAAGCCCTGAATTACCAAATGTAACCATTTAGTGATAAAAAAAAAAAAAAAAAAACCACAAAAAAACAAACAAACAAACAAAAAAAAACCACAAACAAAAAAAAACCAAAAACAAACCCAAACAAAACTGTGACACCAGTATCATATTTGGTTGCCTTGTAGATGATGTTGAGTTTGAAGTGTCTTCTGATCGCCGAACTGGAAAACCCATTGCTATTAAATTGGTGAAGATAAAACCAGAAATATTGCCTGAAGAACGAATAAATGGACAGGTTAGTGCCTGTTTTCTATACATGCATAATTTCCATCCTTTACTCCAGTACATAGGGCTGGATTCATTTAGCACGTATGTTAACTACGTACATATTCAGTTACACTGAAATATATTTTTGTTGTTCTGGTAAAAATTCAGAGGTTCAGTTTGAGCTCTGAGCTCCAGACAGTTCTTAGAGTCAACAGGTGTTCTGTAAGATTGAAACTTTGCAGCGTGGCATTACTTGTTGAGTTACACTAGAAGTGCATCCCTGACTGCATAGTAGAGGATGCTGAGATTCATTTTGTATTCAGCAATGCTGCTCCTGAAATGACTAGCATTGGATTTCTTTTTTTTTGTTTGTTTGACTGGTAGGTTGTGTGCGCTGTTCCTCACAATTTAGAGAGTAAATCTCCAGCTGCCCCGGGTCAGAGTCCAACAGGGAGTGTGTGCTACGAACGTAATGGGGTAAAGCTTACATATTTTACTTGAACTCTTCACTGATCCGTCACTGTGGTCTGTGAGTGAAAAAATTGGCACAATTAAATCTGAACAGTTGACAGTGCTAAGAACTCTAGTTCTTGGCCAAAAAAAAAAAGCATGCTTTGATAATTACTACAAACAGAAATGTTAATTCAACAGCTTGCTTGCTTATGTCCATGGGGAACTTTATGTAGAGCCAAGTAGTTGTGTTTCTCTTTTAAAACTTAGTGAAGCTAGGTTATGTAATGTTCATGTATCCTTATCTTGAACTTCGAAAATTTAAACTTTTGTGTTTAAAGATGGCCACGTACAAGCCATTCAACCTAAGTTGCTTGTTACAGACTCATCAAAACAGCGTGATGGAAAAAAGAATGTTTTTGCATGCCGTGTTTGATCCATTTTTTGTTTTGTCAGTAAATGAATTTCTTAAACAGTAGATACTGTTATTAAACAAAAGTGTGTTAATTTTTCTTTGAAAAAACTATTCTGCAAATAGACTAATATTAGTCAGTGTTAATTTACAGGAAGTATTTTACCTGACTTATACACCTGAGGATGTTGAAGGAAATGTACAGCTGGAAACAGGAGATAAAATAAACTTCGTAATTGATACAAATAAACAGTAAGTTGGTATTGCTTTTCTGACTTTTAGTAGTCAGGCAGCAATTCATGTCTGTTTCAAGAACTGAAATGACATTATATAATATAATCTTAACTTTTGCTCCAGTTTTGAGTTGTTTTATGTTTGCTCTGTTCACTTTTTTCGCCCTCTTCTAGTACTGGTGCTGTAAGTGCTCGTAACATTATGCTATTAAAAAAGAAACAAGCCCGCTGTCAAGGAGTAGTCTGTGCCATGAAAGTAAGTGATGCCTTAGCTTTAATGTTTCATTTGAAAATGAAATACTGTTCTGAAAAGTGGTGTTAGGAGTAGTATATTTGGGGCATTAAGAGCTATTAACAGGTTGGAGCTGTGGGTGTAAACTGGATGAAAGGGTTTAAAAAGCTAGTATTTGATGCTAATATGCTTCTTCACAAACGAAGTCCTATTTATTTCCATTTATATATTTTCTTGTGGTAGTATGTTAGCAGTGTGCACTCATAAGTCTGCTATATTGGTATGTCGTGGTCTTTCATTGTGTTTGACAGAACCTGTAAAATTTTGTCTTGCTGTGCTAAGAGAATAGGCAATTTATTAAACGCTTTGTTCTGTTCTTAGGAAGCCTTTGGATTTATTGAGAGGGGTGATGTCGTGAAGGAGATATTCTTTCACTATAGTGAATTTAAAGGTGACCTAGAAGCCTTACAGCCTGGTGATGATGTGGAATTTACAATCAAAGACAGAAATGTAAGACGAAATCCAGTAAAAACTGAAGACAAGATCCTAGGGCATAACTGGACAGCTGTCTATTTCTTCAAATTCATTTGTAAAAAGGAGGGGGGAGGAGGTTCATTGGAAAATGTCTTCTACCTTACCTCTTCTCTGAGTGTTTGACTGATTTTGTGCTTTTAGGGTAAAGAAGTTGCAACAGATGTTAGACTGCTGCCTCAAGGAACTGTCATTTTTGAGGATATCAGCATTGAACATTTTGAAGGAACTGTAACCAAAGTAATTCCAAAAGTACCCAGCAAAAACCAGGTGAATTTCAGTATTTACTTGAGTTTGTGTGAAATGTTGTATTGATTGTATTGAATTCCAGTTAAACAGTAGAAATGTTCCCCTTTCTGTGTAACAGTCTGCTGCATAAGCATTGTGTCAGAGTAAAGGAGTAAGCTTGTACTTAACCTGTAGCAGCCATTGATAGCAGTTACAGTATGCAATTTTTCTAAAGGTTGTAAAGAGCAAGAATTAGAGTAGTGGTACATTGGGGAGTGTTTTCTTTAGTGTTTCAAATAGTTCCCATTGAATTTTGTGAGTTCAGGATCCATCTTTAAGGGAAAAGGGGAGAAAATATATGCTGGAATAAGCCTGATGTGTGAATTCCTGTGAACATTAACAGTTATTGAGTATTTTAGCAGAGGGATAACTTGACCTTTAATGTTTGGCTTTGAGGAAAGAGTGTACACAAGCACTTCCCTTAAGGTTTTGGATGAGTCTGCATTGTTTTGGGAAGGTTTGGGGTGGGGTTTTTGGTGTGTTTTTAACACTTATAAGGCAGACATTGCCTTTTAGAAGTGTTCTAAGTATGGTTGTAAATATCCTTGAAATAAAGTTTTAATTTCTTTGGCAATACATGCTTGGTGCCTTTTAAAAAAAAAAAAAAAAGAGAGAGAAAGAAAACAAAACCCCAAAAAAACAACCACCACCACCAAGAACTACCTTGCATTTGGCTATGGACAGTAAATTACAAATCAGGAGTGGTAGAAATAAAGCATAATGTGGTCTGAGTCCAGGAGGCATTTGGTGTCGTCCATACTTTTGTTAGCATTAGTATTTCTGCCAGCTATTCTGTCTGCAGTTATGCTGAGTCTTGTAGGTGAACTAACTTTTTCTGTTGGATTTTCTGACTGCTAGAGTGATCCATTACCTGGCCGCATCAAAGTTGACTTTGTGATTCCTAAAGAACTTCCATTTGGAGACAAAGATACAAAATCCAAGGTGACCTTGCTGGAAAGTGACCACGTTCGATTCAATATTTCAACAGACAGACGTGACAAACTGGAACGAGCCACCAATATTGAGGTTCTACCCAATACTTTCCAGTTTACTAATGAAACTAGGGAAATGGCAAGTATCTATCTTTAAAAGTTTTAATTCTTGAGGGGAATGAAAGTAAAACATGAAAGTTTTGTCTTAAGCAATAACTTAACGTAAGAGTTGCTATTGTCTTCCATTGCCTTTTCTGAAATCTAATTCTCAGATGTACACTGGAAACAAAGTGCTTAAATGGTATAAAATTCAGAATTGATGCTGCACATCTTTCCTTTAAAAAAATAAGTAGTTAACTACTGAGTAAATGAAGCAGTATTAGAAAATTGGGCCTTAACTGGCCCTCTTGGATTGGATTGCTATCTGGTTATAGCAGACAGAAGTAATACAAGAACTATTAGTTTAAAAATTCATGTGCTTGAGTCTAAATAGGTAACTACTCATGTTCTTTAGGAAAACTAGACGAACCTGAGGCTACTGTAGTTCAGGTAGTGAAAAGCCTTAAGACTTGGAGGAGGTACTGTGTGCGGCTTTTGGATTTCATGTTTTTTGGCGAATATCTCTGTCGTGAGGGTCCAGCAGAAGGACAGTGAAGAGCTGCATTCTATCACATATAAAAAACTGGATTACAGGGACTAAGATGAATGTGCTAATCAGTGTTAAAAAACATATTTTAATTCCTGTAATTTGGAATGTTGGTTCTCTTTCAGCTAGGCTGTAAGTTTGCCTTCCTTTTGAATTGGAGTCCAATTACAGTGCTATCACATCAGTATGCTGTGAGTTAGGGACCCTTTGCTTTAAGAAAACCACTGAACTTTGACTTCAGCTTCTCAGATTTTGGCATACTACCCTATAGTTGTCTTGTGTTTCTACTCTGGCTAGATATATTTGCCCACCTGAATCGAGCTGTTTTTGAGGTGGCAAGTATCGGCTGCTTCTAGAAAGGTTAGCTGTTTTTTCCTGAGCTTGTGAAAGCTATATGAGAGTGTTCCTAAAGGTGGAAAGTATCTTTGCATTGTCATTCAAATCATGTGAGCCTTCCCTGAGAGTTGCTAACGGCTCTGTAGTAACTGAGTTGAACTGTAGTATCTAGGTTGGACTGAATATGTTCATGAATTATTTATTTTTAAACAGAGGTCAGGGTGATAAACTGATTTTTTTTTTTTTTTTTTTTTTTTTTT
>Ga0065711_1049676_pt1 | contig 11182 bp, 7 predicted proteins | sample Hoacrofraction12_FD_59098 | JGI IMG/M metagenome (GOLD analysis project Ga0065711, IMG submission 59098) | Hoatzin crop microbial communities from Cojedes, Venezuela - Epithelial fraction 12 v2 (version 2) | ecosystem: Host-associated > Birds > Digestive system > Esophagus > Crop | place... | reverse complement strand
TGGTCCAAAAAGAATCTCATTTATATGAACTAACTAAACCAAATAAAATTATGCAGACTGATTGTGGAGTTGATCTGATGTTTTATGATTAGCATTTGCAGTGAAATTTGGTCCTTCATCTGAATTCTGCTTAAGAAGAGACAGCCTCTTAACTCCACCATTTTTCCATTTTTCCTCAAGTGTTTCTGAACATGTAACCCTGAGCTCACTCAAAAAAGCAAACCCTTGTCTTCTTGTATATTTGAAATTGAGGTTACACTCTTCACATCAAGTGCTACCACAGTAATTTACACGATATTTCCATGATCAAGCTGCACTTTTAATTAAGGGATGTGGCACTACGCAAGCCAAAGCCAAGCCAAAAATTGAGGCTGACTCTTGTGCACACAATTTACCAGCAATAAACAGTTCAGGGAAATTGCTTTAAAATAGCATACCTTTGCCTTCCCTTTAGGGACATAGTAGATTCCAGAAGCTCGAAGAAGAAAGTAACGTTTCTTCCAAGACTTCTTACCATCCTCTTTGAGCCACAAAACTCCCTCAATCTCTGGCACAGTTACAGAACTTCCACAGAAACATTCCTGCCAATGAACACAGTGGTTTGGGAAGAGAGAAAGAGACAGAACATACAGCATGCAGTGGTTTGTTTTTAACAACCGAAAATCTGAAATTCTTTATCTAAGGAACACACACGTAACAGGGACAGCTCTTTTTTTCATGCAGTGATACAAATTAGAGATTAGCTGTAGAAGCTGTAAGGTAATTCAGACACATATAATAGTGGAGCTTAGGATTTTCTCAGTGCAAGACCGACAACAAAAATATTAGCAGCTACTGTAAAGATTTTCTAGCCACTGCTTATCAGTAATAGATCCTCCAATGGCTTTACTGGCTTTAAAGTCACGAGGTCACCTCATAGATATAGCCTCGTAAGTCTAAGTATACACAAAACCTAATTACATATCCATCAGATACTGCTATAATTCATTCCATGAGTACTTTGTTGCTACTAACTGCCAACACTACAACTTCTGTTAAGGTTCTATTTATAAAGAGCTAACAGAGGAAAACAAATGCTTTAAATACACTCTAGATTAATATGCAGTATAGAGATTTATGAGTCATCCTAGAAGACAGAAAGACTTAGATAGAATTACAATCCTCTGCATGTCATGGCTTCAAGCATCTTTTTGATCCACAGTAGTCACACAACCACTTATTAAAACTCATATTAATAATATACTAAGAGCATGCGCATGCTACTTCTAAGTTAAATTGTACTAAGTATAACTCAAAATTAAATACCCAAAATATTTACTTCTGTGTAAGTACCAAAATCATAATCATTATTCTGGAAATCAAGCAGAAGCTATGACACTTCAGCATGGGTATGTCTCTATAAAAATGTCACAAAACCATTCAGTTTTCAGCTTATGGAGGCTGTGTTTACTGTTTGCTTTATTTGCTCCACACATTTTTTTTGTTGTCCTTAGTTCTCTAAACTATTTAATGTGTTTGATACTAATTGACTTCCTTTTCTGTCACCCACCTTTTAATATTTGGTTGCTTGTTTTAAAATGCAATTGAAGCAATTTTTAACTACTTTGCTTACAAACAAAATTTAAGATACTAACATCAACCAGTCACTGAACAAATGCTATAGAATTTTGTAGAGAATAACAACTTGGCGATTACTAGTAAAAAAAATCTCTACCACCCCAGGTCAAAAAAACAAGAGACAGTTCCGCAAATTTCAACTGTTCTTAGCCATAGTTATAGGTAACCTCGTTTTGATTATCACTGTGTATGGTATTTTAGTTATTAAACAAAATAAAGACACATTTTTATTACCTGATTGTATCTGAAACAGGCTAACACTAAAGTAGCCATTTATCTCGAATGTAACACATTCCATTCACAGTTGTTCCAGAATTACATTCAGCTCCACCCATCAATTTCAATCACTACAACCTTTTAGAGTTTAGCTTCATGCTCTGAAATGACCACTATGCCCTTTTTGTTTTGGCAGTCTTACCTCTAGCAGCACCTCTTTATTTCTGTCTGCCATCTCAGAGGTTTCTTTCTTCCCCAGAAGATAGTTCTGTAACAAGAGAAAGCTTAATATTTCTACAGGCGTCCTAGAATCAAGCCAAATAACATTTCACATTTACATTTCTGTAGCAGTAAGAAAAACCCCAGCTATTATCTAAGGACAACACATTAATTAAACAGAACTTTGTAGTCTAACTGAAACTATTTGTCAGACTGCTAAATAATATATGGAACTAAGTTCTAACCACCTTTTCCAGAAATATCAATCAGTCCATACGCTCATCTTAAGTAACTGCCTCATAACAACATTGTCCCGGCTTTCCACAAAACAAACAGCTGCCTGGTACAATGCATCCATAAATAAAAATACTATGAACTTGAAAATCCCACAATAAAGATATTTTAAAAACTCAGAGATCTTTAAACTTGTTACATACTGCCATTATTTACGTGTTCAAAGAAGCACACACAGAAGCAATGTACTTCTTTCCACCTTGCCCTGACAGTTTTGCTGAATAAAAGTATCTTTGTTTCATGAGGAATTACTACTCCTTCTCTTCTTAAAAGGAGTCTAACCATACACAGGTACTGTATCTTATTAAACAAGAAGTCTTGTACTGTTCTTCAGCTTGGAAAGGACTTGGACAATGAAAATCTTCCTCCTCTTAAGCCCTAGCTCTTGTACTGGAAAAAATTCACAAAGTTTAGACAGTCCAATATTTTAAACCAAGGACAAATACTGGTTTTATGCTGCTACCTCCTTTTTGTTGACTGTGCCTACTGTACGTACTGATAGTAAACGTATCAATTACATGCTTTTAAAAAGAACTTCAGAGTTTTGCTGCAAAGCACTTGAATAAGACCTGGTTTTCAGTTTTCAAAAATCAAGTACACTGATGGTGTCCCAAAGAATGAGCATGCAAAACTGATACTCAGTTTAAAACCAAGAACATACCACATAGATGCCATACAGATATAAAAATAATCTATGATCCTAAAAGGGAGATCAAGTGGTAATATATCCAGGTTTTTTTCAATTCAAATTCTTCAAAGAGCCATCTTCTGCTTTTCTTTTGTTTTTTCCCTCCACTCTCTTACAGTACTGAAGTGAACATCAAATCCATAGCTGCCATTTGAGAGATGAGAGGCCTCTGAAGCCATCTGAGAGAAGAGGGGCCTTTGGTTTCCTCGCCAGGGAACATGAAACCCAGGTGAACAGAGGCAGGTCCCTGCTCCCACAGAGAGGGACTTATGCTCTATTCTCTTCACCTGCCATTTGACCATGGAGTAGCTATTCTCTCTGATTTTCTCACCCCCTTCTTGCCAGGAACATAAGAATGCACAATGGAGTGGCAATACCTGTCAGCAACTTTCTTGCATATCTACATATTTGAACAGCACTAAGTATTGGTGTAAATATCATGAAACTGTTTGCCTTGATCTCCATTAAAATTATCCACAAACATGTTAGCAAACAGATTGCTTCAGATCATGGTTTTCTGCTAGGGACTTCATTTTGCGCCAACCACAATGTGGATGTACACAGTGCCGAAATGTAAAGTTGCCTATCATTTCAATACATACACAACTATCAAAATAAACGTATAGAAATGAATGCTATCAAAAAAAGTAGGAAACTGCAATCAGGCGTGCATGTGTACACACACACATGCATTCAACATGAACCTCAGGCTTACCTGGGGATTCTTGAAAAGTGCGTATTTCTCTATACGTTCCACAAACATCAGCTTGTTTTGACTATCTCTTGTCCAGTTCAGAAGATTTTCAACTAAATTTTCATGATCCTCAAAGATCCTTTCTGCAGCAACAACAAGACAGCAAATACATTTGAATTTGTCATAATTTGTGACAAAAAGTACTCTGTAATCATATCTGGGAGATAAGGCATATATGGACAGAAAACAGAGTTCAAGGTCTACTAAAATGGGCAAGAAGCTTACACTAAGAAACTGCAAGAACTTAGTCAACTTTCAGACGTGCCTGGTTTAATTTCACTCATACACTCACCCAACACTCTCACTTCTGTCTCTTCAGGCCTATAGTTCCACCAACAGACGAAGTGCTTTGGTTTTTTTTTACCTGACAAAGTCTGCCATCCCAAATGAACACAGCAGACTCAAATGACGACATTTTAAATGTTATGTGTACAAATAAAAAGGTTATCACATTTATACGTACTCTGGCCCACACAATCCCTGGAGGCATTTGTTAGGCATTTTTTTCAGCACAAAATTTGTTTCTACATCCCTGATCGCGACCTCACTCATAAAGTATCAGAAAAAGTAATAGACAATGATCAGCAGGAAAACAAAATGCTTCTGAAATGAAGAACACCCATGGTTAGGGGGGGTGTGGTAGAAGAAATCTGAAAACTGATACTGTCTATTTCTTACAATAAATGATGTATCAGCAATGGCTTCTGAGAACTCTGAGCTTTGACCCTCTGTTGAAACAGCTATCACTAGTACAAGATATTGAACACAGGCAAAAGAGAAGAGAGGAAGAAAAAAGAGGAAAATTTACTGAAATGGTAGAGAAATCTCTGAAAACCCTTATTCTAAAATAAATAAGGAAGAATATATCTTTGGGAAACCACTAGATCAACTTCCTCCTCCTTCCCAAGACACTGAAGTAGAATCTTGCTTTCTGCAATTTGTTCCCTCTTCACGTAGGCCACACAGTGGCATTTCAGCAAATTATTTATTTCAGAATCCTTTGGGATTTGCTTGACCTTTCAATTGCATCTGAAAGCAGAACATATTTTTTCCCACAAAATCAACTACACCCCATTTTTACAGAGGGTATATGGCACTGATCACATCCAGAGCTTGGAACTATCACTAATGAAGACTGAGATGACAGATGACATCTCAACATATTTGGTAATTAAGAATACTAAGCAGAATGAATGCTACAAAATGTCATCTGCAGGGAATGAACTTAGGTTTGAGATGACAACACAACATTAGTGAGGTCTTGGTGAGATCTTTCTAAGAAGCTTTCAAGTTGCAACTCATGACTTCCATCAAGCTCTATCAGCAACACAGCAATACTGTCTTCCAAGAAAGTAAAAAAGGTGTCGCCTAGCAGAAGAATAAAACAAAAAAACTTCAGAGGACTGTGATACAAAAGCTTAAGTCTCACTGCAGCCTCACTAGTGAAACGGCATAGCTTTCAAAACAGATCAACTGCTGTTACACGAAGAACAGTAACTGAACTCAAACATGAAACAACTTACCGAGTATAATGTACCTATAGTATGTAAAACTGCGCATAGTGCAATGTTCCTATTATTAAACATACTTTCTAAAATTAAAACATTGTAACTCAGATAATTCCTAGACATACTCTGCTCTAACTAAAAAAATGAAAATAACCTTTGTCCCAAGCAAAAGAAATCTTCCAGAGTTATTTCTGTTACAAACTTGCAGGGTAAAAATGGGCAAAGCATTTCATTCTGCATTCTGGAAATAACGTCACTGGGTTCTTCTGGAAGTACATATAAAGCTTCTGGTTAAATCATTAGATAGCAACAGGTGGTCTTCTACTTCAAGTACATGGACCTAAAACAGACTCCTCAAAGAATAGCTAACCACACACATCTGAAGCAGACCACATAAAATGCAACGACAGACTGGAACTCCACAGGCCTCATGCCTTTCTCCGCAGTTTGTCAGCTGAAAGCTTTTACTGCATTTTATTGAACTGTGCAATTAATGAGCAATGAACTGACAAGACAACATGGTAAAATACACTGTGAAGGTAAACAGGCGTTCTGTGTTTCGCTAAAGGAAAATATTATAATAAAGGAGTTCCCTTCTCTTTCATAGGCATTGCCAAAAAAATGTTTCAAAAGATGAGCCACTGTCAAAATAACACAATACAATACACAATAGTACATGTGGCGAGGGCTTTGTTGTAGTATTTTTTCATTTGTTTTTCAAGTTCCAGTATAAAATCTATGAACCAAACAGGCTGCATTTTGGATACTCTTTAAAAGATAAAAAAAAACCTGAAATCTATGAAAAACTACCTAACGGTTGCCCTGCCAAGGACCAAGGAAAGCCAAACTAAAAAATGAAAGAGGAAACTGAATTCTACCCTCTTGCATCTCTCTTAGGTTTATTATGTTGTAGCCTGAATTTGAAATTCTGTAATCATAACAGATGTTGTTCTATAGCTTGAAACTCTTTCAATTCCGCAGTTAAATTCTGTCATTCATATACTTCATGTCATGCATATACTTGCAGAACACCCAACAGAGATTAAGTAACCGTGGTTCCATTTCAAAATAATCTTAATTCAGCCACACTGCTAAATTTAGCTAAACAGAAGTTTATCTTTCTGTCTGCAGTTTAGCCCTTTGTTTCTAACAGAATTTGAAAATATTTTTTCCAGTATTTTTTTGCTTTATTCTTTCCAGGCTGCACAGTGAATAGAAGTGTCTTATGAAAGCAGATCTAGGATGGGGAAGATGTCTGATTCAGCTTTGAGTCCAGGATCCTGCTACCTACACATTCAAAGATTTTTCGGTGACAGAAACATACGACGACTGCAGAACTAGTAAGGTTATTTATTCATACTGTTCTCATGCGTAAAATGTTACAGAATTACACCTCTGCTTTTTATATACCTAATATGGATTTACAAAGAATTTGTGCAAATTCATTCTGGTTTCAAAATTGGGCAACTTTAAATTTATTAAAATTTTAAGGTTTTGAGCCTAGTAAGATGATGGTTTTCATATGAAAAGTAGAATATTCAAAGGATACCTCACCCTACAACAGCTTTTTCTGTTTAACAATAAGCAAAGTTAATATGCTATATTGCCTGAAATAGAAAAGGTTTCACCAAAAGAGAGAAGAAATATTAATTTGCATTTTAATTTCAAATCTAATTTGAAATTTAATTAGAAGATATTTGGGTTCATTTCTGGGCTTCTCTTTAGTTAGCAGGTAAGGTGCTTAACAGCTCTCTGATGCAATTCTTCTCTGATAACAGAGATTAATAATATTGTTTTTCTATAATTTTTCCCCTTCTTTTCCATTCAGATGCTATACGCTTCGGCTAAATGAACAACTTACACTGTGGAATGCGCAATGCAGCGCAAAGGAGCTTTAACTGCCCTTAGAGCCATATTGCCAATTGCATTAAAATATTTAACAGAAAAAGAAATGTAGACAACTTTTTGTAATAAGAGCTATTAGGGTCAGCACAAAATACTATTTACAAAGAGGAAAATGGACAGTAAGTTTTTTATCCCTTACCTCTTTCTTCTGTGAGGAACACTCAAAACTAATACGCTCAGTGACTAGACATGAGTAAAATTCCTATATCACATCTTAGAATTTAGACATGCTTTTAATACGAAAGAAGAAAACATTTCCGGATCATTCTGAAACAATATCATTCATGAGCTTTACTACTTTAACGAACATTTACTACATGAATGAATGGGATGATGAACATTACACAAACAAGAATTTACATCATTCGAATGACATAGATATAGACAAGTATTACATCAACAGATAAGAATTATAAATGTTTACAATTATTACTTACCCATTTGCAATTCAGAGATGGTTTCCACCAATGACCAGTCTAAACTGTAACCGCAATGCGATTTGTCCATCAGATTGTCTAACACCTGTCTCACTGTCTGCCTCTCATCCACCATCATTGTTTTTGAGCTGTCATCAGACATATGGACTCTGATCACCAACTATGATGCAGAAAATCAGGGAAACAAGAAGGATTAAATTTCCCACATTTCAAATAAAAACATGTTTTCTAAGGTCTTGTTTCTTCTTCTAAGATCTTGTTAAAATAGCATAAAACAGTAAGTTCATTCAAAACACTCCCTAAAAATGTAAAGTCATAAATCATCGTTAGATATCTGTATCGCGGGCACTTCACAAGATACTGTTCTTCTTCCGTATAAGAGAGCAAATATAAAGGTCTTCCCAATACAATGACAATGTGCTTTAGTTGTGTGTTAAGGAGAAAAAAAATCCCTCCTGCCCAAGTGTCCTGTTCTGATTAATAAAGTGTCTTCATCACAATTTTTCTCACATACTCAGGTGGAACAAACACAGACATAGAGTTCTGCACAACCTTTATACAGAGTCAGAATTTTTCAGATTTGTAATTCAAGCTTTCTGCCTGCTTCCTCCCTATTTTCTGAAAATGTTGATTATGCAAACAATATACCTATACTAAATCTTCTTTTTCTGGAGAGTACGAAGCATTATTGTGAAAGAAATCTGCTTTTAAAACACAATGGCTTTTCATAGGCACTTTAAAGAAGTCACTGTCCAGACAGAAAAATGCAGCCATTTTTTTAACCAACAAAAAACCTGAAGACAACAGATTGTTCTTGCCAATCATCATGCTTCTTTTTTTACACCTTGTTCAGCTGGAAAAGTTAAAACGTACTAGCTGTAATACACTGGTTGGATTGTTAATTCCCATCTTCCAGCCAGGACAGTTTTTCAGCTTTTGATATATAAACACTGAATGTGAAAAAGGCAATTTAAGCTACTGAAAAACTCCAAACATAAAACAAGAATGCTAAATTTCGAGGGAACAATTTATATTCTTTGATAGTGCACCGAGTAATGTCAGTAGACTTTCTCCACTTGGTAACCCCTGTCTGTAGTCTGGAATACTTGTATTCCATTTATCACTGGAAAATCCTATTACGCATAATGAGAAGGGGTCTGTAAAGAAAACAGACCCACATTTTGAATGTGTGACTGCTTAATACACAATCTCAGGAGAACACTGTAGTGTTCCTATTTTATTTAGGTCAACTTACGGGTAGTAGACACAAACGAGAAGAATTTCACTTGCATTTTCCAGCTAAATAAGTACAAAATAAAGATCTTATAAACCAGTATAAATAACTTACCTTTTTCACTTGTGCCTCTTTAATCTTCTCTAATGCAACTCTAATCTTCTCAGCTTTGAGTTTAGCAGCCTGTTCTTCCTAGGGGGACACAACACATAGAATTCCAGTGAACACAAACTTGAGTCTGGTTTTAGCTGGTTTAATTTTGAGACTACCACACTTCAAAACATGAACTGAAATGCTGATTGACCCACCTATAAATCCTCAATTATTTCTTAGTGATGACGAAGACCACTACTTTTTAAGACGAAAAGCATTACTATATATATATATAACGTTCAGAGATACAATTGCCATTATCTCCAAAAGAACATACTGGAGGTATGTATTTTGTACAGACACACCTGGCATTTCTCTCTTCTTCCATCTTGTAAGTAGTCTTGTGCATTGCTACCAAATTTTTTAGCATATCATGTATTTACAGTAATAGATTTGGACAATACATATTCAAGAGTGTACAGTTGAGTACACCCAACACATTCTTGGTTGACCAACATAAAACATAAATAGCACACTGAGAAGTATCAGAATTTAACAGCACACAGCAAGTATGGAAAACAAATCCTACAAATAGGATGCCACACTATGTGCATTGGTTTGGAAGATTTTAAACTATTAAATCCGTTTGCAATAAGTCAGTAGCTTGAACACACGCTTTATCTGATCCAGGCTGTATTTCTCCTTGCTTTATGTATTTTAAGACACATAAAGGAAACAAGCAATATTTTCTTTGATGCTCTTCTAAGTAATCTATTTTTGTTGCAACTGGAAGTGCATTAAAAATGCAGATAATTTAAATATATCTGCTGATGATGAAGAAAACTGTATACTGTAAGACTAGCAATACTGTTTTTTCATTTCCAGAGATTATTAATATTTCTGTTGAAAGTGGATTTCAAATATGCAGCTAAACAAGCAACCAGTCTTTTTAAGATGCCATGTGCAGGTTTCAGACTTCAGAAATCTGAAATTGTGGATGTTCATTGTGGCTCATATCTAAAAGCATCATAATTATTTTAAAATCAACAAACATATTAAATAAGTAAACAAACAAATCCCCTTTAAAATATTCAATCTTCTTTGCAAAGAAAAATTTAGATTTTTCTCAGATCAAAAGTAGCACAGACCATCACAACAACACTCAGCAAGCCACGGACATTTATTTCTGCATTGCTTTCTTGTATGAATGTAAATCATGGTTTCTTTACCATGTGTTTAGATGGTTGTTTTTCTTGTAAACATCAAGATTCAGCTATCCTGAAGGCCACAGAGTTTAAGTTTTCCAGTTCTCAGTGAAGTACTAATATTCCTATCAACTGCTAAAGGGCATTCCCTACGATACTTATTGCACTCTTACTTCACAGCTTTTGCTCCCTCTTGCTTGTGACCATACTAAGCCCCAGAAAAAACATCAGCTAGACGGGACAACAGGCTGCCTTGTGAGAAACATTATACTTTTTAATAAAATGAACCAGTAAGTTGACACGAGCAGAAATAACGTGAGCTTCAAACATTATCTGGGAACTCAATTACCTCAGAACATAGATTTTCACTAGTCTGTAGGGAACTATGGCTTTTTATTCACCACAAAGATGGTGTCATATAGCTTAGAAAGGTTAAATCATATTAGCATTCTACTAAAAACAAACAAACAGTGCCATGATACCTAGAATCATTTAAATGTAAAATACACCCAGAATTCTAAAATATGCTTCCTCTTCCTTAACAATAACCAGTCCCATCTGTAGAAATAAAATATTATTAAACACTGTTTTAAATGCTTCTAAGTTTGTAACAGTGATGCTCACTAGGGATAAGCATAGGCTTGGCGTGCCAAGGCCAGGGGTGAGATTGACAGCCCAGCTCAAGTGTGTTTACAGCAACACACGTAGCATGGGCAATAAACAGGAGGAGCTGGAAGCCATTATACAGCAGGACGGCTACGACTTGGTCGCCATCACAGAAACGTGGTGGGACAACTCCATGACTGGCATGCTGTCATGGATGGCTACAGACTCTTTAGGAAAGACAGACCAACAAGGAGAGGTGGGGGAGTTGCTCTATATGCGAAGGAGCAACTGGAATGCATTGAGCTTGGCCTGGGGGCAAATGAGGAACAAGTTGAAAGCTTGTGGGTTAGAATTAAGGGACAGGCTCATAACGGTGACATTACTGTGGGTGTGTACTACAGGCCAC
>Ga0065711_1010047_pt1 | contig 11182 bp, 14 predicted proteins | sample Hoacrofraction12_FD_59098 | JGI IMG/M metagenome (GOLD analysis project Ga0065711, IMG submission 59098) | Hoatzin crop microbial communities from Cojedes, Venezuela - Epithelial fraction 12 v2 (version 2) | ecosystem: Host-associated > Birds > Digestive system > Esophagus > Crop | place... | reverse complement strand
CCCCATATCTGTTTAGCAGGGATTATAATTCTGCCATCACTTCAGTAGTCCCATCCCTGGGATGGAATTTGTCCTCCTAATCCCTCTATTAATTCTTCATCAGCTTTAGAATACTCAACGTTTTCTTGGTCACTCAGGTTTCTATTTCTGTTATCTGGAATTAAGGCTAAAATCTCTTGCATTCTCTCTGCTGCCTGATTAGCTTCAGAGTCAGCCAACCTGTTATCTCTTTCCTGTTCAGTGTTACCCTTCAGGTGTCCTCGGCAGTGCATGATGGCAACTCTTGTTGATAGTTGAATGGCTTCTAATAGTCGAAGGATTTCCTCAGCGTATTTAATCTGCTTCCCTTGCGCAGTTAGTAGTCCTCGCTCCTTCCAAATTGTCCCATGAGCGTGGACAACTCCAAAGGCGTATTTGGAATCTGTCCATATTTTTATTTTTTTTTCCTTTTGTTAACTCCAGAGCCCTAGTTAGGGCAATAGTTTCAGCCTTTTGAGCTGATGTTCCAGCAGGTAGTGACTGAGACTCAACTACTTCGTCTGCTGTTGTCACCGCATACCTGGCCTTTCGAATACCTTGTCCGACAGTGCTGCTTCCATCAGTGAACCAGGAATCCTGTGCATCTTCCCGGGGTTCCTCTTTCAAATCTGGTCTGCTGGAGTACACAGTCTCTGTGGTTTCTAAGCAATCATGTACCGATGATTCAGAGATTGATCTGCTGAGAAAATAAGCTGGGTTCATAACTACAATATTAATATCCTCTGATTCAATTAGAATGGCCTGTTATCGTGGAAATTGGGATGGGGAAAGCCAGTAGTTCCCTTTTTGTTGCAGTACAGCTGATACTCTGTGTGAGATCAGTACTGTGATCTTTTGGCCCTACATGATACATTTGTTACATTTACAGTTATCACTATTATGTATGTTTTCCACAGATTTAGTAATCAAGGCTCCTTGCACATAAGTAAGGTTGGCCCAGCTGGGGGTTACTCTCTGCTGGGGTTGTAACACTAATTAACACAGCATCTTTCTGGTCAACAGCCCTGATCTGAAACTGCTCTCAGTTTCACAGGATGTGAACCTTGGGACTTCTGATACTGTTGATAAGCAAATACTGTTAAAATAACAGTAGCTGTATTCAGAGCTTGACTTGAAGTAACAGTTTGTGAAGCTGGTGTAAAAGAAGGTGCTTGGCATTTCTGTGCTGATGGCCTCGATGTTTTCCTGTAAAGCTGGACTCTTTGGATACCTGTCCACCAGGAGGGACTTGCTGTACAACTCGTGTGCAGAAGAACTTGGAAAGCTGCTTGGAGGCAGTGACAAGGTGTCCCATCAGAATGAGGAAAAGATGACATGGGAGACCATGGAGGACCTTTTGCCCTCACTCAGAAATGGTTGCTCCTCTTCGTGGTGGTGTTTTCCTCTCCTCCTCACACAAAACAACCCAATAATTGGCATGCAGATTTTGCTGCATTAAACAATGTAGCATTGTGTGGGAGGTGCTGTGAAATCTTTCTTATTGAGCTTTGGAGAGCCTCCAAGGAGGAGTGCTCGCCTAAACTAGCGTATGAACTTCTGCTCTGAATATCACCTGGCAGTGCCTTTAAATAGGGAAACACCAGTGATCTAACTCCATGTTGTTGTCTGAAAAGCAGATTCTTTAACTGGTATGCAATAAGCCAATCCTCACACACTTGAGAGAGGTACTGTTTTATTCAGGCCTGGGGGCGTGGTGGATTTTCCACAAATCAAGCACACCCAATGCTGGCTGCTTTGTTACATTTATACATTAAATTAATGCATATTCTATCTATCTAATACTCCTTCTAATCTACATGTGTTGTGCAACTATATGGCGTCATTCTTCTTGGCTCCTTTTCAGACCCCTCTGCGCATGTCTTCCTCCGTTTCAGGAGTCTCTCGTGGTCCTTGGTGGTCTTCCTGGATGAGATACCCTGGTTGCTTTTATCCATATATGGTCACATGTCATCTAAGCACAACTTCAGGTTACTTTCTGTTGCCAGTTTTCCTTTGTTCCTTAAAGAAGGAGAATTTGATTAAATGGATAGTGTAGATGGCCAAGATATTCTGTCTCTAAGCTTAGGTTAAACATTAACAAAATTCTGGTCATGCACTACCTGATCAAAGGAACACTATTGAACACAAACCATACTCTTTCTTTCCAAGGGAAGAACCTGTATTAGAATATGGCTGCAGATTTCAGTCCTCACCAGTAATTCTTCCCTCTTCTGAATAATTGTCAAGCATTGCTATTAAGCCAGAGGTGATGTAAAGTTGATAAATGGGGTGAAAGGCAAAGCTCCATCTGTTAGGGAAACACAGGAAGTCCCTGAAGTCTTCCTAATAACTTGATTTGTCATTGATCCTAACAAAGTATCTGTAGGTGTGCTTTCATGGAACAACATGTCAAGCTTGACTTTGGAGATAGTTACCTATATGGCAACTATCTTATCTGGAGATAAGAAGGTTTTTTTTTGACATCTGTTGTAAATCAAGTGTTGTATTTTGCCTCTGAGGTCTAACTGGATCTTTCTCAAGTACTACATAGGTCCTATGTATGTGGGAATTGCTCAGTGATGCATAAGCGGAGTTGATCTTTTGGCTGTTTTGTACAGGCTGTTGACTTGCTGCATGTTTGTGGTTTTTTTAAGGTGCTGATAAATGAGAAATGTTTCCTATGAGGCGGGAAACCTTCTTGTGGAAAAGTTGATTGATGTATTTCAAAATCAGACCTGCGGTGGTGTTTGTGTAGTTTTTTATGATCATGCTGCTTTCTAACTTTGTGTTAGTTCAGTGGATAGCCCCAGCTGCAGAAGTCTTTTTAATCTGTTTGGGGTTGGGTGTTTTATACTCATTCCTCAAAACTGCTTCAGGAATTCCTGCTAAAGACTTAGGTCTGCACTGAGGTATTTGAGACTACGTGTTCAGCAGCAGCGCGCAAGCTGGGAGAAGCCACTTAGATTTATGTCAATATTATTGGTAAGGGGTAAGTCTGAAAGACCTGCCAGTCTACTTTTTTCTCATCTCCTGAGTAGAATGGAGGCTATGGCTTGTATTTTGTCTCATGGTTTTTGATCTCTAGTACACAAACACAATATTTTCCCCTCTGTGGGATGGATCAGCTTACACTTCTAGCTCTTTGTAGCAGAAAACTGTTCTTTAGCACAGGAACCAGCTGAAATGGTGGTGCAAATCCCTAGCTATCAGGAAGAAAGGGAAATTACATTGATGCATGTGGTGTCTCTTGTTTTACAGACTGGATATAAACAAGTTTTTCAGCTGATCAAAGTTTGCATTTTGACTTTGATAGTGCCTTTATTTCAGGTGCCTCAGAATAGGTGGAAGAATTAGATTAAGTTCAGTAAAAATGTCTTGCTGCTTGGTTACTGGAACGTGCATAGTTTTTCGGAATATGGGTTGAGGTAAGAACAAAGCTGACAGAGAGGACTTAAAAGTGGTTTGCTGTAGCACCTGGTAGACTTGGGCCCTTATGAATGCCCAAAGGCTTCTGGCCAAGAGGGGAGCAAGAGAGGCAGCTGATCTCATCCTTGCTCATCCTTATGAAGCATGTTTAAATTCCTTGGGAGATCTGGCACCCAAAGTAAAACTGCCTGTACTGTTGACTTGTGGAGCACAAGTCAGCTGTCCCCTGGAATGCTCTGTGCAACCTTTGTACAAGATACCACACTGGTCTTAAGCTTGTGGCAGTGCTCCTATCTCCTGGGAAGGCATCGGTAGAGGGCAAAGGGGACTATCCAGTCTTTGTCCCTGTCCCCCGGCCTCCCAGACGGGGTACTGCAACTTTTTGGAGTTAGATGAACCTGTGGACCAAAGGTTGGACTACTTTGGAAGCAGGAATTTGTTTTCTGAATAGTGTATGTAAATGTGTCGAAGCAGTAGAAATTTACTTGGGTTACACGACCCTGCAATTTGTGTCTACTTTGGGAAGAGTTCACTGCCTCCTTTGTATAGCAAGTGTCAAAAGGATACCTGCAGTACAGTAGGATGGTGCAAGCTTTTGAGCATTACAAAGGCATGCTGCAGTAGCCTATGTCCTCATGGCTTGTGCTGAGGCTCAAACTTTTTGATACTGTCTGGCGTGAACTTGTAACTGCAGGATTTCTGTAGCAAGAGCATTGTGAAGGGAGTGCTGCATGCTTTTTCTGAGCATCAAGCAGAAACTGTTCTTCCAGGTTTTGCGAAGCAAAAGGTGGCAACGCTAGGTTTTGAGTACCTGTTTGAGAGGATTTGGAAGATGAAAACTTATTTTCTCAGCTAGCATATATGGCTGAGACCATTAGCCAAATATTTCCTTAGTCTTCTATGTAATAAGTTACTTACCTGCTTACAGAGATTTTAATTGATTAAATACAGTGGTTCAAGTTGGGTGAGAAAATGATTGTGTCAATGTATTTGCTGATCTGCCCGTACCCCTAAATCCATTTAGTAGAAGGAATGTAGAAATTTAGGTATTTGAATAGTTTCTTCCTTGAACAATGTTTTGTTTTGGTTATTTCCCAGAACTCTTATGGCCGTAGCACTGCCGAGCATTATGTGCAGCTGGAAAGTACTGAGTTACTCCTACAGATAAAATCGGTTTCTGGAACAGTTATTGCCTTAGCAGAAGCAGAACAGAGAAAACAAATTAATATATTGGTAGGGTACGTTGTGATTCAGCAAGACCTAATACAGTAAGAGGTCCTGTCTGTTCCTGGGAAGTTTTATGGTGGAGATAATGCCAGGAGTCAGGATGCTGACCCTTCAAAAGGGAACCGATCCCAAAATGTCTCACACCTCTGTTGGAGGGGAGAGGTAGAAACTTCATGGTTTAGCATTGGTCTGGGTCCTTTCTGTGCAGACCAGTGAGGACCATCTGTATGCTGTTAAATCAAAGTATGACTTTGATACTGCTTAAGTTGCTAAGGTTTGAACAGGATAATATCCTAATCTCTTGATATGAGCTAATTTCTGCTAGGTCACCTGTCTGTCTTGGAAATGCCTATTATAACAGTACTCCTAGAAATAGGGTTAAGTCTTGTTGGGGAGGAATTAATGCACATAACAGGGAGCCAGAAAGTCAGTCCCCTTTGGTTGAGCTTTCCATCCCTTTGCAAAGCTGCCACGTAGGGAAAGGAAAGATCCGGGCTCAAAGGGCTACTCTGCCGTCGTGGGCAGGTTTTGGGGGAGCAAAGGGGTTTTAATTACCCAGTGAAAATAAAGCCTGACCTAGGAGTGAGAAGAGCCATTTAAAAGCACTGTGTGGAATGGAGTCAACTGAAGGTCAAGAAAGCTTTTTGGCCCAAGGACAGGTTAAACTGGCTCCAGCCCCATCAGGGCTGGAAATGAGAGGAAGTCTCCTGATGCCTGTGTGGTTCTGCCATGGGAGTTTGCAGGGAACAGAACTGCTGGGAAACTTTGACACTTGTTGGAGAGCAGTGCTTACTTTATCAGTTCTTTTAATGTCATTTTCCCAGCCCACTCACTAGGAAAGAGCAGGTTAACTCCAGTGAGCTGGCAGGGGAAGGGGGCGCTCGGCAGCTGTGCGCTAGAGCTGCTGAGTTGGCCTGTTTCTCTACTGTTCAGAGCTCTAAAATGCAGAGAAATGAGCAGTTGCAGAGTCAAGGGAAGCTTCAGTTTTGTTCAGCTTGGAAAAATCTTGGGTACAATCCTCTTTGGACTGAGATTGAACTTAAATAAGTCTTTCCACGATTGCAAATGCTCTTTTTGTTTTTTAGTGCATTTAGCTGTTTTAGCACAACTGTTCAGCTTTTTAGCAGAGTTGACTGTTAGCCTCAGTTTGACTGAACCCAGTTAGGACTTTTTTTTTGTCAGTATGGTGAAACTACTCTGAAAGAAGACAGGGCGAGTTGTGGTGTATCTGTTAGCTCTGAACACGTGCTTAGGGGCTGTTGTCTAGCTCTGCTCCCAAAGTTTCCCATGTGGCCACAACTCAGTGGCTGGTATGCAAGTAACAAGGCTGACAGAGGCCTATCAGGCTCTTGCTGGCTGTGTATCTGTACTGGAACTGAAACATCTGTGAAGCACTGAGTCAGCTCTCCAAAGACTGGCAAGCAGAGCTGGGAAGTACTGACTAGCATTTGAGTGTTTTTTTTTTGATTATTAAATACACTCAGGCAGTGTTTCTTCAGAGGATTTGTGTATGGGTTTGTGGACACATCTGAGGAAGATGGATTGTGATTACCTGGTGAAGATATTCTTTGAAAATCACAACCTGTCTTTGATTAATTGTTACTTTTTTAGGTGACCTTTTTCTTAAGTGAATACTACACTTGTGAAATGAATGTTTTCTTTCTCTTCAACAGTGGGCCACTATTCGGATAGAAAAAAGTGTCAAAAAGCCACAGCCACAGATGCTAAAGACTCCTGCTGCTAATGGTGAGAGCTGAGGATAAAGTCAAATTGATAAGACTAATGTTCTAAAGTAGAACTGAGTCCTTTTCAAATGGAGAAGTTGGATGTATGCATGAGAGAACTGGAGAAGAGGTGGGGTGGTTACAAGCTAACTGTTGCATCTAATTGTTTTGCAATGCTACTGGCACAAGAACTGTTCCTGCAGAATTAAATGCTTCTTTTACTGGCTTATGCTGAATGATTGAAAAAATGAGGGATGAAGAAATAGAGGGTGTGAAATAACATTAAGTTTAACAAAACAAAGTTGATCTTAAGATAGTGTCTTTGGTTGAGGGAAATTTTTGAGTTACAATATGCGATTGATTTTTGTCTTGAAATCTGTCTTCGGGTCACTGCTTGCCCGGGCTTATGGCCAACTATCTCAGTCCTAACAGCTTCAGACTACGCTTAATTTCTGAGGAGATGTGAATGTTTAGTGGACAGCACTTTTCTTTCCCAAGCTCAGTGCTTTTTCTGTTGTAGGAATGCTGGATGAAGTGTGTGGTATTACATTTCTTCCCTTTTTTCAGTCTGCTGCTATTCACATTTTGCCTCCTTGGAGTTACCTCAGTGTTTGCCAGATGAACTTCTTACACTCATTATCTGTAGAAAGGCAGCTGAAGAGTTGCTTCATATTCTTTCCTTTACCCTAATTTTGAAATTAATTCTTTTACTATATCTTAAGCCTTACTGTGTGTGTGTCGTGGTAGGCTGTACTAGGTCAGAGTTGACTCTAAGACGTTGGAGCTGTAAGTGCAGTGAGAGCAGTCTGAGTTTGCCCAGGAAACAGGAGAAGGCTGATCAAGGCATTGCAGGCAGTACTTGGTTTTCTCCTGGTTCCTGACTGCCTTGGTATTGCTATTGATTTACTTGTTTTTGACAGCGTTTGACAGCAGTGTTAGCATTTTCTGTGTGGTTCCTCATTAGGCAGCACAGCTGGAAACAGGACCAGCTTGCCAGTTAGTAGACAAGTCAATTGTTACCTGATTCTGGAAATTAGCTCATGTGAATGTGGTACAATAACAGGGACTGAACTGGTTGTGTGCGTTTCATCTCCAAAGGAGTATCCTTGTCAATACTATAAACACTAGTATTATACAATCTCCAGGCTAGGCATAAAACAGGCTCCGGTAGTAGCAGATCCAACTGTCAGTTAGCACCTGTAACAATAAACTGGAGGTACTGCACAGCAGCTCTTACAACAAGTTAAAATTTGTCTTATTTAGTTGCTCACTGTGAAGTGGGTGAGAAAAAGTACATCCCATATCACTTATCAGTGTCCTGAAAGCTGTGGGTTTTTTTCTGGAGTGGTAGGATAGCAAGGTGAGTGATCCTTCTAAATAGTGTCAGTGCCCTGCTATCTGTGATTCACAAGTTGTCAGTGATGCAGCAAGATACCGTTTTTCTTTCTGTAAGGGTAGTAGTGTCCCATCATATCATGGGGCAGTGAGAGGGCCAGAGATCTGACTGTGCTGCTTTAGCTGCGCAGTAGGAGCTCTTGTCTTCCTAGATATCTGATCATTCTAGCATATAATTTTTTCTTGTCGAGAAAAGAAAGGTAAAGGGAGAAAGGACCTGGCTAGTAGATTATGTTCTATGAGCTATTTTTCCATAAAACAAGTACCTACTTCCCCCGTATATGTGACTGAGAGGTGTATAGTGCTAATATGTGCTGTAGTTCAGAACCTGGATTGATGTGAGTGTACTCCACTGTTTGGAGCATTAGTGATAGTAAAAATGACCTGAGGGTAATTCATATAGATAATTGCATGCAGGCTATGTTCAAGTGCTCTTATGGATGAGGATACACAATCACAATAGTGGCTTGGAGCATGCTTGTAGTGTACTTCTCATATTTGAAATTAAAATTAAAACCTTTCCCTACTGTAGGTAGCTCTTACTGCAGTAAGCTGGAGTTTATTCCTTACTTGAGAAGGTATGGGGAGCAGGGTAGATGTGGAGTCTCCAGTGCCAAGCTCTGCTCTATATATTACTCTTGGGAGCTTTTTAAGCATGGGACTGACTTGTTTCTGGGCTTACTGTATGTGAATGAAAGTACTTGATGGCCAGGGTAGGTGTAGTAGGTCTAACAGTGCAGTATATAAGTTGGCATCCCGTGAGGTGTCAGAACATGAGCAGGTGGGGAAACCTAATTGCATTACACAATACTTACTGAGGGAGAATAAATTCCTGGTGATAATGAATTACAGAATAGCTGATGAAAACAGGGTAAGCATAAGTGTCTATGTGTATATACGCATATGCTTGTTAAGTGCTGAAGGGGAATGTGTAGCACCTCTTCCACATTTCCTGGACCATCCAGTCCCCACTAGGAAGTGGGTCAGGATAGGACAGAGCATTGCAGATGCATGTACAAGGGCAAGTTTTGCTGTTCCAAGACAAAGCAGAAATGGTCCTCCTCAAAGTCCTTAAAATCCGGTGTCCCTCAATATGAAAGACAAGAGAGCATGACTGGAGAGACACCACCTTTCTCTACAGTATCAAATCCAGTGTGTTTAGCATCTGTTGGCAGAAATCATAGAACGATAGAATGGTTTGGGTTGGAAGGGACCTTTAAAAGTAATCTAGTCCAACCCCCCTGCAATGAGCAGGGACATCTTCAACTACATGAGGTTGGTCAGACAGCCCCATCCAACCTGACCTTGAATGTTTCCAGGGATGCGGCACCTACCACCTTTCTGGGCAGCCTATTCAAGTGTTTCACCACCCTCATCGTTTAAAACAATTGCTCCTTGTCCTATTGCAGCAGACCTCGCTATAAAAAGTTTGTCCCCATTTTAATCATAGAATCTTGGTATCCTTCTATGATGGGGTTACAACATTGGTGGACAAAGGATGGGCAACTGACATCGTCTGCCTGGACTTGTGCAAGGCATTCGATACTGTCCTGCATGATGTCCTTGTCTCTAAATTGGAAGGACATGGATTTGACAGAAGATGGACCACTCATTGGATAAGGAACTGGTTTGATGGATGCACACAAAGTTTCAGTCAATGGCTCAATGTCCAGGTGGAGACCAGTGACGAGTGGTGTGCCTCAGGGGTCGGTACTGGGACCGGTGCGGTTCAATATCTTTGTTGGTGACATGGACAGTGGGACTGAGTGCACCCTCAGCAAGTTTGCCAATGACACCAAGCTGTGTGGTGTGGTTGACGCGCTGGAGGGAAGGAATGCTGTTCAGAGGGACCTAGACAGGCTGAAGAGGTGGGCCTGTGTGAACTGCAGGAAGTTCAACAAGGCTAAGTGCAAGGTCCTGCATGTGGGTTGGGGCAATCCCAAACACAAGTACAGGCTGGGTGGAGAGTGGATTGAGGGCAGCCCTGAGGAGAAGGACTTGGGATTACTGGTGGATGAGAAACTCAACATGAGCTGGCAATGTGCGCTTGCAGCCCAGAAAGCCAGTCATATCCCTGGGCTGCATCAAGAGAAGCATGGCCAGCAGGTCGAGGGAGGGGATTCTGCCCCTTTACTCTGCTCTTGCGAGATGTCACCTGGAGTACTACGTCCAGCTCTGGATCCCCCAGCAGGAGACAGACACGGATGTGTTGGAGCAGGTCCAGAGGAGGGCCACGAAGATGATCAGAGGGCTGGAGTACCTCTCCTGTGAGGACAGGCTGAGAGAGTTGGGGCTGTTCAGCCTGGAGAAGAGAAGGCTCCGGGGTGACCTTCTAGCAGCCTTCTAGTACCTGAAGTGGGTCTACAGGAAGGATGGAGAGGGACTTTTCACAAGGGTGTGTAGTGATAGGACAAGGGGGAACGGCTGTAAACTAAAAGAGGGCAGATTTAGATTAGATATTAGGAAGAAATTCTTCACCGCGAGGGTGGTGAAACACTAGAACAGGTTGCCCAGAGAAGCTGTGGCTGCCCCCTCCCTGGAAGTGTTCAAGGCCAGGTTGGATGGAGCTCTGAGGAACCTGGTGTAGTGGAAGATGTCCCTGCTCATGGCAGGAGGGTTGGAACCAGATGATCTTTAAGGTCCCTTCCAACCGTTACCACTCTATGATTCTATGATTAACTTTGGAAAAGACCTCTAAGATCATCAAGTCCAACTGCTGAGGATGTATCAGATACTACATTGATAAGAACAGATACTACACTTGATCTTTGCTGGAAGGCCACTTTAAGTATTGGAAGGCTGCAATGAGGTCTCCTTGCAGCTTTCTTGTCTCCAGGCTGAACAACCCCAACTCTCTTAGACTTTCCTCATAGGAGAGGTGTTCCATCCCTCTGATCATTTTTGTGGCCCTTTTCTGGACCCGCTCCAACAGCTGCATGTCTTTGCTGTGCTGAGGGCTCCAGAGCTGGACACAGGACTCCAGGTGGGGTCTCACCAGAGCAGAGTAGAGGGGCAGAATCACCTCCCTTGACCTGCTGGCCGTGCTTCTCTTGATGCAGCCCAGGATATGGTTGGCTTTCTGGGCTGCAAGCACACATTGCTGGCTCATGTCCAGCTTTTCATCCAGCAGTACCCTCAAGTGCTTCTCTGCAGAGCTGCTCTCAATCCCTTCATCCCCCAGCTTGTATTGATGCTGGGGGTTGCCCCGACCCATGTGCAGGACCCTGCACTTGGCCTTGTTGAACCTCTTGAGGTTCACAGAGACCCACTTCTTGAGTTTGTCCAGGTCGCTCTGGCATCCTGTCCCTCAGCTGTGTTGGTTGCACCACTCAGCTTGTTGTCATCTGCAGACTTGGTGAGGGTGCACTTGATGCTGCTGTCTGTGTCATTGA
>Ga0065711_1049674_pt1 | contig 11183 bp, 7 predicted proteins | sample Hoacrofraction12_FD_59098 | JGI IMG/M metagenome (GOLD analysis project Ga0065711, IMG submission 59098) | Hoatzin crop microbial communities from Cojedes, Venezuela - Epithelial fraction 12 v2 (version 2) | ecosystem: Host-associated > Birds > Digestive system > Esophagus > Crop | place... | reverse complement strand
TTCAAGACCCGCCTGGACAAGGTCCTGTGCAGCCTGCTCTGGGTGACCCTGCTTCGGCAGGGGGGTTGGACTAGATGACCCACAGAGGTCCCTTCCAACCCTGAACATTCTGTGATTCTGTGATTCTGTTTCAGTCTTTCAGTTTCGTAAATGCTTATTGGAGTTATAGCTGTGTGCTTTTCCCTGATTATTTAAATCCTTGATCATGGAAAGCAGGAATAGCACTACAGTAGACTATCTAAAATAATAAAATAACAAGAAAGGCTGAGACGGTCTGTCCAATCTGGAAAGGAAAGCTATTCTAAACAGTACTGATCATTTCAATTTTGCTTTTTTTTGGTAACCTTCTGTGTATTTACTGTAAGTCTTACGGGAACCACTGCAGACTTGTAGCGTGCAAGTACCATTTACGAAAGTCATGCAGAGTTTCTTAATTTTGTTTCCCTGCAAAAACCCCACAGTAGGAGCCATGCTGTGCCCTTGCTCTTCACAGAAAAAAGTGTATTGCCTCTCAGTCTAGAGATAAGCTGAGGAATGTTTCATATCCCACAACACATCAAGTCCATTCATTTATTCTATCATTTTGTTTACTCTTGTCTAGGTTGCTTTTGCTTTCTCGCCTACCTTTCAATGTTTTGTCCTTACCTGGTTTCAAAAGCTCGCTTACATCAATAATCATCAACACTCACCTCTCCCACTTCAGCAACATTTTGTGCTTTTGCTACCCAGTTATTTTTTATTCCTTTGCTGCTCTTACAAGCTCACTTCTTTAGTCTTGCAGTTCGTGCACTATCTTTTCCATTGCTTTCAGGAGTTTTTATTCCCTTATCAACTTCTACTGCTACCCTATTTCTTCTTTCCTCACTTCATCACTAGATGTGGTTTTGTTGTGGTTTTTTTTTTTAAATTCTTTTACTACTTGTTTCAGATCCTTGTCCGTGTACTCTGTCTTTCTGCCCATCTTTGCACTAAAGCTCTGTTTTCTGCAGCTCTGATTTGATTAAATTTCACGTGTGCCTACTATGCCTGCCTGCTCCATTTTGTCTTCCCACTTTATCTGTCTTTTACTGAATCTTCATCTCCAAGCTTCTTTTAGCCATATTTTCTGCATTTGGTGCATCGAATTAACACTTTTAATTAATAGAAGTTGTGTAAGGGGTCTGTGTTAGGGCTTTTTTTTTTGATTGTTTTTGTGTGTGTGTGGTTTGGGGTTTGTTTTCTTTCCTTTTCTTTTCATCCCCAGGTTTTCACCAGGCAGCAGGAGTCATGACAAGAAACAAGAGAATCATCCTGAGGGGAAACAGAGAAAGTGACTCCTCCAACCGCGGAGCTTGCCTGAGCAGCAGATGGAGGTTTATCTGAGATGCTGAACTACCTGCTGTTTGTTTTTCTGTTCCTCTGCTCAAGGAACCTGCACTTTGTGCTTATTTCTGTAAATAAACAAGATTACATCAAATGATATACCTGACTTCTATAATCTATTTTTCATCTTAACAGGAATAACTTTGCCAGGCTGTATTGGCTAACTGCTTCAGCAAAGTGGGTAATAGTATGAATTTGTAGTGCAAATTTAGGGGAGGTGACAAAGCTGATTTGAAAGATCGACTACAGTGGATGACACTTGTAAATCAGTATTTTACATTCACTTGGCTGTGAAAACTAATGTGTCTCCAGCTAGGTATTAAATAGTTCTCAAATATTTAGTATGTATTTAAAAAAAAAACAAAACGTAAAAAATGCCTAGAGCCCCTTTTGATATCTGGCTTCCTATCCTAAAGAAATAGTAAATGGGGAGAAGAATGCTGTTGATGTATAATGAAGAGAGCAATTTTTAAACTAGCATATGAAAAAATTGTCCATGGGGCTTTGAACTAACATGGTTTAAAGTTACCTAAAAGTACTGTCACATTTGTGTAGTATCGTGGAATGGTAAGAGTTGGAAGGGACCTTAAAGATCATCTGGTTCCAACCCCCCTGCCATGAGCAGGGACACCTTCCACCAGACCAGGTTGCTCAGAGCTCCATCCAACCTGGCCTTGAACACTGCCAGGGGGAGGGGGCAGCCACAGCTTCTTTGGGAAACCTGGGCCAGGGCCTCACCACCCTCATAGTAAAGAATGTCTTCATTATCCTTCCATGTTTAACAAATTAATACATCATCGTGAAGAATTTTACAAGGAAGATTGTTAAATGCAAACTCATTGGTATTGTGCAAGTTGATTTGCATTGTGCTAAGCAAAATCATGTTCTTGTTCTTGCAGGAGGCTAATTACTCTACCTTGTCCTTACGCAGAAGGTGCTAATGTCTTCTCCTGTGGACATCAATCAGGTGATGCATATGGTTGCTGTTCTGTCACAACAAGTACTGTCTGAAAATGGGAATATTTATTCAGAAGTTCAGGCATTTTGAACAAAAAAATTCAGTTTAACGGAAGTGTTGCATTTCAAAGAATCCAGAAAGTTTTGTGCTCTTAAGAAATGCTGTATTTTTTGAAAAGGTATTGTGAACAGTCAGACACCTGAGACTGAATGGCTCAACTCTATCAAAATGTTAGTTTCATTTTTCTGAAGCACAACTTCATCACAACATGATGCATTCTCATACAATTATAACAATCTCCAAAGCAACTCTATTTTTCAGTGCAAAAGAAATGTTGTGGCATTCTGATAATCTGAAGTCTCCTATAAACAGTCCATTTAGTTCCAGACGCTCCCATAGAGACCTCTCTCTTCCACTCCGTTTCAGTCTGGTCCTTTTGAATTGTGAACAGTTGCCAATTATGTCAAGTAATTATTTACCCATTCCCATTAGTAACAAATGGTGATCCTTGCAACTGCTTCTCCGCAAGTGAGTTGTCCAGCTCCACTCTCACTTTTTTTTAGTGTCTGTAGCTATGAAAGTAGATAGCAAATCACAAAGCTTGCATTTTTGCCTATGGGGGCAAACGAGGAGCTATGAAAGGGAAATACTGACTGTGAAGGCAACAGGACCTTTCAGATCATTAGTGTTATATGGCAGCTTTGTCTGAGTCAGGATGAAAAAGAGGGAGCATATGTTTTGGGAACTGGTCTTTTATTATAAGCTGTAATAACAAAACACTCAAGATAATAGTCAGCAGGGAAAAAGATTATCTACTGATTTGTTGAGTTTTTGTAAGAGAACATACAAAAAAAGTTATATGCAACCTTACACCTCCTTTCATTTTAAGCATGGAAATAAGTCCTTTTCTTTAAAACCGCAGGTTTTCTGTGCTTTTGCAATACTGTGCTAGACATTGCTACTGGAAGTAATTAGCAACCACTGAAGAAGTCTCTTCATTCTGACAAGAGATGAATGAGTTGCAATCTAGACACCTCATTAAAAATCTGGTCTGAAAAGCCGCTATTTAAAGTATGTTGCAGTATTTTCTTAGCTACTTGTTCTTGTTTTGTTGTACCCTTAGACTCTGGTCAGGAGACCTCTGGTGGCCTGACCTCAGGGCACTAAAAATCCACCCTTGAATTTGTTCTCTCTTTTGTAAGAGATGCTAAGGGCTCATCATTTCTCCGTGCTGCTTGCTCTGTGGCGTGTGAGTGGAGCATCTCGGCTTTCTGCCTCAGGGCCTGTGAAGGTCAGTGGCTTAGTAGGATCTCAGTTTGAAGACGGCACATAAAGCAAGACTGCAGACTCTGTCATAGCTGTGTTGGCTTCAGTTTCTAATATTCGGGCTAATAAAAGCCATTTCATAACAGTGAGCCAAACCCACGTGTGGCTGATAAATGCTACTTCCCCATGCTTAAAAGAAAACAGGTGCTGCATGTCCCTGGCAGCACATACAAAGACCAGATACTGGCAATTTTGCTCTTAATGCTTGTTTACTTTTGTTTTTTTCCTTTTTCAGAGTCACTTTCTGATGGGGCCAGCTCACGTATTTTCATAGCTTGTGAAAACAGTAAAGTCATATTAATTTTAGCCTGATATTAAGAGTTACAAATTTAATTTCACAAATTTAGAGCTTTCTGTATACCTATTAGGGACGTAACTGGTTAGAGCATGTTCATTTCTACATAGCAAACAATTATGGGATAATAACAGATTAATCTGATGCTGAGTAACTTCCTTGCAAATCGAATATCCTAAGACATACTGCTGTGCCTGTAAGTGTCAGGTGAGGCTTATTTTTAGATTTGTGAAAATCTTTGCCCTGTAGAAGTGGATTTAATCAGCCAGGGCTGATTAAGCAGCTGTTTACTGTGAGAATAAAGCACAGTACTGAAATATTGTTCAAGTCAAGAAGGTTGGGATGCTCCTTTTGCTTTTGATATCATGGGATGAGTTGTAAAGACAAATCCAAGATACTTCAGTGTATCCAAGATACTTCATTTTACTGCTGAAAGTGGGTTTTGTTGTTGTTTTTTTTACTCCCTGCAGAATTTCTAGTTGACTGAAAATTCAGAAGCGACTGTTTATGCTGAGGAGGAACGCAAGGTGGTTTGGAGATGCCCACATTTGTTGCAGACCGAGAGCATCAGCCAGCTCCAGCTCCACGTCTTGTTCTGTGGCACCGGCTGTTGCCCCCAGCAGTGTCACTGAAACAACCCCTTCGTCCTTGCACAGCTGCGCTGAGCAGTACTCACCCTCCAGGTCTGCTGGGGATTTTATTCCCCGGATTTACCTTCCTATTCCTGATAATCATCTGCAGGCTTGTCGGATGCTGACGACAATGCATGCCCCACTGCAAGGAAGAGACAACACGGGTCCTTGCCTTCTTGGTTTGTAGGTTCCCCAGAGACGATGACAATGTGGAGACACAGAGTGAGGGATGTCTCTGATGACAAATGGCTGGGCTAGGAGAGACAGTGAATTTTGTGGCTTCTGTGCAGATAAGGTAGCTGTGCTTCTATTTTGTTACAAAATTTATGTTAGCTGTAGCTTGGACTCAGTCTAAAAGTTGCTTTTCTAAGCACAAGGTAGGTCTTAGTATTTTTTTAAATACTTCTTGACAGCTGTGTATTGCTGTCTTTTTTTCTAAAAAAAAAAAAATCAAATGTGCGATTTTCAGTGCTTCTTGACCGGTTGTTCTGGGGCATTGAGCAAATTACCTGTTCTTCTCCTTATGCTGCAGCTTGAGATTCCATATACATTTCCACATATATTCTATATTCCATAGCCTATTTCTTGGATTAAATATGTGACCTTAAATAGTGAGAAAATGATGTATTTCTCAGGAAATCTCAAGATTTGCTGTATGCTTATCCAGAATCAGAACAATTTGTCTTCCTTACCAGTGACAACTCTCATCAATCTTTTGCAGATAGACAAATGAGAATCAAAGTTGTGATCCATGCATAATATTATAGCCACAGGTTACTAGCAAAAAAATATTTAAGTTCAGCTAACTGAAACTTTGGGCCTCCTTCAGTAATAGAAGCTTTCTCTCTGCTGCGCCCGTGATGCTGGCAAGCCCCAAAGCTAGGATCTAGCTTTTCATTTTGTTTCTCTTACTGCTTTTGAAAGGAGAGTGCTCAAGAATATCTATATGCCATTGTGGTCACAAATACTGTCAAAAAACAACAAGAGATTTGTACAGAAACAGAAGCACCAGGTTCAACCAGCTTCATGCTGTATTAGGAATCCCCTTCTCCCGTCTCAGAAGTTGCCATCAGGCTTCACCCTCTCTTCCTATATGTCCCGTCTCATAAGTTTTCAAATTAAATATAATCATTGACGCACTTATCAAAACCACCAATGGCTACTGTGCTATCATCAAGATTTGCAAGTCCTAGCAGACACTCTGAATTGAAGGATCTTCTGCACACCTGAAAACTCAGTTTCTTTTGTGGATGTGTTAGGGTTTCACTCTTCCATCTTTATCTCTCTCCTAGTGTTTTTTCCCCTCTCTTTTTTCCACCTGCCCTCGAGCTGCAGCTGCTGTGTCCTGGGGCGTATTTGCATTTTGTAATATTTATTGCAGAGCCTCTGTGATCTCTGGATCTGCAGACAAAGTTTTCTCTGCCTTGTTATTTATTTGCACAGTCATCTGAAATCCTCCTGAGTTCTTCCTCTAGTTTGCACACTGTTACCAAAATACCATCTATTTTAATAACAACAAAAGTAGTTCCACTAGATATTACTGTAGCTAAAATATCTGCAGTAATAGACCTAATATACTATTTATTGCCCTTTAACTTAGTCCTTGTGCTTGAATGACAATAGTCCCACTGCGAAGCAATTGGTATAAGTTGGCCTACTGTGCTATTATGTTTTAATGTCCCTTACAACACACTTTTATACTACAGCAAACATTTTCTCTGCAATACAAAATGTAGGTGATACCAGATTTCTCTCTTCTTTATAGTTTAAAAAACAAACAAAAAATACCCGACTAGATTTGGGGTTGAAATAAAGAAATATATAACTATATTGTGTATATATATACTTTTACATTTATATATGTGTAAAATGAGCTTGATTCTATTCTCTCCACTGAAGTCAATGAAGCCAGTTTGATTAAGTGACAGAATCAAGCTGTGTATGACACAGTGTGGGTATGTGTATTTCCTCTGTGTGAACTGCAAAATATCCTAGTGGGACTCATATAAAATGCAACAAACTACGATATAATTGGGAAGAATGCTTTCCTTGGTGAAGGAGATAAGCAATTATATGATTAAAATAGCTGGAATCAAGCTTATTCCACAGATAAGTAGCTTATATTTTCCAAAAATGTGATCAGTCAGAGAATAATTTGTGTGCTACACGGTATAACTGTATACTGAGAAACAGACAAATCTCTTTCCGTAGATTGTTTCTAGCCCAAATTTTTCATCATTGATGGTTTTGTGGAAAGTATATGAAAACCAACATAATTTAACATTGCAAAAAACTGCTCTGTTGTATATTTACGTCTTCCTTTTTGGGTTTTTTCCTTCCCTTTCCCTCCTGCATTTGGAGATGGTACCTTGAGAAGTGGTCTCTTGGGAATGATCCTAGGCTGCCTGGACTTTGCTACTTTTAGACACATAACATGCTTTTGTTCTTTTTTCCACTTTACTTGTGGGGATGCAAGGAAGAGGAGAATCCATTCTTTTGTTTTCCCTTCGATGTGTATACATATAGAAGTATTTTGGTGAAGGTCATCGTCATCTGAGGAGTGGGAGAGGAGAACTCTAGGGCTACCTGATTTTTCCCAGCTACCTCATCTTAGTATGTCCAGAAAAGTTATATTTAATTTGTTGGCAGACTTTTGGATGTGTAGCAACACAGCCCAGCAGTAAGATCTTGAAGTCTCTGGAGAATGGCCACTATGCACATGCAGGCTGGGTGTGAGACCAGTGAAAAGAGTCCAAAGTATCACAGCCGTTTCCAGTCCATTGCATGTGTGATCTCTGACCACGCACATGCAAGAAGCGAAAAACATCCAGGATAAGCTGGATGACTGTGCGTGCCTGTGTTCTGCCTGGGGGTTTACCCAGCTAAGGAACTTCACAGTTAAACTCTGGTCAAAAAAGACAGTTAACTTTTATCGAAGATCACTAAGGAGAACAGGAGAAACATCTGTGTAGGAAATGTGTAGGCACAGTCAAGAGCGGTATTTAAATATTGGTCAATACTAGGCATAAAAACATTGCACATACATACACTGTCTTTTAGGTTTGGACTTTATGAATAAGCATGAGAGATTCTGAACCACAACTGCTTTTAGAGAAAATTATTAGATATGTTTCTAAGGAGAAAATAATCTGTCCCTTATGAGACCCAGTTGAGGAAAACGTGGCACTGTTGGTTTTGCTGGATATCTGTCAGAGCTGGGTAAAACCATCTTTGGGTTTTGTGAAAAAAGAAAGTATTTGGTTATAAATTTGCACCATCCTTCACAAGAACTCTTTTAAAATTCTGTGTGAATTTCAACTTTTGAACTACACCAAGCTCCTTCAGGCTTTGTATTCCTCTTTTTGTTCCAGACAGCTGTATTGCTGATATGCTCTTCTACTACCAGTAAACAGGGCCCCAAAAAGCCGGCTTCCTGCAACAGGAGGTAAGAACAGCAAACCAATAGCTATTGCAGCGCTGCATATGGAAAGGCTGTGCTTCAAATAATAGAAGATATTAATGCACAATAAGTCTACAAAGGTCTATTTTTATTTTAAGAATCAGAACACCGAGTTGTATAATTCTATAAAATAGTTTTTTGCAAAAAAGCTATGTTGTTTTCTTTACATGTTGTTAAAGCATTAAAGTGTGAGCCTTATATTGGAAACAACATAATGGACAAATAAACATTTAGTAGGTTTGTTTTAACTGGTGGTATATTTGCTAAAACATAAAATCAGTTGCATCTCTATTATTTTATTTCTACACGTACACTATGGTGCTAACGTATAATTAAACTACAGTGTGGTTATTGCTTTTTCTATTATGGAGCAGTAAAAAAAAGGTTAGAAACAGATTTCTGGATTTCTGTTTGGCAGATGCTGTATTGCTTGCAGCTCAAAGTGTAAAACTTACACATTCGGGTCAAAACGTATGCAAGAAGGATAGAATTTGGACTTCTGCTGTGACTGAAAATAAAATAGAATAGAAAATCATCCCTTTCCCATGGGGGGAAAAAAAAAGTTGATAGACATAATGAGAATGCTGTTTAGTGTATTTTATCTTGGTTATTACTAATATTAAATAGCAAAATTTTGCATGCAACAGAGTAAAGAAGACTGCTTGTTTTCTTGTGAATGCAGGTTGATTTTAAAGCCGAATGTGATAACTGAGAGTGGAAGATTCACCTCCTCTGAGCTCCTTGATCAGATGGATGTTTGGAAGGCTTACAAGAAAGTGAGGTTTGTAACCTTTTCTGCAAGTGTCATTGTGCGTTCCTACATTTATTGCCATTGCCCTAAGAAGTGACAGCCTTATGTGTCCTGCTGCCTACAGCCAAGAACTGGAAAAGCTGTCAGATAAGTAGAATACAAAATATGAAATGCATAATTGGTGTTTGATGAGGAAGGTGGGAGAGTAAGGAAGTTCTTAATAACTATGAAAATCCAAAGCCTAGACTGTCGGGTTAGTGCTTACTCTGAAGAATACCACACACTGGTGACAGCGCCTCTAACTTCAGTTGAAAAAATTGGGCCTTACCTTCATTCTCGTTACAATATACAGCATCTTAATATGACCCAAAGTAAAACAAAATTTGTCTTGTGCCTTTTGGAAATTTTTAGCGGTAAAAAAAATTACCTAAAATGTTTTAATTTGTCTAGGTATTTTAGGAGGAATTAATGGGTTGAGTAAATTAGAGTCATCCCTGGAGGGGTCCCCGGATGGGCAAGTTGGAGCAAAAATTGACATTTATAGCTATGTATAAGACAAAGAGAGTTTAATTATTGTTCGAATGTGGATTTTATGGAATAAGAGCAGGTGGCTTAAAGCCAAATGCATTTCTGTCAGAGCAAAGGATGGATCTGAATCACAAAATGCAAATGCTTTGGAACCTCCACCCCAATATCTGATGCTGGCCTGTGGGATTTTGGTCTAACAAAACCTGTAGAGCAAAGAGTACCCATCTGGGGAAAATACCAGTGATATGAAAGGCCAAATGAGGATCAATATGATTAGTAGATCACTTTCCTCAGAGCTATTTCCAGGCCTTGTATTTGAAGCAGATTAATAGACAGGCCTATATTGTTTCAGTAAGCAATTTGGATGGAGCTTGATTCACCATGAGCAGGAAGGCAAAAGACCCGACACAGTTCACAGGCTGTGATCCAGATTCTGTTCAACATGGAAACTTAAAAGAATAGGAGGTCCAAGGAAGAGAGAGGTCTTGAGCAGGGAAGAAACAAGTAATGTGAAGACTATGACAGTTTATCTTCCTGCTAAACTCCTTTAGAAAAACTGTCCGTTTACTTCTTGCAAACAGAGGCTCCTGCTGTGTGTAGCAGCTCGATATACACTCAAAATTTTACATAAATGAAGTATACAGCTGACAGTCTCACCTGTGTTATTTTCTAGCCATTCAAGTTCTGTTGGCAAGCTAGCTGAAGGATAAGTTTTTAACTAGAAATAGTTTCAAAACATAGGAGAAAGCCTCCTGAAATCATCTTCCAGAAAAGACATGCTTGCTTTTGGTGTTGTTAGTGTCAGCCCTATCAATATCAACACAACCTTTTTTTTTTTTTCCCTCTGAGGTTTTCTTCTTTTAATTGCTATTTCTAACCCTGCTCATAAGTGGAAGCTAAATGCTTTTATCTTAATTTAGCTAGTATTTAATGGACCTGTGAAAACACAGACATTTAAATATATGAGCTCTTCACAGGTCTCCATTTAAAGTATTTAAAATTTGGTGACAAGTACGTAATGATTTTTAGAGAAAATAACCTTAATTATCCATTGCAATGGGTAGTAGTTCTTTGTCAAAGAGTATCTTTTCTCTTTTATGTAGTATTTTAGTTATGTGATTTAAAGGTAAAATGCTAGAAGGGCAGTCTACAGAATGAACTATGTCTGTTAAAATCCTGTTTAAAATTTTATGACACTGCAATTTAATAACATTGAAAGAAATTTAACACCTAGTGTATGGTCCCTATTGTTGCCTTCATTTATTATCCTGGCCCTCTAATAGACCACTTTAAAATGCAAAACGTATCATACAGGAACCAAGCTAGAATTGCTGCTAAGAGTGGCTTAATTAGGCTGGTGGTGATACACACTGTCCTTTCCTCACAATAGGGTTAGGCAGCTATAAGTTGGTTTATATGTGATTTAGTTAGGGACATCTCATATTTATAGGCCTCTGGACTTAGCATTCTCTTTGACTACCAAGTGAGAAATTGCACTATTCAAACTTCAAGTGAAGTGGAAACAGGTCCCACTGCAACTGGGGCTGTCCAGGAAGGCAGTGGATAACTTGAGTAGGATAACAGGAGCAGAGTAACTACTGGGGTGTGCTAAGGAGAGGTAAAGCATATACCATTCTGAGAAAGAATAAAAATTCTGAAAGCTAGCCATTTGACAGAGGAAACCAGAAAAAGAGAGAAAACTTTTCATGTGTCTGAGCACATTTGAAACTGATGTGAAACACGCAAGAGAAGACAGCTTGTGTAATTTCCAAGTTGAGATCAAATGACAACAGAAATGAGGGGCCCCAACCTGAGAAAAGGATTATCAGAAAGACTTTTTCTGTACATTTAAAAAAAAAAAAAAAAAAAAA
>Ga0065711_1049673_pt1 | contig 11183 bp, 10 predicted proteins | sample Hoacrofraction12_FD_59098 | JGI IMG/M metagenome (GOLD analysis project Ga0065711, IMG submission 59098) | Hoatzin crop microbial communities from Cojedes, Venezuela - Epithelial fraction 12 v2 (version 2) | ecosystem: Host-associated > Birds > Digestive system > Esophagus > Crop | place... | reverse complement strand
GCCAAACCCTACAACCCGACGAGGACCTGAAATTCCGGTTGATGGCAGATTGCAGGTTCAGTATGCCACGTCACTGTGTGACACAGGACAGTCCCCAGGACAGGGACAGGGTGGCAGTGGGAGATGTGAGCAAAGACAGGGCGTAGTTTTTTATTCATCTGAGATACTTGAAGTGAAAAAATCCTAATAATGTTCAAGCTTCCCTGCCCACAAACCCTTCTTCAGTGCTGAAACAGGAGCATATATGGCTTGAGAACATAAATTTGAGATAAGACTTTTGTCGTCCCAGAGGAAAGGGGACTAGGGCGGTCACTGTGCTGAACGGGCACGGCTCTGCTGTGTGAGGCCGTGTCACCAGGAGTTCATGTCTACCAATGGCCTGGCTATCTGGATTTTCACCTGAAAAAGGGCTTCTGTGCCCCAAATCCTGGCTGCTTCCTCCAGTTAAAGCCATGAGGAGGGTGTGCTGGATGGGCCGAACCTGCCCAGATCCACCGGTGCCAGGGAAGCTGCCTGAAGGAATTGTCCCATGGGGCCACCGGGGTTGGCGGCACCAAACCTGCTGAGCCAGCCTTGGCTCCGCTCCGCTCTAGCTTTCCCCGTTGCCGAAGGCTGGGGTGACTGGGAGTCCCGTTGGAGCGAGAAGTGTCGGGTGTCATCTCCCGCACTCAACCTGTTATCCTTGGCACCACTCCCCAGCTTGGAAAAAGTGAGTCAAGAGGCTGGGGCAATGGCCTGGAGCAGACACTGCGTTGCGTGCAAAACTCAGCTCAGCAATAGGGCAGCCACGGCTCGACGGGAGGATGGCAGGCGCCCAGCCCCGCTGACAGCACTGCCGCTTCGGTGCCGCTGGCAAAGGGTCACAGGGTGCCGGCCCGGCAGCAGTTTGCTGGACTTCATGCCCAGAAATACTTATTTACTCCTGAGGGAGGGTACAATGGGACTGATGGGTCTGTCTGGCTTTGATGTCCCTCCTGGAGACATCGGCAAACAGTGAGCAAAGCGGGGACGTTGCCAGTCCTGCTCCCACCCGTGTTGCGGCTGGACCTGGCTCTGTCCCCGGTGCCGGTGCCTGTGTCACAGCTCAAGCAGATGTTCTGGGGTAAAATTGCACTTTGCCAATGTCACCATCTTGCACAGCCTGATCACCATTTCTGTGGCCCCTGTGCAGGCATGGCACTGCTGGAGCACCCCAGGAACAGGTTCATCTCTCAGTGTGGAGACCAGCGTAACAATAAAACCCCATAAAAGCACCTGGGTGTTTCTGTACCCGCCTGTGCTGTGGGGTGAACATGCTCTTCGAGCTGTGCTTCTCGGGGAGAATGAAGAGGCCAAGCTGACACAAAGGCTGACGGGTGCAGGCAGGAGGCTGTGAGCCAGCACCATCCCCGTCCCCATCCCCTCTCCTGCAGTAAATCCCGCAGACATCTCTCCCGTGAGCTCTCTCCCTGGCCTTGCTCAGGGTCCTGTAAGACACGCATGTGAAGAGTTCTCTGTTTTAATAGAGGTGCTCGACTTGAAACCTCTGAGCATTTGCTATTATTTTTAGCCTTAAACCAGGCTTGATGAGAGTGTACAGGCGAGCCAGGGAGCAAGGCAGGGCAAAGCCTCAGGCAAGGCAGCACCACCATCTGCTGGGACTTTCTGGACTTCACCCGTTTTGAGCTGTCTGGAGTATAAAATCAATCCTGCCTCTTGCTTTCCTCTGCCAGATCTCTACTGTGGTCTGTAAAGTTCAATGTTCTCTGGCTGTGGAACAGTCAAAACGCTGAATTTTATACTGAAGTTTCCCTCAAGGTAGCTGAGGAGGGATAATTTTAGTTTCATCCCTCATGATTCAAGTCAAATAGCCAGAGGTCACAACACGTGGCTTCGTTGCGACTTTGGGCACTGCCTGAGCTTCAGGTTGGTGCACTCTGTGCACGCGCACACAGGCAACACAAACGTATGTATGTGTAAGATAAACTAATTCAGAATGCTTTCATGGGTCATCTGAACTTACCTCCATAATCGTGGAGTGCCCCACTCCACTCCAGTCCCCCCCCCGGATTTGTCCCAGCGCTAGGGTCCGTGTTGGAAGCCTGTCTCATGCTAACCCCCAGCTTTCCTTGCACTCTGTTGTTATGTTGCATGAACTCCACATTAAAGTGAAGTTTCCCAGTTCCCAAGGCAGCTCTGTGAAGGAAAGTCCTTGAATTGTCATTTTTCCACTACTTTCTGTACTGGCCCGTATTCCAGCGTTTGCTCACGTGCCCCTGCTCTCAGTTCAGCCGTGGCTCTGCAGGAGGGACGGGACACACGCACGGTGTATTGGAGCAACAGCAAGCAGAGCTGCCCTAAGCCAGAATTATCCTGGGTGCCACGACAGCAAGTCTGGAGGACACAGGACAGCCAAGCATAACTCTGCTCCTGCTGCCTAAGCCACCCCTTCGGCTTCCCAGGACGCTTCCGTAAGCAAAGCCGGGCTGGGATGGTGCCCGTGGCTTTACCTGGGCTTTGGGCGCTGCCGGGTACTGGGAGCTTTTCCATCTGCTTGAATTTGCACTTGTGTATGTCCACATGGATTTACCTTGCCAAGCTCTGTACAGAGCATTCCCTGTGCTCAAGCAAAAGTGAGGAAGCCCTAGTCTTGTGCTTTGCCCAGCTCCCAATCTCTGCCTGAGACCCTTTTCGCTGTGAAACCAGAGTGTGAAGCACTCAGGCAAGACCTAGTTTCTACAGCAAATCTTTCCAATTTAATAGCAGGGAGAGATCACCATTTGAGTTACATTTTCTGGAAAGAATCCACAATTCAGATGTTGTATTCAAAACTTGACGTGACCTCAGGGATGGTATATTACCAAATGTTCTGTAAAATGCACCAGACTGAGCACAGCAGCCACAGGCGCAGGTCAGGGACGAGCACATTAGATTTCACTGGAGAAACAAATGACCTGGACTCAGAGCATTTTTTTTTCCCTGGTGCTGAGATTAGTTCAGAGTATGTTGCTAGGTCGGGTAAGCAAATTGGATTTATGTGGTTGTGAGGGAATTGCTGGGTGAATAATTTAAGAGAAATTTATCTTGCTTTGTCCATGCCTGTGACTCTGAGGGTTTTTAATTTCTAGGATCCATCCAGGGGGTTTTGTTCCTCACCAGCTGCAGGCACTGGCATCTCCCCAGCTGCCCTCCGCCGTGGTGGGATGGGCTAGCTCAGGGCTAGCTGTCAGCTTCACCTAGGAGCCAGCCCAGCGCCCTTGTGCGCAACCTGGGGACCATTTCCACCTGCTCCAAGTGTGCACACTTCAGTGAAGTCCTCTGGTCAAGTCCCCGAGCATCAAGTGAAGTGTTTAAGCCTGCACATCAGTACTGCCGGCAGAAGCAGCTGGAGAGATTCCTGCTGCCTTCAGTCAGAATTGCTCTGGCCTCAGGGAGAAAGAGGGATGTTCCTCTACATGTGGAAGGGCAGTGCTGAATATTTCCACCCCCAGTCTCCACCCTGGGAGCTGATGAGTGTCATTTTCCTAAGTGACCTTCCCAAAGTCATCTCCACTCCTCATTTCTGCTGCTCCTCACGGTGGGGGCAAGGAGGAGCAGGTGTCCCCATACCTGAAGGGAAAGCACCCACGTGTGTGAAGCCCTGAGGTTTGCAAACACCTTTAACTTTTCAATGTACACAACAATAAAAACCCCTGAGAAAAGGTGCAGTCCTTTTTTCAGTTCATTAATCTCTTTGGATGCTCCCTTTTTTATTAGTTTCTGAGCTGACTATTTATGGAAGAGGTAAGGTTGAAAGTAGTTTATAAAGGCAAGGAAAATACGTGCATAAAATCAAGGATCTCAAGTATTTGGAAATTGCTCCCCAATCAGTTTTGTGGGCTTCTGCCAGTGCTTGCCTTTTCGAAAGCAGCCGAACCTGGAGGAGCTCGGTGCCAGCGAGACAAGAAATAGCACAAATAACAAATGGCTCATCTCAGAGTGAATTCACTCCCTCTGTGGAATCATAGCTGGATCCAGCTCATCATTCATGATCACCCCAGCAGCCTGTGGGCACGCTGGCGTGCCGCTTCACCCCGTACAAACAGCCCGAGCAAGGCTCCGGGGCTTGATAGCTGCCTGAGCAGCAAGTACCAGCACAACCCGTCCGGCTGGAGTGGCAAGATGAGAGCAACGGTCCCCGCAGCAAGCACCCGACTGTTCTTCGGTTGTGGCTATGACAGATTGCGCTGGAAGAGGCTCAGCCAGAAACCCACCCCTGAGGTGCGTGGAGCTGAGCGCAGAGTGGCGATGCCCACAGAGCTGGAGACAGGAGCAGGGCAGGGCTGCCACCTCCCCGGGACAGAAATGCTGGAGGGTGTCACCACCCGCCCTGCTTTTGGCACCGCTGCCTGGCGAGGAGGGGTCTTTGCAAGAGAACCCAGCCCAGGATCTGACCGCCAGCACACACCATGCTGCGTCGGCATGCCCTTTGCCTTTGAGCCTCCTTGCTAAGTCTCCTCTGGTTTCAGTCACAGCCTCCCCAGGGTCTTCTCGTTGAGCAGATCATCCGTCACTCCCCAGCCAGATTAATGCAGGCCTTGGTGCTGTGCCCCGGGGTTTGTGCTACTTTTGGTTTGATTTCCCCAGTGACTCATCCATTTTACGCCACTGAGAAGGATTTGCAGTCTGTCTCTCCATGTCACTTTTCCTCCCGCTTCTCACAGCGCTGATTTCCTAGGAAAAAAACACCTAGAAGAGCAGAGCTGTTCCCCGAGCACTTCAGCGGGGGTGAATGCAGAGGCTTCAGGACTCCAGCAGCACGGCATTAGCGACCCACTGCTCCTTGGCAAACTGGGAACAGCGAGAGGGCTGGCCGTGGTATGGATAGTGCCTCGTCCTCCCACATCCAGCCCCAGCGAAGCCACTGGGACTCACCCCACTGCTCCTGGCACGCTCATGGCTTGCAGCAGCAAAGCAGCACAGCTGGCCTTGGGGGTCAGCCAAGCCTGGATCCCATTGCCGGTGACAACTCCTGCGGGATTTGGGACCACGTTAATATTCTGGTGCTTTGTTACGACCTCGTGCCTGTGTGATGCTTTGCAACCAGAGCTAGAGGTGCACACATTTGTTACTAGAGTCACCATGTAAAAATACACATGCAGCTAGAGGGAAGAGGCAGCTCTGCCGCTGAGCTGAGCACCCTGCCAGCACCGGGACTGATCTCACCAGGCATCTGGGCTGCAGCTTTTGCAGCTCTGATGAGCGTGCAGCACAGATATTTGCCAGCGTTGTACAAAATGCCACTTTTCTGATGTGCTTTCCAAATTATTCATTTCAGCCTCTATGACAAACTCTCCAAAGAGCAGCAGGTGCTGAGTTTAAGGATGACGATTGAATCTGGCTTTGAAATCAGGTTTCAGAGAGGTACACGTAGGGTTTGCACTGCATTTGTTGCAACCCTTGCTCTGAATGTTTTATTCTGGGGGGACGCAGCTGTCCTGAAGGCAGAGTGGTTGATCTCATTAACAGAAGGAAGCTCTTCTTGGGATCATTAGCAGAAAGGCGGTGCTGGCTGCTCAGACCTCTGCTGGCATCTACTGGATGTGCAAGCCAACACCAGTGCTGAAAGGGAAGCGAGGGTGGTGGATCTCATCCACATGAACTGTTCTGGTCATTATTATCAGCTATTACAGTCCATCGTCTATCACTTATAGAGTGCTAATTGTTTGTGGTTTGTGAGTTATGCACAAAGCATTTGCTTTGAACCAAGACTTCATCTGCAGATTAGGAAAAGAGTGGAAAATGAACTAATCTGGTGATGAAATCAACAACAAAACTGTCACTGACTTCAGTTGTAACAATACCTTTCGAAGTGCTTTTCATTCATCAAGACTTAATGTTTCCCTTCGAAGATAGATCAGTGGCATTCATATCATTGCCAAATAGTGTCGCACTCTTCAACTGAGGGTAAGGAGGCTGGAAAGTCGACAAGCGACTAAAGAGCCCAAGGACTAAGTTTTAGATTTGGCTTTGACTAACATTGTCACTGGTATCCAGGGCTGGACTGGTCTTCCAAATCACGTGAACTGCTCTCCTTCTTACACCCAACACCCTGCACTGAATCACTCATGATTTTTTAATTGGGCTGCTAAAGGGTGTTCCAACATCCCTCACAGCGCCCTTGTGCAAATGAGATTGCAGCTCACCTCCCATCCAGGCTCGTCTTACGGGAGGAAGAAGGAAAGGAGTATTACAGAGCTATGGCTGGAGGGTCAGAGCCTCCAAACTACTTTTGCAGTGTCTAAAACCTCGGTGTCTTGTTGATTTCTGAGTTCTTCAGCCCAAAGAAAGGGGATCTCTAAGTGGGGTGACACCAGCACGGCAGCATGTAAGAGGTGTGCAGCTGATGTCCCCACAGAGGCTTGGCCAGGAGCCACCTCCTGCAATGTTTTCTTACCCAGGAACAAGCAGCTACGACCATGGGCAGAGTTTTCAGAGCTAGGGTAAAACGGTGAGGTAAACCTCAGGTCTCCTTCTCCTGGATGAACACATGGAGCTATCGTCAGGTACAAGGACAGACCAACGCGCTGGCTTGTGTGCTAGCACAGCCAAGGCCTTCTCGCCCACCCTGCGCTGTTGGTGAGAGGCAGCAACCTTCAGCACAGCTGGAAAAGAGCAGCATTTCAAGTGCCGTTACGGCAGGCAGCCTGCAGCCTTTGGCGTGTGTTTGTGGGTGTCTCTCTCTGCTGTTTGTGGTTTATCTAAGACACTTCACCCTTTGGTTGTATTTTTTAAAACACATTTCTAAAAATGTGGCTGTAGAGACCCATGTACGTGACTCGCTCAACAGTGCTGTGATACAAGGAGTGGCTGAGGGAGCTGGGGTGGTTTAGCCCGGAGAATGGGAGGCTGAGGAGAGACCTTATCACTCTCCAGAACCACCTGAAAGGAGGTTGTGGCGAGGTGGGGGGCAATCTCTTTCCAAGTAACGAGTGAGAGTGATAGGATGAGAGGAAATGGCCTCAAATTGCACCAGGGTAGGTTTAGATTAGATATTAGGAAAAATGTCTTCATCGAAAAGGCTATTAAGCATTGGAGCAGGCTGCCCAGGGTAGCGGTTGAGTCACCATCCCTGGAGGTATTTAAAAGTCATGCAGACTGGGCACTCAGGGACATGGTTTAGTGGTGGAGTTGGCAGTGTTAGGTTTGTGGTTGGACTTGGTGATCTTAAAGGTCTTTTCCAACCTAAATGATTCTCCAATTATGAGTACAGGACAGGCACAGCTTTAAAACACAGGTTGGCTCTCTGCTGGCGCTGCAGCACATCAAAAAGGATCTGGTCAAGAATCTCCCCTTGCTACAGCCCAAGTTGGTGTTTAACAGAAATGTGCTAACTTGTGACAGCTCAAAGACTGCAGCCAGCTGCCCTCGTTCAGCTCTCCGCATACAAAACTGACGCAGAGGGACTGGCCAGTGCTTGTTAAATATATGCTGGAATCTGTGTTGTTCCAGCTTCACTCCCACCTTCCTAGAAAGCCATGTCAGTTCACTCCTGGCGCAGCTCCCGTGATGCTCATGGCTGACCTCACCCCTAGTGTCCCCAGTTCTGCCCTTGCTAGAAGAAACGGCCACAAAGACGCTTACCTGGCCTGCGATACACTGGTCGGAGCATCAAATCAGTACAAAACTAAACCAGCACGCAAACAGGGGCATCAATGGTTTTCTGTTGATTTCATTGCCTGGGCTGGTTAGCGAGAGCCAGTTGGGCTGGTGGGGACAGAGGGGACTGGGAAGGTGGCCAGGGCTGAGCACCGAAGGGAGCAGGACCACCCTTTTCAGGGGCTTTTAGCCAAACGCAGCCACAGCACTGAAGGGCACGCCATGAGTCAGGCACAGCAGCGCTGGACCTTCACCTTCCTCATTTTCTTCACCCAATAACTATCCCTTAGTTCACCTACTCTGACCAGGTTTGTTCCAATTGGCAGACAAAGCTCTTTCTGCATGCAAAAAGCACAAAAAAAAAAAACACCCTTGTAAATCTGTGCGGTGCTAAAGGCAATGATCACTTCTGCTCAAAGCACAGGCTCTGCTTCAGAGCTGCAGAGGGGCCAGGCTACAGACAGGGACAGCCTTTCTCCGACAGCAGGGACTTCGGGCCGCAGTAAGGATGTGTGCCAAACACGCTTGCTGTTCCGCGGGCAGGGGAGCGGAGTTCGGGTGCTGCAATACACAAACTACATGAACTACTCTGCCCGCTGTCTGCACTACACATGGCGGATGAGTACTGAGCTTGGACAGTTCTCCCTGCTTCTGTCCTCCCCATGGCATTACAGAGCACAGCAACTCACTCCAAGGACCATGGCTACAACCCACAGAGTAACATCCCTTCTGGGAAGGCAGAACCCCACGGGTTTTCTTTGCTGTCTATCTCCTGGATGGCAGCTGAATTTTTCTATAGGTATATAAAAGTCAATGACTACTGGGACTCGGGCAAAAGCTCCTGAAGCTGTTTCAAACCCCAGAGCGCTCTGTATAGCAAATTAGCCCGCACCAAGTTCCTTGTTACTACCTGCCAGCTACCTAGGTGAGAGTTGAACCTAATCTCAACATTCACAACTACCTCTTTCGCTTTACAGGAACCATTCCTTGCTGCGGAAGGGCAGGTATGCAAGAAATTCCTGTCCTACCCTTTTAACAAGCCATTAGTGTTCACTTGCTGTCAAGCAGCTTCTGTGAAAAGCTGTGGGTTTTCTGCACAGATTCTCTGTGAAACAGTATGAATACGCTACTCAACTTGCAAAATCCAGGACGTGCAGGGCAAAGTACCAGTGCTGAGAAGTAGTCAAGGGTCAAATCCTTTCCTCGTGGACTTCAGGAGCATCACAGAAGGAGATTATACTAATGCTTACAGCATGGAAAACAGCTGCATTAACATTTCACAAACAATTTGGTCTCTCTACTATCATGCATCTGGCAATTTTTTACAGGAGTTCCCTTCTCAAGGCTGGACTGAGAATGATGCCAGGCTGAGACACTTCAATCTCCTGCATAAAAGACAATTTATTTCTTGTCTCACTTACAAAATAATGGTAGGATGTTCACTTGGGTCACAAATAGTTGAAAAAGCCGGTAAAACAGTAACATCGTATTTTTAAAGCCTGTACAAGAAAAACACTGCTGGTCTTTCACATTGAACTCTGGCAAAGACACAGGAAGGCTCAGTCTTAGTTTCTGGTTCAAAGTACTAATTTAAGGCTTTAGGACCTTGGACAAAAAAATTACACTGATAAATTCATATGAATTTATGCCGTGCAATCGCACTTCCACTGTGTTATTCCCCTTTTTTTTTCAATGGCAAACAGAGATAGTTATTAAATATTAAACTCCAGCAGCAGATTGCTGCCATCAGTACAGCAATATCTGTTCTCTGCATATACACATTTTCACATGCTTAAGAGCACACAAAGAGCACATGGTATTGCTGTGCCTCTCTTCAGATACGCACCTCTATCGCAAGTCTCCTCAAAACATGGTTCAGCTCTTGGAGATGCGAGACACTTTGGATGAGCTCGGAAAGAAAACGCACACCTTGTGCACAAACTCAGCGACACCATAGTCTACACCCACACCCTTTTCCTCAGCCTCTCTGAAAAACTCTCATTTCTCATATTCATAGCATTTTAAGCTGACTGTAACTGTAAAATTCTGACAAATGAGGTTTCTTCCATCTTCCTTTCCCTCCCTCCCGGTATCATACCTCTTCCCTGTCACAGCAATTACTGTTCTGTTATGCGTGGGTGTTTGGGAGAAAAACATATCATCTTAATAGATTGCTTTTTCAGCCCGTCCTACAGTCTATGACTTTCTGACTATCAGCACTACCACACATAATGGGTTAAAGCAACACTTTCCTGCCATTATGCGGTTTTCACAGTGTGGTGTTTTCAGAGTGTCCTCCAGCTGCCAGTGCTCAGCTTTCAATTGCTTTTTTGGCACTTAACAAACAGCTCACACAGTCAGGCGGTTTGGGCTGTATTTTTGTGTCTGTCTCAGCTTCGCTGTGGCACTTTTTGCAGGACTGGAGCAAAAACTGTTTTGTTCTTGCAGTCAAGCTCTTGTGCTGGCTGGGCTCGGTGGCTACCATCAGCGCATCAGGCCTGCTGAAAGGCAAGGGGGGCTTCCTTTCCCTGTGGGGCTCTCGCTGCTCACACACTGGGTTGCCAAATCAGAGCTCACACGATGGAGAAGAAACCACACTGTGGCTCACGCAGTCCTGTCTCTCTGATTTCCTGGTAGTCCAGCTGCAAAGGGCTCCGAGTGCCGGGGCTCCCCGCATTTCCTCGGGAAGACAGCTCCAGGACCCAATGCCTCTGTCCCGGACTCTGATCCTTTCAGAGGCTGGTGTCAACAGTGTCTGCTTTGGCCTGCAAGGCGGCCTCAGAGATGGTGTCCGGCTGTCCATCCCGACAGAAGAGGACGGCAGGGTTCTTGCAGGCCCACATGGCCACTTCTCCCCCGCTCGCCGGGCTGGAGGAGGACACGGTGCTGCCCAGGGGGCCACCCTGACGGTTGACATAGCGCTCCTGCATGCGGTCAGCCTGGTTCCGGGGCTCCGGCCGGCGGCCCGGGGCCGAGAGGTAAGCTGCCACGTTGTTCCTAGTCCTGTAGCCGCCCTCACGGCTGCGCCGCAGCAGCACGGAGATGTTAGGGTTGCGGGCGGCGTAGATGAGGGGGTTGATGGCGCCGTTGGCCCAGGCCATCCCGCTGGCCACAGTGTCCATGGTGGGCGAGAAGGGCAGGCGGCCAGCGGCGGCGGCCAGCCCCAGGATGCAGTAGGGCCCCCAGCAGCAGATGATGGAGACGATCATGATGAGGACGGTGGTGGCCGTGCGCATCTCCCCATAGGCCCGCAGCAGGTGCCCGTAGGTGGTGAGGGGCCGCACGCGGCTCTCGGCCAGCCGCACCGCCCGGCAGATGTTGTAGTGGCAGAAGCACATGAGGGCGAAGGGCAGGAGGTAGCAGAGCACGATGAGGGCCGCGCCGTAGGGTGGCCCCAGCCGGGAGGAGCCCCAGGGCAGCACGTAGACGCAGCGGTAGGCCCCGGGCCGGGCCTCTCGCCGCCCCTCGCCCGCCAGCCCGTACCAGGGCCCGGCCAGGGCCAGGGCGGCCAGCCAGACGGCGGCCAGGAGCCGGGCGGCGCGGCGGCGGCCCATCTTGTGGCGGGG